>ENA-OQCO01000435-OQCO01000435.1-human-gut-metagenome-genome-assembly--contig:-NODE-435-length-22821-cov-1.873447_pt1 | contig 22821 bp, 25 predicted proteins | sample MGYA00242500_ERZ504582 | MGnify/ENA primary metagenome ERZ504582 (study PRJEB26092, sample SAMD00036346) | human gut metagenome | host: Homo sapiens | study: EMG produced TPA metagenomics assembly of...
TGCAAGAGCTGCACAGGAGGCAGAAGGAGTTGACGAGTACGACTATCTTCTGGTGAATGACCAGCTGGAGGATGCTGTCGACAGGCTTCATAATATTATTCAGAGCGAACATTTCGCCATGAGGAGAAACCTTGGTTTTATCCATGAGATCCAGGCACAGGCAGCAAAGTTTGTGGAAGAATAATCCAAATAAAGAGCAGATGAAACTGCCATAAAATGAAATATTGATTCGCAGCTTTATTCACGAAAACACAGCTTGAAACTGCGAATCTTTATAAAAATAATAACAATAATCACAATTTTTGAAAGGAGTATATATATGATCCATCCATCTTATTCTGAGTTAATCGAAGCAATCAATACGAACAATGAGGACGACGATGAGAGCATGGTGCTCAACAGTCGTTATTCCCTGATTCTTGCTACAAGCAAGCGTGCGCGTCAGCTGATCGGCGGTGCAAAGCCGTTGGCAGATAATGTTAAAGGCAAGAAACCTCTTTCTATCGCAATTGACGAGTTATATCACGGCAAGGTTAAGATCCTTCCAGGTAAACATGAGGAAGAGGATTTAGCAGAGATCGCAGGACATTCTGCAGAGGAAATTGCTTCTGAAGAACCTGCAGCTGCAGTTGATCCTGCTGAGTCTGAGGAGAGTGCAGAATAATATGAAATTACTGTTCATTTCCCTTGGATGTGATAAGAATCTGGTAGATTCTGAGGAAATGCTTGGAATGCTTGCTGCAGACGGACATGAGATCGTTGATGATGAGGACGAAGCAGAGGTCATTATTGTCAATACCTGCTGTTTTATCGGAGATGCCAAAGAAGAAAGTGTAAATACCATTCTTGAAATGGCAGAGTACAAAAAAACAGGAAGTTGCCATGCACTGATCGTTACCGGCTGTATGGCACAGCGATACCAGAAAGAGATCATCGAAGAGGTTCCGGAGGTAGATGCTGTTCTTGGAACCACATCTTACGGCGACATCGTAAAGGCTCTGGAAGAGGCAGCAGCTGGTAATCATTTTGAGGAATACCGTGATATCGATTATCTTCCGGATACAGGAAGCAAACGTGTTCTTACAACCGGCGGTCATTTCGGATATCTGAAAATCGCAGAAGGCTGTGACAAGCACTGTACTTACTGTATTATCCCGAAGCTTCGCGGAAAATTCCGAAGTGTTCCCATGGAGCGTCTGATCGACCAGGCAGAGGATATGGCAGAGCAGGGTGTGAAGGAGCTGATCCTGGTAGCCCAGGAGACCACCGTTTACGGTAAAGACCTCTATGGAAAAAAATCTCTTCATATTCTTTTACAGAAACTCTGTGAAATCAAAGGTATCCGCTGGATCCGTGTTCTCTACTGTTATCCGGAGGAAATCTATGATGAGCTGATCGATACCATCCGCGATGAGAAGAAGATCTGTCATTATCTGGATATTCCGATTCAGCATGCTTCGGATCGTATTCTTAAGAGAATGGGTCGTCGCACATCCAAACAGGAGCTGATCGACATTGTCGGAAAGCTTCGCAAAGAGATTCCGGATATCGTACTGCGTACAACGCTGATCACCGGATTTCCGGGCGAGACAGAGGAAGACCACGAAGAACTGAAAGAGTTCGTAGATGCGATGGAATTTGACCGTCTTGGCGTTTTCACTTATTCACCGGAAGAGGATACTCCGGCAGCGGAGATGCCAGATCAGATTCCGGAGGAAGTGAAGGAAGAACGAAGAGACGAGCTGATGGAACTTCAGCAGGAGATCTCTTATGACAGGGGGCAGGACCGCATCGGTCAGGAGCTTCTTGTGATGATCGAAGGGAAAGTTGCAGATGAAAGTGCCTATATCGGACGTACCTACGGGGATGCACCGAAGGTTGACGGTTACATTTTCGTTCAGACAGGAGAACTGCTTATGACAGGTGATTTTGCAAAGGTACGTGTAACGGGCGCGCTTGAGTATGATTTGATAGGAGTGCTTAGCGATGAATACACCGAATAAACTGACAGTTGCAAGAATGATACTCGTACCGTTTCTTGTAGTTTTTATGCTGACAGGATGGGGCGGTGAAGCCAACCGCTGGATCTGTCTTGCGATTTTTGTCGCAGCAAGTGTTACCGACTGGTTCGACGGCCACCTTGCCAGAAAATATAACCTGATTACTAATTTTGGAAAATTTATGGATCCTCTGGCAGATAAGCTTCTTGTATGCTCTGCCATGATCTGCATGATCGAGCTTGACAGACTTCCGGCCTGGGTTGTGATCATTATTATCGGACGTGAGTTTATCATCAGTGGATTCCGTCTGATCGCAGCTGAGAACGGAGTTGTTATTGCCGCAAATTACTGGGGAAAATTCAAAACTGTTTCCCAGATGATCATGATCATACTTCTGATCGTGGATTTTGGAGGAGTTTTTGCAATACTGACAGAAGTGTTTATCTGGCTGTCTGTTGCACTGACTGTTATATCTCTGCTGACTTATATCATGCAGAATCGAAAAGTTCTTTCCATGCAGGAGTAGGGAAGTTAATATACGAAAGGAGTTTCTTTCTATGATTACAGAACTGATATCCGTAGGAACAGAGATTCTTCTGGGAAATATCGTAAATACCAACAGTGCCTATCTTTCTGAGAAATGTGCGTTGCTTGGGTTAAATGTTTACTATCAGGATGTAGTAGGTGATAATGAGGGACGTATGCGGGATGTGATCTGTACCGCACTGAACCGTTCTGATGTTGTGATCCTTACAGGCGGCCTTGGTCCGACTGAGGATGATATCACCAAGGAAGTGACTGCTGATCTGATGGGAATGCCGCTTGAAGAAGATTCCCATTCAAGAAAACTGATCGATAAATATCTGAAGGAATATGAGAAAAACAATCCTCAGAGACGTATCACAAAGAATAATTACAAACAGGCTATGGTTCCCAAAGGAGCAATTGTTCTTGACAATCATAATGGAACTGCACCAGGACTGATCCTGGAGAAGAAGGGAAAGACAGCGATTCTTCTTCCGGGCCCTCCGAATGAGATGAAGCCCATGTTCGAGGAGTACATCGTTCCGTATCTTCAGAAGAATCAGCCGGAGATCATAGTGTCCCAGATGGTGAAGATCAGTGGTATCGGGGAAAGTCAGGTAGCAGAGGAGATTCAGGATCTGATTGAAAGCCAGACCAATCCAACCATTGCACCTTATGCCAAAACCGGTGAAGTACATCTTCGTGTAACAGCGAGCGCAGAGAATGAAAAAGCCTGCAAAAAGCTGATCAAACCTGTTGTAAAAGAACTGAAAAAACGCTTCGGTGAGAATATTTTTTGCAACAGCTGAGAGTAAGACACTGGAAGAGGCAGTGATCGATCTTCTGAAAGAAAAAGATCTTAAGCTTTCCCTGGCAGAATCTCTGACCGGCGGAATGATCGCCCAGCGTATTGTTAATGTATCCGGTGCATCAGATGTGTTTGGATATGGCTTTGTCACATACAGCAACAAAGCGAAACATAAGTGTCTTGGTGTGAAGAAATCCACTCTTAAGGAAAAGGGAGCAGTATCTGCCAAATGTGCAGAGAGATGGCTAAAGGGGCATGTAAGGAATCTGGTGCAGACATCAGTATTTCTGTAACAGGGCTTGCAGGACCAGGAGGCGGAACAAAAGAAACTCCGGTTGGAACTGTATTTATGGGTTGCTGCTACGAAGGCAGGACCATTGCAAAAGAGTTCCATTTTACAGGAAACCGTATGCGTATCCGTGAGCAGACCACTGCACATGCACTGGCTATGTTACGTGACTGTATCATTATGGGTATTCCGAATAAATAAAATAGGGATGAATATATGTGCCGTGTTTATGTTAGTGGAAGTCTTTGTTTTCTGCCTATGTAGACGCGGCATTTATATTTATAATGATACTATCATAAGTGCTAGTGCTTTTGTCAGAAATTCCCCCTAAAATATGATTAAAGCGATACAAATCATAAATGTGTGTTTTACCGGAAAGGGGGAAATCAAAATGAAAAAGAAAAGAAAGCTGTTTTGTTTTCTGCTGTCACTCAGCCTTATCTTTACGATGACATTTGGAAGCGTATCTGTCAGTGCCGCACCAAAACTGAACAAAACAAAAGTAACTCTTTTAAAAGGTGAGAAGACAACACTTAAGGTTACCGGGACCAAGCAGAAGGTTACCTGGAGATCTTCCAAAAAGAGCGTTGCAACCGTTAACAGCAAAGGCCAGGTAGTTGCAAAAAACAAGGGTTCCGCAACAATTCTTGCAAAGGTAAGCAAAAAAACATATAAATGTGTTGTAAAGGTAGAAACACCGAAGCTCAGCAAGACATCGCTGACATTGACAGAAAAGAAATTCTATGCCATTAAACTGACAGGAACAACTGTGAAAGTAAAATACTCTTCCTCTAATCCCAAGATCGCACGTGTGGATTCCAGAGGAAAGATCACCGCAGTGAAAAAAGGAAATGCAGTGATCACAGCGAAAGCAAATACAAAGAAATTTACCTGTAAGGTCACAGTAAAAGCAGCTCAGAAACCGAAACCGAAGCCGACACCTACACCGGTGCCGAAACCATCTTTAAATGTCACAACCTTAAATATGAATAAAGGTGATGTAAAGCAGCTTCAGGTGAAAAATTATAAAGAGATTCTTGTATGGACCAGTGATGATCCGTCTGTTGCAACCGTAGACAGCAAAGGTAAAGTAACAGCAGTGAATTTGGGAACAACAAAGATCCAGGTTAGGGATAAGAGCACCTGGAGAGGCAGCTGCACTGTTTGCGTAACACAGACAGTAAAGAAACAGGAGGAGCCGGTTCTTACAAAAGGAACTAAATCTGCGAAAAAAGAGATCACAAATGATAAAGGACAGAAAGAAGTCATTGATGTAACGATAAATACCTATACTTACACATTTACCACGATCCCTACCAATGCGGCAGAGCTGAAACAGTATGATATCACAACATCAGATGGACGATATAAGACCATGGCTCTTCTGATCCTTGCATATCGTACCTGGACACCGACCAATCCAACGGACTGCGAGGAGATGCTTTCTTATCTCAACAATAAAGAGATGACTCAGTATTACAAAAACTTTTTGAGGGATCGTATGAAAGCGGATAACGGATATAAATATCTTGGCAATTCTTACCTGAATGGAGCAACTCCGGCCAACAATTATACTCCGTCTAAACCGATTTCCATTACGTTAAGACAGGATACACTTCCGGGTAAGGGAAATTCCATCAGTGAAGATATCCCGTATTTTGAACCGACCCAGACCACTCCTGCGATCTACAGATCATTTACTGATTTTGCAGGCAGTGACAGCTCCAGATGGATCTGTACATACAAGCACTCCAAAACCGGAAAATGGTATATCTGGGATCAGTCCTGGCATGATCTTCTTACCAGGATCAAACAGCCGGCAGGAAACTATGAATATTGATAGAAGAAGGAACCGACAGAGTATAAAACTGTCGGTTCCTTTTTATATACATAATAGATTATTTTTGTCGATTCAGTGCAAATTTCTCAATCGCACATGCTACACCATCTTCATCATTAGAAGAGGTAATATAATCCGCCACATCTTTTACCTGTGACTGTGCATTGGCCATGGCTACGCCGAAGCCAACTTCCCGGAGAAGATGGACATCGTTGTCTCCGTCTCCGCATGCCATAATAGATTCTCGTGGGATTCCCAGCATTTTACCCAACGCAACAAGGGCAGTTCCTTTATTGACACCTGCTGCATTAATCTCAATATTATAGCTTAAGGAACCGACAAGCTCCAGTTCCTTAAGTTCGCTTAATTCCTTCCAGGCAGCTGCACGCTCATCCAGGTTGGCAAAAAGTGCCTGCACCTTATCCATATTGCGGTGCTCTTTAGCAATCACATCCCAGATGTCAGGAACTGCAATACGGGTAGATCTAACATAATCCCACATATTGGGATCATGATGATATTTTCCTACATTGTCAAGCTTGGCAGAGTCTGTATATCCCTGCCCGTCAAAATAGATTTCACTTAATGTATCGTATTTTTCGAAGATACGAAGAGCTTTTTTTGCACTTTCCATAGGAAGAAGCTGCTCGATAAGAAGTTTATTATGGTCTGTATCAAGGACTCTGGCTCCGTTGGAAGTGAGAGCGTAGTGAATCCCCGGAAAATTTCTCAGTTCCTCGGGAATGCCGGTATACGGCCGGCCGGTAGCCATCAGAACAAGGATCCCTGCATCAATAGCTTCCCTTAGAACACGTCTGGTATTTTCTGTGAGCTCTTTTTTTGTATTCAGAAGAGTTCCGTCCAGATCAAGACCGATCATTTTTATCTGCTGCATATTTAAGAATTCCTTTCATGGTTAAGGCCACATATACAGAAAAACCGTCCCGAAAAAATCCCGGGACGGTACTTATCTGCTTATCAGATGTCAAGAAGATCACTGTAAACCTTCAGTGCTCCGTCTGTATCATGAGCAAGAACACGTTTTGCAAGGACTTTACCAAGCTGTACGCCTTCCTGATCAAAGCTGTTCAGGTTCCATACGAATCCCTGGAACATGATTTTGTTTTCGAAGTGAGCAAGAAGGGCACCAAGAGCCTTTGGTGTAAGCTCCTCGCCAACAATGATACTGGAAGGACGGCCGCCCTTGAAGTTTTTGTTCAGGTTCTCATCTTTCTTGCCGCAGGCAAAAGCTACGATCTGAGCGGCAACATTTGCGCAGAGTTTCTGCTGGCTTGTGCTGTTCTCTATATCAACATCAACGCCGAGCTGGCTCTTCTTAAAGCCGATGAACTGAAGCGGAACGATGTTGGTTCCCTGGTGGAGAAGCTGATAGAAAGAGTGCTGTCCGTTTGTTCCTGGCTCACCGAAGATAACAGGTCCTGTTACATAATCAACAGGTTCACCGAAACGGTTTACGGATTTACCGTTGGACTCCATATCACACTGCTGAAGATGTGCAGGAAAACGGCTTAATGCCTGGGAGTACGGTAAAACAGCAGTGGAAGGATATTCCTGTACGTTTCTCTCGTAAACACCGATCAGGGCATCCAGCATATCCGGGTTCTCAAGAATGTTCTTGTTTGTTGCAAGTTTATCTTCCTCAGCAGCTCCGTCAAGAATTGCTGCGAAAACGTCCGGTCCGAATGCAAGGGAAAGGATCGCTCCGCCTACACCGGAAACAGAAGAGTAACGTCCGCCAATATAGTCATCCATGAAAATAGCTGTAAGGTATTCATCACTCTTGGCAAGAGGAGATGTCTCACTTGTTACTGCAAGCATATGTCTGGATGGGTTAAGACCTGCCTTTGTGAGGGCATCTTTTACAAATGCTTCGTTTGTCAGAGTCTCAAGTGTTGTACCGGATTTGGATACAACGATGAAAAGGGAATGAGCAAGATCTGCAGATGCAAGAACAGCAGCTGCATCATCAGGGTCTACATTGCTGATGAATTTTGCTCCATCTTGAATGTGTTGTTAGCTTTTGCCCAGTTCTCAAGTGCGATATATAATGCACGTGGTCCAAGGTCACTTCCGCCGATACCGATCTGTACAACAGTTGTGAATTTCTCACCGTTTTCATTTGTGATCTCACCGGAATGTACTTTATCTGCAAAATCAGCAGCTTTTTTCTGCTGTGCAAGGTAAAACTCACGCTTGTCCACACCGTCAACAACAACTGGATCTCCAAGCTGTGTACGTGCAAGATGGTGAAGAACCATACGTTTCTCGCCTGTGTTGATCACTGCACCGTTGTATAATTCCTTAAATTTCTCAACCAGCTCTGCCTCGTCAGCCAATTTGGAAAGTGCGTCAAGAACTGTTTCATCAACTTCTTTGGCTGCGTAATTGTAAGCCAGACCTGCTGCCATCGGTGTGCTGTACTTCTTTACACGTTCTGCACCCTGCTCACCGGACATTGCCTCGGCAATGTTTACATGATCTTTCAGATCCTTAAGCTCGCTGTAAGATGCAAGAGTATCCAGATTTTTCCATGTTGCCATAATCATATTCCTCCTTTAATGACTGTGATCCGAGATATCACCATAAATATGTTGGATATCTTTTTCACAATTGTCTACAGCCAATTATACTGAAAAAAACTTTGAATTTCAACGGATGGAGTGATTTAATTAGTAAAAATCTTGTTAAATAAGGTAAAAAATATCAAAGACAACAGGATTGTGTCAGAAATGTAAAGAAGTTTATGACGGTAGCAGGACAGGGATAAGGAAATATGGTATGATAGACACAGATCACCCGGAGAAAAAATACCGGGAATACAATGAGTGATGAAGGGAATTGTTTTATGGATGAAATGAAGAAAAAAGGAAATGTGATCGCACTGCTGCCTATCGGGGTTTTTCTGGTCCTGTATCTGGGACTTGGGATTTTGTTTGAGTATGTGATGGAGATTCCCATGGGATTTTATAACGTACCGATTGTTGTTGCCTTTCTGGCTGCGATCTTGGTGGCATGTGTTCAGAACAGAACGATCAGCTTTGACAGAAAGCTGGAGCTTATGGCAAAAGGAGTAGGAGATAAAAATATCATCACCATGCTTCTGATTTTTCTGACTGCCGGATCTTTTGTGGGTGTTGTGGGGCGCAGCAGTGCAGAAAGTGTGGCTTACTGTATGCTTTCTCTGATACCTGCACGTTTTTCCGTTGCGGTATTGTTTGTAGTTGCCTGCTTCGTATCTGTGGCTATGGGAACTTCTGTTGGAACTATCACGCTTCTTACCCCTATTGCGGTAGCAGTTTCCAAAGCTTCCGGTTTTGATATGGCATTTTGTGTGGCATCGGTGATGGGAGGAGCCATGTTTGGAGACAATCTTTCTTTTATTTCTGATACTACGATTGCTGCTTGCAACGGTCAGGGCTGTCAGATGAAGGATAAATTCCGGGAAAACTTCTGGATCGCATTTCCGGCAGCTGTTGTTACACTGCTCCTGATCCTTATTCTGTCTTTTCAGACAGAGATTCAGGGAAGAGTGGTACAGGATTATCATCTTGTGCAGATCCTTCCGTATGTTCTGGTGCTGATCGGTGGGATCATCGGCATTAATGTATTTGTGGTACTTCTGATCGGAATTGTCTCCGGAGCGTTTATTATGCTTCTTGGAGGACATATCACGCCAGTGGAGCTTCTGACTAATATTGGCTCCGGTGTTTCCGGGATGTTCGAGACATGTATGGTGGCTATCCTTGTAGCAGCCATGTGTGCGCTGATCCGGGAGCATGGAGGCTTTGAAGCGCTGCTTTCCGGAATACAGAGAGTTTTTAAAGGGAAAAAAGGTGGACTTCTTGGTATGGGACTTCTGGTTGGAGCCATGGATATCGCAACAGCCAATAATACGGTAGCTATTGTTATGGCCAACCCCATTGCAAAGGAAATGGCGCTGGAATATAAGATCACTTCCAGAAAGACAGCTTCCATCCTGGATACATTTTCCTGTATTTTCCAGGGGGTGATCCCATACGGAGCCCAGATGCTGGTTGCCATTTCAGCGGCAAAGGAACTGGGATTTGAGCTTTCCGCTTTTCAGATCATGCCGAAGCTGTTTTACCCTATGCTTCTGCTTGTGAGTTCTCTGATCGCGATCTTTGGCATAAAAGGCGGGGATGATAAATGAATCAGGAGGAAATGATCAGAGATGTTCAGAAAAGGCTGTTCGAAATGCGGGATATAGGATATCGGGATTTTCATGCAAGGCTGATTCCGACTGTGGAAAAAGAAAAAATTATCGGTATCCGGACACCGATACTCCGGAAATTTGCAAAAGAGTTTGGAAAAACAGAAGAATCTGAAATGTTTCTGAAAGCTCTTCCCCATCAGTATTATGAGGAAAATAATCTCCATGGCCTGCTGATCGAGCAGATCAAAGATTATGATAAATGTCTGAAAGAACTGGAGCGTTTTCTTCCGTATATTGATAACTGGGCGACCTGTGATCTGCTGGCGCTCCATATGATGAAAAAACACCGTGATGTATTTATACGGGAGGTTTATCGCTGGATGGGATCGGATAAGCCGTATACCATCCGATTCGGGATCAGTATGCTGATGCGTCATTATCTGGATGAAGAATTTAAACCGGAATATGCTGAGAAAGTGGCATCCATCCGCTCGGAAGAATACTATGTAAATATGATGCGGGCCTGGTATTTTGCAACTGCTCTGGCAAAACAGTATGAGAAGATCCTGCCATTTCTGGAAGAGCAGAGAATGGATATCTGGACTCATAACAAGACGATCCGTAAATCCATTGAGAGTTATCGGATCACGAAGGAACAGAAGGACTATCTCAGGACACTGCAGATAAAGAAATAAACAGCTGGTAAGGATTGAAATATGAAAGCAATATCGATTTATGCACTTACGAGAAATCAGAATATGGAATGTATCCAGAAATTGGAACGCCAGCTTTCCGGCAGAGATTTTTTTCTCAGGATCAAAGAGTGGGAACTGGAAAGCATGAAAGCACTGGTAGAGCAGCTGGAATTGCATATGGAGGAAGTATATAAGCTCCGGCTTTTTTATTCGTTCCAGATCCCGAAGCTTGGAAAGGAGTTTGATCTTCTTCAGATCAAGGCTGATCAGATTGTGAATATTGAACTGAAAAGTGGCAGTGTATCGGATGAGGCCATTCGAAGACAGTTGATCCAGAACCGATATTATTTGTCTGTTTTTGGGAAACCGATCCTGTCGTATACCTATATCAGCAGTGAAGACCGTCTGGTAAGGCTGACCAACCATGATCACATTGTAGATGGGGAATGGAAACAGCTTTGTATTGCGTTGGGGAAAGAAAGTCCTGATTATGAGGGGGACATTGAGAAGCTGTTTCAGGCAGAGCTGTATCTGATCTCTCCACTGACAGAACCGGAACGCTTTCTCAAAAAAGAGTATTTCCTTACTTCACAGCAGAGGGATATTGAACGGCAGATCCTGAAGAGGATCCGCGGAGAAAGGAATGGATATTTCTGGTTCAGTGGTCTTCCCGGAACAGGAAAAACACTGCTGCTCTATGATATTGCAATGAGGCTGTCTGTGCGTCAGAGAGTCTGTATCGTTCATTGCAGCGAAGGAGGAAAAGAATGGAAGCTTCTTCATGAACGTCTGCGGCGGATAGATTTTCTGACAGATGATCAGCTGGGAGAGACAACAGATCTTGGCTGTTACAGCAGTATTCTGGTAGATGAAGCGCATCTTCTTTCTCCGGAAGAATTATCTGTTCTGCTTACGTGGAGTGAGCACCGGCCAGTGATCTTTTCCAGTGATTCCGAAGATGTGATATCACCGGAAGAACTGGATCGAAGCATTGTGGAAGAGCTGGGAAATCTGCAGGGGATTCAGAAATTCCATCTGACAAACCGGATCCGCACCAATGCGGAGCTGTCCTCTTTTATCCAGAGCATGGTACATCTGCCGGAAAAAAGAAGCTCCAGATGGTATCCGCATATTGCTGTGATGTATGCCAACAATGACAGTGAGGCGGAAAAGCTTCTGCATGATCTTGTGAGACAGGGATTTAAGGAGCGGACAGAAGAGGCTTCCGGGCAGCCTGGTGTCCAGGCAGTGAGAGCTGAGGAGAAAATCGTCGTATTGCTGGATGAACAATATTATTATGATGAAAACGGATATCTAAGATCCAGGTGTTCTACGGGAGGATATTCTAATGTACGAAGTCTTTTTCATCTTCTGAATCAGGCAAAAGAGAGCCTTGCCCTGGTGGTGCGGGAGAATATGGCAGTATATGAAGTGTTGCTGGAGATCCTGCAGATGAAAAAAAAGCATATACGATGAATTCTGTAAACTAACCGACTCTCCCTTGAAATCCCCCACCATTCCGTATATAATGGGAACATTGTGGGGGATTTTCCCTGCTTAACATTATGTTAAACAATAACCTCTGAAAGGAATATTATGAGAAAGCTAGCATTAAGCGATGAAATTTTAATGAAGGTTGACAAAGCTGCCCGCTATATCGGCGGTGAAGTCAACTCCGTAATGAAAGATAAAAATGCGGTAGATATCCGTTTTGCAATGTGCTTCCCGGACGTCTACGAGATCGGCATGTCAAACCTGGGCATGATGATCCTCTATAACATGTTCAACCAGCGAGAGGACGTATGGTGTGAACGTCTCTTTTCGCCATGGCCGGATCTGGATAAGGTGATGAGGGAGAAGAAGATCCCGTTGTTTGCACTGGAATCTCAGGAGCCCATCCGGGATTTTGATTTTCTTGGAATTACGATCGGGTACGAGATGTGCTATACCAATATCCTCCAGGTACTGAATCTCAGTGGTATCCCGCTGAAAAGCGCAGACCGTGGTGAGGATTTCCCTATTGTGATCGGTGGCGGTGCCTGTGCGTATAATCCGGAGCCGCTGGCACCTTTTTTTGACCTGTTCTATATTGGGGAGGGCGAGACTGTTTATGATGCACTTTTTGATGCTTACAAGGCCAATAAAAAGGCTGGAGGCAGCAGGAGGGATTTCCTTCTGGCAGCAGCTAAGATTCCTGGAATTTATGTTCCGTCTCTCTATGAAGTTACCTATAAAGAAGATGGTACGATCGCATCCTTTGCACCGATGGCAGATGATGTCCCTGAGAAGGTTCAGAAACAGCTGATCGTTGATATGGAGAAAGAATATCGTGCTGTGGAGGCACCGGTTGTTCCTCACATTAAGGCAACACAGGATCGTGTAACTCTTGAGATCCAGAGAGGATGCATTCGAGGCTGTCGTTTCTGTCAGGCAGGTATGATCTACCGTCCGACCCGTGAACGTGATGTGGAAACTCTGAAAGAATCTGCGCGTATCATGCTGAAAAATACAGGTCATGAGGAGATTTCCCTCAGTTCCTTAAGCTCCAGTGACTATTCCCAGCTGAAAGAACTGGTGAATTTCCTGATCGAAGAGTTTCATGGAAAGGCTGTTAATATTTCTTTACCATCTCTCAGGATCGATGCGTTTGCACTGGATGTTATGAGCAAAGTGCAGGATGTAAAGAAAAGCAGCCTGACCTTTGCTCCGGAGGCTGGTTCTCAGCGACTTCGTGACGTTATCAACAAAGGTCTGACAGAGGAAGTAATCCTTCATGGTGCAGGCGAAGCATTCAAGGGCGGCTGGAATCAGGTGAAGCTTTACTTTATGCTCGGTCTTCCGACAGAAACAGAAGACGATATGAAGGGAATTGCCCATCTGGCACAGAAAATCGCAGAGACCTATTATGAAGTTGTTCCGAAAGAACAGCGTAAGGGCAAGGTGCAGATCAACGTCAGCACTTCTTTCTTTGTACCGAAGCCGTTTACCCCATTTCAGTGGGCACCAATGTATACAGAGCAGGATTTTGTAGAAAAAGCCAAGGTGGTTAAAAATGAAGTCCGCGCCCAGCTGAATCAGAGAAGTATCCGTTACAACTGGCATGAGCCGGATGTAACAGCGCTGGAAGGGTTTCTTGCACGTGGTGACAGACGCTGTGCGGATGTAATTTTAAAAGCTTATGAAAAAGGTGCTCTCTATGATGCATGGACAGAAAATTTTGATTATGGTATCTGGAAAGAAGCTATGGCTGAATGTGGCGTGGATATGACATTCTACACACTTCGTGAGAGAAGCCTGGATGAAATCCTTCCATGGGATTTCATTGATACCGGTGTCAGCCGTAAATTCCTGGAGCGTGAGTGGCAGCGTGCAAAAGATGGTGTTGTGACAGAAAACTGCCGTCAGAAATGTTCCGCATGTGGAGCTATGAAATTTAAAGGAGGTGTCTGCCTTGAAGGTAAGAATTAAATTCAGCAAAGAGGGTCCTATGAAGTTTGTGGGACATCTGGATACCATGCGTTATTTCCAGAAAGCACTTCGTCGGGCAGAGCTTCCGGTAGCTTTTTCCGGCGGATACAGCCCACATATGATCATGTCTTTTGCAGTTCCGCTTGGTGTGGGAATGGAAAGTCTTGGAGATTATTTTGACTTGGAGATGGCAGAAGACATGGCTACGTCTGAGATTGCGGCTCGTCTGGATGAACAGATGGCTGAGGGAATGCACATCGTAAGCGTTCGAAAAGTAGAAGATGGGAGAGCAGGCAAGGCGATGGCTCTGGTGGCAGCAGCAGATTATCTTGTGGAGTTCCGCCCGGGTAAGGAGCCTTCTATCGACTGGAAAAGTTGTGTGAAGGAATTTCTGGCACAGCCGGAGATCAAAGTGACCAAGCAGACTAAGCGCAGCGAAAAGGAGATCGATCTCCGTCCGAATATCTATAAAATGGAAGTAAGAGATAACGGGTTCTTCTATATGCTGGCATCTGCAAGCTCTAATTATACGAAGCCTGAGCTGGTAACAAACACATTTTTTGATTGGCTGGGAGAAGAGCTTCCGGAATTTGCCTTCACAGTGAAACGTCTGGAAATGTATGCAGATGAAGGAGAAAATGCAAGCCCACGTTTTGTGACTCTGGAATCATTAGGTGAGGAAATTGAGTAAACTGATCATAACAAGAATGGAGATCCATGGTGTGCCCTGTACAGTAGCGGCTCTTTCAGAGGAGAATCGGATCGTTGAAATCCGTCTGGAATCAGATCAGGAAAAATCTATTCTTGGAAATATATATACCGGACAGGTCGAAAATATCGCTTCTAATATCCAGGCGGCCTTTGTGCAGATCGAACCGGGAAAGAGATGCTATTATCCTCTTGTGGAAGCACAGAGAGCTGTTTTTTCCGCAGGAAGAAAAGGAAACGGACCATTGCGGCCTGGAGATGAGCTCCTGGTACAGGTGAGCAGGGATGCAATGAAGGGAAAACTTCCTGCACTGACATCCAATCTGAATTTCACGGGAAGATATCTTGTTCTTACGACTGGAGATAAGAAATTTGGTCTGTCCTCCAAACTATCCCTGGAAGACAGACATCGTCTCAGCGGATGGCTTAGGGAAGAAGCAGAACGTCCGGAAAAGGAATTCGGGATCATTGTCCGTACCAATGCAGCAGATGCCTCCAAAGAGGAGATCCTGAAGGAACTGGAATGGCTGAAAAGCCGCTACCATAAAGCCGTAGTTCAGGGACGGAACCGTACCTGTTTCAGTCTTGTACTGGAGACAGAACCATTTTATGTGGCTGCTGTAAGGGATACTTATGGTCGTGACCTGGATGAGATCATTACCGATGTGCCGGAAATCAGAGAAATGATCCTGGGATATCTGGAAGAGATCAGCCCGGAGCTTAAAGAAAAGCTTCGTTTTTATCAGGACAAACTTCTTCCGCTTTATAAGCTGTATCGCGTGGAAACTGCACTGGATGCGATCCAGAAAGAAAAGGTATGGCTGAACAGCGGCGGATTTCTGGTGATCCAGCAGACGGAGGCCTTTGTATCCATTGATGTAAACAGTGGAAAATATACCGGAAAGAAGAAAATGGAAGAAACCTTCCGCAAGATCAATCTGGAAGCGGCTGCGGAGATTGGCCGGCAGTTACGGCTGCGTAATCTTTCAGGTATTATCCTGATTGATTTTATCAACATGGAAAATCCGGATCACAGAGAGGAACTCTTTCATGTTTTACAGAAGCTCCTCAGAAAAGATCCGATAAAGAGCAGGGCCATTGATATCACACCATTGCATATCCTGGAAATGACCAGAAAGAAAGTAAGACGTCCGGTGATCGAGGACATTCGGGAGCTTACAAAAAAATAATAAAAATATCAAAAAAACTATTGACATAACAGTATGTCACTGTTATGATAATCGAGTATGCCGCACAAAGAGGTTAAAGAGCTTCAGTTTCAGAACAGGAGCCACCGAATTTGGCGAGTAAATAATTAGGAGGTGCCACAGATGTACGCAATTATTGCAACAGGTGGTAAACAGTACAAGGTTACCGAGGGTGACGTAATTAAAGTTGAAAAGCTCGGTGTAGAAGCTGGTGAAACCGTAACATTTGACAACGTGATCGCAGTCAGCAATGACGGATTAAAGGTTGGCGAAGATGTAAAAGATGCCAGTGTTACCGCTTCTGTAGTTGAAAACGGTAAGAATCGCAAGGTCATCGTTTACAAATACAAACGTAAAACTGGATATCACAAGAAAAACGGACATAGACAGCAGTACACCAAAGTTAAGATCGAAAAGATTAACGGTTAATCTGGTGTCATCATGATTACAATTAAAGTCAGAAAGAAAAATGGATCTTACGAAGAATTTATTTCGAAAGGACATGCCGGTTATGCAGAAGCCGGACAGGATATTGTCTGTGCTGCTGTGTCTGCGCTGATCATCACTACGGTGAATTCTCTTGAGAAATTCACAGATGATGAATTTGATGTGCAGGAAAAAGATGGATTTGTTTCCATTCATTTCAGAAATGATCTTTCTGAACGGGGAATGCTCCTTATGGATTCCTTACTTCTCGGTCTGACGGAAATTGCTGATAGTTATAACAATCGATATTTGACAGTAAAAGTCAAGGAGGTGTAACAACAATGATGAAGATGAACCTTCAGTTATTCGCACATAAAAAGGGAGTTGGTTCTACAAAGAACGGTCGTGATTCCGAGTCTAAGAGATTAGGTGCGAAAAGAGCAGACGGACAGTTTGTAAAAGCCGGAAACATTCTTTACAGACAGCGCGGAACCAAGATTCACCCAGGTGAAAACGTAGGCTGCGGTAAAGACTATACTTTATTTGCACTTACAGACGGAGTCGTAAGATTCACAAGAAAAGGTCGCGATAAGAAACAGGTTTCTATCGTTCCTGTAGACGCAGAGTAATGAAATAGGTAAAAGGCTTCAAATCGATGCGGTTTGGAGCCTTTTTTTGGAATAGAGGTGTAATATGTTTGCAGATAGAGCAGGATCATTATCCGCTCCGGTAAAGGCGGTGACGGACATGTAAGCTTCCGCCGTGAGCTATATGTGCCAAATGGCGGTCCGGACGGCGGCGATGGCGGCCGTGGCGGTGATGTGATTTTTGAAATCGATGAGGGTCAGAATACTCTCGGAGACTACAGACACAGAAGAAAATATAAAGCAGAAGATGGTCAGGAAGGCGGCAAGAAACGCTGTCACGGTGCAGATGGCAAAGATGTTGTCCTGAAAGTTCCGGAAGGAACGGTTATCATGGATGCTGAGTCCGGCAAGGTTATTGCAGATATGTCCGGTGAGAACCGCAGACAGATCGTGTTAAAGGGCGGCCGCGGCGGCAAAGGAAACCAGCACTATGCAACTGCAACTATGCAGGTTCCGAAATATGCACAGCCAGGACAGCCTGCACAGGAGCTGGAAGTACTTCTTGAGCTTAAGGTAATCGCAGACGTTGGTCTTGTGGGATTCCCTAATGTAGGTAAATCCACATTTCTTTCCCGTGTGACCAAAGCGCAGCCAAAGATTGCCAACTATCATTTTACAACATTAAGCCCGAATCTTGGTGTTGTAGATACAGATAACGGTGGTTTTGTTATTGCAGATATCCCTGGATTGATCGAGGGAGCATCGGAAGGTGTGGGACTTGGACATGAATTCCTCCGTCATATTGAGCGTACACGAGTTATCATCCACATTGTAGATGCAGCATCTGTAGAAGGCCGTGATCCGGTGGAGGATATCCACAAGATCAATAAAGAGCTGGAAGCATACAATCCGGAGATTGCAGCCAGACCACAGGTAATTGCAGCTAACAAAATCGACTGTATTTTTGATGATGGGGAAGAAAGCCCTATCGATCGCCTGAAAGCAGAATTTGAGCCGCAGGGCATTTCCGTATATCCGATTTCAGCAGTTACCGGTCAGGGTGTCAGAGAGCTTCTTTTCCATGTGAAAGAACTTTTGGATAAGAGCCCTATGAAACCGGTGGTATTTGAACAGGAATTCTTCCCTGAGGATGTTCTTGTGAATGAGAATCTTCCGTTTACAGTAGAACGCAGCGAAGAAGATCCGGAGATATTCCTTGTAGAAGGTCCTAAGATTGAAAAAATGCTTGGCTATACAAATCTGGATTCTGAGAAAGGATTTGCTTTCTTCCAGAAATTCCTCAAAGAAGGTGGTATTCTGGAAGAGCTGGAAAAAGCTGGTATCCAGGAAGGTGACACAGTACGTATGTATGGCTTTGATTTCGATTATTATAAATAAGAGGTATTAATTAGATGACAAGTAAACAGAGAGCATATTTAAAAGGTCTTGCCATGACAATGGATCCGATCCTCCAGCTTGGCAAGGGAGGTCTTACTCCTGAGAACACAGCTGCTGTTGAGGAAGCTCTTGCAGCACGTGAACTGATCAAGATCAGCGTTCTCCAGAACTGCCTGGAAGATCCGCGCGAGATGGCACAGGTTCTTGCAGAGAGAACAAGATCTCAGGTAGTGCAGGTAATCGGTAAAAAGATCGTTCTCTACAGAGAAGGTAAAAAGGATAAGAAAAAGATCATTCTTCCGTGATTTCGGGAGGTTTCAAATGAACAGGGCAGTAAAAAAAAATAGGAATCATGGGCGGCACATTTGATCCCATCCATATGGGACACCTGATCCTTGGAGAAAAAGCATATGAACAGCTGGGGCTTGATAAAGTTCTGTTTATGCCATGCGGAAATCCACCCCACAAACTGAACCGGACAGGACGGGCAACAGATGCACAGCGTTCAGAGATGGTTCGTCTTGCTATTGAAAATAATCCACATTTTGAGTTATCTCTGATGGAGATGCATGAGGAAGGTTATACTTACACCTATCGGACTCTGGAACAGCTGAAAAGACAGAATCCTGATACAGAGTATTATTTTATTATTGGTGCAGATTCGCTGTACAGCTTTGACACCTGGCGTGAGCCGGGGCGTATCTGCCAGGCGGCAGTTCTGGTAGTTGCAACAAGAGATCATACACCGGTTAAAGAGCTTGACCAGCAGATGGGGCTTCTGTCCAAACGCTATAATGGCAGATTTGTGCGTCTGGATACCATGAACATTGATGTTTCCAGTGAACTTCTCCGCTCCTGGCACAGAAGCGGACAGAGTCTGCGATACTATGTTCCCCAGCCTGTGATTTCCTATATCGAAAAAAACGGTATTTATAAAGGAAATGATTCAGATGGGAAAATATGATTTTGTAAAAATAAAAAAGAAGCTTTCCAAATATCTGGACGAAGCCAGATTTGAGCACACAATGGGAGTTATGTACACATGTGCATCTCTTGCAATGGTTTATGGCTATGATCTGGAGGATGCACAGGTTGCAGGTCTTCTTCATGACAGTGCCAAGTGTATTCCTAATAAGAAGAAACTGAAGCTGTGCAGTCAGCATAATATTTCGGTATCCGATTTTGAGAAGGATCATCCGTTTCTTCTTCATGCAAAGCTGGGTGCATATGTGGCCAGCAGCAAATACGATGTTAAGGACGAAGAGATTCTGACAGCGATCACATATCACACAACAGGTCGTCCGGAGATGAGTCTGCTTGAAAAGATCGTATACATTTCGGATTATATTGAGCCAATGCGTGATAAAGCACCGAATCTTCCAAAAGTACGTAAGATCGCTTTTGAGGATTTGGACGAGTGTATGTATGAAATCCTTAAAGACACCTTGGAATATCTGGAAGAAAATCCGAAAGAAATCGACAGTACAACCAGAGATGCCTATGTCTATTACAAAGATCTCCATGACAGGAAAATGCAGGATACTGCCAACAGACAGGAGGAATAAAATTCTATGAGCATCGAAAAAGATATGGTCCGAATTGCCTGCAAGGCATTGGATGATAAAAAAGCAAAGGATATCAAGATCATTGATATTCATGAAGTTTCTGTGATCGCAGATTATTTTGTGATTGCAAGTGCTTCCAACCAGAACCAGGTACAGGCTATGGTAGATAACGCAGATGAAATGCTTGGCCGTGCCGGATATGAGGCAAAACAGATCGAGGGAACAAGAAACTCCAGCTGGGTTCTTATGGATTACGGCGATATGATCATTCATATCTTTGATGAGGAGAACAGACTTTTCTATGATCTGGAGAGAATCTGGAGAGATGGAAAGATTCTTGATGCACAGGAGTTTCTGGCTGAGAAAGAATAATACAGTTTACAATAAAAATGTTATGTAAACTATTGAGCCAACTTTAGAATTAGCCGGCTGATAAAATAAAAATGCGATATCTTCTTTTTTCATTGTTAGAAGATATCGCATTTTTAGATTGAGTGAATAATATAATTATGTCTGCTGTTTATTCATGATTTACTGAAAGAAACGGAATACCCCGAATACTTTACCAAGGATCTGAAGATTGCCTGTAACAATGATAGGTTCCATGTTGTCATTCTCCGGCTGGAGTCGATAATAGCCATTTTCTTTATAAAAAGTTTTCACAGTAGCAGAGTCCTCTACAAGAGCAACTACCATATCGCCGTTCTCAGCGGTGGCCTGCTGTCTTACCAGTACCTGATCCCCGTCAAAGATACCGGCATTGATCATGCTGTCACCCTTCACGCGAAGCATGAAACTCTGTTCGTTAGGCATATATTCTGCAGGAATCGGAAAATATGCTTCAATATTCTCTACAGCCAGAACAGGCTGTCCCGCTGCAACAGTTCCTATAAGAGGAACATTGACTACTTCACGGCGTACAAGATTAAAGTTATCGTCAATGATTTCAATAGCGCGCGGTTTAGTTGCGTCTCGCCGGATATATCCGTTCTTTTCAAGGGCTTCCAGATGGGAATGAACAGAAGAAGTGGATTTAAGGTTCACCGCTTCACAGATCTCACGTACAGATGGTGGGAAGCCTCTGTTTAGGATCTCATTCTTCATGTAATCAAGGATTTCCTGCTGTTTCTTACTGATTCTGCCATATGTCATGTGTACTTACCTCCCTGGGTTAAAAATTTATCTGCTGCCGGGTATAATATGACAGCGTCACGAAAATATATTTGTAATAGTGTATCATACTTTTGAAAAAATAGCAAACAGATATTCGGAAAGTACGTTCAGAAGATATGTTCGCTTGTTTTAAAGCTTGTATTCGAAGAAAGAAAATGTTAAAATAAAACGAACTTTAAGAGATGAAAGATGTAAAGGAGGCATTCCTTTGCCTGATAATAATGTACGTTCCGGGAGAACACCTGGAATTCTGGCAAAACTTCGTAAAATTTTTGGCTTGAACATCGGAACTGTGATGTTTGGAGCAATTTTAATCTATATGATCTTCAGCGTGATGCTTTATCTGACGGCTTCTCATATGGAATCATATCAGGTTCCTTCCGGTCCGCTGTCTATGAATGAGACCTATACCGGGCTGGCGATCATGACTGAGAATGTAGTGCAGGCAGATGCCAGCGGATATGTTACTTATTATGCCAGGGAAGGCACTAAGATCAATGCCAATGGTGCTGTCTACAGTCTGAATACTTCAAAGGCTTCAGATAACAGCTCTTCTTTAAGTAAAGAAGAACTGTCTGATATCCGCAGTAACATGCAGAGCTTTTCCAAGGGATTTGATCCAAGTAAATTTAACAGTACCTATAGTTTTAAGTATCAGTTAAATGGAAGTATTCTTCAGTATGCTTCAGACGGATCTTCAGTGTCAACAGTGACAACTACGAATGAAGATGGTGAGGAAATTACCACCACAACTGCTGTTTCAAGTGATCCAAATATCCGCCGTGCAGAAACAGATGGCATTATACTTTATTCCAAAGATGGCTATGAAGCCAAGACCGTAGATAATGTCACCTCTGCTGATTTTGACCAGAATTCCTATCAGGAAACAGATCTGAAAACAGAAGACCAGATAAAAGCAGGAGATGATATTTATACGATCATTTCAGATGAGAGATGGAGCCTTCTGATCCCGTTAAGTGAGAAGCAGGCGGCTGATCTGAAAGACCGTACATCTATCCGTGTGAAATTTTTAAAAGATAATCTGACTCAGATGGGAGATTTTTCCATTAAAGAGATTGATGGCTCGAAGTATGGACAGATCGATTTTAATAAAGGACTGATTCGTTATGCATCTGACCGTTTTCTTGAAATTGAGCTTGTTACCAATAATGTAACAGGTTTGAAGATACCGCTTTCTTCTGTGGTCACAAAGGAATTTTATGCGATTCCTTCCAAATTTCTTACAACAGATAAGGAAACACAGCAATCGGGCTTTATGCTTTCCGGCCGGAACAAAAAGGTAACAGTACAACAACCTTTGTCAAAGCCGGAATTTATGGGCGAGACGAAGTCACAGATGAGAAGACACAGAAAACAAGCTATATTTATTATATTGATAAAAGCAAATTTAAAGAAGGCGATGCCATTGTTGACCCGGATGACGGAGAGAAATTTGTGATCGGAGACACCGAAGTCCTGGAAGGGGTTTACTGTATTAATCAGGGATACGCTGTATTCCGCCGGATTGAGATATTAGATGAAAATGAGGAATACGCTGTTGTTTCAAAAGAAACATACAACGGACTTGTCAGATATGACCGTATTGTAAAAAATGCGGACAAAGTTAGCGAACAGGATATACTTTACTAAAGGAGGCTTTTTGTCATGGTAGCAGAAAATTTAGCACAGGTTCAGAAGAATATTGAGGAATCCTGCAGAAAAATAAACAGAGATCCCGGAGAGGTTATGCTGATCGCTGTCAGTAAGACCAAACCGGTGGAAATGCTGAAAGAAGCTTATGATGCCGGAGCTCGTGTTTTCGGAGAAAACAAAGTTCAGGAAATCGTAGACAAATATGATCAGATGCCTTCTGATGTGAAATGGCACATGATCGGTCATCTGCAGCGAAACAAGGTTAAATATATTGTTGACAAGG
>ENA-OQCO01000436-OQCO01000436.1-human-gut-metagenome-genome-assembly--contig:-NODE-436-length-22819-cov-1.481403_pt1 | contig 22819 bp, 23 predicted proteins | sample MGYA00242500_ERZ504582 | MGnify/ENA primary metagenome ERZ504582 (study PRJEB26092, sample SAMD00036346) | human gut metagenome | host: Homo sapiens | study: EMG produced TPA metagenomics assembly of...
CTTCCCCGTTTTTAATGATCTTTCCGTGCTTGCGCCAGTCAGCGCCAAAACCAACCGAGCCAGCTCTGTGCGGCCGGCACCCATCAGTCCGCCTATGCCAAGATCTCGCCTTTTCGCAGCTTAAAGGAAGCGTTTTTTATCGCGTGGGATTCCATCCCCTGCACTTCCAGCAGCACAGGGGCATCTGCTGCCACATTGGAATGTTTTTTCTTTTCCCAGCTAACTTCTCTTCCCACCATAGAACGAATCAGCTCCGGCAGGGAAGATTCCTTGGTAATAAAGGTATTGATAAACGCGCCGTCACGCATAACGGTAATGCGATCCGTGATTTCAAACAGCTCTTCCAGGCGATGTGAAATATAGATAATGGAGATCCCTTTGGCTTTCAATTTCTGAATCACACGGAACAGATCCTTGATTTCGTTGATGGAAAGCGCTGCCGTCGGTTCGTCCATAATCAGAACTTTGCTGTCATACGAAATGCCTTTTGCGATTTCGATCATCTGCTGTTTGGCAACGGTCAGGCTGCTTACGGTGGTGTTGGGGCTGACATCAAGTTCCAGCTCTTTCAGCAGTTCCTCGGCACGGCGGTTATCCTTCGTCCGGTCAAGTTTCCAACCTTTTTGGGATTCCCGGCCAATGAATATATTATCTCCGACAGACAAATGCTGCACCAGATTTAACTCCTGGTAGATCATACAAATGCCGTCGTGCAGCGCCTGCCGGGGTTCATGATAGTGGACTTCTTTTCCGTCTACCAGCATGACGCCTGCATCTGCCTGATAAACACCGGAAAGGATTTTCATCAGCGTGCTTTTGCCTGCACCGTTTTCACCTATCAAGCCAAGAACTTCACCCTTGCGAAGCGTAAGTTCCCCATCGGTGAGAGCATGAACACCACCGAAAGATTTTTGGATGCCTTTCATAGAAACAATGAGATCTTCGTGTTCCATCAGGTACTTCCTCCGTTATGCCTGTCGGGGAATATACTGGCCAAAACCATTCTGTGCGGTTATTTCACCATCGTTGTACACCAACTGCCCGCGCACATAGGTCTGCTCCACTTTTCCCTTCATTTTCATACCGTGGTACAAATTGTGTACCGTTTTGGTTTTGCTCAGCGACTTCGTTCCATCAAAAACCCACTCCCGATCCAGGTCCACCACCAGGATATCTGCGTCGCGGCCGGGGAGCAAACTGCCTTTTCTCGGTGCAAGCTGCATAATATTGGCTGCATTAGTAGCCGTTAGGCAGGAAAGACGAGACAGCGATAAACCACGGCGATGATACCCTTCCGTCAGCATTGCCGCCAGCATGGCATCAAACCCGCCAAAGCCACTGTATTCCTTCCAGAAATCGCCTGCCTGCACTTTTTCGTCATCACGATACGGCCCATGATCAGAACCCAGAGTGTCAATCGTGCCGTCCAGAATATAAGACCACAGCTTTTCTACATTTTCACGGCTGCGGAACGGCGGATTGCATTTTGCATAGGCCCCTCTCTCCCGCAAAATCGTTTTGTCAAACAGCAGATAATGTGGGCAGGTCTCAACCGAGACGTTTACACCTTCGAACTTTGCCTGTTTCAAGAAGGCAGCTCCCTGAGCAATCGTCATGTGGCAAATATACAGCCTTGCCCCTGTTTCACGGGCAAACAGTACCGCACGGGAAATCGCTTCCTGCTCTACCCACCAGGGACGTGCGTCATCGTGCATGGCAAAATCTTTACAGTGAATGGCAGACATTTCTTTGCTGCCAAAATCTGCTACTTCTGCATTTTCAGCATGCACGCCGATCAAACCGTTAAATGTTGCCGCCTTGCGCATCCCCTGCACCAGATACCCATCTGTAACCTGCGGGTAATCCGGGTTGGCAAAACTCATAAAGCCCTTGTAGGCTACACAACCAAGACGGTTCAGTTCTTCCATATTCTGAACGCAGTTTGGTGTCAGACCACCCCAGAAAGCAAAATCCACACAGGATTCCTTTTGCGCCACATCAAGTTTCAGCTGGAAACCCTCTTTGTCAACCACAGGGGGAACGCTCAATGGCATATCAATAATTGTTGTAATGCCACCGGATGCCGCGCACTGGGATCCACAGGCCCAATCTTCGCGGTAATTGAGCGGAGAGGGATCCCACATATGTACATGTGTATCAATAGCGCCCGGCATCAGTGCTTTCCCGTGAACATCCACTTCCGTGAAACCCGGCAGTTCCGTACCGGATTCAAAAATTCCTGTGATTTTACCATCCTCAACAGCTAACGATCCCTTGATCGTTTCCGTAGGTAATACAATTAACGCATTGGTAAAGAGCAAGCGGTTTTCTTTCATAAATGGCACCTCATTTTGCATTCGACTGCTCACCACGTGTGAGCAACTACGGTAAGCAAAATGTACCATAGTATTTCTTGTTTGTCAATTGATTTTTGCTAAATTGCAGAAAATACAGCACTTTGCCATTTGTTTTGACAAAAAATTGGTGACATTGTTGGTTCCAAACGAATTGACAATGCGCGCGAGCCCATGCTATAATTCTTTATAGCTCATCTGTGATGAGTGATATATTATTTGAAAAGGGGTTTACCATATGGAGAATCAATCTTCGCTTACGCCCGCTAATATTTATGTAAACGCAACGCAAGAACGCTTTCAAGACACATACCGCCGCTGGCAGGGGATTCCCTCCATTGAAGTCAGCCCGGCCGGACGCATTTTTGTCAACTTTTACAGCGGTCAAGACGCAGAGGTAGGCGGCAACATTATGATGCTGTGTGTCAGCGATGATAATGGCCGAACCTTCCGTTCCTGCGCCACAGTCGTGGAACACCCGGATCCGGAATGCCGTATCTATGACCCGAATTTGTGGTTTGACCCGCTTGGACGCCTGTGGATGACCTATACGCAGGCGCGCGGTTTCAATGACGGGCGAAGTGGTGTCTGGGCATGCATTTGCGAAAATGCCGATGCCGATGAATTGGTCTGGTCTAAGCCAAGACGCATTGCAAATGGCATTATGATGAATAAGCCCCTTGTCACCAGTAAAGGCGAGTGGCTTTTCCCCTGCGCTATCTGGTGCGACACAAGCGGAAGTGTTCCTTCCGAGCGCCACGGTTTGGAAAACGAACAGTTTTCAAATGTGTATGCGTCTACCGACTGCGGAAAAACCATCACGTTACGTGGACACGCCGATATTCCCGGCAGAAGCTTTGACGAGCACATGTTAGTAGAGAAAAAGGATGGAGCCCTTTGGATGCTGGTGCGTACCTTCAAGGGCATCGGCGAAAGTTTTTCTACGGATGGCGGTTACACCTGGACCCCCGGACGCAACAGTCATATTGACGGCCCCTGCTCGCGCTTTTTCATTCGGCGTTTGAAATCCGGCCGTCTGCTGATGATCAACCACTACAATTTTGACCAGCGCATTGACCTAGACGATATTATGAATCAGGGAAATGTGAAAAGCTGGAAAGGCCGCAGCCACTTAACCGCTATGCTCAGCGAGGATGATGGCGAAACCTGGCCTTATACTCTGCTGCTTGATGAGCGCAACGAAGTTTCTTACCCGGATGCTAAAGAAGCTGATAATGGTTATATCTACGTCACCTATGACTGGGAAAGAGTTACGCAGCGGGAAATTCTTATGGCACGTTTTACCGAAGATGATATCCTGCGCGGTAAGATTCTTTCTCCTGAAGGTAAATTGCGTGTGCTGGTCAACAAGGCCTTGGGGCAACCGGATATTCATTGAGTTGGACGCTTACCTGATAGAGCACACTGTGTTTCGATATTCTTGTTTCTGTCGGCATCCGAAATTTTAACGGTTGACGTTTTCCAAAATTTCGATATGCTGTTCCTGCTTTTTCGTTTTTGCGTTCATAACGATTAACTCAAAGCAAAAGACCGAAGATATATAGCCCTTTATGGCTTTTACTTCGGTCTTTCTTTTTTTGGGAATACGTCGGTCCACAGGGCGAAAAGTCAAGTTGATCATCCTTATCAAAGCTGTGCAGCGGACCGGCAAACATTCTGTCAACGATCACGCCCGGCACTATAAGGGAGCAATGGAGGAAGCGAAAAGAAATTTGAAAAATTTTATAAAAAAGATATTATGACATCATGTCATAATATCCCGCAGCTCGCGCTTGTATTTATAATAGGTATTGCGCGCAATGCCGATCAGCTTGATGCAGTCGGCATCGCTCAGCGTGCCGCCAAAATCCCGGCTGTGCTTCCGAATCAGCGCTTTTGCCGTGTCCGCTTTTTTGATATGCAGTCTGCGCCCCGGCTGCTGGCCGATCTGTTTGCCGTTCAGCCGGGCCGTCATGATCCCCTCGCGGGTGCGCTGGTGCAGATCGTCCACCTCTTTTTGCGCCTGGGCAAAGGCAAGGCGGATCTGCTCGGCGGCCAGGTCCGCCGTGTAGCGGTTCAGCGCTTCCATAACGCCGGAGACAAAACGGTCGGTCGCTGCGCTGCCGGTGGAGGGGGCTGCACTGACCTGCCGCTGCAAGGCCTGTTTGTAGGTGTCGGTGTTGATGTGCGGCTCCTTCAAAAAACAAAGCGTCACGCCGCGACCGTACAGTTCTTCATACATGGCGCACCCCTCGTCGGCACTGCGGCTCATGCGGGAAACACTGTCAAACACAATGGTATCCCCCGGCTGTACACAGTGCAGCAGCTTGTCCAGCTCCCGCCGTCCCTGGCAGGCCATTCCGGTATAGACCTCACGGACGATATGCGCCGTTGGGTAGGCGGCGGCAATGTTGCGCACCTGGCGCTCGATATTCTGGCGCGGCGTGGAAATACGGCAATAGCCATAGATTTGCATAATGGTAGCACCTCTGACGTTCGGTTGATTTGCTACTATATTATAGCGCTGCCGTCTGCCTGCTGTCAACAAAATTTGCTACTATTTTAATCGGCGTTATTTTTGATACTTATTATCAGCAATCTTCCGGAAAAATTGAAGAAATATTTTCTTTTTATAAAAAGTCACTTGAAAAAGTTTTTACTTCAACGCAAAACTCCCTTGAAAAAGTTTGCTTTTTTTGGTATACTGCAAGCAAACATATAGGGAGGGATACGATGCTGCGCCGGAAAGTCGAACAGACCTTACTTACTTGGAAGAATACCCCCAACCGCAAGCCTTTGATCCTGAAAGGATGCCGCCAATGCGGAAAGACATACTCCGTTCTGGAATTTGCCAAAAAAAACTATGAACACACCGTTTACCTGAATTTTTTTGAAAATCCGCAATTTGTCTCGGTGTTTTCCGGCTCGCTGGAGGTTGACCATATTACCATGCTGTTGTCCGCCCTGATGGGGCGCGCGGCGGTTTTTGAGCCGGGAAAGACCCTTCTTGTGCTGGATGAAATACAGGATTGCCCTGATGCACGGACAGCTTTGAAATTTTTTAAGCTGGATGGCCGCTATGATGTGATTGGCACCGGCAGTCTGTTGGGGGTCAAGGGCTATGGTGAAAAAGAGCCCAAGTCCGTGCCTGTTGGATATGAAACGGTTCTGGATATGACTCCGTTGGATTTTGAAGAATTTCTTTGGGCCAATGGCATTACCGAGCCGGTCATAGAGCTTCTGCGCCAATGTATGCAAAGCGGTTCCCCTGTACCGGATGCCTTGCACCAGCGTATGCGGGAACTGCTTCTGCAATATACAGTTGTGGGCGGTATGCCTGACGCCGTACAGACATTTGTAGATACCAAGCGCATGGATGAGGTCTTGCAAATTCAGCGCGACATCATCCGCTCTTATGAGGATGATATGGTAAAATACGCCGACAAAAAAGACAAAGCCGTGATTCGGGAGTGCTTCCAGTCCATCCCTAAGCAGCTGAGTAAAGAAAACAAAAAGTTCCAGTATTCCGTGGTGAAAAAAGGGGCTACGGCCTCCAAATTTGCTGGCAGTCTGCAATGGATTGAGGATGGCAGGAATCATCACCCGGTGTTATAACCTATCTATCACGGAGCTGCCATTAGACGGCAATGCAGACCCAGATGTTTTTAAAGTCTATATGAAAGATACCGGGCTTTTTATCTCGATGCTGGAGGACGGTACACAATTTGACATTTTGCAGGGCAACCTTTTAGGCTATAAAGGTGCTATTTTCGAGGGGCTTATTGCCGATATTTTTTCTAAAATGGGTCGCAAGCTCTACTACTTTCACAAAGACTCCGGTCTGGAGGTTGACTTTATTATCCGCTATAAGGGAGAATGCACCCTTGTGGAAGTCAAGGCTGTCTCCGGCAATACAAAAAGTGCAAAGACCATCCTGCGCCACCCGGAAAAGTACCATGTGTACCGGCTCATCAAGCTGGGTGACTATAATGTGGGGCACACAGAGCAGCTTCTGACTTTGCCGCTGTATATGGCTTTTTTACTGACAGATATGTAAAAGCATCCCTGCCTGCTCAATTACAGGTAGGGACGCTTTTCTACTTTTATCCCCGCGCCCGCATATCCCCAGGCACAAGTCCCAGCGGACTTGTGTGCAGGAAGATCACTTCCCAGTAACCGGTTTTATAGTTAGCGCGCAGTTTCGGTTTCAGCATAATATTTAAGTCTTCCGCTTGTCTGCCGCTGCGCCGCTGGTCGTGCAGCAAGTCCTCATAGCTGCCATGATAATAGGTATCAATGCCAATGCGCCCGACAATCGTTTCACTGTTTTCGTTCGGCTGTACCAGTTCTTCCGTCAGCGCTCTTGCCTGTTCCTCTGTAAAATCAACGGAATACGGACTTTGCAGCGCGGTCTCCCACAGCCCTGCCACAGCGTTTTCTTTTCGCATGGTTTTATAGCGGTACTCTTTTTCTGATGAGGTAAGTACCACATATCCTGTATGCGTTTTCTTGGGGCGGAGCTTTCTGTCTGCGTTGGCGCGCTCCCGCGCGATGCGCAGCAGGTTTTTATTTAAGCCGTTCAGATACTCTATTTTACGGCAGGCTTCTTCCAAGTCTTTCTGTACAGCATCCACTTCTGCGTAAGCAGCTTCTTTTGCCTGTGCCGAATTTCTTTCGGCTTGTGCAATCTTTTGAGATGCTGCTGTATAGACCGAGCGGGCATCTCTTTCCGCACAGGCCACTTTCGCCAGCAAACCATCATACTCACTGTGGGTCAGCAGCACGTGCGTACATTCCTGCCCATTCTCCGGCAAATCCCGCAGACCCAGTGCAGTCTTTTTCTTAAACTCTGGCATGAAAAAACCTCTTTTTACAGTCCGCGGATATAGTTGTTTGCCACGACTTCAATGCGGTTATGCCCCAGCGCTTTGCTGCAGATCAGCATGGCTTTCTTGTCCAGCTTTTTCCCGGATTCATCTTTCCGGCAGGTGTAGACATCACTCTGAAATTTACGCCCCGTTCCCTTGTTGACCCTGTCGTAGGGGATTTCTTCGATGGGCCTTGCATGGGCGCGGTAGATGTCGGTTGCATATTCGGCGCGGTAGCCGTGGATGTCAGCGCTCTGGTGGATGTGCTGCCAGACCTTCTCGTCGTTCGGCGTATTTCGGATGCGCTCGACGATCTGCGCCGCATTTTTCCCGACAATGGGGCTTACTCGCTCCCGGCCGCCCTTGCCGTTTCGGATGTGGATATAATAACGGCAGTCAAACAGGCGGGTATCTTGCAGAACACCAAGCCGCTTTTCTTCTGCGGGCGTTCTTTCCTGTACCGGTACGGATTCGATCGCAGCGATTTCCCGCTCGATTTCTTCTTTTGTAACAAGGTCTCCGCCCTTGAGCATCCCCAGTTCGCTGCGGCGCAGCCCTGTGCCTTTGCAGAATTTAATCAGTTCATCGTTGTTCGTAACCGAGAAATGTTTATCCCGCACACGGTCTCCCCTGCTGCGCTTGATGTCCTCGCGGTTTCGCTTCGGCGGATTAAAGTAGTTTTCATCTTCCGGGTTTATGCCGTACAGCTTGCCCAGTGCTTTGGCTTCCAGCTGAACCGTCCATGCGGACAGCCCTTGGTCGGCGCGCGCTTGCAGCCACTCGTTCACATACTTTTTTGCGCTCTTCAGCGTCGTACATTCCGGGTGCTTTTCTTTAATATAAGAAAGAAAATATTTTGTGTGTTTCCAGTACGATTGATAAGTATTGAAAGAAAATATCTTCTGCCCGTCCGTACCGTTTTTCACAGCCTCTTTTTTGCTTTCGCCAAAGGCCTGCATCCCGGTCAGGCGGTCATACGCCTGTTGGTGCAGGTCTTTATAATATTTCTTGTTCTTTCTGCCCAGACGCAACCGCCCCCCTTTATCTGTATTTCTTGTTGAAGCTAGGCCGCCTCCTGCCCGCCCGCACGGGACGCAACACTCGGCGAATACACTTTTTAAGGTCTTATGTGTGACCGCTTTGGAGATTTCTCTCCGACACTTTTTTACTGCTTATGTGTGCAGCCTTGCTTTCTTCTTCTACGGCAGGTAAGGCTCTGTCGGATTCTTTTTAGAGGAATCATCTCTCCGGCATTTTATCAGTATGTCCGGCTACATTCAGATACGTTGCCACACACTTTCAAAAGGATTACTCATGTGTGGGTCCATGATGCGAAAAACCATTGGCAAAGGCTAAGGCAAGTCGGCGCATCATACAGGTGTATCGGACCTGATTCGACTTTGTGTATTGTAAGAATACATTTTTATATTACACTGAACGCGGGGAAATGTCAATAACATAGTATGTTATTTTAAAAATATAACGGTTTACCCGTTCATTCTATAAACGGGTAAACCGTTACCGCGCCCGCACAAAAACACGGACTTTCATCCGCGCCCACCGGATAAAAGTCCGTGTTTTTATCTTTCCAGCAAGTCCTCCATCGCGCAGCCAAGCACTCTGGAAATCTTATACAAGCTCTCCGCGCTTGCCTTGTTGATGTCCTTTTGCCGCTGTTCGTACAGCTGGATGGAGCGCAGGCCGACGCCGGATTTTTCGCCAGCTCGGCTTGCGAACAGCCGTAGGCCGTGCGGATGCGCTTCAGGTTTGTTTCCGCAAAGTGCTCCCGGATGCGGGCATCCGCAATCTCGGCAAATTTGCTGACGTCCGCTTCGTGCAGGGTATAATATATTTTTTCCAGTTCCACAAAGGAAAGCACCTCGAAAATCTCGCTGTACTTTCGCCCGGAGTACCACTGATAATACGCAACCGCCCACCCGATCCAATATTCGCCGGAACGCGCATACCGTTCCGGCTGTTCCGGCTGTTCTGTCATCCCGGTCGTCTCCGCAAGGATCTGCGCAGCCAGTTCAATGCCGCTCTTCCCTGCCAGATACGCGGGTTCTCCGTTTTCCATATGCTTGCTTACCGAACTTACGGTGAACAGCTTTATAAAATTCTCTCCCGATACGCCGCAGACACGAATCGCATAGTCGAACGCATCCCCCAAAGCCGCCTGCGCATTACTCAGATAGATTTCTTGGTATGCGTGGGTCATCGCTGCGGATGCCTCCTCTCATAATGTCCTGCATATAGATGCCGTCTGCCTCATCGTCCAGCATTTTCAGATAGGTTTGGTTTGCTTCATCGTTTCTTGCTTTGCGCTGCACATAGTATTTGTCTTTTTCTGCGATGGAAAAGCCCTCAAATTTCAGATTGGAAAAGGCAAACTGCGACTTGATCACCACCTGCTCCCCCAATTTGCCAAGCCGCATCGCCTGCGAGAGCTGCTCTACCGAGATGGCATTGTTCAGAAAAGATTCCGCATAATCGAAATAGGAATCATCGGCGCGGTAGCCTGTAATCAAATCATAGGCATTTACGTTCACGCTGAAATTGTCGATCAGATATTGCTTGGCCCGCCTTGCCACCGGCGTTTTTATGGAAAATAGACGATGCTCGACCAGCACGGCGATCCAATTGAGAATGGTATAGTCCGGGCTGTTCAAATGTAAAACCCGCAGATATTCCGTATCCAGAGTATAGCGGTTTGCAAAACCGTCCCGCAAAGAGGAAACGGCCCACTCCTTTGCCAGTGCCTCGCTTTCCGTGCAGTAAAAGCCAAGCCCGAAATCATTATGCTTTTTCCCCTCGCCAAACACGGGATGCTCGATGACTTTTTCCGAGCCGTGAAACAGGGTGATTTTCTTTTCCATATTGACGCCCTCCTTGGTATAAGTATATCACCAAAGTGATACAAAAGCAAGGCAGCAAAAAAGATATTATGACATGATGTCATAATATCTCTAAAAAATCACCTGTCTGCGTGAAATCAATTGCTGCTTTCTTCCTGCGGGCGGAAGTCCTTCATAAAGCGCCTGAGCAGGAATGCGCAGAAATAGGGGAACGTATAAAACTGTGCTTCATGCCCAATATTGCCGGCAAAAAACTTGAACCCGTAGCGGATGTCCTCATACTTGTCCGATGCTATCAACGTGCGCATGGATTTTGCCTGCCCATTTTTGGCCTTCACTTCCAGCGGAATCAGCGAGGACGCTGAGCGGATAAAGAAATCTTCCTCTAATGTAGAATCCGACCGCTTATAATAGTAGAGCTTATAGCCCTGCTTTACAAGCGCTTCGCCGACCATGTTTTCATAGAGCGCACCTTTGTAGACGCCAAGATTTTTATTGGCGCGCAGATCCTCCTGCGATTCTTCATCCAGCATCGAGACGAGCAGCCCGGTATCGGCAAAATAGAGCTTGAATACATCCGGGTCATAGTTCCCGCCCAATGGAAGCTCCGGAAATTCCAGACAAAAGCAGATGTTTACCATCCCGCATCCGCCGCCATTCGGCACACCCACGGTAATCCCGGAATCTTGCGCCGGTGGCGACCTTGGAGATCTGGAATTTCTTGTTTTCCCTGGCTAATTGCGGGGCAATTCGGTTAAACACATTCAGGATGCGCGCCTGGTCAAGCCCCTGCGCATACTTGCGGATGTCTTCTTTATAATCTGCAATCAACTGCCTTTGGGTGTCCAGAGAACCTTCAAAGGTGTTTTTTTCGATGTATTCGGCCACGACAGCGGGCATACCGCCGAGAATACAGAAATCCAGAAACAGCGAATGGTAAACCTGCATCTCCAGCTCGTTGAATGGGCGCAGCTCCCGCATATGCAAAAGCATATCTTCAACAGTCGTGTCATCATAGCCCTTTGCCCACAAAAATTCCTCGAAGTCCATGGAGAACATATCGTAATCTTTTTTATAGCCGACGCTGTTGCTTTCGATTTTCTTATAGTTCACACCCAGCATAGAGCCGCTGCAAATCACATCAAACCGCCCATCCTCATGGAAAAACTTGAGGGATGTTGCAATTTCCGGAAATTCGGTAATTTCATCAAAAAAAAGCAGCGTTTTGTGCGGAATAAATTTCTTGGAAGGGTCAATCATCGATATATTTTTGATAATGGCGGCCGCCTCATAGCCGTCTGCGGTGATTCCCTTGTATTTTTCATCCCGGACAAAATTGATTTCTACAACGCTCTCATACTCTTCTGCGGCAAACTTCCGGATTGATTCGGTTTTCCCGACCTGACGGCTTCCTTTGATGATAAGCGGCTTTCTTGCCGGGTCCGCTTTCCATTCACGAAGAAACGTGTCTACTTTTCTTTTCAGATACACGGTATATTTCCCCCTCTCTTTTTTTCGTACACACTCAGTATACACATTTTCAAAGCGAAATTCAATATAATCTGCACAAATCATGAGCCACTTTTTCCTGTATTTCTCACATTTTTCATGCGAAAAATAGAGATATTATGACATCATGTCATAATATCTCCCCCTGCTTCACCGTATTTTGTTTCTTCCTGTGCGCGGGGAGGCTTTGGCAGCTCCGTTCCGGAACAGTTCTTTCTCCGGCTCATAGTCCAGGGGGATACTCTCCCCCGTCGCGCCGAAGCGGTTTTTTAAGATGGTCAGTGCCAAATGACGCGGAGCGGTCTTGTTTTCCCTGTCGGCATCGGTGCGGTATTTCAGCACCAGCAGCAAATCGGCGCTGTACTCCACGCTGCCGGACTCCTTGAAGGCCGACAGTCCCGGCTCGGCACTGCCGGGGCGGTAGGCCTCACGGTTCAGGCTGGATGCGGCCATCACCGGCATATCGTACCGGCGTGCCAGCTGCTTGAGCATGGCGACGGCGGCGTCGGCGGTCTGCTTCTCGGTCATGCCCGCGCGCGCAGGGGCGACAAGCTGCAGATAATCCAGAAACAGCACCGGGCTTTCGTGCTGCGCACAGAAGGCCGACACTTTTTCATCCAAAAAAGCCGGGGTAAGCGGGGCGTCCGGCTCCCACAGCTCTACCCTGCCGCCGGTCTTTTGCCTGTAAGCGGAAATCAGACCGCGCACTTTTTCTTCCGACAGCTTGCCGTCCAGCAGCGGGCGTGCACGTTCTTTTGTACCGCGCACGGCGCTCTTGGCGATCAACTCCATACGGGACATTTCTATTGTTATAAACAGCACATTTCTCCCCGCAGCGGCTAGCGTATCGGCCATTTGCAGCATCAGGGAGGTTTTGCCCATGCTGGAAACCGCACCCAGCACGGTCAGCCCGGCGTGCAAACCACCGTCCAACGCCTTGTCCAAACCGGCGATACCCGTAGACATCACAGCAGCGCCCCCGCGGCGGCCCAGATACGCGAGGAACTCGTCCTCCAAGGTCGATTGCTGCTGTACCACCTGCGGCGCTGTGGCGGCCTCGCAGGCGGCTTGCAGCGCATCTCTATTCTGCACTAATGCTTCGTTCACATCCTTGCAGCCATCCGGCAAAGCCAGCACGGCGCACGCAATGCCGCGCGCCGTCAGCTGCTCCCGCAGCTTCTCGTTCATCCCCTGCCCTGCTGCATCGGAATCCCCGGCAAGAATCACCCTCTCCGGCTTTGCTTCCCGCGCGTCTAAGGCCTGCATCAACCGCCCTGTGTTGGCCGCACCGCAGAGCGCTACAGCCGGGAATCCCAATTCCTCTAAGGAAAGGGCATCAAAAATGCCCTCCGTCACAAACAGTGCTTCCCCTGCCGCACGTTCCATAGCAGCGCTGTTCCAAAGCTGCATCGCCCCGCGGCTGTTCTGGTAGCGCGGTTCAACAGCCGGGTCAATGGCGCGGCGGCAAACGCTGCAGCAGACACCCTCCGCAAAGACAGGCAGCACCGCATAGCCATTCTCGACCACCAACCCAAACCGCCGTACCGTTTCATCGGACAAGCCACGTCCGGTAAAGTAGGGGTCGGGTCTGCCTCCTCCTTCCTTATAAGGAAAAGTCTGCGTCGGCTTCGCCGTGACCCGGATGACCTCGCCCCCGCCGTAGCGCCGGTTGACGGCCTTCATTTTAGAAGGAAAATCCGTCAGATTTTCTTCCTGCCCAACTAAGTCAAAAATATCGTAGGTCGCGCCGCAGGCAAAGCAGTGGACGGTCTGATTTTTTTCATTGTACCCCATAGAAGGGTGCGCGTCTTGGTGCGCGGGGTTCAGGCAGGCGAACGGCTTGTGTAGGGGCAACCCGTGCTCCCGCAGCCATTGAGGCAGGCAGCTTTTTAAGGTTTTGGCATCCGTTTTTCTCATACGAAAACTTCTCCTCTTACAGGGAAAAACTGTATCTTTTCCTCCCTGTAAAAAAGGGAAAGATATCATACAGTACTTACAGTACATACAGCACTTTTCAAAAAGCGAAAATTTGCCGTTGAAATGTGAAAAATCATGGGTTTTGCGGGGGTGCTTGGGTCATCAGTTGTGGCTTTGGCGGTCATCAGATGTAGCTTTGGTGGTAATCATTTGTGGCTTTGGTGAAGCACTTATGGTCATCAAATGTGGCTTTGGTAAGGCTGGATTTGGTCATCAGTTGTGGTTTTAAAATCGTGGCTATCGTATCATGTTCCGCTTGCGTGGTTTTTGCTTGAAGCGGCCCTTATTCGTTTCATCGGGCAAAGTCAGCTCGGGCGTTGGTGCGGGCTTGCGGGTGGTGCGGTCCAGCACGATTTCCACCCCGTCCACAACGCGCCCGGTGCGGGTGAAGCTGTACCCGCTGATGTAGTTCTGCTGGGTCAGATATTCGAGATAGATCTCGGTGTAGTTGCGCAGGCGCTGGCGGCGCTGCTTGATGGGCGACGGCTCGCCGAGCTCCTCGTAGATGGACGAGAACAGGATCTTTCGGCTTTGCAGACGGTTGTTTGGGTTCTTCATGCCCTCAATGCGGGTCAGCAGGTAGTTCTTCAGCACAATGATGGCGGGGGTGTTGTTCAGGCTGGCCCCGGCCAGCGGAGAGTCGGCTTCAAAGTGTACGTTCAAAAGGTCCATATCCACAAGGGAGATCTGCCGCTTGCTGGACGCATACTGGAACAGCGGCGGCGTGTCAATGAGGAAGTACGCCTCGACCTCCCGCCCGTTGAGCACGGCGTTCATCCGGTTCATCGGCAAGAGATATTGCGAGAGCGTCAGGCTCTGCAGGTTCTGCCCCTCCTTGATAAAGTGGGCGGCGGCCTCCTCGGTGCAGTCCAGTGTGATGGTGGAGTGCCGCATAAATTCCAGCCGGTCACGGATGGTCTGGACGGCCTCCTCCCGCATACTGGGGTTTTCACTGCCGATCATGGCGCGGTACAGCATCGGGATGGTGAAATAGATCGTTCCCGCGATCAGCAGCGAGGAAACGCCGTTTAAGATAGCCTTATCAAAGCTCGTCAGGCTGCCGCCGCTGTCCAACGCGATGGCTTTCGGGAAATCCATTGTCACGATGGTGGACACGTTTTTCCCGGCGATCTTGCCGACGTAGACCTCGTTTTCCTCCTCCGGCAGCAGCTTGGGCAGATTGCGGAAGATGGAATCCGTCTGCATACTGTACTGGGTCAGGGGCGTTTTGGTTCGCTGAGGAAAGCAAGAAACGCTCTGCCATAGGTTCGCTTAACGTATTGCCGGAGGCAGAAAGCTCCCGTGTGGCGAAGGCATAGCAGGTAAAGTAACAGGCAAGACCGGCGGGCAAGCCGACCAGTGCGCCTTTCAATGCCGCTTTGGCCAAAATCTGAATTTCAGTTTCCGGCATACTCAGATTGCCAACGATGGGACGGGACAAAATCTCCATTTGCAGCGCAGCCTGCTTTGCCTGAATAGCTGCGGAATGAGAGGGTCATCGTTCGGCCTGTCCAGATACGTGGTAAATAAGCCGAGAAGCCCGAGCAGTCCTTGCTGTTTACTGACTTCGCTCTTGTACTTGTCCAAAAGCTCGCGGTAGGTGATAAGAGGCTCTTTCTTAAAAATACGTGTGAGGATTGCCGCTTCTTCCGGGTGAGAATCCGGCTTGGGCGGCGGCAAAAATTCACTTTTTTTTGGCACGGCCAACCTCCTTGCAAAAAGATATTATGACACCATGACATAATATCATGCAGAAATAGAGTCCATATAAATAGGATATTATGTCACCATGACATAATATCTTGCCCGGAAAGGCGGTTATTTGCGGGAAAGCTGCGGGCCGGGCGTGCCCGGCCCCTACAGGCTCAGCGGTGGGTGTGCAGCCATTCCTCGGCCATGCGGCGGAAATCCTCCTCCAGCGCGGCGGGCACGGTGACGGAAACGCGCACCGTCTGCGGTTCTGCCTGCAGGGCAGCATCCATCTGTTCCGGGGCCATGGCGGCGGTCAGCCTGGCCATTTTGGGGCCTGCCAGCTCGTCGGCATGGTGGTCGGCCAGATACTTCTGATTCTCGGCAGAAAAATCCACGAGCCGCAGCGCCGTTGTCAGCGGCAGCTTGCCGCCGTCCAGCAGCTTGAGCAGGCTGCCGTCCAGACTGCCCAGCCGCACATACCGCGCGATCTGACGGGCGGAGAGATTGTATTCTTCGCCGATCTGTTCATACTTTGATTTGCGCACGCCGTTCCTGCTGCGCTTTTTGCGCCCGGCCAGCGCGTACTTCTGGGAGATGCTCCGCGCCTTCTCCGACGGCGTCAGCACGCGCTGCACGTAGTTGGAATCGACGACGATCTCGTGCGCCTCGTCGGCGGTGATGTCCGTCAGTACGGTGGCGGGGATGCGGCGGTATTTGTCCTCGCCGGTCTTTTCCAACAGGGCAGTGTAAGCCCGAACGCGGTTGTGGCCGCTTAAAATCACCAGCGCGCCATCCGGCTGCTTCCAGACCACAATGGGGTGCAGCAGGTCGTTGGCCCGGATGCTCTCGATCAGCTCCAGCAGCTTGTCATCGGGGAGCGGCGCGTAAAAGTTCCAGTCAGCCGGAGCAGGGGAGAGCTTGTCCAGCGGCACTTCCTCCAGCCGCCGTGTGCCGGGCAGGTCGGCCATCAAAGAGGGGAGAGACACCGCGCCGGCAGCAGGGGAGACGACGGTTCGTTTTTTTAAAGCCATACAGTATTACCGCCTTTCTCAAACGCAGCGCTTCAAAATTTCTTTCGTAAGGGCGCGGTATTCCTTCGAGATACGCGCACTGCCCGCGTAGTCCAGCACGGGGCGGTTCTCCCACTGGGCGTTCTGCAGGCGGCTGTCCACCCGGATGATCTGCTCAAACAGCAGGGCGCTGTAGCTTTCCCGCAGCTGGTCCATGGCCGCCTCGGTGATCAGGCGGTTGCGGGCATCGTAGCGGTTGATGATGATGCCGCCCACCTGCAAGGTCGGGTTGTACGGTTTGATGCCCTCGACAAACTGCAGCACCACGGCCAGGCCGTCCAAATCAAAGCTGGCGGGCTGGGCGGGGATCAGCACATAGTTGGAGGCGTTCACGATGTTGAAGTTAAGCAGCGACAGATTCGGGTTCGTGTCGATGAGGATATAATCATAATAGCCGCGCTCGACAACGGGGCGCAGGATGCTGCGCACGATGTTCTCGCGGCTGATCTTGGTAAACAGCGCCATGTCCAGCGTACCCATCGAAACATCGGCCACGATGATGTCGATATTCTCAAATTTGGTGGGCTGTATGTAGCCGTTCAAATCCTGCTCCGCCAGTACCGCTGCGCCGAAGTTCTTCTCGCTGCGGGGCATATCAAAGCTGCTGGACAGGTTGCGCTGACCGTCGCCGTCGATGACGAGGATGCGCAGCCCCAGCTCGGCCATCGAGGTGGCAATGCCGCTGCACAGGCTGGTTTTGCCGCAGCCGCCCTTGTTGTTGAGCATGCACAAGACCTTTGTGTCGTGGTAGTCGGGGTGGTAAATTTCGTTGATGTCAACTTCCAGATAGGCACATAGCTTCTCGATGTTTTCGAGGTCGGTTGCGCTGCGGCCGGTTTCGATCTGCTTGATGGTGGAAAGGTTTACACCGGTGGCAGTGGCAAGCTCCTTTTGGGTGATGTCCTGCTCAAGGCGTATATTTTTCAGCCGCGCATAGTCGAGTTTTACCATAAAAACCTCCTAATCCGAGAAAAGGTGTTATCCATAAGGTATAACTTTAATGATTTAACTTTATTATACCATAAGGAAATAGAATTGCAAGACGTTTTATTTTAAAAAAGAAAATTATATTGCAGAATATATTTGACAAAAATAAGACAACTCCGTCAAGTATACTCGACAAAAATAAGGCAGGAGCGGCAACCAGGAAGCATGCCTACCTGCTGTTCCACCTGCAGAACTACTACGCAAACCTTGTCGAGGAGGAGAACTACCCGAAGTTTTATTTCTCCGACAACGGCATTGTAAGCCTGTTCCTAGACAGGAAAGAGGCGGTGCAGCTGGAAAATATGGCGGCGCTTGCGCTGGTGCGCGTATCCGGACGAGGTGTATTACCTGAAATACGCCAAGACCGGAATTGATATTGATTTTTATCTGCCATCGGTCGGCCTGGCCGTGCAGGCGGCCTACTCCATTTCCGGGGACGCCCGCGAACGCGAGGTAGGCAACCTGAAAAAGCTGGCGCAGACCTCACAGGAAGCCGCGCGGCTCGTCATTGTGACCTATGAGGAGGAGGAAACAATCATCGAGGACGGCGTGACGATCGAGACTGTGCCGCTGTATAAGTTTTTGCTGGAGCTGGAACAGGGAAGATACGGTGCAGTGTCTTAAAATAAAAGACGCGCTAAAAGGTATCCGTTCTTATTCAACTTCACATCACCGCGCAGCTATACGGGGGGAGTAAGTAAACAAAAAACGAAGCATCAACTGGTTTCCTGGTTATTCAAAAATCAGAAATTCAGGGATGCTTTATTCTAAGTGTATCGGATTCATTAAAAAGGTCTTAAAAGAAAAGTGTCCGACTGTATGTATATCGGCGAATGACCGAAAGATACAAAACCGCCCCGCAAAGGTTCTTTAAAACTTTGCGGGGCGGTTTGCTCTACCAGGATTATTTTATTTCCGAAAGGATTGTTCCATTATGTTTACCGGACAGAATCCTCTTTTGCTAAGGCTTGAATCTGTTCGATTTGGTGTTTCACATCGCTAAGCATCGTGTCGATATGTGCGCCCATTCGCTGTTGAGCCAAGTCTGCATCGCGCAATTCCAAAGCTGCTACAATATCATCGTGTTGAACGACATAAACATTGCCGCGCTCTTTTGTCACCAGCTTGTCCATGCGCTCTTCCATTTTTTGCTCTTCAAAATCAATGATATCCAACAAATATTTAAAATATTTATTGCGGCTCATTTCAGCAATGATCGTATGGAAGTTGTAAGCTGAGTCGTCATGGCTTTTGTTTTCAGCAACATCACGATAATACAGAGAGACCGATTGACGCAGTTTCCACAACTCATCCTGTGTGGCATTTACAGCGGCTAGTCGAACCGTTTCCATTTCAATCGTCTTGCGAGCCTGAATCAGATCCAGCAAATCGGTATATTCGTTTACGCGCAAACCGATGGAAGCTTCATCGTGAACTTCGGCTCTTGCCAGATGTTCAGTTATGGATTGAAGCCAATTTTCTCCCTTCTCGGTTATAATGCGGCCCTGATTGCTTTTTCGAATGGTAAGACCATCGCTGTCCATCACCTTCAGGTAGCGACCAATGGTAGCGGTGCTCACACAAACTCCCTGCTTCGCCAAGAGTGCGTTCAACGACCAAGAACCAAGAGGCTCCTTCTGTTTTTGAATTTCACTTAGCAGCAGGAAAAACATCATTTCTTCCTGTGACTTAAAAAAACCGGGTGAAATGTGATTGTTGAGCGTTACAGAGTTTTGCATTATAAAAACGGCCTTTCCGCAAAGAACTCTACTGAAGATGCAGCGTCTTTGCAATCATATCTGGATAAGATGCCCGGTATTCATTTGGTGGAAATTTATGGGAACAAGAATGAAAGGATTGTTCTTCTGTTACTTGAAAGTCTATTTCTGAACCGATAATCGATAGTACAATAAAATTATAACAAAAATGCTTTTTGTATTCAAGAAAATTATTGTTGCTTCCGCATTCAGAAATTTTTCAACCAATTCATGTATTGCTCCATACCCTGCTCAATAGAAAACCGCGGTTTCCATCCAAAGTCCTCAAACGCACGCTGAACGCTCAATGCGCCCAAATTGTCATATCCCAAGTCGCCGGGGCCAACATGGATCGGTGCAGTGGGAAACAGTTTGCGAGCCTTATCAATAATACGTGTGTAGGGAATCACCTCTCCGCCGCCAATATTATATTCGGCATGCGGGTTATGATCTGCCAAGGAAATCTTCGCAATGGCCTCTACGCAATCTTCAATATAGATAAAGTCAAGCATCTGCTCACTGCCGTGATCCCAGTCCACTTTTCCTTCTTTCAGAAGTGTGCTGAGAATCATGTTTACAGGGCATTCATTTACACGACCGGGACCATACACAAAGCCTACACGCAGCGAAACGCTGTCCAGACCGTAATTGCGAACCAGCTCCTCACAGGCCACTTTGGTTGCCCCATATGGATTTTCCGCATGCAGCGGAATGGTTTCATCCACGACATCATAGTGTACATTTCCGTATACAGCACCGGAGCTGATGTACACATAGCGGTCTACGCCATAATTACGGGCGGCTTCCAGGCTGGTCAGCACGCCGTTTACATTTGTACGGTAAATCTTGTACGGGTTATCCCGGAACATTTTGGGGTGAGAAACACCGGCGTTGTGAATGATCCTGTCTATATGATTCTGCTTGAGCAACATGTTCAGTGTGCCGTAATCTGTTACGTCGCCCTGAATGTAATGAACACCCGGATGCTTTTGGCTGGGAGAATGAAGGCTGTAAGAAAACACTTCTTCGCCATGATCTGCCAAATAGGCAGAAAGGCGGGTCCCAATCAAACCGTTTCCGCCAATCAGTAAGGTGGACATAGAGAAACGCTCCTTTCTTATTTAGCGGCAGGGTGCCGCTTTTTCAAGCTGTTCCCTGCCGCATTTATACCATTTTCAGAGATTAGTCATACAGAATACGGGAAATTTCGGGATCATCCATATTGGAGGCATCAAACCACACGGCAGGAATGACAATGTCAGATGCTTCGCCGCCCTGCAGCACGTTTATAGCCATCATCATGGCTTCGTAGCCCATCGTGTACGGATCCTGCGCCACAGCACCGTAGAAGTAGCCGCTGCGCACTGCGTTATTCAGAGTGCTGCCGGAGTCAAACCCAATAACAATCAAATCCTTGTACTTGCCGTTGGTGCGATCCAGGTCTAAGCCATCGCTGGTGGCACTCAAAATACCGGTAGCGGAAGCCTCATTCACACAGAAGATTGCCAGCACACTGCTGTCAGAAACAACAGACTGGGCCAGGTTGCGAATGTCCTCGTCTGCTCTGGAAGCGGCAATATCGGTACGGATAATCACAGCAGGATCTTTTTCGCTGTCTTTAGCAAAAGCATCGTTGCCGGTGATGGCAACGGCGCCCGGCTGCCATTCCTGGCACAGTTCATACATTCTGTTGGCGAAGCCGCTGGTTCTGTCGCGGTGCACCGTCATAATAGCATCAGGAGCAATCACACTGAAAACAGCCGGGTTTTCAGGCGTGGCAGCCTTGATCTTTTCCACAACAGTTTCATTCTTGAGCAATTCATCCGCAGCCTGACCGGCGGCCAAAATACTGTCGCTGGCAGAGGTGGCAGTCAATGAGCCTTCCGGCGCATTATCAAAGGTGATGTCATAGGCAATTACGGGGATACCGGCATCACGGGCGGTAATCATCTGCTCATCCAATGCGCCGGAGTCACACGCGGCAATCAAAATAGCATTCGGCTGCTTGGCCAGCGCTTGGTTGAGGATATTGATCTGCTCATCCACCTGGGAGGAATCCGCAGAGGCATTGTAGGTCAAATTCACGGTAACCCCTTTTTTGGCCAAATCGTCAACGGCATCGCGGGCACCGTCCACATTGATATTGCAGTATTCAATGGAGAAGGAATTTCCAACCATTTCTACATCGAATGTGTCGCTGTTCTCTGCGGTTGCTGGTTTTGCTGTTTCAGTAGTGGAATCTGCGGCAGGGGTGCTTTCTGAATTGCCGCAGGCCACCAGACTTACAGCCATAACGCCTGCAAGCAGACCGGATAAAAGATTCTTTTTCATAGTTTTTCTCCTTGTAGTGTAGAGGTTGTTAGCGGTCTATCCCTTGCGGGATATTTTATGAAGAAATTGAAAAAATTCCTTCTTTTTCCATACTCAGCTGCGTTTTAGCTTTACACTGCGGTAAATATCCAGCATTACAGCCAGCAACACTGCCAGGCCGGTAAAGAATACCTGCCACTGCTGCTGAATTCCAATGGTCATCAGGCCGTTTTTCAGAACCGCCATAATAAACACACCAATGATCGTGCCAAGCATTGTGCCGGAGCCGCCGCTCAGCGACGTGCCGCCAATAACAACTGCAGCAATCGCATTCATTTCCATACCGCTGCCGGAACCGGGCAGAACCGATGTATAGGTAGCACTGTAGAAGATACCGGCCAAGCCCGCAAATACGCCGGCGATAATATATACAAGCATCGTCCAGCGCCGTGTATCTACGCCGGAAAGCCGTGTAGCCTCACAGTTGGAGCCGATCGCACATGCATATTTTCCGATTTTTGTGTAGCGGAATATAAAAGAGGCAATTACAAACAAGATCACCATATAAATGACGCCCATAGGAAAGCCATTCAGCGACTTATAGAAAACTCGCTTGAACCAGCCATCGGGGCTTGTCACAACGGGATAGCGCATAGTCTGCACACGGGAAACAATATAACCGATGCCCTGTGCCAGATACTGCGTACCCATGGTGGCCACAAAGGGGGGAATTTTGCAGCAGGAAACCAAAAATCCGTTAAGTACGCCAAAGACAGTTGTAACAAGCACCGTGATGATCAGCGCAGCCAGATAGGCATATGCCATTCGTTATAGCTTACGCCGCCAATCAAGGCACCACACATAGCCACGCTGCCGATCGACAGGTCAATGCCGCCGGTGGAAATGACAAATGTCATACCAAAAGCCAGGCAAATAATGTAGTACACACTCTCCAACAGGCTTACCATGGAATTTTTTGTCAGAAAATTCTTGCCGAAGCAAGAAAAAAACAGAAAGAGAAAGACCAGACAAGAAAGTGCAATAATACGTTGGGACATAAACAGCGATTTTATGCTCTTTTGTTTTTTCATTTCGTATGCCTCCTGAATCAGACAGCGCGCCGCACAGCAAGCGCCATAATACTTTCTTGGGTTGCATCGGCAATATCCAGTTCGCCTGTGATGGAACCCTCACACATAACAATGATCCTGTCGCTCATAGACAAGAGTTCCTGCATTTCGGAAGAAATCATAATAATGGATTTCCCTTGGGCAATCAGTTCATTGATCAGGTTGTAAATCTCACTTTTTGCGCCAATATCAATGCCTCGCGTCGGCTCGTCAAAGATCAAAATATCGCAATCGCGCAAAAGCCACTTGGCAATTGCTACTTTTTGCTGGTTTCCGCCGGACAAATTCATCACAAGCTGTTTTACAGAAG
>ENA-OQCO01000437-OQCO01000437.1-human-gut-metagenome-genome-assembly--contig:-NODE-437-length-22814-cov-3.983956_pt1 | contig 22814 bp, 19 predicted proteins | sample MGYA00242500_ERZ504582 | MGnify/ENA primary metagenome ERZ504582 (study PRJEB26092, sample SAMD00036346) | human gut metagenome | host: Homo sapiens | study: EMG produced TPA metagenomics assembly of...
CCTGCAACGAGGTTCTGCTCGTTAAGCATCTGCTTGCAAACACGACCGACAAAAAAAGAACGTGCATACCTTATCAACCACTTCCTTGAACAGTTCCGCGGAACAGTGTACCGTCAGACGATGTTTGCGGAGTTCGAGCTTTGGATGAACGAACATGCCGAAAAGGGCGAAACTCTCACTGCCGACATGATGTGTGATGCATATTATGAGCTGAACAAGAAGTATTTCGGTGACGGAATGACCGTTGACAGGCTCATTTCCGTTGAGTGGGCAAGGATCCCGCATTTCTTCTACAACTTCTATGTGTTCCAGTATGCAACCGGTTTCTCCGCTGCGGTTGCAATTGCGAACCGCATTCTGACCGAAGGCAAACCCGCCGTTGAAGATTACATCAAGTTCCTCAGCGCGGGAAGCAGCATGGATCCCATCTCCGTTCTGAAGATTGCGGGCGTTGATATGACCACGGCACAGCCCGTGAACGATGCGCTTAAGCTTTTCAACGAGCTTATCGATGAAATGGCTGCCCTTGCCGAATAAGCAAAGCACCGCAAAAAAATTTTAACACCCACACCGAAGCCGAAACGGAAATCAGCCGATTCGGCTTCATTTTTTCTTGTCTGCATTTTAATTTTGCGCTGCGGATTCGGCACGGGTTCACTCTTTCGGTATTTGCGCATTCATGTTCAATTCTTCAATATTTGCGGGGCATTGCAGGCGCTTCCCGCACATCTTTCCGCACGGCGAAAAAAAATTAAAATAGTTATACAAATTTTCTCGGATCTGTGTTATTATATAGGGGGAGAATTCGCAATGTGCGGACGGCAACAGTGCGCTCTTCCGCGAATTAACGGTATTATGCATCAAAAAATTCATAATACGGAGGAAATAATGCATTTTAACGATATAATAAATGCTGTGTTGAACGGTCTTGCGGAGTTCCGCTTTCAAGACTTTATCGACATAGTCATAATAACCGTAATTATATATAAGATTATTTGTTGGACCGTCAACACCCGCGCCTACCAGTTGTTGAAGGGGCTTGCCGTCCTTTTGGTTGTTATGCTTTTGAGCGCGCTGTTCAACCTCTACACCGTGAATTACCTTTTAAACACGCTGCTTGTTTCCGGTATTGTTGTTATGGTTGTGCTTTTTCAGCCGGAGCTGCGCCGTGCGCTTGCACATATCGGAAGATTCAAATTCAACCTTACCGGACGTGAAGTTGAAAATTCAAATGTCATCGTTAAAGAAATGACAAATGCGATGATCAACCTTTCCAAGCGCAAAGTCGGTGCGTTGGTCGTTATTGAACGTGAAACCAAACTCGACGAATATTTTCCGACGGGAACGATAGTCGATGCCCAAATCACAAGCGCATTGCTTGAGAACATTTTCGAGCCGAAGACGCCGCTGCATGACGGAGCCGTTATTATCCGCGACGGAAGGATTTATTACGCTGCATGTGTTCTTCCGCTTTTCAGCGACCCGAATGTTTCAAAGGAATTGGGCACGCGCCACAGGGCTGCTCTCGGCGTTTCAAACGTGTCCGACAGTCTGACGGTTGTTGTGTCCGAAGAAACGGGCGTTATCTCCTATGCCGAAGGCGGCAAGCTCGTGCGCTATGTTGATAAAAAAACCCTGGCAGAGCTTCTTGAAGGTGTTTTTGCGGCACCCGAACAGGAGAAAACTTTTGCATCGCTTTTCAAGAGGTTAACAAAAGATGAAACAAAGCAAAAAAAATAAACAGCCGACTAACGTTGACATTGCCGCGGCAGACGAAAGAGCAAGCGCCGCGGATACCGATGCCGCAGAAAAGAAAACGAAATGGTTTCGCCGTCCGCTTGTACGCAAGCTCGGATATCTTTTCATTTCCCTGCTTATTGCCACAACGCTCTGGGGTTATGTTTTGATGAGCGAAAACCCGGACAGGATGAAACATGTTTCCGATGTTCCGCTGAAATTCGAAGGCGGAAGCGAAGCAGACCTCCGCTCACGCGGCTTCGTTGTTCTCGGTGAAAGTCAGAACCTGCTTCCCGACGTTACCGTAACGGTCAAAACAAAACTGAACGACCTTCCGAGCTTCGGCAATTCCGCCGGCGGCGAGATCGTGTCCGCTTCAGTCAGCCTTCAGGGCATAAACGCACCCGGCGAATACGAATGCGATGTCATAGCTTCCACCACCATCGGCACGGTTTATTCGGTTGAACCGCGAACGGTCAAAATCACCGTTGACGAGCTTGTTACACGTACCATCCCCATCACATGCGCCGTGACGGGCGACTTGCCCGCCGGTTATTGGAACGGAGATGTTCAGCTTGCGGCAACAAGCATCGACATCACGGGGCCGCGCAGTTCTATCAGTAATATTGTCCGCGCAAATTGTGTGCTCAATCTTGACGGACGCACCGAAAGCGTGAACGAAGCGTTTGAGCTGACTCTCATTGATTCAAGCGGGCAAATTGCGGCGGCTTCCTCCATTGTCGGCACGCTCCCGTCCGTTATCGTTCGCATGGATATCAAACCCCAATACGATATCGTTTTGCAGACGCTCATTGAAACCACCGGCAGGGACGATAACTACGAAGCAAGCTACACGGTCAAACCTTCCGTGCTCAGCATCGTTGCTTCTCAGGACGTTATCGACAAAATCAAGCTTGCGCTTGAATCCGTTGACAGAACGACTATTTACGTTGATCCGATTGATATAAGCGATATGCAGCCCGGTGAAACGCGTTTGTTCGAGAGAAGCGTTCTCGGACTGCCCTCCAACATCCAGCTGCTTACGGAAAACAATTTCACGGTTTCCGTTCAGCTTGAAGAGGCAACGATCAGCCGCACTTTCAGCGATATCGAACTCAGCCGCATCGTCGGCGAAGATCATACCCGCTTTATTTACAACTACGACAGCCGCAGCTGCAGCGTTATCATCAGCGGCAAATCCGGCTTTGTCAACAGCCTTTCGGCGGAGGATCTTCTTCTCACGCTCAACGTCAGCGGCTGCAGCGAAGGAACGCACACACTCGTTCCGACACTTGAGCTTGCAAACCATTCGGATCTGCTTTCGGATGCAAAAATACAATGTGATGTCGGCACAATTATCTGTGTGATTTCAAAAGCGCCGGGTGCCTGATCCGTTGTTTGCCGCTCAAAACCGACAAAGTATCCCAACGCAGCCCAACACAACCAAACACAACCAAATTAATTCGGAAAGTTCCGAAAGCTTAATCGGAACTTTCTCGGATAAGAACAAGAATAGGAAAAATTTTTATGCGACTTGCTGCAACAAACCTCAGCCTGCCTTTCAATGCGGACGAATCCGCACTCATGATGCTGCTTGCATCCGAACTCCGCGTCAAACAGGAGGATATTCAATCACTGCGCATCACAAGGCACTCCCTTGATGCAAGGGATAAAGCCGACATCAGGAGCATCTACTCCGTAAGCTTTGAACTTTCCACCGAAAACGCCAAGCGCGTTGCCCTTTTAGGTCTTAAAAACGTCGGAAAGCTTCCCGAACGTTCCGAGCGCGAACCGGAGCAGGGTACTGTTCCGCAGGATGCGCCCGCTGTTGTTGTCGGACTCGGCCCTGCCGGTCTTTTTGCAGCGCATGAACTTGCCAAACGCGGTTACAAGGTCATTGTTATCGAACGAGGGAAACCCATTGCGGAGCGCAAAGCGGATGTTGAAACGTTCTTTTCCCAAGGGCTGCTGAACACAAACAGCAATGTTATGTTCGGCGAAGGCGGCGCAGGCACTTTTTCGGACGGCAAACTCACAACCCGAATCAAGGACCCGCGTGCGGAGGATGTTATCGACACGCTTGTTAAATTCGGGGCGGACGGCAATATCGCCGTTGAAGCCAAGCCGCATATCGGCACCGATGTGCTTTCGCATGTTGTTGCCGACATGCGAAACGCTCTTCAGAGCATGGGGGTTGAAATACGCTTCAACTCCTGCATGACGGATTTTGACACACGCGACGGACGCATTGTTTCGGTAACTGTTAACGGAAAAGAAAAGCTGCCGTGCTGCGCTGCCGTGCTTGCAATCGGACAGGCGGCACGCGACACATACCGCCTTCTCGTTTCAAAAGGAATCGAGCTTGTTCCGAAACCTTTTGCCGTGGGCGTTCGCATTGAGCATCCGCAGGATTTCATCAATCGTTCACAATTCGGACGGTTTGCGGGACATCCCCGTCTCGGCGCAGCCGAATACAGATTAACGGGCAAGAGCGGCAGCCGCGGCGTGTACACCTTCTGCATGTGCCCCGGCGGCGTTGTTGTTGCATCCTCCTCTGCCGAAAATCAGGTTGTTACAAACGGCATGAGCTATCATTCCCGCAGCGGACGCAATGCGAATTCCGCCGTTATCGTGCAGGTTAATCCCTCCGATTTTGCAAGCGCAAACCCGCTCAGCGGCATTATTTTCCAAGAAAAGCTTGAAAACGCTGCCTTCCGCCTCGGCGGCGGAGATTATTCCGCGCCCGCAATGCGCGTGGGGGACTTTTTGAACAGGAAAAAACCCGAACATTTCGGTTCCGTTGCGCCGACTTACAGGCCGAATGCCGTTCCGCGGGATATTCGCAAATGTATGCCTCCGGCTATTTCAAACGGCATAGAGGACGGAATCCGCACATTTGCACGGCAGATACATAATTTTGATATGTATGATGCCGTGCTGACCGCAATCGAGAGTCGTTCAAGCTCCCCTGTTCGCATTGCAAGGGATGAGAACGGCGAAGCAACCCGGCTTAAGGGTCTTTACCCTGTCGGCGAAGGTGCGGGCTATGCCGGCGGAATCGTGAGCGCGGCGGTTGACGGAATGCGTGCTGCCGAACGCATTATTTCCCGTTTTAAACCCATGCGCGGCTGAAACGGCGGGGAAATTGTCCTCCGAAACAAATACGGCAGTGCATCTTTCAATAAAAGCATGGATAAACATATGAAAAATATCTTATAATTATCGGCAATTTCGGCTCCGGCAAAACAGAGCTTGCTCTCAACATTGCATTTGAAGCCGCCGAAACAAAAAAAGTCACTTTTGTTGACCTTGATATCGTGAATCCGTATTTTCGCTCCACAGAACGGAAAGCGGAACTTGAAGCTGCAGGTATCCGCTTGCTGTCGCCCAGCTTCACCAATCTCGGCGTTGAGGTTCCGAGCCTTCCCGCCGAAATCTTTTCCGCATTCTCGGATAACAGCGACCTTGTTATTTTCGACGTCGGAGGTGACGACACCGGGGCAATTGCACTCGGCCAGTACCACCGTTTCTTCAGCAAAATCGACCGCAGTGCCATTGAGGTTCTGTATGTTGTGAACGCAAGGCGTCCCTTCTCCGCCGAACTCGAATCCAACCTTGACATGATCGAGAAGGTCACGGGCGCGGGACGAATCGAAATCGATGCACTGGTCAACAACACAAACCTTTCGCAGGAAACGAGTGTTCAGGAACCGCTGGACGGCTATAAAATGCTTCGCAGCATATCCGAACGGCTCAATTTGCCCGTGCGTTTCACAGTCGGCGTTGAGCCCGTGATTTCGGAATTTGCACAGTATGCAAAGGAGCACGAACTTGATGAAAACTTTATCGGCACGATTCGGCCGATAAAGCGATACATGCACCGCGATTGGGACAGTTACACAAAATCCGGTCTGTAATGCAATAAAGCATAAATCGGTTTCGCACCGCCCGCAAAGTCTCACGCCCGCAAAACGGCACAGCCGGTTTTATTTGCCATGAATTGCAGCGACAGCCGCCCGGAATCCGTGGGTAAACAAAACAACACCCTTTCCTTCCCTGCTTTGAATGTTGCATTTACGGGTCATCGTGCGGATTCCCTTCCGTGGGGATTCAACGAAAGCTCCGACGAATGTCTTAAGCTCAAAGCTGGTCTTTTGCGCGCAATTCGCTGCGCATATACCGAGGGAAAGCGCTGCTTTCTGAGCGGAATGGCTTCCGGAGTGGATATCTATGCCGCCGAGGCGGTGCTTCAATTGCGCGAAACACTGCCCGGTATCGCATTGGTCTGCATTTTTCCCTGCCCGTCCCGCGATTCAAGGTCGGCCGCAATTGCCGCCGCTGCCGATTCGGTTATCGTTCTCAGTTCCGAATACTGCGCCGGCTGCATGAAGCGGCGCAACCGCTTTCTTGTTGAAAATGCATCAATGCTCATTGCGGTCTACGACGGGCGGCGAACCGGCGGAACTTTTCAAACTGTCGGCATGGCGGCACGGCGCGGACTGCGAACCGTCATTTTGAATCCGACAGCAAAAAAGGTTTGACAGCAGCCTGACAAACCTTTGTCAGGTCTCCGAGCAGGGCTTGATTCAGAGCTTGATTCATATGAACATTACCGTTCCGGCAACGGCACGCTGCACGGACAATTGTTTTTAACACCCTGAACAATCTGCCGGTTTGCGGAAGCAAACCTTAAGCGGACTTAATTCGGTTTTTTCGAAAAAGACCGAATCCGGGTTTCCTCAGGAGTACACAATGCCTTTATTAACAGTACATAATTTAAAAAAATCTTTTGTTACCCGAGTTCTTTTTGAAAACGTATCCTTTGAAGTCGAATCCGGGGATCACATCGGCTTTGTCGGCGTCAACGGCTGCGGCAAATCCACGCTTTTCCGCATTCTTCTCGGCGAAGAGCAGGCCGATGAAGGCACTGTCAACATTCCGGGCGGAACAAAAATCGGCAGCATGAATCAAAATGTTTCTGCCGAAGTCTGTTCCCTGTTCGACTATGTTCTTCAGGTTTTTTCGGAGCTTTCCGCAATTGAGGCTGAAACCGACAGGATTAATTCCGAAATTGCCGCCGCAGGCGGCGATGTTGACCCGAAGCTTATCGAAAGGCAGCATGCGCTGAACGAAAAATACTGGGCGGACGGCGGCTCAACCTATCGCGCGCGCACCCGCTCCACTCTGCTCGGACTCGGGTTCACCGAAGATGAGCTTTCGCGAAGCATAAACTCTTTCAGCGGAGGACAGCGCAACAAGGCTCAGCTTGCAAAGCTGCTGCTTTCCGATGCAAACCTTTTGCTTTTGGATGAGCCTACCAATCACCTTGATATATCCGCTATCGAATGGCTTGAAAACTTTTTGAGCGCATACCGCGGTTCGTTCATAGTTATTTCTCACGACAGGTATTTTCTTGACAAGGTCACAAACCGAACCATGGAGCTTAAGGATCGCAGACTTTTTATTTCCAAGGGAAATTATTCGCGGCATCTCGAACTGCGAAGCACGGCGCGTGAACTTGAAATGCGGCAGTATCTGCGCACAAAAAAAGAAATCAAGCGCATCGAAGGCATCGTTGAGCAGCAGCGGCGTTGGGGACAGGAGCGAAATTTTATTACCGCCGCATCAAAACAGAAGCAGGCGGACAGGCTAAAAGCAACCCTTGTTGAGCCCGAACGCGACAGCGCCTCCATACATTTTCACTTTGAGGCGAAGGAAGTCGGCGGCAACGATGTTCTTGCTGCAAAAAAGCTTGCAAAGTCATTTGACGGCAAGCTCGTTTTCCGCAATGTTGACATGCTGATAAAAAAAGGCGAGAAAGTGTTTTTGCTCGGCGATAACGGCTGCGGAAAAACAACGCTGCTGAATATTCTTGCGGGACGCATACGCCCGACCGAAGGCAGTTATTACCTTGGTTCGCATGTTGAAGAAGCGTATTACGAACAGACAATGACTTCGCTTGATCCGGAAGCAACCGTTCTGCGCGAAGTTTGGGACAGATATTATACGACAATTTCGCATAAAGATATATGCAACGCGCTTGCGGCATTCCTGTTTCGCGGCGATGAAATTGAAAAACAGATAAAACTGCTCTCCGGCGGCGAAGCTGCGCGTGTTCAGCTGCTTAAACTCATGCTGACGAAGGCGAACCTTTTGCTGCTTGACGAGCCGACAAACCATCTTGACATTGCCTCACGCGAAGCACTTGAAGCCGCACTCGAAGGCTACAACGGCACTATGCTCATCGTGACGCACGACCGTTATCTTGTGAATCGGCTTGCCGACCGCATTCTGCATATGACGCCGAACGGACTTCAGGAATACATCGGCGGGTATGACGACTATATTGCAGCCGTTAACGAAAGCCGCGCACAGGCGGACGAGCAAAAGCGCACTCAATCCCGCAATGCGCTGGATTACCGCGAACGCAAACAGCAGCAGAGCATTCTCAACCGCGCAAAGGGAGAAGCCGCACGCTGCGAGGCTGCCGTTTCAAAGGCCGAGGCGGAACTTGACGAAATTAATGAAGAGCTTGCAAAGCCCTATATCGCTTCAGATACAAAAAGGCTTGCGAACTTTCTGAAAAAGCTGCAGAAAAAAGGCAGCAGATTGATGAACTTTATAAGAAGTGGGAAGCGGCAGAAGAACGTCTTGCCGAACTGACTTCAGCTGACGACTGAAGCTTGCCGCCCGCTTGTTTAAAAAAATAGACAACCGAAATTTGCACGACATTCGGAGCAGTCGATGACGCGCACGATCTTCATCGTTTTTGCGCAGCTCGGGTTTTCGCATAATACGACCGAACAATTCCGATGCACAGCGTTTTTGCTGCGGCGGCGAAATGTTCATTCTGCGAACCCTTCGCGTGATGCTTGCTCGGACGGTTATTTCTGCATCCTGCTTTGCCGTGCACCGAAAGGAGAAAAATTTGGCAAGAAAATCCACAGCACCCCAACTGAAAATCATTCCGCTCGGCGGACTGGGCGAAATCGGAAAAAACATGACCGTACTTGAATACAACGAGGACATTATCGTTATCGACTGCGGGCTTGCGTTTCCCGACGAAGAAATGCCCGGAATCGACATGGTCATTCCCGATATGAGTTACCTTGAGCAGAATGCCGAACGCCTTCGCGCATTCATCATCACACACGGGCACGAGGATCATATCGGCGCAATATCCTATGCATTGGAAAAATTTAAAGTACCCGTTTTCGGAACCAAATTCACCCTTGCGCTGATTGAACACAAGCTGCACGAACATCATGTTGAGGATACATGTCTTGAATGCATCAATGCGGGCGACGTTATTGAAATCGGATGCTTCAAAATCGAATTTATAAAGGTCAGTCACTCCATTGCGGGTGCGGTCGCTCTTGCGGTCACAACCCCCGTCGGCATCATCGTTCATACGGGCGACTTCAAGGTTGACTACACTCCCATCGACAACGAGCCTATCGATATCAACAGCTTTGCGCGTTACGGCACAAAGGGCGTTCTCGCGCTTTTGATGGACAGCACCAATGCTGAACTTTCGGGAGTTACGCCTTCCGAAAAAGAACTCGGCAAAACCTTTGAAAAAGTGTTTACCGAAGCGGAGGGGCGAATCATAGTTGCATCCTTTGCATCCAATGTTTACCGCATTCAACAGGTCGTTGATACCGCCGTGCGGCACAACAGAGTCATCTGTTTCCAAGGGCGTTCAATGGTCATGATAACGAAAATCGCAAAGGATCTCGGATATCTCGAACTGCCTGAGGACAGCGTTGTGGAGCTTGAAAAGCTCAAGAACTACGAGAACAACCGTGTCTGCGTTCTTACCACGGGCAGCCAGGGAGAATCCATGAGCGGGCTTTTCCGCATGGCAAACGCAAATCACAAGCTGATAATCGGCAAAGGCGACACAGTCATTATCTCCGCCTCGGCAATTCCCGGCAACGAAAAAAGCGTCGGACGGGTCATCAACCAACTTTTCCAGCGCGGCGCAAATGTTGTTTACGACAGGCTTGCGGATGTTCATGTTTCCGGTCACGCAAGGCGGGAGGAGCTTAAACTTATGTTCCGTCTTTTAAAGCCGAAATATTTTATTCCCGTTCACGGAGAAACGCGTCATCTCTACCGCAACGCACAGCTTGCCGAAGAAATGGGCATTGACCCTTCACATATTTTCATGATGGACAACGGCAATGTGCTTGAACTCGGCAAACGCAGCGCAAAACTAAACGGCACCGTTCCCTCGGGCGCGATTCTCATCGACGGTCTCGGTGTCGGAGACATCGGCGCGGCCGTTCTGCGCGAACGTCGGCTGCTGTCTCAGGACGGATTGTTTTCCATTATCGTTCCCGTGCAAAAATCCACCGGAGAGCTGCTCGGCATTCCGGAAATCATCACACGCGGGTTTGTTTACATCAAAGATTCCGATGAGCTCATTGCCGAAGCAAAGGAGTTCGCGTTCGACCTTGCATCAAAGCTTGCCGAAAAGCAATCCCGCAAGAGCGATTGGACGGGATTCAAGGCATCCATGAAGAGCGGGATGAAGAGTTTTTTGCTCAGCAAAACAAAACGCACACCCATCATTCTGCCGATCGTTGTTGAAATCGACTGCTGAACAATGTTAAGCCCGTCATCAATTGAAAGGAAGAATCATGAACAACGAAGCCATAAAGCAAAAAACGAACGAACTTGCAGAGCTTCTGCGCAATTCCGACGAACATCGGATTTATCTCGATGCCAAAACACGCGCTTACGGAAACGAAAGCACGCGCCGTTTGCTGGATGAATACCGCATACTGCAAACCCGTGTTCAGGCGGGAACGCTTGCCGGTGCGGATTGCCGCGAGGAAATGACGAAGCTTCAAAAAATGGGTGAGCTGCTTCAACTCGACTTTGCCGCGTCCGAATACCTGTTCGCCCAGTATGCACTGAATAACGTTCTCGGCGATATATACAGACAACTTGCCGCCGCCGTTGATGCAGACCTTAGCATTCTTGAAGACTGATATGCACCGCATTTTTGAATGCTGCCCGATATTCGGGCATAAATAAAGAATCCCGAGCCGCGTCCAAACCGTACGCGGCGCACCGAATAACGCACAATGCATTCGTTTTTGTAAACTTTTTGCGGACAAAATTTGCGTTGTGCGTCTGTTTGGTGTATAATTACTTACGGAAGCATTCGAAAACGGACCATCACATGCCGCAGCCGATGTTTCAAAGAAGTTTTATGCAGGGTTTATGCAAAAAGCTTTCAGCAGGATTATAAGATTATTCGGAGGAATTCCTTACCATGATGTTTTTTAACAGAAATACGGGGCAAAAATCCCTGCCCAATTATGCCCCCGACAGCGGCGGTGCATCCGGATGGCGCGGACGCAGACAGTCCCGCACGGATGAAACTCGGGATTTCAATATATACGGTGATTACGAAGATGAACCCGCCGAAAATGTCAACCGAAGGAAACGCTCCGAGACCTTCTGGAAAATCTGGAAAATCGTCCGCGTTCCTTTTATCATTGCGGCAAGCCTGTTCATCACTTACACGCTGCTTTCGACCGTCGGCAAAAAAATCTATAACAAATACCTCATGCCCGTTGACCCGAACGACTCCACGCCGATTATTGTTACAATCCCGCAGGGCAGCGGTGCATCCACGGTTGCAAAGATTCTTTACGAGGCCGGAGGCGAGGATTCACCCGGTTTGATTCCGCACAAAGCCGTTTTCAAGATTTACGTTGACTTTATCGGTAAATCCAGCCGCTTGCAGGCGGGAACATATGTCCTTTCCCGCAACATGAGCATTCCTGACATTGTGGATACGATTTGCCGCGGTATGCCGCCGCGAAAAATCATTAAGTTGCAGATTCCCGAGGACTGACAATCGAAGCAATGGCCGACAAGCTTGTTGCGGACGGAATACTGAAAAGCCCGGACAAATTCCTCTCCCTCTGCGTGACCGGTGAGATGTTTGTTAAGGATCACCCGTTCATCAAAGATATTCCCGCCGATGAAACCGGTGAGCGGCCTTACAGACTCGAAGGATTCCTTTTCCCGGATACCTATGATATTTACGAGGATGCCTCGGAGGAAACAATCATTGACAAGATGCTTGACCGATTTGAGCAAATATTCGGTGAAGTTTACACAGCACGCGCCAAGGAACTGGGCATGAGTATGTACGATGTTGTTACCCTTGCATCAGTCATTGAGAAAGAAGCACGTGTTTCGGATGACTTCTATCGCGTTTCGGCCGTTTTCAGCAACAGGACGAAGGCAAACATGAACCTTGACTCGGATGCAACGCTTGAATACGTTCTTAAAACGGGTTCGCTTCATCTGACCGAAGAGCAGCTTGCAACACCGTCCGGCTACAACACACACACAAATTCCGGGCTTCCGCTCGGACCCGTTTCCAATCCGGGCGATACTGCAATCAAGGCTGCACTCTATCCCAACTCGGAATACATTGCGGATAATTACCTTTATTTCTGCCTTATGGATCCCGACAGCGGCGCGCTGATATTTGCAAAAACGCTTGCGGAACACAATCGCAACGTTGCAAGATACAGCCCGCTCTGGTAACGAATGCAAAATGCTTCGGTTACCCGTTCGGTCAGCGGTTTGAACGCCGTGAAATGCGGCTGCTCATGCAGCGAACCCCGACCGATTAAAAAGCCCGTTCGGAGCCGCAGTGAAACTGCGGCTCCGAACGGGCAAATTTCTGCAAATCATCAATAAGCATCCGGCAAACACACGAATATGAACAGCAAAGAAATATTTAATGGATTTTCGGCGGAAACTTTCCGTTTCCTGCTTGAAATCGGATTTAACAACAATGCAGATTGGTTCGAAGCGAACCGCAAGCGCTATGAGCAATTCGTCCGCGATCCCATGCGGCGGCTTGCCGCTGCGCTGATGCCGACGGCTCTTGATATCGACGGCAATTTTAATCCGAGCATCAATGCTTCCGTTTCGCGCATTCGCCGTGACACCCGCTTCACAAAGGACAAGTCCCCCTATCGAGACCACATGTGGATCGGGTTCAGATATCCGCGCACGCGCATAAGCGAAGGCTGCACGCTCTGGTTTGAAATCACGCCGCACCGATACGATTACGGCTGCGGGTTTTATTCATCAACCCCGGCATTCATGGCAGCATATCGAAAAAAGATACTTGCCGCTCCGATGAAATTTCTCGAGCTTGCACATTCGCTTGAAGCGCGCGGATTTATTTACAGCTGCGAAAGCTACAGACGCGACAGATTCCCCGATGCACCCGCTGAGCTGAAACCCTATCTGAACGTTAAGACTTTTGCGTGGATGAAGACAGTTCCCGGGGTCGGCGCGCTTATCGCGCCGTCGAACATCCTTGATGTGCTGACGGACGAGTTTTCCGCACTCGCGCCGATGTATCACTTTCTCCGCTCCGTGATAAGCGAAAACGTATGATTAATTTCATTGTTATTTTTATACTTCAACAAACTGAACAACAGGTGAAATATGGCTGATAAACAAAGAAAAATTGAACTCCTTGCCCCGGCGGCAACTGGGAACGTTTCGTGACCGCAATTCAATTCGGCGCGGACGCCGTGTATCTCGGAACAACCGCATTCTCGCTGCGCAACCTTGCGGATAATTTTACGCTTGAACAGGTTGCGGAGGCCGTTAGATATGCGCACGAACGCAGTGTGAAGGTTTACGTCACCGTGAATGCGTTTATGCGTGATGAAGATTTGGAAAATCTGCCCGAAACGATTGCAGCACTTGATGCAGCAGGCGCGGATGCACTCATCATCAACGACCCGTCCGTAATCCGAATTGCAAAACGTGTTGCACCGAACCTCCCGCTTCATCTGAGCACGCAGGCAAACACCCTCAATTCCGAGCTGCGCTGTTCTGGCATGAACAGGGCATTGAACGCATTGTGTTGGCGCGCGAACTGACGCTTTCACAAATTGCACAAATGCGCCGTAAACTGCCCGAAACCCTTGAGCTTGAAGCATTTGTTCACGGTGCAATGTGCGTGAGCTACTCCGGAAGATGTCTTTTCAGCAATTATATCGACGGGCGCGACAGCAACCGCGGCGAATGCGTTCAGCCCTGCCGCTGGTCATATGAAATCCGCGAACGCGGAAAGGGCGGCGAATATTTCACCGTTGTTGCGGACAGGAAAGGGAGTTTTATTCTTAATTCACGCGATATGTGCATGGCGGAGCATTTAAGCGAAGTTATCGATTCAGGCATTATCAGCCTCAAAATCGAAGGCAGGATGAAATCCATTCTTTACGTTGCAACTGTCGTGAACGCCTATCGAATGGCACTGGACGGATGCGATATGGAGCTTGTTATGAACGAACTGAACCGAATCAGCCACCGTCCGTACACAACGGGCTTCATGCTTGACAACGATGCAATGGGTTCGAAAGCTCCGCTCATGGCACCGGAATCAGGCGGTTATATTCAGGATTATGCAATTGCCGCTGTTGTACTTGACTATGATTCGGAACGCAAAATTGCTCATGTTGAACAGCGCAACCGTTTCTTTGACGGCGATGAGCTGCATATTCTTGCACCCAAAGATGTTGCCCGCACATTCCGCGTGAACGGCATACGCAGCGAAGAAGGCGAGATGCAGCAGAGTGCGCCGCATCCTTGTCAAAAGTTGTACATCGGATGCAGCGAACCCGTTGCACCCGGAAGCATTTTAAGAGTTGCAGCGAAAAAGAACCCTGTTTTTTCCGCTTAGTTAAAACGGCAGCCGAATCGCCGCATTCCCCGGCACTGCGCACAATGCGGCGGCTCGGCTTTGTTGTTTAAGTTCAGCTTTATTGCGGCAGCATTCTCCGCTCCGCACCCTTCACATTTCCGTTCAGTATCAGTCTGATTCTTTTCACACTTAAAGCAAGTCTCAGCCCTTCCCCCGCCGCCATTGCGGCAAGGCAGCCGTAAATATGCAGCTGCGGGAGCGCGGCAAACAGATAAATCAAAATCAATTGCAGTCCCTCACTCAAAACGGTGTACGCAAGCACGATTTTCTGCTCCTTTAGGCCGTTCAGTATCGCTGTCGTTACTATTTGAAAATGTATTATGCAGGATTTCAGCGTCAGCAGAATAAACACGCCCCAATCCGGAACGATTCCGAAGAGCAGTGCGGACAGTTTCTTCAGAAACGGCAGCAGCAAAAGATTCGCCGCAACGGCAAAAGTCAGTACACCTACTGATTTTTTGACAATTCTATGCAGATTTTTGTTGTTATTTTGAACCGCCGCAGAAACAGCCGGCATACACACAGCCGCAACCGCACCCGCAAACGCCATCGGCAGCACAACAAGCGGAACCGCAACCGAGTTGAGCACGCCGATTGTTTGCAATGCCGCTTCACGCGAATAGCCGGCAGCATACAGCCGCCCCGGAAGCAGCAGCGCGGCAGCCGATGAAAAAACCGTTCCGAGGACGCTTGTCAATGCGGCCGGCAGCAGTATTTCGCAAAGCTCCGAAAATAAACCCGAAAACCTCCCCGCAGCGGGCCGGGTATCCGCAGACGTTCGATTTTTCTTTACAAATGTTCTGAAATACGATACGGAAAGGAATCCGACGCTGAAAAACTCACTCAGCACCATACCCGTGATTATAAGCTTCACGCTGAAACTCGGTTCGCCCTGCATTGCAAAAGCACTGTTCGCCGCAAAGCTTTTCAACAGCAGCCAAACAAGAAAAAACCGCGCCGTCTGTTCCGTTATCTCGCTGAAAGCGGTCGTGCGAACGCGTCCCGCCGCAATATGCACGGATTTTAGGATGTTTTCCGTTCCCGTCAGGAATATGCATATCAAAACGAGCGGTATCGCACCCTCCGTTTTGCAGTCTCCTATGAGACGAAGTGCGATCGACCTGCGCAGTATAAACGAAGGAACAGCGGAAAGCAAAAACAGCACGCAGAACGCAAGCAGTGCACAGCGCGTCAGGGTGCGAATGCCCCGACCTCCCGCTGCATTCAGCCGCGCAGCAACGGTGATGACCGCAACATTGAGCCCGGATATGCAGACGGAAACCGCAATTGAATAAATCTGCATCACAAGCGATTGCAGACCGAGTGCGGTTGTTCCCGCACAATCCGTAAGCATCATTCTGTACACAAACCCGAGAGCCTGAAGCGCAATGTTCGACAGCGTCAGCGTTATAACACGGCGGGCGTTTATGCCTATACGCCGCTTTGCAGTGTTTACCGATAAGGCTTTTCCGTTCGTTCTTTTCATATCTAAAGTCTATTTCCGCCGCAAATGAAAAAGGACAAACGAACGCAAGGAATTTAATATATTAAACCCTGCGCCCCGCTGCGGTGCGGGGTGCAGGGTTCTTATTTTTCCGCCATCGGAATCGGCTTATCTTCCGGCTTATAGACCTTGTGGCGGAACCAGAATGAATCATCTTTCGTGAGCACAAGAATGTCTATATCGCCGCCGCATGTTGCGGGCTTCATTTCGAAGCGTTGTGATTTTATCGTTGCATCAACAAGAAAATCCGCAAAGTCAATTGCATCCTTAAGCGGCATAAGCACATGGTTTATCATCATCGGCGGATTGCCGTTGAGAAGCTTTGTTATTGCCGCCTGCTCTCCGGACCAGATGGAAGCATAGCGCATTCTGCCGTTTTCAATATTGCTGCGCTTAATTTCCTTGTTCACAATGTACACAAACGGTTCGTCGTTCTGATAGCCGCAAACAAAGAAATTGACCTGCGGAAAGTATTTAAATGCATATTTATGCAGCTTTTCGGCAACGCTCGTGACATCATCCGCCGATGTGAGTTCGTTGATTTCAAACGTGCGGATATAATCCGAAACATTTTTTCCGTCAAGAATACCTATGCCGCAGGCAGATATGCCCACCTTAACCTTGCTGAGCAGCATTATTTTTTGTGCGTTGTCCGATTGGGATATGATCGTTCCCGCAGGGAAACCCGGCTGCCCCGGCCGATCCATTCGGTTCAGAATGCGTGTTTCCGTGCCCTGAGCACCGTTCACGGGCTTCACCGCCGTGATTCCGACCGTTTGCCGGCTGTCCGCTGCCATGACGATTCCGTCCGGCACAAATACAGATACCATGATTGACATATGTTTTCCTCCTCTGGATTAAATTCGTTTGTTTTTTAATTAACGGCTCACCGGTGCGGAGCTGTTTCGGCGCCGAACAGAGCTGCACCCGCAAGCCCGGCATCATTGCCGAGCAGAGCTTTTACGATAGGCGTCGGTTTTTTGAAAAAGCTGCCTTTTGCAACCCGTTCATTCAGCGGAACGATGAGAAAATCCCCCGCACGCTCACACCGCCGCCGACGGCAATTATTTCGGGGTCAAGAATATTGATAAGGGACACAAGCGCATTCGACAGATCATCAAGATAGCGATTCCACGCCTCCGTGCATTCAATATCCCCCGCCCTTGCCGCTGCAATGAGTGTGCCGGCATCGTGCAGCGTTTCACCGAGCTTATCACCCGCTTGTTTCTTTTTTTCCGCAAGGCGAAGCGCGTCCCGTGTAAGCCGCGATGCCGCGCAAAGCGTTTCAATGCACCCGCGCCTGCCGCATGTACACTTTTCACCATGCATATCCATTTGTATATGACCGAGTTCAACTCCGAAGCCTCTTCCGCCGCAGAAGATTTCGCCGTTCAGAATTATTCCTCCGCCAAAACCTGTTCCGAGCGTTACAAGCAGTGAATTCCGAGTTCCGCGCAGCACCCCGAGTCTGTGTTCCGCAAGAGCTGCCGCATCCGCATCGTTCAGCATTGCAGCGGGCTTGTTAAATGTTTCTTTAACAATTTGCCGAAACGGAACATTATGAAAGCCGAGGTTATAGGCGTTAACAACCGTTCCGTTCTGCGCATCGATGCTTCCCGGTATGCAGACGCCGACGGTTTCGATCTGTTGAAAATCCGTTCCGCACCGTGCGGCAGTGTTTTTTGCCAATTCCGCCATGCACTGTGCGGTTTTTTCCGCAGATTGACCACGGAAAAATGCGCAGGCATCCTTTCCGACGATTTCGAATGTTTCATCATTTATTATACCGCAGGCGATATGCGTTCCGCCGATATCAAAGCCGAGCCTGTACATCCTTTTTCTCCCCGCTGTTCCGCATGATGCCGTTTGCATCATCCTTCAAAATATAGTTTTCAATCAGATATGCAACGCCGTCCTCCGCGCAGGCAGGTATTATAACATCCGCTTCACGTTTCACATCGGGGTTGCCGTCCGCAACCACAGCACCGAGTCCTGCCCAGCGAACAAGTTCAAGATCAAGCGTGTTGTCTCCCGCTGCCGCAACTTCATCGCGGCCGAATCCAAGCCTGGATGCGAGCAGCTCTGCGGCGGTACCCTTGTTTGCACCCAGTCTGTTGAATTCTATAAACCCGGGGGACGACGCCGAGACTTCCACTCTGTTTTCAAAATGCTTTTTAAAAAAAGGCAGGAGTTCCGAAACACGCTCGGGTTCCGTAATGATAAGCACCTTGGGCACATTTTGCCAAATTTTCTTTCGAATGTCCGAATCTATCGAATACGGCAGGTTAAGTGCCGCGCAGTATGCGGTTGCGTAAGGATGTTCACGCTCATACACAATTCGATCCCCTTGATACAAATGGGCGTGAAGGTTCATGTTATCCGCCATTGCAAGAATTTCCTGCACGAAACTGTTATCCAGCTCCGTCACAAAAATCGGTTTATCCGTTCTTGTATCGTTTATCACCGCACCCGCATAATTGATAACGTAAGTATCAAGCCCCAGTTCACGAAAAACATGGGAGGAGCCGTAGTACCCCCTGCCCGTTGCAAGCGTCACATACACGCCTGCCTCACGCGCTTTTTGAATCGCTGCCGCATTTTTCTGCGAGATTCCGCCCCCGCGCGGCACAAGAGTGTCATCAATATCAAGAATCAGCATTTTATATTTCATGTTGTTTTTATTCCCCGTTATCGGCATTTCCCTTATTCTCCGCTGCCTGTAGCTGCGCTTTGTGATGTTCCGATTGAACCGCATTCCCCGTTTCGGCCGACGCAGCCGCACCTGCGGATCCGTTCGGATGGAAAAAATCATAAACGGCCTGTGCCGCGCGGATATTCATCCCCGGAACGGCGCGCAGCTCATCGATTTCGGCTGCCGAAACAGCGTCTATTGTGATGAATTTTTCGTACAGAACGCGCTTGCGCTTGTCGCCAATGCCCTCGATTTCATCCAATCGCGAATAAAGCGAATTTTTTGCACGCACGCTGCGGTGATAGGTAATCGCAAATCGGTGCGCCTCATCCCTGATACGCTGCAAAATTTGCAGTGCGGGGCTGCTCCGCGGAAGAATGACGGGCTCCTCCCTGTCGGGCAGAATTATTTCCTCATTTTTTTCGGCAAGACCTATTGTGGGAATATATGACAGTCCGTATTCGTCCAAAACCTCAAGCGCAACATTGAGCTGCCCCCTGCCGCCGTCCACAACCAACAGATCCGGCAGCTCGGCAAACTTTTCGTCACCCGCAAGTGTTCGTTCGAACCGTCTCGAAAGGTGTTCACGCATAGCAAGATAATCGTCCCCGGCCGTGTCCTGCTTTGTTTTAAAGCGGCGGTACAGGCTTTTTTCCGGTTTTCCGTTGATGAATACAACCATTGAGCCAACGGTGTCCCTGCCCTGAAAATGGGAGTTGTCAAAGCACTCCATGCGATGCGGCAGCATACCGATGCCGATAATGCGGCAAAGCTCGGCCAATGCCCCCTCGGTGCGTTCCCACTCGCGATGCGCAAGTTCACGGCTCCTTGCAAGGGTCTGCGCGGCATTCATCTTTGCAAGCTCACATTGCTTAAGCTTCTCTCCGCGTTTCGGCACACGTATTTTAACGGAATGGCCGCATTTTTGAGAAAGGAAAGCTTCAAGCTGCTCACATTCCTGCGGCTCATCGGCAACATTTATTTCATGCGGCATATCGCCTGCATCATGATAGAACTGAAGCAAAAACTGCTCGATAATCTCTGAAAAACTTTCATCTTCCGCCTCTATTTTGTATCCCTCCGCGCTGATAACGTTCCCTCCGCGAACAAAGAGCCCGTAGGCAAGCGTGCCCAATTCATCCCTTGCAAGAGCAAATACATCATAGCATTTATCTGTTGCGGATGAGGCTATCTGTTTTTCGGAAACGCTTTTTATTGCGCGAATCCTGTCTCGCAGCTGTGCGGCCTTTTCGAAGTTCAGATTTTGGGATTCCTTCTGCATCTGCTCCGTCAGTTTTGCAATATACGGCTTGCAATTGCCTTCAAACAGCGCGGCAACTTCGTTCAACAGCTCATGATACTGTTCCCGCGTGACCTTTCCCGTGCACGGTGCGCAGCATTTGCCAACATGGTACATCAGGCAGGGACGTTCGCCGCGGGCGATCATTCTGCCGATATCGTGTTTGCACTGACGCACCGGAAAGTTCTCGCGAACGGCTTCAATTGATTCGCGCAGCATAAATGAGCTCAGGTACGGGCCGAAATACTTTGCTCCGTCCCTTTTATAGCGTCGGACGATTTCAACCCGCGGGAAATCCTGCCGAAAATCAATTCTGATATACGGAAAATGCTTGTCGTCCTTGAGCAGAATATTATAATAAGGCATGTTCTGCTTTATTAGATTACTCTCAAGATTCAAAGCCTCCGTCTCATTTGTAACGATTACAAAATCAAAGTCACAGATGTTTGAAACCATTGCCCGCACCTTTGCGGTGTGGTTCTTTTGGGATTGAAAATACTGCCGGACGCGGTTTTTCAGGTTCACGGCTTTTCCGACATAAATAAGCTCGCCCTGCGCATTAAACATTTTGTACACGCCGGGTTTATCGGGCAGCAGCTTCAATTTTTCCTGTATTTTTGTGTTCATGAGCTTATTATAAACTTTTTTTCGAAAAATGTGAACCGTTTTGCGTCCTTATTCGTTATATTAGTGAGGTCGATTTTCGGAGCGGCAGTGTTTACTCCGTTTTTCCTCCAGTTAACGTTGTGTGCAAGCTGTGCAGTCCGCTTTTTTGCCGTTCCGATCCAATCGACTTCCGTGACGTGCCGCGCTGCGGATTTGCCTCTCTGCGGCGGCATGAAGAACAGTCATTTTCTCTTTCTTCATATGCCTCGACAAAGATAGACGCGGGCGGTACCGCGTCTTTCTTTGTTTTTTATTCAGTTTAATTCAATTCATTCCGCAGCGTCCGTCAAAGGCAGTGCGGAAGCTTGAAAGCGAAATTGACGCTCACCCGTCATTCCCGAAAACTATTTTTCGGAGCTGTTGACTGCAAGCGGTGCACCGTCGCTGTCAAAAACGGTTCCGGGGAAATCATCGGGCTTGCTTACTTCGTTGATTTTGAACGTCGCAGCAGCAAACTCGAAACTGCCTTTCTCATCTTCCGTTTCTTCGGCGATTTTGATTGCATAGTGCATCAGCTCATCCATGCTTTCAAAAAGAACATCTGCGAGCACTTTTGCATCAATGCTGCATCTGCCTTCGCAAACTTCGGCAACAAGGCTTTCGTCGCGGGATGTTTCAAAGTCACGTTCCTGAATTGAAAACTTGCCGCAGTCTTCTCTGATGTTGAAATTGTTCTTTGCTTCCGGAATTGCGTTTTCGCAATCGGCCTCGGTGCGGAAATATCCGACGGTTCTTTCGCCGGTTACGCCGTTTGCGAGGGTTCTTGTGAGTTTAAGTCGATAAAGTTTCATATTGTACCTCTTTTCCGTGAAATTGAATCATTGATTTTATTTGTAATGAACGGAGCGTGCCGTTTATGCGTGAATACAAATCAGTCGACTTTTGCAGAAGCGGCACCGAATCCGCATTTACCTGATGGGGTGTTCTTGGGGTGGGTTTGATATAAAAATTATGTTGTCAGTTGAAAAGTGAATATTCTGTAATTGTTGAATCTGTGTTTCCGAGAATCGTCGAATGCGGCAGTTTTTGAAGAAAGTTGGTTCATCCTTCAAAAGCTGCCCCGAGTTTTTTAAATGTCCAGCGAGCAGAAATGCTCTGCGAGTTCTGCCGCAATGCTTTGGTCTTTCATTTTCGAAAGCGCAGCTTTAATTTCTTCCTTGCGGAAATGCACTCCCGTCAATGCGTTTTCAATCTCCGTTGTCAGCTCGGTGTCGAGACAATCGGAATAAACCTTCGTTTCGCGAATAACGCCGTCGCGCAAATTAAAATAAATCTGAGTATCTCCGAACGAAAAACGCTTGTCGGTTTCAAAATCAAACTGCGGAGTTTTTCCGAAACGCCACTCCCATGAGGCAAGCCTTTCACGCCTTTCCTCAACTTCCGCAAGCGCCATTCCGTCAAAAACATACTCACTCGCCGCGCCGTATTCTTCAATAAAGCTCTCGATAACGAGTCTGCGCATCGCCTCCACCGTAAGTCCGCTTGAAAGCTCGCAAAGATTGCACACGCGCGCACGCACGGAATCAATACCCTTTGAGCGCATTTTTTCCTTTGAAACGCAGAGATAATTTGAAAGCTTCGCCAAGTCGGCGTTCACCAGTATCGTTCCGTGATGTGAACGATTGCCCTTTGCAAGGCTGAACGCATTGCCCGAGAATTTTTTGCCGTCAACGGTAATATCGTTGCGCCCGGACAGTTCCGCCTTAAGGCCGAGTTTTGAAACAGCATTCAAAATAACCCGCATCTGTCGGTTTAAATCATAGTGTTTTTCATCCGTGATGAACGAAAAATTAAGATTGCCGTTATCATGAAAGACTGCGCCGCCGCCGGAATGCCTGCGCACAAGCTGAACACCGTCCGCATCCATGTTTGCAATGTTGCATTCCTTCCATGCATTTTGGTTTCTGCCGATAATAACGGCATTTTTGTTTACATAGAAGTATAGAATAACATCGCCTTTTTTGTTGTTCTCAAGGAAATAGCCGTCCCTTGCAAGGTTCAGCCAGCCGTCACCCGTCGGGGCGGAATAAATATAGTTGCTCATTGTTTGTTTTATAATCGTTTTCAACGCTGCCGAAACGCATGGTCGTTCATGCATTCCGTGCAGCTTACCAAAGGATTATTCCGCAATTTTTCCGCAGCATTTTTTGTA
>ENA-OQCO01000438-OQCO01000438.1-human-gut-metagenome-genome-assembly--contig:-NODE-438-length-22812-cov-2.635927_pt1 | contig 22812 bp, 26 predicted proteins | sample MGYA00242500_ERZ504582 | MGnify/ENA primary metagenome ERZ504582 (study PRJEB26092, sample SAMD00036346) | human gut metagenome | host: Homo sapiens | study: EMG produced TPA metagenomics assembly of...
ATCATATAATACCAAAAAATCTGATTATGGGTTGAAAAATAAACAAAACCGGGAAGCACCTACCAACAAAATGCACAAAAAAACGAGTGATTCTGAGCTTAAATTGCACATCCACACAGTTGATTTTGATACCCCATATGTTATAATTTCTCTGGTTAAAAAATTTATGTGAGGGGTGAAAATTTTGAAAAATTATTAACTGTCATATGTACTTTTCTGACAGTATTTCTGGCATGTCCTGTGGGTGTATGGGCAGCAGGAAACAGTGAGAAAACAGCAGCTGTGCCGCTGTGGCTTTGTATTCCTTTTGCAGGTCTTCTTCTGTGCGTTGCAGTGATGCCTCTGGTAAAAGGTGAGTGGTGGGAGTCACATCAGCCGATTGTGGTTGCATTTTGGATCATTCTTATGATCATTCCGTTTGCAGTTGTTTACGGTGCCGGAAAAACTGCAGAAACAGTACTTGAGTGCGTGATCAATGATTACCTTACATTTATTATCCTGTTATTCGGATTGTTCTGTGTATCCGGTAACATTACGGTTGAAGGCGATTTTGCGGGTTCGCCAAGAGTAAATGTAGGTCTGCTGGCATTGGGAACTTTGCTTTCTAGCTGTATCGGAACTACCGGAGCCAGTATGCTGATGGTCCGTCCTGTTATTAAGATGAATTCCTGGAGAAAGAGAAAGGGTCATATCATGATCTTCTTTATCTTCATGGTATCCAACATGGGAGGCTGCCTGACTCCGATCGGTGATCCGCCACTTCTTATGGGATTTATGCGAGGCGTTCCGTTTTTCTGGAGCCTGCATCTTTTCCCGGTACTGATCTTTAATATGGTGATCCTTCTGTTTGTGTTCTATCATCTGGATATGCGTTCTTATAAGAGAGATATTGCAGACGGACGTAAACCGGACATCAGCAAGCCTGGTACAGAGTTTAAGATCGAAGGTCTTCACAACATTATTTTTCTTGTGATGATCGTTGTGGGTGTTATCTTAAGTGGTATGCTTCCAGGTATGCCGGCATTTCAGGATGCAGCCGGAAATGTAAAAGGAATCCATATTTTTGGTGAGGTTACTTTAAGTTATCCGTCGATCATCGAGATTATTTTGATCCTTGCAGCTGCGTTTTTGTCCTTTAAGACAACAGACAAAAAGATCCGTGTGCGGAACCATTTTACCTGGGGTGCGATCCAGGAGGTTGCGGTACTTTTTATCGGAATCTTTATTACCATGCAGCCGGCTCTGATGCTTCTGAAAGCAGTTGGACCGAACCTTGGAATCACCGAGCCTTATCAGATGTTCTGGGCTACAGGAGCACTGTCCAGTTTCCTGGACAATACACCAACCTATCTTGTATTCCTGACAACTGCAGGAACTCTTGGATTTACAAATGGAATTGCCACAACGCTGGGAACAGTTCCTGTGAAGCTTCTTTCCGCGATCTCCTGCGGCGCCGTATTTATGGGAGCTAATACATATATCGGTAATGCACCGAACTTTATGGTCAAGACACTTTCTGACGAAAATGGTATCAACATGCCTTCCTTCTTCGGATACATGGGCTGGTCCATTTGTTTCCTGGTACCGGTGTTTATCATCGATATGCTGGTATTCTTTTTATAAGGGAGGAGGATCAATATGCAGGAAAACAACATTCGAGAGAAATGCAGAGAGCTTGCCACCAGGCTTTACGAGCTGGACGGCGAGGTTTATGAAAGCGTAGGATCTTCCCTTGGACGTACCTTTACCGGTGACAGAGAGAGTACCATCCGGAATTTAAGTGCCCTGATGTACACGAAACCGGATGGACATCTTCTTCGAAGCGAGATGGCGCTGATCAGCAACATGGCCAGAACCATCAAGGATAAAGAAGAAAAAAGCCGTCTGATGAAGAAGTATGACGAGATCTTTCAGGAGATCCTTACACTTCCGGAAACTTTTGTTGCTACGGATATCATGGATAAGGAACGCGTGGCGCTGAATCATATGATCAAGCGGAGAGAGAAGATCTCCGAGAATGACCATCTTGTTATCTGTATCAGCCGTACACAGGGAAGTGCAGGTAATGATATCGGATTCGGACTGGCAGATAAACTTCGCGTCAATTACTATGATGTTGAGATCTTTGACCAGGTTTTAAGAAGGCTTGAAGCAGAAAAAGGCGCAGTCAATGATGCGGAATATTTTGCGGACTTCAATAAATATGAGAAGAAGCACAGGTTTGATCCTAAGGGATGGCTCCGGGAATTTAACAGATATCATGGCCTTCCGAAACAGGATGCAGTATTTTTCAATATGAGTGATCTGATCTGTGATCTGGCTTCCAGAGAGGACTGCATCATTATGGGACGATGCGCAGATGCAATCCTGAAAAATAATCACATTCCGCACATCAGTCTGTTTATCACAGCACCTTTTGCCATCCGTGTGCAGCATGTCATGGATGTGAGAAAGATGGATATAAAACAGGCAACGCGATTCTTAAAGAAGATGGATAACCAGCACAGAAAATACTACAATTTCTATGGCGGTGCGCACTGGGGAAAACCGGATAATTATGACTTGTGTATCAACAGTGCAAGTTATGGAATCAATGAAACAGAGAACCTGATCCTGAAACTTCTGGATGATCAGATACATTAAAATCAGACAGCGTCCGGCTGGATTTTTCAAAGGCATGTCGTAAAAGAATTGAAAATAATGCTAACAGAGCTCCTGCAAAATGTCACCTGTCCGTAAGGCAGAGACATTTTTGCAGGAGCTTTTTATATTATTTTTATAAAAATTAATTTGATTAACTTTTTTCATTTTAGGGATTGACATTTAAAAAAACTTAGTATAAACTAACCTTTGAGTTAGAATTAACTAATTAGATGAAGTTAATTAATAGGAAGAAACGGAGGGACTTCTATGCAGCCGATTTTATTTTTACAGTCAGGTGATACCGGCACGATCAAACGTATTTCCGGAGCAGAGGATACAAGAAGATTTCTTGCAGGACTTGGATTCGTGGAGAATGCAGAAGTAACAGTCGTTTCCCAGTTTGACGGTAACCTGATCGTGAACATCAAGGATTCCAGAGTGGCAGTCAATAAGGAAATGGCGAGACACATTATGGTGTAATCGCACTGTATCTCGTAATCCGGTAATGAATTTGCCCAAGACTGTACAGGAATACAGTTGAGGATAGATTACGAACGGATCTGTAAACAGCAGAGTACGTTCAATGACAAATGAACAGCAGACAGACCTGAGAGGCCTGTTTTACTGTGACTGCTCCGCAAGATGGGCAGCTTTCAGGATCTTTGGAGGCTGATGCAGCCGAGGATCAGTAATGGATTTGGAATATAAACAGGGAGGAAAAGAGAAATGACTTTACGTGATGCAGCAGTAGGTTCTACAGTAGTTGTGTCCAAAATCACCGGTGACCCGGCTTACAAGCGCCGTATCATGGACATGGGAATCACAAAAGGCAGCGAGGTTTATATCCGCAAGGTAGCTCCTCTTGGAGATCCGGTTGAGATCACCATCAGAGGTTATGAGCTTTCCCTGCGTAAGCATGACGCAGCATGTGTGGAAGTAAAGCAGAAATAAACTTCGAAAAATGACAGAGCGGCAGGCTCTGATCTGAACAAAAAGGAGGATGCAAAATGTCTGTAACAATAGCTCTTGCCGGAAACCCGAACTGTGGTAAGACTACAATGTTCAATGCTCTTACAGGTGCTAACCAGTACGTTGGTAACTGGCCAGGCGTTACTGTAGAAAAAAAGAAGGCAAACTGAAAAACCAGAAGGATGTAACAGTAACAGACCTTCCGGGTATCTATTCACTTTCCCCGTATACACTTGAGGAGGTTGTCAGCCGTGATTACCTTCTGAAAGAAAAACCGGATGTGATCATCGATCTTGTTGATGCAACAAACATCGAGAGAAACCTGTACCTTGCCACACAGCTTCTTGAGATTGGTATCCCGGTTGTTATCGCACTTAACATGGTGGATCTTCTTAAGAAGAACAACATCAACATCAATGTAAAAGGCTTAAGCTCCGCGCTTGGATGCCCGATCGTTGAGACATCTGCTCTTAAGGGAACAGGCCTTAAGGAGGTTGTTGATGAGGCGATCAAATGTGCTAACCAGCACAGAGTACCATCCAAACAGATGGAGTTCCCGAAAGCAGTTGAGAAAGCTGTAAACGAGATCGAGGGATTCGTTCCTGAGACGATTTCACAGGAGAACAGAAGATGGTATGCAGTTAAGCTTCTTGAGAGAGACAGCAAGGTAAAAGAAGGACTGAGCCTTCCGGCTTCTGCACAGTCTAGGATCGAAGAGATCGCTTCCAATCTTGAGAAAGCAGAGGATGATGATACAGAGAGTATCGTAACTGACGGAAGATATCAGTATATCCAGAAGGTTGTTTCCGCAAACGTTAAGAGAAGCGGAAATAAGATGACAGTTTCCGATAAGATCGACCGTATCGTAACAAACCGTGTTCTTGGTCTTCCGATCTTTATCCTTACCATGTTCATCGTTTATTATGTATCTGTAACAACAGTTGGTACTATGGTAACAGACTGGACAAACGACAGCTTTGTTGGAAGTATTCAGGGTATCGTATCGGATGGGCTTGGTAATGCTGGCGTTGCTGACTGGCTGGTAAGCCTTGTATCTGATGGTATCATCGGTGGTCTTGGTGCAGTGCTTGGATTCGTTCCGCAGATGGCGATTCTGTTCCTGTTCCTTTCCATCCTTGAGGACTGCGGTTACATGGTTCGTATCGCATTCGTCATGGACCGTGTATTCCGTCATTTCGGACTTTCCGGAAAGAGCTTTATTCCGCTCCTTATCTCTTCCGGCTGTGGAATCCCTGGAATCATGGCTTCCAAAACGATCGAGGCTGATAATGACCGTCGTCTGACAATTATGACAGCAACATTTATTCCCTGCGGTGCAAAACTTCCTGTTATCGCTCTTATGGGTGGTATCATGACAGCTTATGCAACCGGTGACTATGTAGCTGCTGGTTTCATCACACCACTGATGTACTTCATCGGTGTTGTAGCAGTTCTTGTATCTGCTATCATCCTGAAGAAAACAAAACCGTTCTCCGGTAAACCTGCTCCGTTCGTAATGGAGCTTCCGCAGTACCATATTCCGTCTGTAAAGACAGTTCTGCTTCACGTTTGGGAGAGACTGAAAGGCTTCATCATCAAAGCCGGTACAATTCTTTTCCTTGCAACAGTTATCATGTGGATCCTTTCCAGTATCGGAAATACAGGAAGCGGAATCGGATTTGTTGAGGACAGCAACGACAGTATCATGGCTATCCTTGGCGGTATCCTTGCTCCGATCTTTGCTCCTCTTGGATTTGGCAAATGGCAGCCGGTTGCAGCATCCATCTCCGGATTCTCCGCAAAAGAGTCCATCGTCAGTACAATGGGTGTTCTTGCAAACGTAGCTGGTGATGATGCAGAAGATACCATGATTGTTGGTGCAGCGATCAAAGCATGGTTCCCGACAGCAGTAGCAGCATTTTCTTTCCTGCTGTTCAACCTGCTTGATTCTCCGTGCCTTGCAGCTATTTCCACAATGGCACATGAGATGCAGTCCAGAAAATGGTTCTGGTTTGCAATTCTCTTCCAGAACATTTTTGCTTATGTTGTAACACTTTGCGTATATCAGATCGGCCTGGTTGTTACAGGCGCCGGTTCCTTTGGAATCGGAACGATCGTAGCTCTGATCTTTGTAGCAATCATTCTCTTCCTTCTGTTCAGACCAGATCCGTACAAGAACCAGAACGATGTTACAAGAAGATCAGTTCAGGCAACAGAGTAATTGATAACCGGTCATACAGCAAAGATCCGGTACATATGATAGCTTTGAAATGATACTGTGAAAACAGATGAATGATAAGAACATAGGAGGCCGGTATATAAATACCTGGCTTTCTGTGTTATAATGAACCTGAAGAAACATGAAATTTTTTATAAAAGGATTCATCAGAAGCTGGCAGCGGCTCATAGGCTGCACAGCAAAAGGAAAGGGTGACAGATATGAGTATGATAGCGGATATTATTGTACTGGCACTGGTGATCGCATATGGCGTATTTGTGATCAGTTATCTCTATTCAAGAAAGAAACAGGGGCTCAGTTGTGTCGGCTGTGCCGGTAACACACGTACAGGTGGCTGTGGCGGCGGCTGCTCCGGCCATTGTTCCGGCTGCTCCGGATGCAGCACAATGAAGAAGTAACCAGGAGGTAGAAAGATCATGGCAAATGCAATTGTCATTATCATTGTTGTTATTATTATGTTGTTTGCCGGAAAGGGTGCATATAAACATCTGAAGGGCGAAGGTACCTGCTGCGGAGGCGGCAGCAAGCCGGAAATCCCGAAGAAGAAACTGGATGGAACCAAGCTTGGTGAGAAAACCATGAAGATCACAGGAATGCACTGTGAAAACTGTGTGGCCAGCGTCACAAGAGCTATCAACCGTATTGACGGTGCGGCAGCAAAAGTAAGCCTAAAAAAGGGTGAGGCAGTGGTTTCCTACGACAGAGAGATCTCCAACGAGGAGCTGAAAAAGGTCGTTGAGGATCGGGGATATCACGTAGTTTCTATTCAGTAAAGATATACAGGAAATATAAGTTTGCCGGAGTTTCTTATCTGGCAGATCAGAGAAAGAACCTCTCGTCGAAATGCTTAAAAATATTTCGGCAAGAGGTCTTTTTTGTATGAAAAGTCAGAGTTACAATTGACTCACTAATAAACGATATTGTATAATAAAAACAGAAAAATTCAGACGGAATGAAAAAAAATTCTTTCTATCCGGATGATGTGTGATGAAAACAGAATACAGCAGGAAACATACTTTGACGGCAAGGAATATCCGAGCGGTAATCGTTGTTCATCTGGCACAGTTTAACCGAATCAACTGCTATGCAGCTATTCGGCGCAGAGCTGCATAGCAAATGCGGATGATTTTATCCGTTTGGCTATGCTTTGTGAGTGGAATACGGGACTCTTTCACCTTGTGCGTGGAAGAGCTTTTTTTATGAAAAAATTTGTGGGAGCGGAAGTATTCTGTAAGGGAGGATTATATGCTGAAGATAGCAATATACGGAAAAGGCGGCATCGGAAAGTCCACAGTGACTTCCAACCTGGCGGCAGCTTTTGCAGCCATGGGAAAAAGAGTGATACAGATAGGGTGTGATCCAAAGGCAGATTCTACTATCAATCTGCTGGGCGGGGAACCACTGCGGCCGGTGATGAATTACATGAGGGAAGAAGATGAGGAGCCGGAGAGACTGGAAGATATTTCAAAAGAGGGCTTTGGCGGTGTTCTCTGTATTGAGACGGGTGGGCCGACACCTGGGCTTGGATGTGCAGGAAGAGGAATTATCGCAACGTTCCAGCTTCTGGAAGACCTGAAGCTTTTTGAGACATGGAAGCCGGATGTGGTGCTCTATGATGTTCTGGGTGATGTGGTGTGCGGCGGATTTGCAGCACCGATCCGGGAGGGATATGCGGAAAAAGTGCTCATCGTTACATCGGGGGAGAAGATGGCTCTCTATGCGGCCAATAATATTTCCAGTGCTGTGAGAAATTTTGAGGACCGCAGCTATGCAAGGATCTTCGGAATCGTTTTGAACCACAGGAATGTGGAGAATGAGACTGAGAAAGTACAGGCTTTTGCAGAAAAAAGAAATATTCCCATTGTGGGTGAGATTCCGAGGAGTGATGAGATCATCCGCTGGGAGGATCAGGGAAAGACCGTGATTGAGGGAGATGTGAATTCAGAGATCAGTGAAAAATTTTTGCGCTGGCGAGGAAGCTGCTGGAAAGTGGTGGTGAAGCTGCAGAAGAAAATGCAGCAGAGAAAGTCATCGCTGTTACAGAATCAGATTCGGATAAAAAGGAGGGCGTATGAAAAAGGAAGCATATTTTGCAACAGTGGAAGAACTGGCCCGGAACGGGCTGGAAACGATCCCGCCTCAGATGATCTCAGGGAAGCATCTGATCTACAGTTCTCCGGCAACTCTGGCATTTAATTCGCCAGGTGCAGAAGGATTCGGCGTGAAGCGTGCAGGGCTTGCAGTGCCGGACTCTATTATGCTCATTGTGGCACCAGGATGCTGTGGCAGAAATACATCTCTTATCAGTTCCATGCCGGAATACAATGACAGATTTTTTTACCTGATGATGGATGAGACGGATATTGTTACTGGCCGTCATCTGAAGAAAATCCCAAAGGCAGTAAAGGAGATCTGCGACTGTTGTGAGAAAAAGCCTTCTGTTGTGATGATCTGCATCACCTGTGTAGATGCACTTCTTGGAACTGATATGGAGCGTGTCTGCCGAAAAGCAGAGGAGAAGGTAGATATTCCGGTGCGGCCATGCTACATGTACGCGCTGACCCGTGAAGGCAGAAAGCCGCCGATGGTCCATGTGCGGCAGTCTCTGTATTCTCTTCTGGAACCGCAGAAGAAAAAAGGAAATGTGGTCAATCTTCTTGGATTTTTTTCTCCGCTTGTGGATGACTGTGAGCTTTACGAGCTTTTGCATCAGGCCGGGGTGAAGACTGTTCATGAGATTTCCGGATGCAGGGATTACGAAGAATATCAGACGATGTCCCAGGCTAATTTTAACCTGGTGCTACATCCGGAAGCCAGGTTTGCGGCGGAGGATTTTCATGACCGGCTGAAGATTCCGTTTATTGAGCTTCGAAGACTTTACCAGGTGGATAAGATAGAGAATCAGTACCGTGCACTTGGGCAGGTTCTTGGAGTTGCTTTTGACCAGGAAAAGTATAAGGAAGAGGCATTAGAGGCTGTGGAACAGTTCAGGGAAGTCTGTCCGGAGTCTGCTTTTGCAGTGGGAGAGTGTATGAACGGAGATCCGTTTGAAATGGGGCTTGCACTGGTGAGATATGGATTTAAAGTGCCGGAGATTTACGGAACCATTACTGCTGAGAATTTTGTATACATACGGAATCTGGCAAAATTGAGCCCCAAGACCAAAGTTTTTTCCAATATGGAGCCTACCATGCTGTATTATGATCCGGTTTCAAGCGGCGTGAATATCACAATAGGAAAGGATGCAGGCTATTATCATCAGGATCAGCCAAATGCAGTGTGGAACCAGGATCGTCAGCCATACGGCTATGCAGGCGTGCGAAGGCTGTTTGAGACGCTGACAGCAACGGTGAAGGGGGAAAAAGAATGAGAGGACTTCGAAAATATCTGACACCTTTCGCACCGGATCAGTCGGGCGCAGTGTCAGTTTTGTATGAACTTGGCGGGATCATCGTGATCTGTGATGCGGGAGGATGCACAGGAAATGTATGCGGTTTTGATGAGCCAAGGTGGTTTGAACGGAAAAGCGCGGTGTTCAGTGCAGGACTTCGGGATATGGATGCCATCCTGGGGCGTGATGACAGGCTGGTGGACAAGCTTGTGGACGCAGCAGAGAAAGTAGAAGCAGGTTTTGCAGCGATTATCGGAACACCGGTGCCGGCAGTGATCGGAACGGATTATCAGGCATTGAAGCGTATGTGCGAGAAAAAGACAGAACTACCTGTTCTGACTGTAGATACGGACGGAATGGAGCTTTATGATGTGGGCGAACGGAAGGCTTATGTGGAGCTTTTAAGGGGTTTGCAAAAGAAAAGCTGCCTGTGGAGCCTGGAAGGATCGGGATTCTGGGAATGACACCTCAGGATGTCAGTGATCTTGGTGCATCAGATAAGATCCAAGAGAAATTCCGTGCGCAGGGGCTGACGGCAGTTTGCTATGGAATGGGTGATGGCCTGGACGAGGTAAAAAAAGCTTCTTCCGTGGAGAAGAATATTGTAGTTTCTCCGGCAGCTCTGGAATGTGCGAAGTACCTTAAGAAAACCTTCGGAACTCCTTATGAAGCTGGTTATCCTCTTGTGGGCGAGCTGGTGTCAGATATGGATTATGCAGGGAAAAAAGTCCTTGTAGTGCATCAGCAGGTGATCGCGGATTCTATAAGAGCGGAGATCAGGAAGCGTGGCGAAGGGGCAGCAGTTACTGTGGCCAGCTGGTTTCATGGAAAAGGATCTTCTTGAGGAAGGGGATGTATCTCTGAGAGATGAGGAAGACTATATCGAACTGGCAGAGAGTAATGGATTTGATGTGATTTTTGCAGATCCGTGCATGAAGCGTATGACACCGGGATTTGACGGAGAATTTGTGGATGCGGTGCATTTCGCAGTGTCGGGGAAGTGCCGGTAAATAACAGGGAACGGAGAAATATATGGAGCGTGAAATTACAAAAATGATCCGTGTTTACGGGATCGTCCAGGGAGTGGGATTTCGCCCTACTGTGAGCAGACATGCCATGGCAAGGGGAATTCGGGGAAGCGTTTCCAACAAGGGACCTTATGTGGAGATTTTTGCCCAGGGAAAAGAGGGGGACGTAGATGGTTTTATTTCGGATATCGAGGAGAAACCGCCGAAGCGTGCGGCAATCCTGAAGCTTCTTGTGGAGCCTGTGGAGGACGCGCCGGAGTTTGGACAGTTTGATATTATTGAAAGCGAGAAAACGAAAGGCGAGATTTTTGTCTCTCCGGATATTGCGATCTGTGATGAGTGTAAAGAGGAGATGTTCGATCCGAAGAACCGGAGGTATCTGCATCCTTTTATCAACTGTACCTGCTGCGGGCCGAGGCTGACGATCCTGGATTCCCTTCCTTATGACAGGGAGCGGACAAGCATGAAAGAATTTCCCATGTGTCCGTCCTGTGCAGACGAGTATAATGATCCGGACACCAGACGTTATGATGCACAGCCTGTCTGCTGTAACGACTGCGGCCCGGAGGTGTATCTGATCGGAAAAAAAGAGCGGGGGCGGGAAGCAATTACTGAGACAAGGCGCGTGATCGCTTCCGGCGGAATCGCAGCGATCAAAGGAATCGGCGGTTTTCATCTCTGCTGTGATGCCACAAGTCAGGAAGCAGTAGAAAGACTGCGAAAACTGAAACGCCGGCCAATGAAACCATTTGCGGTTATGGCACAGGATCTTGAGACAGTGAAAGCCATCTGCGAAGTCAGTGAAGAACAGGAGAAGATACTTACAGGGCATCAGAAACCGATCCTGCTGCTGGATAAGACAGGAAAAGTGGATGGGACAGGGTATGACAAACATCCGGAACTCTGTGAGAGTATCGCTCCCGGAAATCCGAAGGTTGGTGTAATGCTTCCGTATGCACCGGTTCAGCTTTTACTTTTTCATTATGATGATGGAATCCAGATGCCGGAACTTCTGGTTATGACAAGCGGTAATACATCCGGTGCACCGATCTGCCGGGATGATGAGGAAGCGGTGGAAGAGCTTTCACACTTATGTGACGGCATTCTTTCTCATGACAGGAAGATCCGCATCCGGGCAGACGATTCGGTGATGGATTTTTATAAGGGGAAGCCGTATATGATCCGCCGCTCCCGTGGCTATGCACCGCTTCCGTTTATGGTTTCCACACCATGGAGCGGACAGGTGATCGCAGCAGGTGGAGAGCTTAAGAATACTTTCTGCATTGGTGTGGACAACCGCTTTTATCCATCCCCATATGTGGGGGATCTGGAAGATATTCGTACTGTAAAAGCTCTGAAAGAAACGATGGGAAGGCTGGAAACTCTTCTGGAAGTTCAGCCTGAGGTGGTTGTCTGTGATCTTCATCCGAAATATAATTCTGCAGTAGTGGCAGAGGAAATAGGGCTTCCTGTTCTGAAAGTGCAGCACCATTACGCGCACATTTTATCCTGTATGTCTGAGAATGACTGTGAGGAAAAAGTGATAGGTGTTTCCTTTGACGGAACAGGATATGGAACGGACGGAACCATCTGGGGTGGAGAGATCCTGCTGGCAGATTATCAGGGATTTACCCGTCTTGGAAGCATACGGCCTTTTATCCAGGTTGGGGGTGATGTTTCAGCAAAAGAAGGCTGGAGGATTGCTGTTTCCCTGATCTGGCAGAATACAGGAAATCTGGCAGAAACTTTATCCACTGTTCAAAAACTCGGACTTTGCACAGAACAGGAATGTAGGGTACTGGTGACAATGGCGCAGCGAAAGATCAATGCAGTGACATCCACCAGTGCAGGAAGACTTTTTGACGGAGTCAGCGCGATCCTGGGAATCCGGAAAGCTTCTACCTTTGAGGGGGAGGCATCCATGGCATTGGAATTTGCGGCTGAAGAGTGGAGAAAAAGTCCGCAGAGGAATCCGGAAACGGATAATCTGGCAGCCCCCGGCAATTTAGCAGATCTCGCAAAGAATAGTGAGGATGCCCCGGAGGATCTGAGGAAATTTATTTTAAATACTGGTGAAATCGTTCGCCATCTGACAGAAAACAGACTTGCAGGAGAGGATCCGCGGAAACTTGCGTATGAATTCCACGCAGAGCTGGCAGAGCAGATCATTGCAGCCTGTGAGGAAGCAAAGCGGCAGACAGGAATCCGTAAAGCAGCATTGAGCGGTGGTGTTTTCCAGAACAGATTGCTTCTGGAACTGGTGGACGAAGGCCTCAGAAAAAAGGCTTCCAGGTTCTGAAGCATAGCCTGATTCCGTCAAATGATGGAGGAATCGCACTGGGACAGGCTGCGTATGGGATGGCATATCTGAACAGAAATATACGATAGGAGGCACAAATATGTGTGTAGGATTATCAGCAAAAGTAGTAAAGATCAGTGACGGCACTGCCGTTGTAGATGCAGGAGGCGCGAAGCGAGAAGTCTCCGCGCAGCTTCTGGGAGATCTGGAGCCTGGTGATTATGTAATGGTTCATGCTGGTGTGGCCATTGCAAAGATCACAGATGATGACGAAGATGAAACAGACCAGCTGATGGAGGAACTGCTGTAATGGAAGAAAAGAAAAAAACAGCGCGAGAGATCATAGAAGGTTATCAGGGGCCGCCTGTGCGGATCATGGAAGTCTGCGGAACCCATACACATGAGATATTCCGTCTGGGAATCCGTAAGCTTCTTCCACCCCAGGTGGAACTGATCTCCGGACCAGGATGTCCGGTGTGCGTGACTCCGGTAGGATTTATTGATGAGGCTGTATATCTTGCTCTGGAGAAAAAGGCAACGATCTGTACATTTGGAGATCTTGTCCGCGTACCGGGGACAAAAAAGAGCCTTGCAGATGCCAGGGCAGAAGGTGCAAAGATCCGTATTGTCTATTCCCCTGCTGATGCGGAAAAATATGCAGCAGAGCACCCGGAGGAACAGGTGGTATTTCTTTCCGTGGGCTTTGAGACCACCACACCGGCAGGATGCCTTTCAGTAAAAAAAGCGAAGGAAGACGGTATTTCCAATTATTCCCTTCTTGTGGCAAACAAAACCATGCCTCAGGCATACCAGGCGTTAAAAGGAAGTGCAGATGTATTTCTTTATCCGGGACATGTGAATGCTATCACAGGAACAAAACTCTGTGAGCAGCTGGCAGAGGACGGAGTCAGTGGTGTGGTGGCAGGTTTTACTGCGAAAGAACTGTTAACTGCACTGGCTGTTGCATTGGTACGTTTTCAGGAGGGGAAGCCGTTCTTTGTGAACTGTTATCCCCGTGTGGTGAAAGAAGAAGGAAGTCCGGAGGCACAGAAGCTGATGGAAGAGCTGATGGAACCCTGCGATTCCGAATGGAGGGGGCTTGGCGTGATCCCAGGCTCAGGACTTGTATTAAAAAAAGAATGGGAAAATTTTGACGCGAGAAAAAAATATGCAGTGCCGCCGATCCAGGGCAAACCGAATCCGGCCTGCCGCTGCGGCGATGTGCTCCAGGGAAAATGTAAGCCATCCGATTGTAAAGTATTTGGAAAAGTCTGTACCCCGCAGCATCCGGTAGGAGCATGTATGGTGTCAAATGAGGGAGCATGTTCTGCGTATTTTATGTATGGAAATTAATATCATAGAAAGAAGATGACAATTATGGACAATAAAACAGTAACCATGGCTCACGGTGCCGGAGGCCGCCAGACCTCGGAACTGATCGATGAAGTATTTAAAGCACATTTTGCAAACCCGGATCTCACTGCAGATGATGCGGCAGTTCTTGTTCCGCCGACCGGAAAAATGGCTGTGTCAACAGACGGATTTATTGTATCGCCGGCATTTTTTCCAGGGGGAAATATCGGTAAACTTTCTATCTGCGGAACTGTCAATGATCTTGCATGTATGGGAGCGAAGCCAATGTATCTCACCTGTGCATTCGTGATCGAAGAAGGTTTTCCAATGGAAAAACTGGAGGAGATCGCGTCCGCAATGGAAAAAACAGCAAAAGAAGCAGGCGTCCGGATTGTTTCCGGTGACACGAAAGTTGCGGGAAAAGGACAGGTTGACGGCGTATTTATCACTACCACCGGAATGGGAGAGATCCAGGACGGAGTCAGGTAGGCGGTGAGCTTGCAAAACCAGGAGATGCCATTATTGTTACCGGCGATGTGGGAAGACACGGTTGTACCATTCTTCTTGCCAGGGAAGATTTTGGAATTGATGCGGATGTGACAAGCGACTGTGCACCACTTTGGGGAACTGTAAAAGAAGTGATGGATGCAACACATGATATCCATGTGATCCGTGATGCAACAAGAGGCGGCGTGGGAACTGTTCTCTATGAGATTGCAGGGCAGAGCAATGTAGGAATCCGCCTGGATGCGGCAGCAGTGCCGGTAGCTCCTGGGGTAAAAGGTGTTTGCGGAATGCTTGGTCTGGAGCCTCTTTATCTTGCATGTGAAGGCCGCATGGTCATCATGGCTCCGAAATCAGAGGCAGAGAAGATCGTGGAAGCACTGCATAAATGTCCGTACTCCAAAGATGCAGCCATAATCGGTGAAGTTACAGATGATCAGCCGGGAAAGGTTGTCATGACTACAGAAATCGGAACCCAGGCACTGCTTCCCCAGCCCGGCGGCGAGCTGCTGCCGAGAATCTGCTGACAGATAAGTTTAGAATATGAAAGGCGGTCAGGAAGAAAGATTCGCCTTTTACAGAGAAAAAATCAGCGATAGAAGCAGAGTACGATAAAATGGATATTAATACAGAATGCCGGAAAGGAGAGCCAGACTTATGGAGACAAGAGTGGCACTGATTTCGATCATTGTGGAAAACAATGACGTGATCGATGATATCAACCGTTTTCTTCACGAAGCGGGAAAATATATTATCGGGAGAATGGGGATCCCCTATCGGGAAAAAGGTATCAACATTATAAGTATTGCCATTGATGCACCGCAGGATGTGATAAGCTCTTTATCCGGAAAGATCGGACGGCTGAATGGTGTTTCTGCAAAAACAGCATATTCTAATGTGATCACAAAGGCGGAGGACAGAAAATGATCAGAATCGCAGTATATGGAAAGGGCGGCATCGGAAAATCCACAACAGTTTCCAATGTGGCAGTTGCCCTTGCGGAAAAAGGAATGAAAGTGATGCAGATCGGCTGTGATCCAAAGGCGGATTCAACGATCCTGCTCCGCCATGGGAAAGAAGCTTCCACAGTTCTGGATCTTTATAATAAGAAAAGACAGGATCTGAAGCTTGAAGATATGGTGCAGATCGGATATGGCGGTGTGGTATGCGTAGAGGCAGGAGGACCTGCTCCGGGACTTGGCTGCGCTGGCCGCGGGATCATCACAGCTCTGGAAAAACTTCAGGAAACAGGGGCATATGAGACTTATAAACCGGACATTGTTTTTTATGATGTACTGGGAGATGTTGTGTGCGGCGGTTTTTCCATGCCAATGCGAAAGGGGTATGCAGATAAAGTTTTTATCATTACTTCCGGTGAAAATATGGCCATCCATGCAGGCGCGAACATTGCCATGGCAGTGGAAAATTTCCGGAACAGAGGCTACGCTTCCCTTGGCGGTATCATTCTGAACAGACGGAATGTGCCGCGGGAGGAAGAAAAAGTGCAGGAGCTGGCAGAAGATTTTCATACGAAGGTGATAGGAACTCTTTCACGAAGCGAGCTGGTGCAGGAAGCAGAAGTACTGGGAAAAACTCTTCTGGAAGTCTACCCTGACAGTGAGATGGCAGAAGAATATCGGACATTGGCAGAGCAGATCCTGGAAGCATGCAGGGAGGAAGCTCCATGTTAAAAAGAATTGGAATCAGAGCGATTTCGGAGAAAACAGAGGTAACGATAGGAGAGGCTTCTTTTCCGGCACCGTTTCAGGCGGGATTGGAATTTAATTCTCCTGCCCATGGAAACTGGAATATTGTACATACAGGAATGCTGGTTCCGGAGGCACAGCAGATCTATGTCTGCGCGGATAACTGTATGCGAGGTGTTGTGCTGACAGCGGCAGAGATGAATGCGGTGGAGAGGTTTTCTTTTGTGATCGTGGAGGAAAAGGATCTTCTGGGCGGGAATCTGGAGGATATTACCATTGAGGGTGTGACAGATGTGCTGAACCGCCTGCCGAAGAAGCCGAAAGCGGTTCTGCTTTTTACAGTGTGTCTGCATCATTTTCTGGGAAGTGATCTGGACCGGATTTATGGAGAGCTGGAAAGCCGTTTTCCGGAGATCTTTTTTATGAGATGTTTTATGGACCCGATCATGCAGAAAACCGGTCCCACACCAGACCAGAAGTTACGGCGTGCCATGTATGATGCAGTGCCGGAAGCTGAGGCAGACCCTGGATGTGTGACGCTTCTTGGAAGTGATTTTGTGCTGGACGCAGATGCAGATATTAGAAGAATATCAGAGCATAACGGATTTAAGCTTCGCGAGACTGCTGCCTGTGAAACATGGGAAGAGTATCAGAAACTGGGAGAAGGAAGCCTGATCATTGACTGTTACCCGGCAGGAAAATTCGGAGTGCAGCAGCAGGCTGAAAGACTTGGAAGGCCTTTTCTGTATCTGCCGGGAAGCTTTGATTATGAGGAAATACAGTGGCAGGAGGAACAGCTGCTGGAGAAATTGAAAGAATTAAAGGGAGAAATCACAGGTCCGGATATAAAAAAAGAAATCCGGTTCTGCGAGGAAGCACTTTCTCATGCAAAGAAAATTATCGGGGATACACCCATCGCACTGGATTATCTTTTTCATCCAAGACCGCTGGGGCTGGCAAAGCTTCTGCTGACCCATGGATTCAAAGTAGAGTCCATTTATCTGGACAGTATCAGTCCGGAGGAAAAAGACGTATTTTTCTGGCTGAAAGAGAATATTCCGGAATTGAAGCTGATCTCAACGATACGGCCTGAGATGCGTGTGAGAACACGATGCTCTGAAAATAAGATCCTTGCCATTGGACAGAAAGCAGCCTGGTTTACCGGAAGCAGGAATTTTGTAAATATGGTTCAGGGTGGTGGGCTTTATGGCTTTGACGGAATCCGCCGGACTGCTCAGCTGATGATCGAAGCTTTTGAAGCAGAAAAAGATCCGGAAGATCTGATCGTGCGAAAAGGATGGGGGTGCGAAAGCTGCATATGAGACAGGCATATCGAATCATACCAATTTATACAGCAGATGTGTCAGGTGTCTGCTCAGCCTTGTATGAGCTGGGGGGAATGACGGTGATGCATGATCCTTCCGGGTGTAATTCTACCTATAATACACATGATGAGATCCGGTGGTACGATCAGGATAGCCTGATCTTTATTTCGGGGCTGACGGATATTGATGCGATCATGGGAAATGATGAGAAATTTCTTCAGGATATTGAGGACGCAACAGAAGAATTGCAGCCGAGATTTATTGCCCTTGCCAGTTCGCCGATTCCTTTTATGAATGGAACCGATTTTCCGGGACTTGCCAGGGCATTGACAGTGGGGACGGGAATTCCGGCTTTTTCTGTTCCGACCAGTGGAATGCATGATTATGTGTACGGCGCCGGGCTTGCGCTGGCAGAGATTGCGAAACATTTTACAGGAGCAGGAGAAGAGAAGAACAAGGGAGGATCCGAACATTCAATAAAAACTAATGATGAGAAAATCCCTGGTAGTACCGGAAAATCTGTGAAATGTGTGGGAATAAAGTCAGAAATGAACAGACGAAAATTAAATCTTCTGGGTGTAACTCCCCTGGATTTCGGCCCGCAATCCATTGTAGATATCATGAAAAAACGTCTGGAAAACCAGGGCTGGGAGATAATTTCCACCTGGGCCATGGGTGACACGCTGGAAACACTGGCAAAGGCCGGTGAAGCAGATGTGAATCTGGTGGTATCCTCAGTGGGAATTCCTGCGGCTAATGTGCTGAAGGGAAAATTCGGAACTCCTTTTCTGGTGGGGACACCTGTAGATGGATATGTGGAAAAAATATCTGATGCACTTGCGGAGATGGCGGAAAAAGTTACGGGAGAATGCCGGATCAGCGAGGAAATTCCTGATCTTTGGAAAGTAACTCCGGATCAGGTGATCTACATTTCCACAGAATCATCTCAGCCCGACATCACAGTAATCGGTGAGCCAGTCACCATGGGTTCCCTGGCAGCTGCCATAGAGTATAAATATGAAAAAAAAAGTTCAGCTCCTCTGTCCCCTGGAGATCACAGAAGGGCTTCTCCGGGAAGGGGATCAGGCTATTCGGGGTGAGGAGTCCATAGAAGAAAGGCTGAAAACTGCAAAGATCATTATAGCAGATCCCCTCTATCGTCCCATCTGCCCGGAAACCGCCAGATTTTATGAGCTCCCGCATATCGCTTTTTCCGGCAGGATCTACCTCAGGAAAATAAAAGAGATGTATGCGCATAATCTCATAAAAACCACATAAACTATAAGAAACCGTAAAGGCGTTGCAGAACATGCAGCGCCTTTTTATAACGGCGGAACTATTGAACGGATGGATATGGAGGGATTTTTTATGTGGGGATTTCTGTCGGCTTTGATTTCCGGGGCTTTGATGAGTATTCAGGGAGTATTTAACACAAATGTAACAAAACAGACCAGTTTGTGGGTATCAACTGGCTGGGTGCAGTTTTCAGCATTTCTGGTGTGTGTTGCTGCCTGGCTTTTTACAGGGCGGGAAAGTATTGGCTCACTGTGGCAGGTGGAGAATAAATACACGCTTCTTGGGGGTGTGATAGGTGCATTTATTACCATAACAGTAATCAGGAGTATGGGAAGCTTAGGCCCTGCCAGGGCAGTTATGCTGATCGTGATCTCTCAGCTGGCTGTTGCGTATCTCATAGAACTGATGGGACTCTTTGGCGTGGAGAAAGCAGATTTTCAGTGGAGAAAACTTTTGGGAATGCTGATCTGCATTGCCGGCGTGGTGATTTTCAAATGGAAATAAAATATTAGTATTGTAATATTTGTAATATTTCGTTAAAATAAGATATGGTTTTGTATGAGTAAGGGGACACTTACCACTGCACAAGCGGAAAGGAGTGCCCACCATATCATGAGAAATAAATTAAATATCAGAAATGTTCAGCTTATTTTTTCAGTGATCATGTTCCTGACCTTTGCAGGACTGACAGGCTGCCGGGACAAGGATTCGGAATTTCTGGAAAAAGAACTGGAGCAGGAAGAGAACAGCCAGGATTCCTCTGAGCAGGAAAGCCGGCAGCAGCCGAAAGCCGATTCACAGAAGAGTTCCGGTACACAGTCAGAGTCCGGAGATGTCCCAGAGACAATCTACGTAGATGTCTGCGGTGCAGTGGCAGAGCCCGGTGTCTATGAGCTTTCATCTGACAGCCGGGTATTTCAGGCCATTGAGAAAGCAGGAGGATATCTCCCGGAGGCAGCAGTCAGCTATCTTAACCGCGCAAGGAGTCTTTCAGATGGACAGCAGATCTATGTGCCGACCCGGGAGGAGGTGGACAGCCGGACGATTCCACCGACTCAGGACGGAACGACTCAGACTGGAACCATTGCTAACAATAATGTCAACGGTACAGGCAGTACTGACAGTACAAAAATCGGTAAGGCATCAGGAGATAATCAGCAGCCGACATCCGACAGCGCAGGAGGTTCTGCCGATTCCAGGATCAATCTGAACACAGCTGATGTATCCCAGCTTACCACTCTCACAGGAGTAGGGGAGTCCAAGGCTCTGGCTATTATCGCTTACAGGGAAGAGAACGGCCCTTTTACTTCCGTCGAGGACATTATGAATGTTCCCGGCATCAAGGAAGGCACCTATGAGAAGATCAAGGATAAAATAGCAATAGAATAAGGAGCGTTAAATGAGCAGGAAAGTATTGGTAGTAGACGACGAGAAACTGATTGTCAAAGGACTCCGCTTCAGTCTGGAGCAGGATGGAATGGAAGTAGACTGCGCTTATGACGGAGAGGAAGCTCTGGAGAAGGCGAAGGCAGGAGAATATGATATTATTCTTCTTGACCTGATGCTGCCCAAGATGGATGGCCTTGAGGTATGTCAGCAGATCCGGGAGTTTTCCAATGTCCCGATCATCATGCTTACCGCAAAAGGAGAAGACATGGATAAGATCCTGGGTCTGGAATACGGAGCAGACGATTATGTGACCAAGCCTTTTAACATTCTGGAAGTAAAAGCCCGCATCAAGGCAATCATCCGCCGGGCAGGAAACAGCCAGGATAAGAAAGAAAAGGCCAAGACAGTTGAAGTTGGCGAGCTGAAGCTGGACTGTGAAGGACGTCGCGTATTCATTGGCGGGAGAGAGATCAATCTGACAGCCAAGGAATTCGATGTTCTGGAACTCCTTGTATTTAATCCGAACAAGGTATACAGCAGAGAGAACCTTCTGAATATCGTGTGGGGATATGAATACCCGGGCGATGTACGTACTGTAGATGTACATATCCGTCGTTTGAGAGAAAAGATCGAGGCCAATCCCAGTGAGCCGAAATATGTACACACCAAATGGGGTGTAGGATATTATTTTCAGGCATAATCCATGAAATTCAGAAAAAGCGGAAAATTCTTTAAAAGTCTTCGCTTTCGTATCATGATAATCCTGATCATACTGGGAATCGTACCAAGTGTCATTGTTACGGAAATGGTGATCGCCAATTATGAAGACCGGGCCATTGCCAACCGTGTGCAGAGTATGGAGAATATCTGTGACATCATGTGCGACCTGCTGATCAAAGAGAATTACCTGAATGACTCCGGCTCGCAGACGGTAAACAGCAAGCTGGAGCTGCTGTCTAATATCTATGGGGGAAGAATTCTCATTGTGGACAGGGATTTCAGAATTATCAAGGATACTTACGGCGTGGATGAAGGAAGGACTCTTGTATCCCAGAAAGTAGTGAATTGTTTTAAGGGAGAAGATGACTACCGTTATGATTCGGCCAGCCAGAAGATCGTTCTGGCAGTCCCGGTAAAAAGCCCGGAAGTGAATCAGGTGCAGGGGGCTATGATGATCATGGCTTCATCCAGTGAAGTAACAGCGACCATACGTGAGCTGGAACAGAAAGGGATCCTGATCATCGGAATCATTGTAGTGCTGGCGATCTTCCTGGGATATATTTTGTCCACAGTGCTTGTGAAACCTTTTGCAAGAGTAACGAAAGCAATCGAAGATCTTACAGATGGTTATCAGAACGAAGAAATCTCAGTTCCGGATTATACAGAGACAGCCCTGATTACGGAGGCATTTAATAAGATGCTTTCCAGAATGAAGATTCTGGATGAATCCAGACAGGAATTTGTATCCAATGTGTCTCATGAGCTGAAGACACCGATGACTTCCATGAAAGTACTTGCAGATTCCCTGGTAGGACAGCAGGGCGTGCCGGAAGAACTTTATCAGGAATTTCTTTCTGATATTACAGAGGAGATCGATCGTGAGAACAAGATCATCACAGACCTTCTCTCCCTTGTAAAAATGGACAAAAAAGCAGCAGACATGAACATTGTCAACATGAATATCAATGAGCTTCTTGAGAATATCCTGAAGCGTCTCCGACCTATTGCAGATCAGAGAAGCATTGCCCTGATACTGGATTCGTTCCGTCCGGTTACAGCTGATGTGGACGAGGTGAAGTTTACGCTCGCTATCAGCAACCTTGTGGAAAACGGAATCAAATACAATGTAGATGAAGGCTGGGTTCGGGTAACGCTGGATGCAGACTACAAGTATTTTTATGTGACAGTAGCAGATTCCGGACTTGGAATTCCGGAGGATTCCATTGAGAGGATCTTTGAGCGCTTTTACCGCGTGGATAAATCCCATTCCAGGGAGATCGGCGGAACTGGTCTTGGCCTTGCCATCACCAGAAGTTCCATTGTCATGCACCATGGAACCATCAAGGTATCAAGCAAAGAAGGCGAAGGAACCACATTCAATGTGAAGATTCCGCTGTCTTATATCTCATCCTAGGAGGTAGCGCATGAAAAAAACGATCTGGATCATCTGTCTGGCTGCTGCGTGCCTTCTCCTGGGAATGGTAGCGTATATAAGCTTCTCAGGTAAAAAAGAGACCGAAGAGCAGCAGTACAGTTTTTACTATATCAACAATGAAGAAACAAAGCTGAAAGAGGAGAAATATGTTCCTGAAAAAGAATCAGCAGAAGTAATGCTCCGTGATTTTTCAGAGAGTCTGAATAATCGTGAGACAAGAGATGATGGAATCTCACTTTTTCCTGACGGTGTGAAGATTTCTTCCTATTCTGTGAATGACGGCGTGCTCCGTCTGGAATTCAATGAAGCCTTCGGTAAGATGTCCCGTACCAGGGAGCTTCTTGTAAAAGCAGGAGTTGTGAAGATATTTGTCCAGGTTCCGGGAGTCGATTCCGTAGAAATCTATGTTGGGAAAAACCTCTCACAGATACAAAAGGTGACGAAGTCGGAGCTATGAACGGCGATACCTTTGTGGAGTTTTCCGGCTCTGACGGCGATGTATACAGCTATGGACA
>ENA-OQCO01000440-OQCO01000440.1-human-gut-metagenome-genome-assembly--contig:-NODE-440-length-22787-cov-1.831553_pt1 | contig 22787 bp, 42 predicted proteins | sample MGYA00242500_ERZ504582 | MGnify/ENA primary metagenome ERZ504582 (study PRJEB26092, sample SAMD00036346) | human gut metagenome | host: Homo sapiens | study: EMG produced TPA metagenomics assembly of...
GATTTCGAATAAGGCAAAATCAAACAAAACAAGCTGTTAAATGTTAAATGTTAATGTTAATGATTATGTATAAAGACTATCGTCTTCATCACGCGCGGGCGCGCGTTATATAGCCGACGAGGACGACGAATCCAACTGATGAAGAACGGGGTCGTCGGTACGGCCAAGCAGGTAGTCGACGGAACAGTCCAGCCTGTCGGCAAGAAGCATAAGGGTCTTGCCCGATGGTGGATCTTCGGCGTTTTTCCAGCGTGTAACAGCGCCAGAAGAGATGCCAAGCTCTTTTGCAAGCGGATTTGGCTTCGTACCTCGAAGAACGCACATCTGATAGAATCGCTCCCAAAATATCAAAAATAGGACCTCCTTTTTGTGCAAAAGCATGAATCTCACTAAAATGAGATTGTCGCATTGCTATCTCACAAAAGTGAGATTATAATATATCTAACAAATGATTCAAACACCTGTTAGATAGAAAGGACAATACCATGACGAATGTTTACATTGACAGCCGCCGGGATGGGTACTCTCCCAGCCAGTGCCACGACACCATGACGGTGGGGGAGTTGATTGACATCCTGAGCCAGTACGACGAAGACCAGCCCGTCTACATTCGCAACGACAACGGCTACACCTACGGGAGCGTCCAGATGGACAGCGTTACCGAGGGAGAGGAGGACGAGGACGAATGAGACTTCTTGTTGAGTACACATCGCATGGCCGCGGTCCAGCGGCTCCGCAGACCTACAGCACCACGCTGGACATTGTGGACGATGTAGCGGAGCGGCTGTTAAAGGCCAAGACGCCGTACACGTTCCGGGAACGGAAGCGCTGCACACGGGAAGCTCTGATCCTTGCATTCCTGATTTACGACATCGAGAACCTGCAGGAACGGAGCTTCGGAGGCAACGACCAGATTTTGAGCATCCGGCGGGATAGCCGGAACTGAGGGAGGGCCACACGATGAAGTTTGTAGCACCGATGGACACATGGGAGATAGTAGGCGGGAACCTGCCACCCATCCGGGTTCGCGCCCGGTCGTTCGATGAAGCCTTGAAGAAAGCAAGGCTTCACAACCCCGGCTATTGCGCCGGCTGGGTCGTTGAGGAGGACTGAATGATGTTCGACAAAGAGCTTATGAAGCAGCTGGCCACCATTCCAACCCAAAATCGGGAGGAATGGTTTGCCGAGCGCGACAAGCTGGAAACGCTTGCCGTCGAAATGACCCGCATAAATGCGAAGGATATGGTGCAAAAGTACGGCATCGCACGGGTTCTGAGGGTGCTGGCGGCGACAATCAAACAAAATCCCAAGGATTACGATGCGGATGTGGTGGAAATGGCCGGATGGGTGCCGCCCGTCCGGGCGGGTCGGGATGCGGAGATGTGGTTTTGCTCAACCATCCACCGGGCATACGTCCAAGACCTGTTTCGCCAGTATGCGAACCTGCGCAAGCTGTGAGAAAGGAGCCTAAACCATGAAGTACGTCATTTTTACCTACGACATCCGCATGAAAGGCAAGGAAGACGAGGCCTGCATGACCGTCCTGCTGGATGATGACCGAGCAGCGGTCGTTAAGGCTGCATACGATAACCGGCAGGGGAGCAGCGAGATTGAGGACATCCTCTTGCGGTGCAAGGTCGATGACCTGTGCGCCGCTTGCGAAGCACTCCGGGGGCGAAAGTACCTTCGCAACAGCATCAAGCGCGTGGAGATCGAGGAGGCTTGAGCCGTGAACATTGAAATTAAATATCAGGCCGAGGATGGCGAGATTCGGTATTACCACTTTGAGTCGTGGGAACTGGCTGAAGACGATGCCTTTCGGGAAGCGATGCGGGAGTTCCGCAGCACTCGCACAGGAAAGAACAAAATCCTCTCCATCCGGGATGCATCGATTGGTGCAGGCCGCAACTGGAAAGAATAACCCGCCTGAAGATGGTCGCGGGAACCAACACCGTAAACCAAGGAAAGGAAGATTCACATGAAGTATGAGATCTACCAGCTGAAAGAGGACACCATGGAGCAGGTAAAACTGCGGTTCATGGCGTCCGATCAGGCCGCAGCGCTGGGCGGAATCCATCGGGAGAACTACCGTCTGGTGTACGAGGGTAATGTGGAAACCCGAAAGGACGCACAGCAGACGCTTGATGGCCTGTTCCGCAGATTCAACATAGACAGGCCCGAAGGCTTCGAGGGCCACAGCTTGAGCGTGTCGGACATCATTTACCTCGCCGATGGGGAATCCTCCGGCTGGTGGTTCTGCGATGCTTACGGTTGGAAGCTGCTGAGCGGGGAAGAATGGGGGCAGACCTGATGCGCCACTACACAAAAGCGGAGTGGCGCAAGATCCCGGAGGCCTACAAGGGCCGCTGGGAGCCGACGCCGCTCAACCTTGAGCGGGTGAAGAGCGGTGAGCTTCCGGCAGAGTACATCGGCAAACGGAACACCATCGTCAATGACGAGCATCACGGCACGGTGCTTATCACCGAGGGCGCGCACTTCGTAATCGACGAATGAGCACAATCGCTCAAAGAGGCGATTTGAGCCGCATTTTGCATCAAACGACAAATTCCTTGCGGAAGAATCAAAAACGCAAAATAGAGCCATCTGAGCAGCTCTGAGAACTATTTCCGCTGACTCAGAATGAACTGAGATAATCTGTAACCTTTTGGCGTTCATCATCTGTCAGATTCATCCGTTTCACGGCGGGGTCAACAGTGCGCCCCATGAGGAAGTCCATGGAGCAGTCGAGGGCATCGGCAATTCTGGCAAGGCTATCTGCCTTGAGCATTTTTCCGGAGCGAAGATTGTACAGGGTGCCATTGCTTAGGTTGGCGTTGTCCATCACGTCCTTTATCTGAACGTTCCTGCTTTTGCACTGAAGTTTGATTCTGTCTGCAAGAGCAATAGAATCGTACAAATTGGTCTCAGTCATTTTGTGCATCCTCACAAAAACCATCTAGTTATGATTTTTACGATTGAAAATCATAAAGTGATGGTTTATAATACACTTGTACAAAACAAATGTCAGATTGAAAGGGTCAGCGCTTTCCATTCAGCGCGTTCCCCGAAGTCCCTCTGCAAAGGGGCTTCAACGTACCACGCAGTACAAACCATGCAAGTTGATTCCTCCTAATTACAGGCATCGCTGCAAAGCGCAGCGCCGATACTGCAAATCGGCGGTGCGTAGGTAAAGCGATTACTCCCCAAGAGCTTCTGCTTAACAGCTTAAAGGCGGGGGAACGCGTTGAATGGTGGGTACTGGCCCTTTTAGTCTATCAAAAATCAAACAAGTGTTCAATACATTTGTTAGATAAATCTTTGTCGGGAAGGAGAAAAAACATGAAGAAAGTTCCGCTGCCAGAGTGGTGCGTGTCAGTCAAAAAAGCGATGGTTGAGCGCGACGATATGAGCGTCACCGAGCTGGCAAAAGAAATCGGGTACTCTCGCGCACACGTCAGCCAGGTCATCAATGGTACGATGGTGCCGTCTGCGAACATCAAGTCCGCGATTGAGTCCTGCCTGAACCTGCGGGCATGATTTCTTACATCATAAGTTTACCAGAAAGGAGAGTTGTGCGAAATGGCGGTTGATTGCCAGAATATCTACAAAAACGCGCGGAAATCTGCCGGAATGACGCAGGAAAAAGCCGCACAGCTTTTGAACGTGTCAGTTGATTCTCTGCGAGATTATGAGCAGAGCCAGCGCCCGGTACCCAGCGACGTGGCAAGCGCCATGTGCGATGTGTACCAAGCCCCGTATCTTGCAGTTCAGCATCTGCGCCGGTCCTCAGAGCTGGGCAAGCGGGTGGTTCCGGAGATTCAGTTAAAGGACTTGCCGGAAGCTGTTCTCAGCGTTCTGGCGGCGGTTCAGAGGTTTATCGTAAAGCGCGATGCGATGATAGAGATCGTCGCAGATGGAAAAATCGAAGAGGACGAACAGGCTGAATGGGATGAGATCATGGATCGAATGAACAACCTGTTCGTGGCGATGGCCAATATGCGTTTTTCAAAAGGAGGGCGTCGGACGTGAAAGAATCGTACTTTATCGGCGCGAGCGAAGTGCAGGAAATTGTCGGATGCAGCAAATCCAGAGCCTATCAGTTTATCCAGCAGATGAACAAAGAGCTGGAAGCAAAGGGTCTGCTTACGTTTCCGGGCAGAGTGCCCCGGCGGTATGCGTTCGAGCGGTTCGGCATTACGGAGGTTCAGGATGATGCGAAAGGCAATAATCCCGCTGGTGGCAACAGCGGCGGCGCAACTACTGGTAATCGGAAGCATCGCCGCGGCGTTCGCTTTCCAACCGAAAGAAACGCAGCTCCCGATAGCGATGATTCCTGTGCAAGCTGACATCGAGCAGGGCGAGTGCATCCGGCGAGACCCGGCTCCCTATGAGCCGATTACATACCATGTGCCGCTGGATGCGGATTTACAGCAGTATACAGCCGAGATGTGCGACTTATACGAAGTTCCGCTGGAGCTGGCCTACGCCGTCATGCAGGTCGAGAGCGGCTATACGGTGAGCGCTACCAGCTCAACCGGGGATTATGGTCTGATGCAGATCAACAGCATCAATGCCGGATGGCTCAAAGATGAGCTGGGAGTCACGGATCTGCTGGATGCCTGCCAGAACATCAAGGCTGGGTGCTATATGCTCGGAAGCTATCTTGCCCTGTACGATGGAGACATCAACCGAACTATGATGGCGTACAACCTTGGGAAGAGCGGGGCAGAAAAGGCTTGGAATGCAGGAAACCCGCAGCACGGCCTACACCGACAAGGTGTGGAACGCAATGGTTGGCCTTTTGGAGGAAGAAAGGGATGTTTCGTAAGGTGATGCAAATGATTCAGGATTACGCGGAGAAGAAGCTGCTGGATGAAGTCTTTGCTACATACCTCGATGTGCAGGATGCCGCAGCTGAGATGGCGCAGGTGCTCCCGTGTCCCCGGTGCGGGAAGCTGACCATGAAGATGCGCTTGCACAGCAACGCTCTTTCCCGTCAGGTTCCGGGCATCATGATTTGTGACCAGTGCGGAACCGAAGAAGCGCTGGATGCAATGGCGGGGAAGCCAAAGGATGCCCATGAATGGGCGCTGGTCAAAACCTACATGAAAGGAGCAAACCTCAAATGAAGCGCAGGGAAAAGAAGCTGAGCGTGATGGATTGGGTACTCGTAGGACTGCTGGACACGCTGGCCGGGGTCGTAGCCGGAGGGCTGATGGCAATATGGCAGTTGCCGAGCGCCTACCGCTGGCGTGGCTACTGGGCAATCGGCGGCGAATGGCTGCTTGTCATTATTGCAATCATCATGGCGGTGCGGCTGACGCACGCATTCCAGATGTTCATGATTTTCGGAGGAAAGAAGCATGGTAAGATGCGCTCGGTGTCACAGGGTCATTACAGATCCGGCGGCAATCGAAGCGGGGTACGGCGCAAAGTGTTACGCCAAGGAGTTCGGCAAGAAGCTGAAATCGCCCGCAAGACCTCGCAAGGGAAAGACCGCTACACAGCCTAAGAGCACCGCTGAGCGCCAAATCATCGGCCAACTCACGGTATATGACATACTCGCCGCACACGAAAAAAGCGCTGACCAGAACGGCCAGCGCGCTACAAATGGATAGAGACCCGCACATTCCGTTGGCGCTTGATGCAGGAACATCAAGCCGGAAAATACAGGTCTCCACCACACACAACCATATTGTAGCATATTCGGTTGAATTTTTCAACAGGTACGAAGCGGCGAGAAAGGACTATCCTTTCTGCCGTTTTTCTATGCAAAAATTAGGAGGTACAACATGGAAAAAGAACTTACTGCCGCCGTAACCACGCAGGAGCCGATGTTAGCCGACAGGCTGATTGTGGTGCAGCAGCTTCCCGTCATCAAGGAACAGCTGCACAGCATCAAGGCTCAGGCACAGGCGTCTGTGGCGGAAGCGCTGGCGCTGGTTTGCACGGAAGAAACGCTCAAGGTCGTAAAGGAGCAGCGGGCGAAGCTGAATCGCGACCGCAAAGATCTGGATGCCCGGCGCATGGTTGTGAAAAATCAAATCATGCAGCCGTTTGAGGATTTCGACAAGGTTTACAAGGAGTGCGTCACCGATGTCTATGGCCCTGCGGATGAAGCGCTGAAAGGCAAAATCACGGATGTGGAAGCCGGCTTGAAAGCTGACAAGGAGAAAAAAGTGGTTGCTTACTTCGACGAGCTGGTCAAGGCAAACGGGGTCGAGTGGGTCAGCTATGAGGACATCGGTATCGCTGTTACCATGACGGCGAGCCTGAAATCCTTGAAGAGCAAGGTCAAGGAATACGTTGACCGCGTGGTGGCTGATGTGAACTGCATCAATGGCATGGAGAATGCCCCGGAAGTTATGGCAGAGTACAAGCAGTGCCGCAATCTGGCCGTTGCGATTAACAGCGTGAGCCAGCGCAAAGACCGTGTGGCCCGCGAGGAAGCTGAACGGAAACAACGCCTTGAAGCCCAGCTTCGCGCGCAGGAAGCAGAGTCGGCGGTGCTGGATGCGGTGGAAGAAGAACTGGCAGCGCCGCAGGTCATGGGTACCGAGCCTCCGGTTATGGATGAGCAGGAGGCCGAAGAAACCCAGCAGGAGAGCAAAGAACAGATCATGACGGCCAAATTCGCTTTCATGGGCCGCACGTTCCAGTGCCACGGTACATTGACCCAGCTCCGGGAGCTGAAGTCTTTCGTAAATGAAAAATCGACGAAATCCAGAAGCATATGGATTTCGTCGGCATCGAGAATGAGGAGGTAAGCGACAATGGCTAAAGCAGTACAGCCGCAGAAGATTCGTTTTTCTCAGGCAATCCAGACTCCGCTTTACAAGAATCTGGTGAACAACACGCTGGGGGACCCGGTTCGTGCAGGGCGCTTTATTGCAAATATCACCTCTGCGGTGGCGGTCAATGCCGAGTTGCAGAAGTGCGACCCCGGCACAATTCTTGCGGGTGCACTTCTGGGCGAAAGCCTGTTCTTACAGCCCTCTCCGCAGTTGGGACAGTTCTACTTGGTGCCGTTCAAATCCAAGGCCAAGTATGACCGTGAGGGGCAGATGATTGAACCGGAGAAGTTCAAGGCTCAGTTTGTGCTGGGCTATAAGGGCTATATCCAGCTTGCCCTGCGCACGGGTCAGTATAAGCGGCTGAACGTCCTTGAAGTAAAGAACGGGGAGCTGAGTGGCTGGGATCCTTTTGAAGAGCGTTTCCATGAAATGCACTTTATCGAGGATTTTGAAAAGCGCATGAGTATGCCGACGATTGGCTACATTGCCCATTTTGAGTATATCAATGGTTTCCAGAAAACGCTGTACTGGACGGCAGACCAGATGATGTCTCATGCGGACAAATATTCCCCGGCATTCAGCGCCGCCGCATATAAGAAGCTGCTGAATGGTGAGATTCCGCAGAATGAGTTGTGGAAGTATTCGAGCTTCTGGTACAAAGACTTCGACGGGATGGCCAAAAAGACCATGCTGCGCCAGTTGATTTCCAAGTGGGGCATTATGACGGCAGAAATGACGATGGCCTATGAAAGAGACGGCCATGTGATGATGCCGGACACCGCGAGCGGAGACCTGTTGCCGGAAGTGACCGATACCCCGGAACTCGGCCAGCAGGATGAGCAGGAACAGCCCAAAATCGAGCGGACGGCCAAAACTATGGACTTGCCGGAGCCGGAAGCAGATGAAGTGAAAGCGGCTGTTGACTTGGCGACACTCTGATGGTCAAGTACAACATTATCAGCACTGGAAGCGACGGCAATGCCACGATTTTGGAAGAATTTGTTCTAATAGACTGCGGCGTTCCATATAAGGCACTGGAGCCGTATGTGCCGAAGCTGAAGTTGGTTCTACTCACCCACATCCACAGTGACCACTTCCAAAAGCGTACCATCAAGCGGCTTGCTGAAGAACGGCCAACACTGCGTTTTGGATGCTGTCGTTGGCTGACACCGCCGCTTTTAGCCGCAGGAGTGCCGGAACGTCAGATTGATGTGCTGGAACCCCGGACCATGTATGGATACGGCCTATGCAATGTGATTCCGTTCATGCTGGTGCATAACGTGCCGAACTGCGGGTACAAGGTGCATTTTCCATCTGGCAAGGCGATTTATGCCACTGACACCAACAACCTGAACGGGGTGCAGGCACTCGGATATGACCTCTATTTGATAGAAGCCAATTACAGAGACGAGGACATTCAGGCCAAAATCGCAGAGAAAAAGGCTGCTGGACAGTATGCCTATGAGATGCAGGTGCTCAAGAATCACCTATCGGAAGCAAAGTGCAATGATTTCTTGGTGAGAAATATGCAGGCGAACAGCGTGTATATTCCTATGCACGTTCATGTTGACAAGGAGAAAACGGATGGTCGTAACGGCGAAAATTGAAAAGCTGGAAGATGGAAAGCTCGTCCTGAAGCCCGATACGGACATCAGCCGCTTTGTGGAGCAGAAACGCCCACGGCGGGTGGAAGTTCGGCTGGATGATGGACGCACGATTTCCGTTGACCAGCGCCGAAAGATTTTTGCCATCATCCGTGACATTTCTTTGTGGTCCGGCCATGAGCCGGAAGAACTTCGGCAGTATTTGGAATGGGATTTCTGCTCCCGCGCTATGCGGGAGTGGTTCTCCCTCTCAGACTGCGACATGACGACAGCACGAGAATTCATTACTTACCTGATTTCGTTTTGTTTCCACTGGGGCGTTCCGACCAAGGATAGTCTGCTGACGCAGACGGACGACATTGGAAAGTACCTGTACCTGTGCCTTGAAAATCGCCGCTGCGCAATTTGCAACCGTCCGGCGGAGGTGCATCACGTTGACCGTATCGGCATGGGTATGGACAGAGAAAAGGTCGTTCACGTTGGCCTGAACGCAATCGCACTTTGCCGAGCACATCACGAGGAAGCGCACCGCCGGGAGAATGCGTTGTTCGCTGAGTACCACATCTATGGAATCAAGCTGGACAAGCACCTGTGCAAAATTCTGAATTTACGAAGCGGAGAGCAGTCAAGTGAAAAACGATAAAAAGAGCGTTCTGCTTTATACGGAATGGGCAGAACCACTGAAGAGCTTACCGCTTGAGGAAAAAGGGCGGATATTCGACGCGATTCTTTCCTATACCGAAAATGGCAGAATGCCAAAATTCGAGAATCCGGCGACGGATATGGCTTTTCGGTGGATTCAGCAAAAATTGGATGAGAACATCCAAAAGTGGGAAGAAACAAGGGCTAAACGTGCTGCGGCAGGAAAGAGCGGCGGAGCGCCAAAAGGTAACTCAAATGCAAAAAAGCAGGAACAACCAAAACAACCAAAATGATAGTTTTGATTGTTCGGATACTCAAGAGGACGAACAGCAGGAGACTTCAACTGGCCCGCCCGACGGAAAGCCGGAGTCCTACTGGGTATGGGCTGGATGCGAATAAGATGCTCACGCCTTATATGGCCGCAGAATTCCGAGACCTGCGGGAAGCTGGTATAGAGGACGCCTTAGTGGTGGCTGCGCTGAAAGAAGCGATGCGCCATCAAGCAAAGTACCCTTGGATCTATGCTAAGCGTCTGCTCGACCAAGCAGCAGCACAAAAAATCACAACGCTGGAAGCGTGGGAAAAAGTACATATCACATACAAAGGAAACCGGGTAGACCGGGAAACGCCGAGTGGAAATAGCTTCCTTGGCCTTGATAACAGCTTGGATCGCCTAAAAAGGAGACCTCTTAGAAAGCGGGCGGAGGAAGTTCCACCAGACTAAGGAGGTTTTCTAATGGGAAGCGACGTTCGCCATGTCCGCGGCGAGGCCCAGAAAGAGCTTGTAAAAAAGTTTGAAGTATTTACAAGCAAGGGGCGGTCAAGGTGGCAGGTTTGGAGCGACTGGATTACGATAAGCGCCATTGCCGTGTCCAACGCGACGGACAAAAGCCACTTCGATGAGCGGGAGCAGCAGTACATGACTATTGTGAAAAAGTACACGAAGCAGGAAGTGGACGCATTCGCTGATATGTTCTCGATTCTGGTTATGGCGCTGGAGGACAACTCGGAACAGGATTTCCTTGGCGAGCTGTATATGTGCTTGGGGCTTGGCAGTGACCATGCGGGCCAGTTCTTCACGCCTTACCACCTTTGCGAGTTTATGTCCGCAGTGACGACCCCGGCAGAAGAATTTCAGCAGAAAATCGGAGATAGGGGATGGGTTGCGGTCTGTGACCCGACCTGCGGCGCTGGGGCCTTGCTGGTGGCATTTGCGAACGAATGCAGGAAAAAAGAAATCAATTACCAGACGGATGTGCTGTTTGTAGCACAGGACATTGACTACATCGTGGGCATGATGTGCTATCTGCAAATGAGTCTGCTTGGAATGCCGGGGTATGTTGTTATCGGTGATACGCTTGCAAGCCCGTCTGTGTCTTATGACAAAAGGGGGCTGCTTCCAGTTGACAAAGGGAACGTCTGGTATACGCCGCTGCTCAGGATCCCGGTTTGGCAGTATCGAATCTTTATGGCGCAGATGGAACTGGTCACTCAACCGATAAAGGAAGAGTGTGCTGCAGATGAGCCAAAAACCGAACCACAGAAAGCCCTTGAAGCCACAAAAAAGAGTAAGCAACCAAAAGATACGGAAAAGCCCGAAACCGCTAAAATACCGCCCAAAGAGCCGGAGCAGGAACCGATGTTCTCTGAGGGCAAGGGCGGGCAGTTGAGCTTTTTCTGATAGGAGGACAATATGGATTCCACCACACACACCACAACCACAGTAGAGTTCGTCGATTGGCGGGCCAAGGCAAAAGAGAAGTTGGAGGCAGAGGACAAGATGTTCAAAGGCGGGCGCGCCGCCGCGAGCGTTCAGAGCTATGTGCTGCGGGCACTGCTGAACTTTGCAGATCAGGAGCCGCGCTTCGCTGAGGTCGTTTGTAACACGGAGCGCACGTTCTCTGAATGCTGCGCGGCAGTCGTGCACAATGCGGGAGAGGTTCTGTCTGACCTTGAAGCGTATCGCAAGGCCGTGCAGTTCTACTTCCCCAATGCTGAAATCTCGTTTTCGATGAACATCAATCTTACCGGAACGCCGCCGACGGAAGAAGAGATGCGGGCGCCGGCAACCATTAAACCGGAGAACGCCACCCCGAATATTCCGAAACCGCAGGAGCCGGCAAAGGAAAAGCCCGACCAAAAGAAGCCGAAACCGGAGAAAAAGCCTGCAAAGAAGAAAGAGAAGCAGAGCGAGGATTCGATGCAGCTTTCCTTGGAGGGATGGTTCTGATGATTTTGGGATTCAAGGGATTCAAGCCGGGGCTGGTCGCAACGCTTGGAAACGGAAAATTCCAGTATGTTCCGAACGAGCTGAATGAGACGAAAAAGGCCATGTGCGCCAGCACCGGGTTCCATTATTGCTTAGACCCGTGGGATTGCCTGAATTGGTACACATGGAACGGCAAGAATGAGTTTTGGGCAGTTGCGGCCGGGGGCGATGTTGACGAGGACGGCTACGGAAGCCGGAGCAGCTGTACGAAGCTGGTTCCTCTCCGCAAGCTGACAGCAGAAGAATTTTTGCTGATGCACGCCAACTATGTGTTTGAGCATCCTGCGGAGAAGTTTGAGGACAGCTATAAAGGGCCATTTCATGTCGCATATGGCCGGGATAAGAAGCTGGCCGGAGAACTGGGAGAATGGCTCTGCTTCATCATCCAAGATCAGCAGGAGTCCATCTGCATTGCACAGCCGATTGACGGCGTGAAGATTTTGCCGGGGAAGAACTACACGGCAGAGAGCTTGGAGGCGGCACACAATGAAAAAGGCTGAAGAATTGAAACTTTATGCGCCGGAACCGAAACGGCCAGAGCTGGATGCGGCACTGTGTATGTCAGTTGCCGAGGGGCAGGGCATGGGCCGCTACATCGAGGGAAAGGTGCTGACGGTGGCCGTCTGGGACAAAAAGGAAAAGCCGCTGGTCGTGTGGCGCTTTTTCGGGGATTACTGGACGGGGGAGCTTCGCGGGAACGAGAACCCGACTAAAGGCGAGCTTTCGCCGCGTCAAATTGAGGTCAAGCCCTGCCAGTGCTTGACATGGAGGACCGAAGTGCCGGCCACAAAAGGAGAATCGGAACTCCTGCAGAACTATTTTGATGACTGCAGACCGGGATATCTGATTGGCATTGTAGAAGATGCACTGTCGGCTCATGCCAGGAAGAAGCGCGAAGAGCGCAACGCACGACAGGCGGCTGAGACCAAGAAGCTCTTTGAGAATCTGCCGGAGCCGCCGGAAGATCTCAGTAAACAAGTTTTGAAAGTGTGCAGTGATGCGGGCTTTCTCTGGGTCACCAATGATAAACAGAACGTAATCGAACCCGGCGGCGTTGAGAAGAAAATCTCGATTCAGCGGGCAAGGTGCGATAGCTGCGGTGGTGAATATACGCTGTCGGAACTGCTCAAACACAAGAGCACAGCGACGTGCGAGTGCTGCGGGGAGAAAATGCAGGTTCGCAATACCCGCTATTCGGTCAAAAGGTTATGGGCCGCAAGGACATTCCTTTGGAGCAAGCCGCAGGGGGATGGAGTCTGGATTCGCCGCTATCTGGTGTATTTCGATTCAGAAATCATCGGCGAGAACCGGAATTCACGGCCGTGGAATCTGGTGGACGGACGGAAAGACCATCAAGCAGTGGAAACGCGACTGGGGCGAAAAAGCTCAGTATATCATGTGCCAGCGCCCGAAGCTGTCCGCGATGCTGCTGGCCCCCTCTGGTCCGTATCAGCCGTACACGCTGGCATCCCACACTGACCAATTTGAGAGTGATGTTCGGAAAGTGTTGAAATCTGAATGGATGTACCAGTACGATAATCACCTCAATTTTCCGTGGGAAGTTCGGCAGTGGGAAATTGTGAATCGGTATCCGATGGCCGAAAGCCTTGTCAAAACGGGCTGGGCTGACGCTCTGTGCTCTCAGGTGTACGACGAATATGAGCACAGCACCCGCATCAATCTTCGCGCAGAAACCTATTACGGCGTGTTTGGCTTGAACCGTCAGGAACTGGCCGCAGTCTCGCAGAGCAAAAAGTCGTTCCGCGAGGTGGATAATGCGCTGGAATGGAAAGAAGCCGGCCTTGCAATCAATGGCAAGAACATGGCGATGACGGCTAACATCCGAAAACTCTCAGGAATGGCCAAGACATTGCAGGAAAGCGGAATGACGCGGAGCCTGAAATATCTCCGTCAGCAGACAAGGCGAGCCACCGGAAGCTACAACGGCCGGATTGCTCTTCAAGTTGCATCGGACTGGCTGGACTATCTCGATATGGCCGGACAGATGAAGATGAACTTGAATCTTGAAAAGGTTCGTTTCCCGCTGGATCTTAAACGCCGCCATGATGATTTGGTTCTGGAGCGCAATAAGCGGCGCCGAAAGGATGCGCTGAGAGGCGCTGCAAGCAGCATCAAAAAGGATGCCAAGGAACTGGAAAATCAATTCCATATCGAGAACATCTACAAGAAAATCCGCAAAATCTACGAGTACGATGGAGCGGAATACATCATTCGGGTACCGGATGGAGCAAAGGCCATTTTGGAAGAAAGCAGATTTCTTGACCACTGCATCCAGCGCGGAACCAGATACTTTGAGCGCATTGCCAAACGTGAGAGCTACATCTTCTTCATGCGGCGCAAGGCTGACCCGAATACCCCGTGGTATACCTTGGAGGTGGAACCGGGCGGCACTGTCCGCCAAAAGCGCAGCTATAACAACGACCAGTACGCCGATTTGGAGGACGCGAAACCGTTTATTGCGGAATGGCAACAGGTCGTGCAGGGCCGCATGACAGCGGCGGAAATTGACTTTGCACGGCAGTCCAAGGAAATCCGTGCACAGGAGTTTGCAGAACTCAAGGAAAACGGAAACATTATCCGCACGGGAGCAAATGCTGGAAAGCTGCTCGTGGATGAACTGATGCACGACTTGATGGAGGTGGAAAAACGTGTCGGCTAAAATTGAACTTTCTCTCGCGCCCGCCAAAGCAAAAGGTCTTTCGGAAGATGAGCGTCTGGATTTGGGGCGCCTGCTCCTGAAAGCAGGATACCGAGTTGATATTGTACGCCGTCGTCCGAATACCAATCCGGGCACCAATTACGATTATTTCATGGTTTTGGACAAAGGAGAGAACAATGCCTGATACTCGGAAGAACCACAATCCCAGCGGTGCGCCGGACCCTACACGAGTCCGGGCAGAGAGCAACATCCAGAGGGAAGAAGCTCGTGTGAGCGAGCTTGTCCACGTCCTGCGTTATGTGGCAGGTGCCGCCGGGTTTGAAATTGTGGAGCGAATCGTTCTCGTGGATAACCAAACGGGGAGGATCTATCGGTGAACAGAACAAAGAATGAGTTGGCCGATTATGCTTGGAATCCGGTGACTGGATGCCTGAAAGATTGCCGGTATTGCTACGCAAAAAAGAGCGCTTTACGCTTTGCCAGCGACTGGAGGCGAAATCTTGCAGAACGTCCGAAGGTTCAGCAGGTCGGAGCGAACCTCTTTGAACTGGACGCTCCGTGGGAAACCACGAATAACCGCTTTCTGAACAACCCAACCGGATTTATGCCCACGATACATAAGTACCGCATGGATTGGCCACAAAAGGTCAAGGTGGGCTCAACCATCATGGTATGCACGGATGGCGATTTATTCGGGCCGTGGGTTCCTGAAGATTGGATTCTTCGGGTGTTTGCGGCGGCTGATGAAGCACCCCAGCACCAGTACATTTTTCTGACGCAGTATCCGGAACGCTATAAGCAGCTTGCGAATCACGAGAAGCTACCCCAAAACAAGAATTTCTGGTACGGTTCGACAGCGACGGTAAGAGAAAGCAGCGTATGGGCGAACGAACACTATAATGCGTTCGTAGCGATAGAGCCGCTCCTTGGCCCGTTTGAGGGCGATGTGACAAAAGCGTTCCAGAAGTTGAAGTGGGTCATCATCGGCGCGGAAACGGGCCGAAACGTCGGAAAGGTCATTCCGAAAGCGGAGTGGATTAAAGATATTCTTACGTCAGCGGATGCGACCGACACGCCTGTCTTCATGCGGAGCAGCATGGAAAGCGTGGTGGGTGCTAAGAATATGCGGCGCGAGAAACCACAGCTGCTTCTTCAGAGAGTTCCCAGTGACGTGCAGAAGGAGCGTCTGTGGGAGTATTGCGCGGTCTGTGGCAAGTACAGACCGATGAAAGAAATGTACGCGCTGCTCTTGCGCAGAAAACGTGGAGATAGCCCGGAGCGGGTGGCTTATATGTGCCCGGAATGCTATGAGCAGTTCAGCAGAGACAATTTTGAGAAAGGAAAAGACGATGAAGTTTGAACGAAGCGAAATTGGAGCGCTGTTCTCCAAGCTCCGAACAGCGGTGCCGGAGGTTCGCGCAGTGGGCAACGACAGCACGGGAATCCTGCTGAGTGGCCCGGATGCGTTCGCAACGAATTTGGAACTGAGCATTCGGGCAGAACTTTCCAGCCCGGTTCCGCAGGGTGTCGTTATTCCGCCGCGTGGAGTGGATTTTATCAGCGGAGCAGTAGCCCCTGAAATCAACATCAACGTGACAAAGAGCGGGTTGGTCATAGAGTCCGGCACGGCGCGGGCACGGTTGAGCACGACGCCGGCAGAGAATTACCCCACATTTGATGGTCCGGGAAAGGATGCGAAGCGCTGCGTGGTGAGAGCGAACGATTTGAGCTGGGCCATCTCAAAGGTTCTATACGCTGTGTCCAAGGAGGATCGGCATCCGGCGCACAAAGGGCTGTGCTTTTCCCACAACGGCGACGATACTTTGGAAATCTGCGCCCTGGATGGGTACAGAATGGCCATCAGCCGAATCGACTGCACCGCCGATGGCAACTTCAAGTTTGTGCTTCCGGCGGCAACGGCAAAGGCGATTGACACGCTGTGCCTTGATGGGAGCGTCAGTATTGAAAGAGACCGCAAAAAGGCCGTTTTCAGTGACAACAATTTTGAGGTAAAGTCTCGCCTGATCGCAGAACCGTTTCTGGATTATAGCAAAATTGTAGCCCAAAAGAGTGGGGGAACCAGAATCGTGCTTGACAGAAAAGAATTGCTGGGCGTTCTGGGACGCGTCAAACTTGCTCGGTCCGCAGACGCAAAGGAAAAGAGCACCTTGGTGATGGATCTGGAACCCGGCGGCACAGGTAGAGCATCGATGCGTAGCACGATTGCGCAGATGAATGAGGAATTTTCTTTCAACGGAAAGCTGGATGAGCGCCTGCGAATCGGCTTTAATCTGGAGTTCCTGAGCGAGGCATTGAAGTCGATGGAAGGAGACGAGGTCAGCGCATGGGTGGTCGGTCCGCTATCCCCCGTAAAGCTGATTGAGCCGCAGTATGAAGCGCTGGTGCTTCCTGTCAAGGTCAAGGAGGAAGCATGATGCAGGTAGAACTTTTCGTGGGCAGTCCCCAGATGGCACTTGGCATGAAGGATTCTTGATTCGCTCTCCGGGTGTGAAGAACAGTCGCCCAGGTGAGGGCTGGTACATCAACTCCGAGCAAGAGCCGGCATACGCCCATCTCGTCAAGCCGTTTACGATCGGCATGAACACGACTCTGACGGACGGAAACGGGGCACCTGTTTTTGAGGGGGACATTTTGAAAGACGATCGATGCGGCAAAGATGTGATTTTTGCCGTAAGATACGGCGAATACATCGACTACGGCGTAGGCCATATCGGATTCTACGCAGAATTTTCGGAGAACCGAAAGGAGTTTGTCGAGCATGGTCTTGCAAGCTTGGTTCTGACCGCAAAGGTGGTTGGAAATGTAGTGGACACGCCGGAGCTGATGGGCACGAGCACTGGAAAGGAGCAGCAACATGAAGTGGATTGAGACGATTACCCCGAAACAGGCGGTTGAAGAGCTGGGAGTACCTTATCACGGCTGGATGAGGGAGATGGATCGGGCATGGATCAGCGAAGACCAGAAGTACAGCGTGATGTCTCGTTTGCTCCGCACGGAATGGGGCAAGGTCGAACACGTCACGATTACGGCGGCAGAGGCGTTGGCCGGAGTGACGGCAGCGGGGATATCCCGTGGGCCGTCAAGATGGAAATTAAAAACGACCTGTTCGGCGAGAAGCGAGTTGCCGTCGAAGTGTTCCCAACGCAGGACCGGCTGGTGGACGTCTGCGACTGCTATCACCTCTGGGTGTTTGAGAAAGGTTTCCAGCTTCCGTTCGGCATCCACCCGCGCGATAAGAAAACGGTGACGGTCAATCGCGGCAGTACCAGAGTTCGGGCCATTGACGGCGCAGGACGCGAACACAGCATCAAAGAGCTGCTGGAAGAGAATGGTGCGGCAGACGTTCCTAAACAGGCATATGCACAGGCTATGGCCGGGTATATGATGAAAATCTTCTGGGAGGGTGATGCAAAATGTGGCTTTGGATTGTGCTGGTGGTTCTGGCGGTGATGGCTGCACTTCTGATTTATGCGGCGTGCTGCGTGGATGGTGATATAGACCGCCAGAGCGAAGCGCACCCGCCGAAACCAGAGAAAGGACGAGACGATGGCAAAGTATGAGATGCTTATCGCTGCATCCGGGAAACGTGGCTCTGCACTCCTGCCGTGCGTTGTTGTCGATGAAAAGGGCATTAAGCGTGCTGCTGTACGGGCTAAGGCGATGGCTAGAGCTTGCTACCCGGAGTATGAAAAATTCAATGTGGTGAAGATGAAGGTAATTTCAGATGAATGAAAAGGGATTGATGGAACAGTCGAACGCAGCGATTAAAGCGGCGCTGGAGCTGTACGCGGCTGACCATGGGAAGTTGAACGATGGTGACAGCTTTACGACAAAGCTCAATAACTGTGTGCTCACCATTTCGCTGAAAGATGGGAGCTTGGACGTACAGTTTGACCCGGACGCAGACGTCGCGGTGGACACCCCGTACACACTGGACATGAAGCTCGACATTTATGAGGAGGAAGACAATGGCTGAGTTCATCAACCGTGAGGACGTATTGAAATGCCTGGAGTATAACACGATTCAGAAGCCGAGTGCGAATGATGTTGTTTCTGCGACTCTCCGGGTAGCGCGGGAAAAGGTCGAGAAACTTCCTGTTGCACAGGAAGAAACGCTATTTTCTTTCTGGCGCGACCCCGACAAGGATCCTCCGAAAGTTGAGACGGAAGTGCTGATTCTGTTTGAAACAGCCTGCGGCGGATATGGGATTACGACGGCCCACTACGAAGATGGCACTGTTTTGTCCGAAAAAAGCAAGTTCTACTGGGAAGAGATTTTCGAGTGGGGACTACGATGAAGAAAGCGATGATTACTTTATTCCTAAAGGCTGGTGGGAATATCGTTATTTCAACCCGGAGGATGTTTACAACAACCGTGTTGATTCTCCTGTGGTTGGGTGGATGCCTTTGCCGCCGAAGGAGGTAGTAAAAAAATGAGAACGCTTAACGCTGACCAGCTGAAAGCTGTGCTGAGCATGGAAAGTTCACTGGGACATATTCACACGCTGGCAGATGTCGAAAACACGATTGATTATCTTGCCAAAGAAGAACCGGAAGCCGTAGCCGGTGTAGAAAAATTCAACATTTTCGATACCATGTGGTCGAGGAAAATTCAGGCGGCGTTTCCGCAGTCGTTCGTGAATATGCAAAACGAACTTGTTTTCAGTCTGAGAACTGATTCCGGCTTCAGCCTGAAAGATGTGACCGACGAAACCCAGCTGAAAGCAAAAATTTTGGAGTGGCTTACGCGGACTGCAATTAAAGCGGTCTCGCCCAAGGAAAGAAAACTCCACTTTGAGGGCATCAACAAGCTGCTGGGTACGAATTTTACGTTGGAGGAAATGACGGACATCTATACATATCTCGGAAATGGAATCAATCACGACCTTTGCGTGAAGTTTGTGGAGAGCGGCTACGATATGACGATGATTCAAAAAGAAGGGTGAGTAAATGGATAAGCAAAAGATTAAGAGTGTTCCGAGGCTGACGACCGACAACCCGGTGAACAATTTTCAGACTGCCCTCAACTTTACTGACGTCAGCGAGGACGGCTGGGTATGGCTGCGGCAACCTGAAATGGCACTGACCGAGTATGCGCGGCAGCTCGTCAAGGGGCATGGCAGCAGCATCGATCTGGGCTGCAACGATATGGAGCTCTCCGAAAGTCTGACCGATCACCTCTTCGACGACCCGAAGCAGAGCATTGACGGACTGATCGCAGAGCACTACACGATTTTGTGGGCCTACGCGACCCTGCGGGAAAAGCTCAAATGGTACGAGGATGCAGGAATCCCGGTCATTCCTAATTACGGTCTGAGTACCATCCGGCGGGCGATCAATCGGTACGGCACCGCCCCTCAGCTCCAGATGGCGATCAAGGAAATGTCAGAGCTCACGAAGGCAATCTGCAATCTCCAGCGGGCCGTAACTTTCAACTACCGCAACGGTGCGAAGATCAAGGTCGCCCACGAGAGCGTCAGGGAAGAAATCGCGGATGTTTACATCATGCTGGCGCAGCTCGTTGAGATCGTCGGCAAGCCTGAAGAGGTACAGCAGATCGTGCTCGAAAAGCTCGAACAGCTCAAAGGCTGTTTAGACGACGGGGAGGTACGCAGTGAGTAAAGAAATCTTACTTATACGCAATGATGATGGCGAATTCGAGCTGTACGATGACACCTACGATGTGGTCATTCATTGCAAAAATCGGCAGGGCATGAAAGAAACCTGCGAGATTCTGCGCAAGGTAGGCACCGACGAGAAAGCGCCCAACGCTTTATTGATGGATCCTGTTGATATGGCGATTGCCATAAGGAACCATTGTAAATCACGCACAGGTGGGTGCGAGGGCTGCTGCTTTGACAGGCCGACCAGTGATAACGGGGATGGTGAATGCGTTTTGGGCTGTCCTGAAGACTGGGAAGTGTGAGACCGACTATGGCAAAAATTATCTGGATATGTCCTTATTGTGGGGCGACCACGGAAGAGGTTTGCGAAACTGACCTTGTCCCGTTCCACAACCACCCCATCACCCTAAATAGGGAGTGCCAAAGGTGCATATACAGGCAGCGCTGGAATGACCTTTCCATGCTGGGGGTTCTTCCTTCTATTGGTAGCGGCGAAGAAGTTCGTAGCGCAGAGTATTATCACGATGTATGGGGGTTTGATTATTATGGTCCAGGGTAAAGCTGTTCTGCTGAGTATCCGGCCGGAATGGTGTGACCTCATCTTGCGAGGTAAGAAAACTATGGAGGTTCGGAAAAATTATCCGAAGCACCTTTATGAAAAAGGAAAACCGTTCAAGGTGTACATCTACTGCACAAAAGCACCGCAACAGCTTATCACTATTTCAAAGACGGGGAAGAAACGATGGATGGCGAAATCCATCATGGAAAGCCTGTATTCGTAAAGTTCGATAAGTTACTGCCGGACAGCGTTCGCGGAAAACGCAGATGGTTGTTGGCGAATTTGTCTGCGACAAAATCTATGAAGTTGCCCGCTGAATCATACACCGGATGATTTTGAGCAGCAGGCGTGCATGGACAGAGACCAGATTTGGGAATATCTGCACGGTCAAGGCTGGGCGTGGCATATTTCAGAATTGAAGATTTATGACCAGCCGAGACCGCTGGAAACATACACGCGGCTGTTACAGACAGGATGTTGTTTTGAACCACTCAAAGTCAAAAGGGCACCCCAAAGCTGGTGCTATGTGGAGGATGCAGAATGTACGTCATGAACAAAAAATGGGACTCCATCACGAACATTGCCCAGTGCACCAGCGTGTATGTGAGTCCTGAGCACGAAATCAAGGCTGTTCCTACGGGCGGCGGTGCGGTGTATCGGCTGGGACAGTATGAAACCGCAGAAATTGCCCGTGCTGTGCTGAATGACCTGTATATGCACATTTCGACTGGCTGTGTCTACCAGATGCCGAATGACCAGCGAGCGCTGGTGCTGGCCCGCGGAATGAGCGACGAACGGCCTGACAAGTTTGCCGGGAATGGTAAGAAGCCGGTGCGCAGGGGAGGATCCTGATGACTAAGAGACATCATTATAACCGAAAAGGCCAACCACAGAAGCGGTGCAATCCCGACACTTGCCCGAACTGTATGTACATTGGAGAGGGCGACAGCTGGTGCGACAAAATTGGTGAAATTGTTCTTTCTGACTGGGAGCCTACGGATTATTACATGGGGTGTTGTAAGGGGGCAAGAGCAAATGAAAGCACACATCGAGCCTAAGAGCAAGGAATGCCCGTTCTGCGGCGCATCTACCTATGAGGTTATGAGTGGTACGGGCGTGAAATGTATTCGGTGCACCAATAAGAGAACTTGCGGTGCCATCGTCAGTTTCAACAACAAAGACTGTGATGAACGCGGAGTTTCCCCGGTTAAGTACTTCAATCGGCGGACGGAAAGGAAAGTGCTCCAATCGGCGTGCGGAAAGGGAGCAAAAATGAATCTGATTCGTGAAGTTCTTTCAGACCAGACGGTGACGGCGGTGGCATCTATCATCCTGATCGTGGCCGCGCTGCCTATGGCTGGATGGTCTTGGGCCGTAAATCAAATGGCCGGAAAATCGGCCGGAAGAAAAAAGGAGGGTACATGAAAGCGCATCTGTCGTTCCTGTGCAATGGTCAGTGTCGGTGGTGCAAGAACTACTGGGATTGCAGTAAGCACAAGAAAATCCTGGCAAAAGTTTTCGGATGCAAAGATTGGAGATGGAGAATATGAGCAAGGAAATCAAACAGCAGCGCATGAATGCCCGTGATGAAGCGTCGCAGCTGTTTTGCTGGTGCATCGTTACGGCCATGAACCAAAAAGAAGGCATTGGTGCGGAACGGCTTCGGCGGGCCTGTAATGAGATGCAGGCATTCCAAGCCCGCTACAAAAGTAAAATCGACTCTGGGAACCGGAGAACGGCCACTGAAGCCATGCGGGACGATTTAAGGGAAATCTGTGATTTCACGGTACGTCTGCCGCAAAATCGAGCTCCGCGTAATCACAGGGAAGAGCAACTTCGCATGGCGCAGGATGAGGGCGCTGAGATCGCATGGCTGGTTATGGCCGCGACGGCGCATCTGACGTTTGGCTTTGGCAAGGAGCGCCTTGCACGGCTGAAGAAAGGAGCCATGGACGACTATCGACAGTACATCGGATGGGTCAAGACAGACGGCGAGGACTGCGCCAAGGAATGGCTGAAGCGCTGTGTGGAACAGGCCTTGCATGAAGAGCTTAAAGTGAATGACATCCAGAGCGGGAGCCGCCCGCCGAAGCAGTACTATTCGTCTGGAGTTGACGTGGCAGATATGATTCGCGTGACGGGCGCTGTGTCTGCGAAGATGGCGGCAGAGCGGGGCATTAAACGTGTGCCGCTGGCGGTTTTGAGTCAGAGCGAGGTGACCCGCAGGATGAAAACTATCTGAGCAATAAAAAAGAGGACCGCTTGCGCAATCCCCCGATAGAGCAAGTCTATTATACCTAAATTGATGTATTTTGGCAACGATAGAACAGGAGGGTGCGCAAAATGACTATCCCGGAAGAAATGATGGCCGTTATTCAGGAAACCGCAAGAAAGGCTGCTCGTGAGGGCGCCAAGGAAGTTATCGCAGAACAGACCCGCAAAGCCGCAGGCCGCTGTGACCGCCGACTTCGGAACACGAAGCTGTTGCTGAAAAACTATCGGATGTTCAAGAAGCACTGCACGGGCGCGGTCTATACGGACGAAACGGGTGACCATGACGGCAAGGAAGAAGAAACTGCGCTGGAACTGCTTGA
>ENA-OQCO01000441-OQCO01000441.1-human-gut-metagenome-genome-assembly--contig:-NODE-441-length-22785-cov-2.522023_pt1 | contig 22785 bp, 25 predicted proteins | sample MGYA00242500_ERZ504582 | MGnify/ENA primary metagenome ERZ504582 (study PRJEB26092, sample SAMD00036346) | human gut metagenome | host: Homo sapiens | study: EMG produced TPA metagenomics assembly of...
CTTTTTCTTTTTCTTGCTTTTTAGCTTCATCCATAGCATCACGACGGATGTTACGGATAGCGATTTTAGCATTTTCACCGACTTTTTTTCACTTCTTTGGCTAACTCTTTACGAGTTTCTTCTGTAAGTGCTGGGATAACCAAGCGGATTACAGAGCCATCGTTAGCTGGGTTGATACCAAGGTCAGATTCATTGATGGCACGTTCGATATCAGCGATTGATCCTTTATCAAATGGTGAAATCAAAAGAACACGTGCTTCAGGAACAGTGATTGAAGCCAATTGGTTAAGCGGTGTTGGAGCACCATAGTATTCCACAGTGATGCGGTCAAGAAGTGATGCATTGGCACGACCTGCACGGATAGCTCCGAATTCACGGGCCAATGACTCGTGTGTGTGGGCAAAACGTTCTTTTGCTTTTTCAATAATTGTGTTTGTCATGAGTTCTCTCTTTCTTATTTACGTAATTCTGCTTTGTTAGATACAGTTGTCCCAATTTGTTCACCAAAAATAACACGTTTGATATTTCCAGGTTCGTTCATATTAAAGACAACAAGATCAATGTCATTATCCATTGAAAGGGTAGAAGCTGTGGCATCCATAATTTTCAAACCACGCTTGATAACTTCTACATGTGTCAATTTGTCAAATTTGACAGCATCAGCGTTTTTACGGGGGTCATCATTGTAGACACCATCGACACCATTTTTAGCCATAAGGATGGCATCGGATTCGATTTCAGCGGCACGAAGTGCTGCCGTTGTATCTGTTGAAAAGTATGGTGAACCAATCCCTGCTGCAAAAATAACGATACGCCCTTTTTCAAAGTGACGAAGGGCACGGCCACGAATATAAGGCTCAGCCACAGATTTCATATCAATCGCTGTTTGAACACGTGTATCGACACCCAATTGTTTCAAACTGTCAGCCATAACAAGAGCATTCATAGTTGTCCCAAGCATTCCAGTATAGTCAGCTTGAACACGATCCATTCCTGCTTCAGCTGCGGGTTCTCCACGCCAGAGGTTACCACCACCGATAACTAGAGCAATTTGAATACCTGAATCCGCTACCTCAGCAATTTCTTTAGCTATAGCTTGGACGGTTGGAAGATCGATCCCAACACCTTTTTCACCAGCTAGAGCTTCACCTGAAAGTTTAATGAGGACACGTTTGTATTTTGGTTCTGCCATGATTTCTCCCTATTAACTATTATATTTCTGATTTGATTCTTAGCTGAGATTTATCATTTCTAATCCATCATTCGCCATCATTTTAAAGGTTGCAAAGGAACTCATTTGACCTTCTCCTTTTGACGATTTGGATAAGAAAATGGTTTCTTTTTTGCAAAGCAAACACTAAATCTTCATCCTTACTATTTTATCATAAATTAGGATTTTCACCTAGTCAAATATTAAAAAAATATGTTTACAAGATGACCGTAAAGGTGATGGGGTCATTTTTATAGGAGGCAAGGATTCACCCCCTTAAATAATTTGACCATGCTTTGCGCCATGGATAGACCTATGCCGAAACCACTGTGCTCTTTGTTATTATGAGACTCATCAATACGATAAAAGCGCTCAAAAACTTACCATAATCAACTTCCTTGCCTTCTTTATAGGTATTTAACACTTCTAAATGAGCCCTTTTACACGTTCTTCCAATCTGACGAAGTCTTACCGTAACCGTTCCTTCTGGATCACAATACTTGTTAGCATTATCCACTAGGAGAGTTACCAGTTCAAAGAGAGATTTTTCCTCGGATTTTACATGGATATCTGGAGTGATATCCATAACGAAGGATTTGCCATCTCGGACGACAGGTCTCTTAAAGTCCTCGGCTGCATCCTCTGTAATATAGGAAAAATCCACATCTTGAAGAACAATGTCCGGCTGCTCCTCCAGACGAGATAAAGCCACAAGAGAATTGATTAGATTAGTCAAACGTGCCACTTGGTCATTAGTTGACTTGAGCCATTCATTCTCCCCTGTCATGAGTTCCTGTAGCTCCGTATTAGCAGAAATAATAGCTAACGGTGTCTTTAATGCATGACCAGCATTGGTGATAAAACGTCGCTGCTTTTCATAATTTCGAATGAAGGGGCGAATGACGATTCCCGACAAAGCACTGACATGATGACAAAAAAGATAAAAGCAAACAGTGATAAAAGAATAGAAAGATTGAACAAGGATTGGGAAGAATTATAATAAGAGGTCGTGTCCAAAAAGACTATCAAAACCTTATTTTCACTGACCTTACTAACTTGACAGCTAAGATTGATATTTTTTCTCTAATCGTTCCAAGATTATTGGTCAAACGTCTAACTGTCAGGGCATATCTAGCCACTTCATCGTCGTTTATTAGGAACATAGGACTGGTATCCTTACTAACAACCATATCACCCGATAAAATAACGCTGAAAAATCGAAAACTGTTCGAAGGAATCTCATCTCCTTGATTGGTCTCAATTTTTGTGGTTTTTCCGAAGCTTCCATTATTCTCTGTGAGTGTGTTGAGAACCTTGGTAATTTCCTGCTCCATCTGAAAAGACCTCACAGTGTTGATGATTCCCACCGAAGGGTTCAAGCGAGAAGCGACTCCCTATCCCTTATCTTTGATAATCCGGAGTCACTGACAACATCATCAGGTACCAGTCGTACTCTGCAGAATCTTCTAGATTTCTTTCAGACTCTTCAACGAAGTTAAAATACTTGAACAATCTAATAATGCTTATAAAACGGAAAAGCTTGATCGGCCCCATTTTGAAGATTGTTAAGCATAGATACCGTCTGATGCTGTAAATAGCTGCTGAAACAATGTGACCATCCTCTTCAGCCACCAAACAAGAGTCCATTTTTATAGCAAAACGGATCAATATTTTCTGCAAAGCTAAGACAAACTCATCATACTGTTCAGGATTCTTTAAATTACTAGCATTCATCGAGAGGCAGGGATAATCTTCAAAAGCATCTGCGCACACTCATGTCACTTTTTAAACTTCATCTTGTCTTGCTTTGCAATATTGCATCTTATCTCATAATCTGTCTGTTTCTTCTCAGTATAACACAAAACGCATGACTTACAATCATACGTTTTATGGAATTTTGTTAAATCTTATAATTTTATAAGAATATCCTAGGCCACTTCTTCCGTAAACTGACTATTATAAAGATCAGCATAGAATCCATTTGCTGCCATGAGCTCATCATGATTTCCCTGTTCAATAATGTTACCATCTTTCATCACAAGGATGAGGTCCGCATTTCGAATGGTTGATAAGCGGTGGGCAATGACAAAGGATGTACGACCCTCCATAAGCTTGTCCATAGCCTTCTGAATCAATTCTTCTGTTCGTGTGTCAACTGATGATGTTGCCTCGTCCAAGATAAGAAGAGGGGCATCCTTAAGAAGTGCACGCGCAATGGTCAAAAGTTGTTTCTGACCAACTGATAAAGTAACAGAATCATCCAAATAGGTATCATAACCTTTTGGAAGTGTGGTGATGAAGTGATGAACACCCACGGCCTTGGCTGTAGCAATAACTTGCTCGTCAGAGATATTTTCTTGGTTGTAAATCAAATTATCTCGAATCGTTCCTTCAAAGAGCCAAGTGTCTTGAAGTACCATAGAAAATTGATCATGGACGGTCTCACGCTTCATGTCGTTCGTATCCACACCGTCAATGGTGATACGGCCTTTATCGATATTATAGAATTTCATAAGCAGGTTAACAATGGTTGTCTTACCAGCACCCGTCGGACCAACAATAGCAATCTTTTGTCCTGGCTTGGCAAGAGCTGAAAAATCATGAATGATAGTCTTTTCAGGAGTATAACCAAAGGAAACATGGTCAAAGACTACTTGACCCTTGGTATCTGTCAACTCAGCTGTCTTGTCTGACTCGTCGTCCATATCTTTTTCTTCCAAAAATTCAAAGATACTACCAATAGCTGCAGTTGCTGATTGGAGTTGTGTAATCCCTTGTGCAATTTGAGAAAGAGGTTGTGAAAAGATACGAACATAGGTCATGAAGGCTACCACATCACCGATGGTCAGGCTTCCGTCAATTACCTTAACAGCACCTACCAAGCAGACCATGACGTAACCAAAGTTACCGATGAAAATCATAAGTGGCATCATAATACCAGAGATAAACTGAGATTGCCACATTGAATTATAGAGCTTATCATTAAGCCCCTTGAAATCTTGACTGCTTTCTTTAGATGCATTGTAGCTCGTTACAACTGCTTGACCTGTGTAGATTTCTTCAATGTACCCATTAATGTTAGCCAAATTTTCTTGTTGGCGTTTAAAAAGTGGTTGCGAGAAGCTCATGATAAAGGCTACTAGAACAAATCCTATCAAGACAGAACCAATCGCAGTGAAAGCCATAGTAACATTTGAGTAGAACATCATAATAATGGCTGCTACCAAGAGAATGCTTGAAGTAATTAGAGTACCCAGACCCTGACTAAGCGATTGTCCCAAAAGGTCAACGTCATTAGTCACACGAGAGAGTATGTCTCCTTGAGAATGACTATCAAAATAATTAAGAGGTACGGTGTTGATTTTCTTTTGGATTGCTGTACGGAAACGTTGTGAAAATCGTTGCGTAATTGTTACAACGGTAAAACTTTGTAAGTAACCAACAATGGCTGAAATGGCATATAAAACAGCCAAGGTTAAAGCAATGCTGCCCACCTTGTCTAAATCGATGCCCGGAATAACCCCCATCTTAGTTGGCGTAATACCATCTGTAATAAGATTAGTGATTTCTTTTAATTTATCAGGTCCAATAACAGTTATAACTGCTGAAATAATGGCTCCAACAATCGCAAGGACAAAGGGAACTTGGAAACCTTTAATATAGGGTTTTAAACGTTTATAGGACGATGTTTTTGGCTTATTTTCCATCTTCTAACTCCTCCTTAGACAATTGTGAATAGGCAATTTCTTGGTAAACCTCATTATTAGCCAAGAGTTCCTCGTGGGTTCCTTGACCAACGACCTTACCTTTATCAAGAACTAAGATTTGGTCAGCATCCATAATAGTAGAGATGCGTTGCGCAACAATCAACTTGGTCATATCTTGTGTTTTTTCAGCCAATTCTTGACGCAACTTGCGATCGGTCTTATAGTCCAAAGCTGAGAAGGAATCGTCAAAGATCAAGATTTCAGGCTTACGGGCAAGTGCACGCGCAATAGCCAGACGTTGTTTCTGACCACCTGAGAAGTTAGACCCAGCTTGAGCCACTTCTGCCTTAAGTTGACCTTCTTTATTTTCAACAAAGTCTTTTCCTTGAGCCAATTCGAGAGCTTCCCAAATTTTAGCGTCATCAAGAGGGCTGTTATTGCTGGTTCCCATCGTCATATTTGACGTGATGTCCCCTGAGAAAAGTACTGCCTTTTGTGGGATATAACCAACAATATTGTGCAAGGTTTCGTGATCGTAATATCTCACATCTACACCATCGACCTTTATAGTTCCTTGCGTTGCATCGTAAAAACGTGGGATAAGGTTGACAAGAGTTGATTTACCAGATCCAGTCGAACCAATAAGAGCAACCGTATCTCCTTTTTTAGCTTTGAAGCTAACATGCTCCAAAACAGGCTCTGAAGTTTCAGAATAACGGAAGGAAACGTCTTCAAATTCAACAGTTCCGACTTCTTTAGGCTTTTCAGAACTATATTCAGGGTAAGAAACTGAAGATTGAGTATCTAAAACTTCATTGATACGTCCAGCTGCTACAACTGCTCGTGGAAGAAGGAAGAAGACAACCATCATCATCATGAATCCCATAACAACCTGCATGGCATAAGATGAATAAACCACCATGTCTGAGAAGAGATGAACCTTGTCTTCCATGGCACCAGCAATCTTAGTTGGATCTGTTGGAATCTTAACATCTTCAATCAGATGTGCACCAATCCAATAAATAGCTAGCGTCAAACCACTAGATACAGCAGTCATTACCGGTGTCAGCAAGGCAAAAGAACGACCGATGAAAAGATTGTTTTGGGTTAGATCAGTATTGGCCTTTTCAAACTTATCCTCTTGATAACTCTCGGCGTTATAGGCACGCACCACACGAATCCCAGTAAGAGATTCACGCGTCACACTATTGAGTTTATCTGTCAGAGTCTGAATCAAACGTTGCTTAGGCATGACCATAATCAAGAGGAAGAGCATAAGAATGGCAATTACTGCCACAGCCACAAGCAAGGCAAGAAGCCAATTACCATTTTTATCAGCAATCTTTGTAATAGCCCAGATTGCCATAATAGGTCCCTGTGTAATAACCTGTAACCCCATGGTCAGTGCCATCTGTAATTGTGTAATATCGTTTGTCGTACGGGTCAAAAGACTAGGAATAGAGAATTTCTTAATCTCGGCATCCGAAAAATCTAAAACCTGATGGAAGATATCATCACGAAGACGAGTGGTAAAACTAGATGCTGTTCTGGCAGCTAGAAAACTAACCACTACAGAGGCCATAAAGCCCGCAAAAGACATTAAAAGCATTCGCATCCCTGGGGCATCCGTATTCCAAGCAAAAATATCCGATGCCTTAGTCTCCTTGGTTGATAAGAGGGTTATAATGTCAGACATATAGTCTGGAATTTTCAAGTTTAGATAGACGTTCAAACAAACAAATATCACAGCTAAGACAATCATACTTAACTCTTTTGCCGTCAAACGTTTAAAAATTTTAAACATAAGTTACTCCTTATTTTTCTCTAAATTCTTACGAATTTGGTGAAAGACTCGAAATGCTGTTTCAGCATCTTCTTTCGAAATACCATCTAATAACTGTCCATGGATAGCCTCTCGGAAATGTCCGACGTCTTGAGCCTTCTTTTTGCCTAAGTCTGTCAGATGAACATACTTGTAGCGTTTGTCCTTGTCAGATGTCACCAATTCAACAAAACCATTTTTCTCCATACGTTTGACCAAATTACTAGCCACTGACTTGGAAATAGATAGTTTTTTCTCAATATCTTTGATAAATATTTCTTTATCTTGGTTCTCAAACAAGTACCTAACGGCAAACCCTTGTGGACCAGCTAAATGCTCAACGCCATACGCTTTACCTAACTCTTGCACGCGAGACTCCATAGTATTGATGAATTCTCTGAAGTCACTAAAAGGATCTTTTCCATGCATCGCAAGCTCCTCCTTAAATAATTCTCATGAGAACTATTTTAGTTCTTATAAGAACTATTGTCAAGAAAGAAGTTCCTATGAGAACTAAAAAAGAGTGAGGTAGAAATTTTTAGTTCCTACTCTCACTCCCATAACTATCCTAATCGATGTTTCAAAATCTAATATTAAGCACTTCCTAAACCATGCTAGCTATATAATAACACCCTCCAAATGATCCAATTCATGCTGAATAATTTGGGATGGCATACCAGAAAAACTCAACTGTTTTGGCATCCATCGTTCATCTAAATAAGCAACCTCAATCGATTCATAACGTCTGGTTGGGCGACTTCCTTCTAAAGACAAACAAGACTCCTCCGTTTGAAAAGATGAAGACTTGCTTACCAAAACAGGATTAAACATAACCAGATTGACAAAACCGATATTGACGATAATAACACGCTTTTTGACTCCGATCATATTGGCTGCCATACCTACACAGGCATCCTTATGAAACTCCAGCGTATCACGTAAATCCTTTGCCAAATAGAGGTCTTCTTTAGTCGCCTCTGTCGATTTTTGTCCTAGAAAAAAGACATCCTTTACGATAGTTTTTATCATCTATTTACTCCCATATTGTTTCTTATCTAAACTATGAAATCATATGTCCTTTATTTATCAGCTTCATATCCAAAGACATGAAAAAATAGCCACCCCATTCCTTATCTCTGAACCAAGGGATTTCAATTACATATATAATTTCCTCAGCTTATTATATCAAAAATAGCTGACTTCTAGGAAAACAGCTAAAAAAAGAAACCCGCAGGCTTCTTTTCTTATTTTATAGAGAGGCTTATTAACCAGGTCAGGCCTATTAATTAAACAATACCTTGAGCTGACATTGCATCTGCAACTTTAAGGAATCCAGCAATGTTTGCACCCACAACAAGGTTACCTTCTTGACCAAACTCTTTAGCAGCAGCTGCAGCATTTTCATAGATACCCTTCATGATATCGTAGAGTTTAGCATCAACTTCATCGAATGTCCATGATGTACGTCCGCTATTTTGTGCCATTTCAAGAGCTGATACAGCAACACCACCAGCGTTAGCAGCTTTGGCAGGACCGAATGATACACCAGCTTTAAGGAAGACATCAATAGCTCCCAAAGTTGAAGGCATGTTAGCACCTTCTGAAACAGCAAGAACGCCATTTGCTACAAGTTTTTCTGCATCTGTTTCATCCAATTCGTTTTGTGTTGCACATGGGAAAGCCAAGTCAGCTTTGATAGACCAAACTGTCTTTTCACCACCAGCAGGTGTGAAAGTTGCATTTGGACGAGCTTCTGCATATTTCACGATACGTTCACGTTTAACTTCTTTGATTTCTTTCAACAAATCAACGTCGATTCCATCTGGATCATAAACAAAACCAGATGAATCAGAACATGTCACAGCTTTAGCACCTAGACTTTGCAATTTTTCAATAGCGTAAATCGCAACGTTACCTGCACCTGAAACAACTGCTGTTTTACCGTTAAAGTTTTCACCACGTGCATTAAGCATTTGTTCTGCAAAGTAAACAGCACCGTAACCAGTTGCTTCTGTACGAGCAAGTGATCCACCCCAGTTCAAACCTTTACCAGTAAGAACACCTGTGTATTCGTTACGAATACGTTTGTATTGACCATAGAGGTAACCAATTTCGCGTCCACCAACACCGATATCACCAGCAGGCACGTCTGTATCTGCACCGATGTGTTTGCTCAACTCAGTCATGAAGCTTTGGCAAAAACGCATGATTTCGTTGTCTGATTTACCTTTAGGATCGAAGTTTGATCCACCTTTACCACCACCGATTGGTTGACCAGTCAATGAGTTTTTAAAGATTTGTTCGAAACCAAGGAATTTAATGATTGATTGGTTTACTGATGGGTGGAAACGAAGACCACCTTTATAAGGACCAATAGCTGATGAGAATTGTACACGGAAACCACGGTTTACCTGTACTTGACCTTTATCATCAACCCATGGTACACGGAATGAAACGATACGTTCTGGTTCAACCAAACGTTCCAAAAGGTTTTCTTCGATATATTTAGGATATTTATCGAAGACAGGGACAAGTGAATTGAAGACTTCTTCAACTGCTTGAAGGAACTCAGCCTCGTGGCTGTTTTGAGCTTTCACTTTTTCAAAAACGCTAGCAACGTATTCTTTACCTGTTGTCATATCAATGTTTCCTTTCAAATAATTACCTTAGTAATTTAATCACATGAATAGTATAAATTTTCAGAATCTTATTGTCAAGTGTTTTTTGTCATTTTTTTGATTTGCATGTTAGAATTTATGACATAGCTAATTCTTCCTCTTTTGTAAAAACCTATCACGTCAATAATCTAAGCGTTTTATTTTTGGGTTATTCTTTCAAAAATTTTCTCCTTATTTAAAGACTTGAAGCTGAATTTGTTTGAAAAAACAATTTAGTTATTTTACTATTTCATCTATTTACATTACCTCGAAACTATACCACCATTAATTTAGTAAATTTACTATATTTAAAAAGGATAACCCTATGAAAAGAAAACATCTATCAGGAAAGAGTATTGGTATTGTTTTTGGAACATTTGCACCAATGCATGTAGGACATGTCGACCTCATCACAAAGGAAAAACGCGCTAACGACAACGTCCTTGTCATCGTAAGTAGCAGCAACACACAAAAAGATCGTGGGACACGCACAGGCCTGTCGCTCAACCGACGCTTTCGTAATGTCCGTGAAGTTTTCTACGATGATGAACTCATCGTTGTGGATAAACTAGACGAAGCCGATATGCCTCCCTATCCAGAAGGTTGGGTGCCATGGGTTAACTGCGTCAAATACCTTATCACTAAGAATACGGATGGTCCCGAAAAAATTACCTTCTATGTTGGAGAGTCAGAGTACGTGATCGAGCTCAATCGCTACTACCCTCAAGCTCAGGTAGAACTCATCGAGCGTTCTATTATCAATATCTCTGCTACTGAGATTCACGATAATCCTATAGAAAATTGGTGATTTATCACCAAACCTTTCCGTCGCCACTTTACTCGTAAGGTCCTAGTTGTCGGATCTGCCAGTGGAGGAAAAACAACCCTTGTTAAGGATTTAGCTCGTACTTACAACGCCCTTTGCTCACTTGAATATGCCAGAGAATATCAAGAGAAGTATAATGTTCGAGATGACGAGTTGTATACCAATGATTATATTCACCTCTTAACCGATCAATATGCCCAGACAGCTGAGATTATTGACAACGGGCAACACTCATGGCTTATTTTTGCAGACACCAACTCAACGGTCACTAAGGTATATATCGACTACTATTTGAAAGAAAACATCTCACAAGAAGAGTTTGATCTATTAGATCGACTCTATCAGGTAACCCAAGCTCGTGAAAAATGGGATTTGATTTTTGTGATACTACCAAAATCAAACTATGTAGATGATGGTTCCCGTGACATGACTATGGCTGATAACCGAACACGGGATTGGTTTACCAAACATCTCTTGGACCTACTATCACCATTCAAGGATAAAATCGTTATTTTAGTAGAAAACTGTGATAGTGACAGTTTTTTTGCTGACAACTACCATTACGCCAAGAAGACAATTAAAGAACGTCTGCATATCGAAATCTAATGGATTGCTTCAGCAAAAGCATTTTCACTTAAAATTAACAATATAGACTAGGAGGCTAAAAATATGTCTAAAACCTTTGAAAATTCTGGTAGCGAAAAATACTTCCTGAAAATCTACAGTAATGAAGAATTGGATAAGTATGCCAAACCCTCAGTAACTGTAGACTCAGTCATCTTCCGCTATTTTGAAGAAAGAGTCCAAACCTTGCTTATCAAACGAAAAAATCATCCTACATGGGAAAATATGCTCTTAGTAGTGGCTTCGTTCAAGAGCAAGAAGACCTCAATACGGCTGTCTGTCGTGAAGTACGTGAGGAGACATCAGTTCAACTGAACACTGATCACATCGAGCAACTCGTTACAGTAGGAACACCTTATCGAGATCCTCGTATGTGGACCATTACAATAGCTTACCTCTGTTTCATGGCTTTTAATGATATTCAAATGGATAAGGCTGCCGATGATGCAGCATCTACGCATTGGTTAGATATCGCGCTATGGTCAATGGCAAGTTGCAGCTTACTGATGGTGACAAGACGCTGTATCATGATGACCTCGCCTTTGACCACTGGGAAATCCTTTTGATTGCTATGGAACGTATTAAGGGAAGACTCTAATATTGCCTAACTATCCTCAACATTATGCCAGAGGAAAATACCTTTACCGCCTACCTTCAGCTGTTTGGGACCTTTAATGAAACATACCTTAAAATGGATTCCACAAATTTCTTACGTCGCTTTAAACATCTTTTCCAAAAAACAGGACGCCAAGTAGCTACCAGAACTAAAAAAGCCGCTACCTACACTTATCAGACCTAACCAATCTAAAGTAGGTTTTGTTTGACAATTTTTACCTTACGTAGTAGTATTAAGAAAAATTAATAAGAGGTAGCATATGAAAAGTTTTACATTAATTAGCGGGATTCTCATTATTCTTTTAGGTGTCTTTTTCTTCGCTAATCCTACAAGCATTCTTGCCATTGTTGGTTGGATTTTTGCTCTAATGATGCTCATTTCTGGGGGTTCAAGTCTCATGGTTTATTTCAAACGTGATAACGAGAACCGTTCCTTCTTCCAATTACTTCAAAGTGTCATTTCGATTGTTTTTGGTATTATTTTGCTATCGGCATCGGTATGGGTACTCTCAGGTGTCGCTGTGACCATCATCGCTTGGTGGCTCCTTGTCTCAGCCTTTACCCAAGGCTTCCAAGCTTATCACCAACGTCAGTTTGGTTTTTCAGGGCAACCTGCTTTGTCAATCGCCTTGATTTGTTTAGTATTTGGAGTCTTGCTCTTTTGTGCACCATTTTTCTCAGCCTTTCTTATTGGTCGCTTTGCAGCCTCCTTAATTATCTTTGCAGGTGTATCTGTCCTCTCCTTTTCATTCCGCTTATGGTAGAACAAAGTTATTTCACTACGTAATAATATAAAAAAGCCTTGCATATGCAGGGCTTTTAGCATGCTTTGAATGTTAAAGAGTTTATCCCTCTAGCCCACTCAAATACTCATAACGTTCGTATTTTTCAAGTAAGGTTTCATTAGTGGTGTCTAAATCACGTTGAAGACTTGCTAGCTGTCCATAATCACTAGCATTTTCAAGCATGGCTGCTTCAATCTCTTCGATTTTAGATTCGAGGTCGGTAATTTCATCCTCGATAATCGCCCACTCTTGTTTTTCAAAATAGCTCATGCGTCTTTTATCTTCTTTGACTTTCTCAACCTTAACTCTAGCTTGCTCTTTTTCTTTCTCTAGAAGGGCTGATTGCTCTTGTAAGAAGGCTTTTTCATCAAGGTAGTCAGTATAGTTGCCAAAGAACTCACGCACCCCACCCTCCTCAAAAGCTAGAATCTTGTTAGCCACCTTGTCCAAAAAATAGCGGTCGTGACTGACGGTTACAACAGGGCCACCAAAACCATTGAGGAAGTTCTCCAAAACAGTCAAAGTCGCAATATCCAAATCATTTGTCGGCTCATCCAAAAGCAGAACATTAGGCTTTTCAATCAGAATCTTGAGTAGATAAAGACGTTTCTTTTCTCCACCAGATAGCTTGGCAATCTGTGTTCCATGGGTAGAACGAGAAAAGAGGAATTGCTCTAAGAGCTCTGTGATGCTGGTGGTCCCAACAGTTGTTTTGACTTCATCTGCGACTTCTTGTAAGTAGTTAATGACACGCTTGCTCTCATCCATATCTTTAATTTGCTGTGAGAAATAGCCAATACGTACAGTCTCACCAATATCTAAGACACCAGCTGTGGGAACAAGGTCACCATTAATCAGATTGAGCAAGGTTGATTTTCCGACACCGTTATCCCCAACAATACCGATACGGTCACGGTTTTGCATGATAAGATTGAAGTCACTGAGAATTGGCTTACCATCTTCATAAGCAAAATCGACATGTTCGAAGTTAACTACCTTCTTACCAATGCGGCTAGTCTCAAAGTTAATTTCAAAATCGTCATTATTGAGCGTTTGGTGAACCTCACCCTTAAGCTCCTTAAAACGATTGATGCGAGCCTGTTGCTTAGTCGCACGTGCCTGTGGTTGCGTTCGCATCCATGCCAACTCCTGCTTATAGAGTTGCTTTTTCTTATGAAGAGCTGCAGCATCACGCTCATCTTGTTCAGCCTTGAGTCGCACGTAATCTTGATAATTCCCTTGGTACTCAATCAGATTTGCCTGGTCTAGCTCAAAGATGCGTGTTGCCACACTATCCAAGAAATAACGGTCGTGGGTAATAAAGAGGACCGTTTTTTTGGAAGACTTGAGAAAATTAGTCAACCAAGCAATGGTATCAATATCCAAATGGTTGGTTGGTTCGTCCAAAAGTAAAAGATCAGCATCATTCAAGAGAACCTGAGCCAACTGCACACGGCGTCTGAGACCACCTGAGAGGTCTCCAACCTTTTGAGAGAGGTCTGACAAACCTAGCTTAGATAAAACCGTCTTAACCTCGCTCTCAATGGACCAAGCATCAAGACTATCCATCTCAGCCATAACCTTCTCTAAACGAGATTGATTATCCTCAAAATAATCCGCCACGAGGGTCTCATATTCACGAATCAAGGCCATCTCACGAAGGTCTGATGACAAGACCGTATCAAGCACTGTCTTGCCATCATCAAATTCAGGCTCCTGAGTTAAATAAGCAATCTTATAACCATTAGCCTTGGTAAAAGGTGACACGTCACCATCAAAACCAATACGCTCTGATACAACATCTAACAAGGTTGTCTTACCAGTCCCATTGACACCAATAATCCCAATACGATCCAGATCATGGATAATAAATGAAATCTCTTTAAAAACCGTCTTGTCCCCAACGGACTTGGTCAATTTTTCAACAATAAAATCTGACATCTTACTTCCTTTTTACAAATAACACCGCTACGGATCCTACGCATGTTCTGTAGCGGTGTGTCATTTTTATTACGTCTTTAGACTTGTTTCATAGCTTGAACAAAGGCCATGATGGATTCCTCATCATTAGCTAATTTACCATCAACGATAGCATTTTCGATAGCTTTGAGAGTACGACCAAGATCTGGACCAGGTTTGAATCCCAGCTCCTTCATCAGCTTGTCACCATTAACAACGATCTCGTGCTTATCATGAATGAGCAACTGACCATCCAACTCGGCAATACGCTCATAATCCACATCCAATCTCTGAGCCTGTCTCAAGGTTTCAGCTTCCTTTAAGAGGTCCTTACCATAATGATAAACATCTTGTTTGGTCACTTCCCTCTCCATTCGGAATCTAAAAATCTCAATCAAAGACTGAACGGTCTTCTGAAAATTGACAGATGTCTTCCATTTTTTAAGAAAAGAGCGTGGATTATCGTGCTTGAGAGCCAGAAGAGTTGCCGCCCAGGCCTGCTCAGAACTCGTAAATCTAAAGTCTTCAGCATAATCTGCTACAAAAGACTGCCATTCCTCTGCTGTCTCTTGAAAATCTGGCAGATACTGATATGCCTTAGTCGCTAGAAGAGCCTTAATCCCTTTTTTCCAATGTGGTGCCAAGAGCAACTTATCAAACTCGATGAAACTTCGCTCAATCGAAATCTTTTCCAAAAGAAAAGCATGACTAGTCATAGCCTCAAAAGTCTTTTCTTCAATATCGAAGTCTAAGCTCGCTGCAAAACGTAGCCCACGCATGATGCGAAGGGCATCTTCGTTAAAGCGTTCCTCAGCCTTACCAACAGCCCTTAAGACACGGTTGTCCAAATCAGCAAGACCATTGAACTTATCAATAACCTCAGCATTTTCATTAAGAGCAAAAGCATTGACTGTAAAATCACGACGCTTAAGGTCCTCTTCCAATGAACGTACAAAGGACACGCTAGACGGACGACGGTAATCCACATAGACATCTTCTGTTCGGAAAGTTGTCACCTCATACTCACCGCCATTTTCTAAAACCAAAACAGTCCCATGCTCAATACCGATATCTACCGTACGCTCAAAAATCTGTTTAGTCTCCTCAGGATAAGAAGACGAAGCAATGTCAACATCGTGAATAGGACGGTTGAGAAGGGCATCGCGGACTGAACCACCAACAAAGTAAGCCTCAAACCCTGCAGCCTTAATTTTCTCTAATATTGGTAAAGCCTTCTGAAATTCAGAAGGCAAATAACTTAATTTCATAGTAAATGTTCCAAACCATAAACAAGCTGATCACGTTTAACCACTTCTTTAATACCAAGATTGACCCCGCTCATAAAAGAAATACGGTCATAAGAATCGTGACGTAAGGTCAATCCTTCTCCTTGGGCACCAAAGATAACCTCTTGGTGAGCCACAAGACCTGGCAAACGAACACTGTGAATACGGAAACCATCAAACTCTGCACCACGTGCTCCAGCAAGTGTTTCCATTTCATCCTCAGCTCCCTGACGTTTGCTCTCGCGAACCTCACGAATAAGTTCAGCTGTTTTCACTGCTGTACCTGATGGCGCATCTTTCTTTTTATCGTGGTGAAGCTCAATGATTTCAAGATCTGGGAAATATTTACTAGCTTCTGCTGCAAACTTCATAAGAAGGATAGCACCAATAGCAAAATTAGGAGCAATCAATCCACCTATAGACTTGTCTTTAGAAAGATCTGTCAATTTCTGAATTTGTGCTTCAGTAAAGCCTGTTGTTCCTACAACCGGTGCAAAGCCATTTTCCAAGGCAAAACGGGTATTTTCATAGGCAACAGCAGGAATGGTGAAATCTACCCAAACATCTGCATCGAAACCAACCAAATCAGCTTTATCCGTGAAGACAGGAACACCATCCACTTCCTTTTCTGCCGCAAACGGGTCAAGCAAGGCAGCCAAGGTCAATTCATCATCTCCCTTAACCATTTCAACCGCAGTTGAACCCATTCTTCCTTTAAATCCGGCAACAATAACTTTAATAGACATATTATTTTTCCTCTCTATTGATTTCGCTCATAGGCAAGCCTGATTCCAGATGGAACGTACTTATTTGGTAAATTTAGGTGTTAAACCTAGCACTAGCGCTCCCTCGACCAAGTGCGTCGCAATCACAGCACATAAGGATACCACCGATGAAACAGTAATCCCTTGAGCTTCCAGCTGACTTTTAAAAGCCTCAGCCTTTTCAGGAGCATTGGTATGAAGGATGCTAAGCTCCATTTCACGATTGTCTTCGGCTAGGGCAACCAAGCGTTTCCTAGCTTTCTTCTCTGTACGTACCTTTTCAAAAACAACGATTTTGCCTTCAGCATTAAAATGTAAAATGGGTTTGATAGATAAGATATTCCCCAAATAGCTGAGCCATTCGACAGGCGGCCACCCTTAACAAGGTGATTAAGATCATCCACAAGAATATAAGCCGTCGTGTTTTCTACTTGCTCCTCGAGCTTCTTCAAAATATTCTCGAATGACATTCCTTGCTCTGACCAATGCAAAACGTTTCTAACCATAGCACCCATAGGAGCTGCCGTGATTTTAGTCTCGTGAAAAGCAACCTTCAACTTGGCATGATCTTCAATCAAAAACTGACTATTAGCCCAAAAACCAGAAATCCCCGAAGAAAGGAAAAGCCCAATGACATGGGTATATCCTTGCTCCCCCAACTCCATGAAAAGGTTATCCAAGTTCGGCTAGATTAGGTTGTGATGTCTTGAGCAGTTCCTCAGAGTTTGCCATTTTCTCATAAAACTGATTCACATCCAAGTTCTTTCCTTCAACAAAAGGCTGTTCCTCAACGATAACCGGAATATCTAAAATATAAACATCAGCATGCCCCTGAATTTCAGTAGGTGGATTAACCGATGAATCCGTAATAACTGCTAAAGACATCTTAGAACTCCAAGTTAATTCCTGGACGATCCAAGGCGATTTCAGTCACTTCATAAGTCAAACGCTGAAGTGTATCCAATAGCGGTGCTGCTAAATACTCAGCTTCTTCTTGTGAGAAATCTTTTGGGTTATTGACGATACGGTTTTGAATATGGTTCATTTGAGAAACAATCCCTGAGATAACAAACTCATCACGAACAATCATAAATTGCAAAACAGCTACAACCGAACGTATTGTTAGCTTCTTTATCTTTATGGTGCAACTGAAACGTTACTTCAACATTTGTTTTAGGAACACCATTCTCTTTTTCCCACTCATGGTTACGAACATCATAGTGGTAACGGTTAACAAATACTTTTTCGTGAATTAAATCCATTAGTTATTATTCTCCTTGATAAAATCACTCTTTATTATAGCATAAATATGTTTTATTATGGGAATATTATTGACAGAAAAATGAGTATTTAAACTGATTTTGACAGTACTAATAAGCACTAGCAAACTAAAAACTTTGACTTGACCGTCAAGCTACTAAAACAGAGCTCCTTCACCAGAAAAGAGCCCTTATATTAATATCTAACAGTCCCTCAGAGAACGTTTCTGTTGTCCCTGTTCATCAAAATTCTCAGGAGCTAACCAATTCTCAAATCGTTCTTTAAGCCTTGGCCACTCACTATCAATAATCGAGAACCAATCCGTATTTCGACTACGTCCCTTATAAATAGCATGATTACGAAAACACCCTTCATAGGTAAAACCAAGTCTCTGAGCTGCAGTCACAGAAGGACGGTTGAGACTGTCACATTTCCACTCATAACGACGATAGTTGAGGCCTTCAAAGACATATTTCATAACCAGATATTGAGCTTCTGTGGCTACCCGAGTTTTTTGTATAGCAGGAGCCAAAATCACCCGTCCCATCTCTACACTACGATTTTTGGGTGTAATAGCATGAGTGAGAAAGTACCCAGAACCTTCCCTGAAACTTTATCCCTAATGGCAAAGAAATAAGGGTTAGAAGACTGCTCATAGTCTTCCAAACACTGACGTACTGCTTCTTCAGATTCAAAAGGATCCGCATACATATAGGTCCAGTCTGAAAGAATCTGATTGGTAAAGTAGAAGTCTAGAATATCTTCATAGTGTTCTGCTACCGTCAAATGTTCAACACTACAATAACGACCTTCTAATAGAGCAACATCTGGCATTTTACCTGGACTGGTATCTGCTAGACTTGGCCCTATTTCTTGTTGGTAGTGATTTAAAGGCATAGGTATCTTCCTTTCATAAATAAGAAAAGCCTACACAAAAGTGCAGACTTTAGCTGAATTATTTAGCAACTGGGTATACAGATACTTGTTTTTTGTCGCGACCTTTACGTTCAAAACGTACAACACCTTCAACTTTAGCGAAGAGTGTATCATCACCACCACGGCCTACGTTTACACCTGGTAGATGTGTGTACCGCGTTGACGGTAAAGGATTGATCCACCTGATACAGTTTGTCCATCAGCTGCTTTAGCTCCAAGACGTTTAGCTTGTGAATCACGACCATTGGAAGTAGAACCCCCACCTTTTTTGTGGGCGAAAAGTTGCAAGTTTTCAAGAGTTTTCAACATAAGATTTGTGTCCTTTCTTAGTGATTAGTCGTTAGCTTACGCGTTGATAGCGTTGATAACAACTTTTGTATAAGGTTGACGGTGACCTTGTTTACGGTGGCTACCTTTTTTAGGTTTGTATTTGAAAGTGACAACTTTCTTTTGTTTACCTTGTTTTTCGATAGTTCCGACAACAGTAGCTCCCTCAACAACTGGAGTACCTACTACAGTTTTATCACCACCGACAAGAACAACTTCGTTAAAAGTTACTTCTGATCCAGCTTCAGCGTTGATTTTTTCAACGTAGATTGCTTGACCTACTTCAACTTTAACTTGTTTCCACCAGTTTGATGATTGCGTATGTGCTCATGATGCACCTCCTATTAAAATTTTTAATATATCTGAGGTTTCCCTCTGTGAAGACTCGCCTAGTACTGCGGGGACGAACCCACTTACAAAAACAGTAGTCGTGCGGTTGCACAGGACGTGCATTTAGTCAACGTTACAATTCTATCATTTTTCCCCGATAATGACAAGAGAAAAAGTTTTTTGATTACCCTTATTCTGCCAATTTAAGTTTAATCACCTAATACGCCATCTAGTCCACTCTTACACCATGCTTACCTAGGAAAGTCTTAGCCAAATCTTGCTCAATCTTATCTAAAGAAAGACTCCTATCAGTTATTAAAATCTGATACCGCTCCGTTCCTTCAAAATAGAAATGGTTCAAAGACTGATAGCCATTATTTTCATAAAAAGCCAGACGTTTTAGTCGTTGAGTACGGTTAGAAGCATCCTCTTCATCCATAGACTCAATCATAAGCACACATGGTCGTCTTCCTGCTTCTTCCCTACTTGTGCTAAAATTTGACTACCGTAACCCTGCGACTGTTTACTTTCCTCAACCGCAAGAAAGAGTAGGTAGACCAGGTTATTAGTACAGATTGCATAGGTAAAACCAATAAAAACTTCCTGATCAAAATAAGCCAAGAATGATTGCCCATTTTTCAAACTATTCCAAGACAATTGCCGTAGTGGGAGTCTCTCCTCCACAGGGAAAGCCGCTTCATAAAGTGAAGCGACCTTCCTGAATGTTGGTGTCAGAGGACAAATGTTACGAACCTCTAGTGTTATTTCCCTAACCAATAACCTTCTTATAATCTTCTGGTGTCGCCACATGAGCATGCTCACGTTGACGATCAAGCAAATGACTAAGGAAGTCACGGTTCCCCAAGGCTTCTTTAAGTGTTTGTTTAAATTGCCCAGCTTCATAGGTGAGAAAATATTGCTTGGTGCAGTATAATCTGGACCATGGCTTGTGTTCGTAAAAGCTAGGATAAGCAAGTTATTTTCAAAGGCAGCACGTGTCGCCGACAGGATTTCATTTTGGTGGTTAATATCCAAATAGAAATCAGCCTGTTGATAGAGACGCTTAACCTGCTCCGTTGTAATATTCGGATAAAGGCTAACATTACTATATTTAGCTAAATCCATCAGGCGGCTTGACATTTCAGTGATTGCCCCAATATGGTAGTGCATGGTAGGTACTTCACTAACAATGCTTTCCAAGTGTTCAATCTGATCTGAGTTAGTCAAGATAAGTGCTTGATTTTGGAAATTATTCTGACGGGCAAATGGATACATGAAGCCAAGGAAAGCCACACGAGAAGCCTGCTCGGAACTAATCAGTTTTAGAAGATTTGTGTAAGCTGTGTATTCTTGCACAACAATCTTAGTTTGACGGTGATTGCTATCAAGAAGGAGACGCATGTTCCCAGGAACAGTGTCAGTGATAGGCTCTTGCCAGAAGAGGACATCTTGACCAGTATTTGGAAGATTCATAGCTGTCAAGAAAGGTGTTGATAAGGAGTTATAAAGGATACGCCGCAAATCATAACCAGCTTCTTTAAGATAAAAGACTACAAACTCTGATTTATTTTTGAAAATGTAGACCTTGTCTTTCCAATTCAAGATAACGTCTTTGGTCAAATGGTTAACGACGATAACTTCCTTGTTGTCTGGAGTGAAATAACTAGTAATGGTCGCTTCTTGCTTAATATTGTAAGTTGTTTGTGAGAAACGATACCCCTTGTTATTGTAGTGATCAGTCACGCGCAAGCGACCCGACTCATCATACCAATCCACAGCTTTAACTAGACGCTGATGAGTAGGATGCGCATAGTGAATATGGCCACGTTTCTTATCAAAACGGAAGATTTCCGCGTTGCTATTTGTTCCTAAAATTTCCCAATAATCAGGCACGGGTACTTGATTAAAGTAAAGTGCAGAACCCTGAACCTTATCAAAGCCTGTGAAAAAAAGGTAAGGTGAGGTCACATCGCTAGGTAGAAAGCCATTATCTGAAAGACAAACTGTTGTATTCACATAGCCAGCGACAATCAGCGAGTAATGGAGATCCCAACTACCTTGACTATAGTCTTCAAATAAATTAATCATGATCAGTCATCTCCCTTACTAAGTTAAGCCACTTCTGCTCGATTTCCTCTGTCAAAAAGCCTTTAGCGATATCATAAGAGACTTGATGAATATGATCTAAATCTGAACGATTGAAGAAAGCTACAATTTTCTCTGCCAAGGCTGCTACAATAGCAGGCTCATCATCTTTTTCAAATCGAGGGATTAAGTAACCATTTTCATTATCCTTGATAAAAGTTTGGTTTCCATAACGGACATCAAAACCAATCATACCAAGGCCCGAACCAACAGCTTCTAGAAGTGTCAAGCCAAAACCTTCACTCTTAGAACCTGATAGGTAAAGTTCGTAATCCTTGTAGACTTCTATTAAATCCTGGTGACCCTTGAGATGGATGTAATCCTGAGCTTGATTTTCCTCGATGATTGCCTTAAGCTTGGATTCTTCAGCACCTGTACCAAAGATATCAAAGTTAACTTGTGGCAGACTTTCTTTAGCCTTGACAACAGCCTTAACCAGCCAATCCACGTGCTTTTCATTGGCCAAACGTGAAGCTGTGATGATTGAGAATGGTTTACGCTCTCCTTCAGGCTCTCTCAGTTTATCCACACTTCCCACAGGAATCGTTACGATATGAGGTTTAAATGGTGTATATTTGTTGAACTGATCTAGCATAATGCTACGTTGACACTCTGTCGCTGTGATGAAGAAATCAACCTTATCTGCATTGCTGAATTGGTACTCATAGAAGTTATTCCAAAGAATAGTCTTGTCTGTCACAGCATTTTCACTAAAGTGCTCTGCATGGACAACAACTCCAAGCTTAGCTGGTTTAGTATTACGGAAAACAGCCTGTCCTGTACCAGTTGCACGGTCCAAAATGACAATGTCTTGATCGGTTAGACCTAGTTGAGACATAAAGTAGGCAATAAACTCCTGCTTGGAAGACAGAATCTTATCTGGGAAACGGAAGACACTATCCTTACCATCAACAATTTCATCGTAAGCAATACTGCCATCTTCATTGAAGAAACGGCGTTGATAGAGGTGGGCCTTATTATCTACCGGTGTGTAGTACTCTGTAAACATCTTAGTATATGAATAAAAGTCTTTACGAATTAGGCAACCACGCGATACTTTTTCCACACGATGGACAATATCTTCACCCTCTTTACGCAAATAAGCGGCGTAAAAAATATCTTCCTTGGTACAAAAGAGTTTAACCACTTTGCCATTAATCTCACGACGCGTAATGTCATAAGGAATTTCCTTTTCCAAATCCTTGACAGTATAGGTCGTTGGGGCAATCTTAAGGTCTGTAAAATAGCTGTAAAGCCAGATGATATCTTCATCTGAAAATCCCATGTTACGGACCAAATCAGAAAGATTGTCCTGCAAGAACATATCCATAAAGACAAACTTAGCCTTAATACCTGTGTTTTTGAAAATTGTAGAACGGTAGGCCTGGGCATACTCAACACCACTTGATGCCCAACCGATTCCTAAATTGATGTTATAAACAGTCATGCAGTTTCCTTTCTAGGTAAAAGTTCAACATCGACATTTCTTTTTCGATATAGCTAACTCTAATGATACCTGGGCGATAACAAAC
>ENA-OQCO01000443-OQCO01000443.1-human-gut-metagenome-genome-assembly--contig:-NODE-443-length-22713-cov-1.864961_pt1 | contig 22713 bp, 26 predicted proteins | sample MGYA00242500_ERZ504582 | MGnify/ENA primary metagenome ERZ504582 (study PRJEB26092, sample SAMD00036346) | human gut metagenome | host: Homo sapiens | study: EMG produced TPA metagenomics assembly of...
TTCCGATTTAATAATTTTATATAGCTTTTTTTGAAAAGGAATACTAAAATCGTAATATTCAAAAATTCCTGTTTCCGATTTGTTGCCTATACATTTATTTAAAATTGAAAGTAAGGAAGTCTTGCCGCAATTGTTTTTCCCTACAATCATTATCACATGTTATTACAGTATTTTTTAGAAGTCTATAGTTGTTAACAGATATTTTCTCAATCTTCATTTTAGCTCCTCCATATTGTCTTAAAGCAACAATTATATTTTAAAATTAATTTATTTTCGTTAGGTATTATTCTCATAACACTTCAACACACCTATTCAAATGCACACCCGATTAGTATCCCTTTCAGCCATCTCCCTATACCTCCCCATCAACTCCGCCACACATTCGCTCTCAGTAATCTTCCTATCAAAACCAAACGCCGCCATAACAGCAAAATCGTTTTGGTGGTGAGCCTTGCGGAGCTCGGCAGGCATAGTCAGCTCGTTATAAAGGTCAGCGAGAGAGCAGTCGGAATATTTTACCCTTGCGTCAAGAATAGCCTGTGCAGATGTTTGGTATAGATTTTAATCGACTTTTAAACCAAATTCTGTAATCTCTGATTTTACATATTCGATATTATTCTCTTCACAGCAAGCTATGATAGCTCTTTCTCCAATTTTACAGCCTAATATAACTTTTGTAGGCTTAGCAAAGAAATAATTTCTACCATTTTTATCAAGAGGAGATGTAGGCTTATCAGAATCCAAAATAAGCATTGCTGCAATTATACGCCATTCCTTTTCATAACTTCAATCACTATGTTTACATGAAGATATTAATCCGTATATATAAGTATTTTTAGGCAATTATTTATTTGTTAATAATTTTACTACATCAAAATAATTATATTTATAATTTACCAGGAAAATAATATTGCGGGAAACTTCTGAAATATTCACAGTATCATATTCTAAACATACACCAGAGTAGTTTTTTGTATAGTGATACCACATCGGATTATTACAATTTGTTTCTGAAAGGGAAGCCACTCTTATGCCACTACGAATAATATCTTTAAAATCTCTATTCACATCTTTTATAAGCGTCATATCTAACTATCAAAAGGGTCGTTAAAGGTTTCAGGGTGTGCCAAGAATATGTTTCCTGTTGCTATTTCGTCCAAAACTCGTTCTAAAGCGCTATAGCTACTAACATTTCTATATCGGTATAATTTTTGAGGTATATGTTGTTGTTTGAGCAAGTGAGCATTGTTAATGTCTTCTGACGTGTCGGATAAAAATAATTTCCAAAATTCTTCTTTCCAATCCATTTTACTTTCTCTCCGTCATCTTGCATCGTATTTCTCCTCTGTCAATTCCCTATACCTCCTCATAAGCTCCGCCACACATTCGCTCTCGGTAATCTTCTTATCAAACCCATACGCCGCCATAACGGCAAAGTCGTTTTCGTGGTGAGCCTTGCGGAGTTCGGCGGGCATAGCAAGTTCATCGTAGAGATCGGCGAGGGAGCAGTCAGGATAGAAGGCACGGGCGTCAAGGATAGCCTGTGCAGTCTGTTCGATTTTCGCTTTCTGTTCATCTGTTGGGTTGCACCAAGGAAAGTTGTTGTAGACAACATTAACAGAATAGCGATAATCACTTTTAATTCTACCGCATACAACCCTCATCCAACTATTATGAACATTTGACATAAGTACACCAAAATCATAAAGTGTAGCGTTAGGCATAAGTAAATTTGCGTTGCTACAAATTATATCACTACTAACAAATCCAATTGGAATGTATTTACGTCGTTCAGATGAGTGACATGGAATAATGATATATTCTGTATCGGGCTGACGAATTTCTCCAAATAAAGTTGGGGTATCAGCTAATTTTCTTGTTGCTTCTCTGTTACTGCTTTCTCTTATTTCCTTTACCTTTGCAATAGCTTCTTTAACGGGAGATTATTTTTAGTATTTCAGCAGGACGAAATACCCTTTAACCAAAGACACCCATCTTTCCATTATTATGCAAAAACTCGGTTGCCCCAAGAAAACGCTTAAACATTTTTTCGGCTAAGGGATATTTGCTTATGATTTCGTCTTTTTCTTCGGTTGAAAAGTCACTTAATATACCATTGTCATTTGGCATACTTCCAAAAACAACGGCAGGCACATTACAAATTGGTTTTTTCCTGCTTTCCATAAACACATTATCTGCTTCAACAAGATAACCATTTATGTTTTCAACAATCTTAACCGCACCATTTTCAAAAAGCTGTTTTTGTGATGTGTTTTCAGCTATACTGAAACCGACAATAACACAATGAACGTGAGCTTTTAAACTTGCCTCGCTGTCCCAACGGAATGTACGGTGTGCAAAATCAATATGAACTCCGTTTTCAAAGAGATTTTTCCAAAGAATTGCAACTTGTTCGCCTTGTGTAATGCTGTTTGTGGAAACAAGAGCTGTTCTGACTTCCGTTTCTTTCATCATATCAGCGGCTTTTTTATACCAACAGGAAACATAGTCAATATTTCCAATACCTTTTGCTCCATTAAGAATAAATGATACATCGTCCTTTTGCTCGGCAGACATAAGTCTTGCCCCCACAAACGGCGGATTACCCATAATATAATTCAGCTCCGCTTTTGGCACAACGCTCTCCCAATCCACACGCAGAGCGTTGCCCTCTACGATATTCGCATAGCTTTTCAGCGGCAGAAAATCAAGGCTCATCTGCACGATTTCCTCGGTGGCTTTCATCATCTGCGACTCGGCAATCCAAAGCGCAGTTTTCGCAACCGTCACCGCAAAATCGTTGATTTCAATTCCGTAGAACTGCCCGATTGACACCTGAATCGGGTTCAAATCGCCATCGCCGAACATCATCTGCCCCTTGTAAATTTCAATCAGAATTTCATTTTCCAGCTTTCTGAGGCTGATATAAGTTTCCGTCAGAAAGTTGCCCGAACCGCAGGCAGGGTCAAGGAATTTCAATTCAGACAGCTTCGTCTGAAACTCTTTCAGCCGCTTTTCACGCACATTCGCCTGCTTCGCCGCCTTGATATCCTCGAACTCGGCACGCAGCTCGTCAAGAAACAACGGGTCGATAACCTTGTGAATGTTTTCGATTGAGGTGTAGTGCATACCGCCGCTGCGGCGTGTTTCGGGGTTTAAGGTTGACTCAAAAACAGCTCCGAAAATGGTTGGCGATATTTCCGACCAATCGAAGTCGGCACTTGCCTTTTCCAGGAGAATGTCCATAATTTCTTCCGTAAAATTCGGGATTTCTATGTTTTCATCCGCAAACAATCCGCCGTTGACGTACGGAAAAGCAGCTAAATCCTCATCAAGATACGGGTCACGCTCGCTGTCCTTCTGGTCAAGCACCTGAAACAATTCTATCAGAGCCTTTCGGGCTGACTTCGCCTCAAACTGACGGAGATAATCGTGGAACATTCCATGCTTACCGAAAATGCCTGCGTCCTCGGCATACAGACAGAAAACAAGGCGCACACACAGCATATTAAGGCTTTTGAGGGACTCGGAGTCGTCGGGATTTTTATACTGTTTGAGGATTGCATTATACAGCTTTCCCACCAATTCGCCTGCCTGTAAGGAAACTTCCATTTCCTTTTTGATATGCTCGTTGCCTGTATCCACAAGAAAATTCAGGCGGTAATATTCCTTGTGCAGGTCTTTTAGGAAGATTTGCTCAGGTTCGGCGTTGGGCTTGTTCATATTGTAAATGAGAATTTCGGTGAAGTTGGAAACAATAATCCACTTTGCCTTTTCCTCATAGGGCAGGTAATTATTATAGCGGAAAGCCTGTCCGTAAGGCGTAAGCTTTTCTCCGTCCGACTGCGTGGCAGTACGGCGTAACGAAATGTTTGAGCCTTTCTGCTCGATAAGGATTTTGTTTGACGGAATATAGCCGTCGATATATTTTTGATTTTTCTCTACAACAACAGGCTTTTCAAACTCGATAACGGAGATCGGATTTTCTACTCCGAGGACATTTCCGAGCAGTTCTATCCAAAAGCGTGCAGTTTCCTGCTTTTCGTTGCCCTTGTCTTTCCAGTATTCTGAGAACGCCTTTGCGGCAGATTTTTGCTGTGTGTCGGTCATGGTTTTGCACTCCTTGTCTGCAAAATGGTATAAATATACATAATAATTATATCGCTCATAGCGAAAAATGTCAACAAATCCAAATCACTGATTAAAATAAATTTGTGCAACTGTCCGAAATTTAGTATATCAATAAGCTGTTTTCGCAAAACCGAGAAAACAGCTTATTTTTGTTACGTTACAGAAAATTGTACTAACACGAGAGACTCAAATAATATTCTTTTGTAAAAATAAGAGAAATTGCAAAAAATATTCAGAACTCCCCTGTAAAAAAGCCTTGTTTTTTTCCTTATAAGTGAAGGGAATCAAAAGTACCAATCAAATAATGTTGATTTTATGCAGCTATACAGACTTTTGTAAAATTGCGAAAAAAGACTTAAAAAACCAACCGTTTTTGTAGGTACTTATGAGAGGTGCTTTTACTGCTCTCGAAAATAAAACAAACGGAGGTACAAATTATGACAAGAAAAACAAAACAGGAGCTTATCGCACAGGTGGTCGCTTTGCTGGATGCTTTGATTGAGGTTGAGGACAATGCTCCGACAATTATGGTTTCCGCCAAGGAACAGCCAGTGGAAATGCTGACGATTAAAGAATGCACCGAGGCGGTCAGAGGATTGTCCGAACATACTGTCCGTCAGCTCATTGTACAGGACAAGCTGCCCCATATCCGCACTGGTCAGGGTAAGCGTGGAAAGATACTGTCAGCAAGGCGGCGCTGCTGGAATATCTGGGAGGTGCGGCGTGATGGATAGTATGGACGAATGGTTGACCCTTATCATCTCAATACACAAACCCGTGACGATGTGCGACGGTTGTGACGATATTTATGACAGTGGATGCGGTGCTGAAAACATCGTCACATCGTCGCATATCGTCGCAAAATGCAGAGGGTATCCCTCTGCTTCTCCTGCGGTCTGTGACCGCAAAAAAGGGACCAAGAGGAACTGCTTGCCCACAGACTATTTTCCTGCAAAATAGTCCTAGTGGGTTAGAACTATTCAGCAGAATAGTGTTCGTTCGCTTCGCTCCTCTTTATGAAAGGAGTGCAAAAAATATGAGCTATGCAATTATCAGAAACGAAAATCACAAAGTAGGTGCTGTACCTCTTCTTGAACGGCATAATGAACGTCTAAACAAAAATTATAGTAACAAAGATATTGACATAAATCGCTCGTCTGAAAATTATTACCTTAAGAAAATACAAGCGGAATCCTATCTTCAGGAATTTGAAAGTATACGCACCCGACAGGAGTTAAAAGGTAACCTGCGTTTACAGGGCAAAAAGCAAAGTACTGTTCTCTGCGAATTTGTCATTACTTCCGACAAGGAGTTCTTCGACCGTCTGGGCGGTGAGCGTACAAAGAAATTCTTTGAGGACGCTTATGATTTTGTAACGGCAAAAGTCGGCGGCGAACAGTACATCCTCTCTGCTGTGGTGCATATGGACGAAGCTACACCGACCTTGCTCTTAACGGCAAGAGTATGAAAACGGGCAAGCCTTTATCTAGAAAGACAGCGATTCATCATCTGAGCTTCATTTCGGACGTATTCAGCTATGCGGTTAAAATGGATATGCTGTCGGAAAACCCGTGCAGAAAAGTGACTGTTCCAAAGGGTGAGAAAAAGGAAAAGGAAATCTACACTCTTGAGGAAATCGAGAAATTGTTCATGCTCTTGGAAAAGGCACCGCTGAAATACCGCACATTCTTTACGCTTGCAATTTACAGTGGGTTTAGACGTGGAGAACTTCTCGGTTTGGAGTGGAAAGACATTGATTGGGAGCATAATGTGATAAGCGTTATAAGGACGTCGAATTACACGGCCGACAAGGGGATTTATACGGATACCACGAAAACGAAAAAATCTCAGCGTTCCTTAAAATTTCCGATGTCGTGATGAATTTGCTCAAAGCGTACAAATCCGAACAGGACGAAGAAAAAATAAAGCTGGGAAGCAAGTGGATTGATTATGACAGGCTGTTTGTAAAGTATGACGGACGACCTATGAATAACAATACGCCGTATTTCTGGTTCAGCGAATTCTGCAAGGAAAACAATTTCCGATTTTGCGACATTCATAGTATGCGGCACTTTTATGCCTCGGCTTTAATCAACGAGGGTGTGGACGCTGCTGCAGTTTCAGGTGCGTTAGGCCATTCGGTTGTCAGTACAACAACCTCAATTTACTGCCATGTATTTCAGCAGGCACAGGCAAGGGCAGCCGAAGCGATTGCTTCGGCGCTTGACTTTTCATCCAAGAAATAAGAGTTACGGCAAAGGATAAGAACACTCAATAAAGGACAAATAAAGGACAGACGTCCGAAAAGCCTGCCCTTAAAAGAGAAAACCACGTAAAATCAACGATTTTACGTGGCATATGTTGGTGACCCGTACGGGAATTGAACCCATGATTCCGCCGTGAAAGGGCGGTGTCTTAACCTCTTGACCAACGGGCCTTATTTGGTAGCGGCAGTAGGATTTGAACCAACGACCAATCGGGTATGAACCGAGTACTCTAGCCAACTGAGCTATGCCGCCATTTATGTCGTTTTTCGCTTACCGCTTTATGCGACTATATTATTATACACGCTTATTTTCTAAATGTCAACATAATTTTATGAAAAAATCTCGATTTGTTTATATTCACAATTTAACGCTTAAATTAAATTTATAATTTGTTAAAATCAACAAATCGTAAATTTAAATTTTCTTATTTGTATATTTTAATGCAAAAAATACGCCCTTTCGGCCTATTAGTGAACGGTATTAAACAGCGGAGCATTCATTCGCTTACCGTTACTATTTAACGAAAGGGGTTTTTTTATGTCATGTTTAAATCAGAAATCGTTATGCAGACTTTTTTGCTGTAACTATGCAAGATTAGGAGATGTATACGAGCTGCGCTGAAAAGCGGACTGCCTCCTGAAACTGCCCTTGCCGACGGTACGAATATTATTAATCAGGCAAGGTATAGAAGGCTTATTGAAAGCCTTATGCAGAAAAGCATACCTCCTAAGGCGGTCGTTATGACCGGTCTTGAAAGGCTTGCGTTCGGAAGAGCCAACGACGCGGCGTCGCTGGTTTTTTCAGAGGAGCTTCCTTCGCCCGATAAGATCGGAGCTTTGGATCTTTTTAATGTGTCGGAAATGAAAAGAGTCAAGGGAGGAGGAGTAGAAATAAAGCTTTTTGACAGACAAAAGGCAATGGAACGGATTTACGAATATGCGTCCGAGGAAAATACCGCGTCGGCTGCGGCAAATCTTATTGACGCTCTTACCGGATTGGAGGATGAAACTGCCGATGACGTTTAAAAGCTTTTCGCCGAAACAGAAGCTTGCTCTTTCCTGGTGGGGTATCCCTAAATACCGAAAAAAAGACGCCGTCATATGCGACGGAGCGGTCAGATCGGGAAAGACGCTTTGCATGTCGATGGGATTTGTAAGCTGGGCCATGAGTTCGTTTTCAGGCAATTCCTTTGCTCTCTGCGGGAAAACTGTTTCGTCGCTTCGCCGCAATCTTGTAGAGCCTCTTGCAGGTCTGCTGGGCGCTATGGGATTTAATTATATTGAAAAGGTCAGCAAAAATTATATCGATATAAGTCTTTACGGCAGGAAAAACAGATTTTATCTGTTCGGAGGAAGAGACGAGAGCTCTGCGGCGCTTATTCAAGGCATGACGCTTTCAGGAATACTTATGGACGAGGTTGCTCTTATGCCAAGATCGTTTGTAGAGCAAGCGATGGCAGATGCTCTGTTTCCGGTTCTAAAATGTGGTTCAATTGCAATCCGGATAATCCGTATCATTGGTTTTACCGGGAATGGATAAAAAAATCCGAGGAAAAAAATGCTCTTTATATTCATTTTACTATGAAGGATAATCCGTCTCTTTCCGGGGAAATAAGAAAAAGATATGAAAAGCTTTATTCCGGGGTTTTTTATGACAGATTTATTCTTGGCAAGTGGACTGCCGCAAGCGGCAGGGTTTACCCGATGTTCAGCGAAAGCATTCATACGTTTGAAAAGGCTCCGGATTGCGACCGATTTGTCGTGTCGTGTGATTACGGAACAGTTAATCCGTCGTCATTCGGACTGTGGGGGCGCTGCGGAGGAGTTTGGTACAGGCTGGAGGAATATTATTATGATTCCAGAAGAGAAGGGATATCGAGAACCGACGAGGAGCATTACAGCGGTCTGGAGAGCCTTATAGGAGATCGTGAGCCGGAATATATAATCGTTGATCCGTCGGCGGCAAGCTTTATAGAATGTATCAGGCGTCACGGAAGATTTAGAGTTATACCTGCGAAAAACGATGTTCTTTACGGAATAAGGCGGGTAAGCGACGCTTTGAAAAGCAGGAGAATTCTCATATCTGCGGATTGTCAGGACTGCCTAAGGGAGTTTTCGCTATACTGCTGGAATGAAAAGTCCGGAGGCGATATTCCGGTAAAGGAGAATGATCATGCGATGGACGATGTCAGATATTTTGTGACTGCCGCGATAGATTCAGGCAATACCGATGATTTTTTTGTGGCTTCTGTCGCGCGTTGAAGGGAGGTGAATTTAATGAGACTATTCAAAGGCGGAAAGAGAAGCGTTCGACCCGATACAGCGGCTGTTTATTCTGCTGCGAGAGGCTCCGAGACGGCCGATTTTCCGAATAGTGTAGATTGCTGGGAAAAGGAGCTTTATGACAGACTGCGTTTCACAGTGCCTGTTATAGACGCGGCAATCGGTAAGATTGTGAGGCTTACGGGAGGCTATAGAATTATATGCTCCGATGAAGGAATGCAGGAAACGATGGATTATTTTGTGTCCGGCGTTCCTGTGGGACTAACGGGAGTTTCTATGCAGAGCTTTACAGACAGCTTTCTTGAAAGTCTTCTTACATACGGAAACGCGGTAGGCGAAATTATTCTCGACCGTGAAACCATGAATATCAGCTCTCTTTATAATGGAGATCCGTCGAGATCGCTGTCTTGCCGGACCAGTCTACAGGCTGCGCCGTTTATTATTTGAAGCAGAGCGGAGGAAGGCTTAAACGTCTTGAAAATCCTAATCTTATATTATTTTCAGCATTGAATCCTCCGCCCGGAAAAACCATGGGGGTTTCAATACTCAGGGGACTGCCGGCTCTAAGCAGGATTTTGATGAAAATATATCAATGTATCGGACAGAACTATGAAAGAGCTGGGAATGTAAGATATGCGGTTACCTATAAGCCTACCGGGGACAGCTCTGAAAGGGCGTATTCAAAGGAAAGGGCGATGCAGATCGCTAAGGAATGGTCGGACGGTATGACGGCTGCTAAAAACGGTGAAATAAGGGATTTTGTCGCTGTCGGAGACGTCGACATAAGAGTCATAGGAGCAGATAATCAGCTTTTTGATACCGAGATTCCTGTAAGACAGATATTGGAGCAGCTTATAGCAAAGCTTTCAGTTCCGCCGTTTCTTCTGGGACTCAACTGGTCGACGACCGAGCGGATGTCGTCGCAGCAGGCTGATATTCTTACATCTGAGCTGGAGTATTACAGAAGGCTTATAACGCCGGTTATCAGAAAAATCGCCTCGGCATATCTGATGCAGATAGGATCCGACAGCGAAGCGTATGTTGAATGGGATAATATCAATCTTCAGGACGAATCGGTTCTTGCCGACGCGCGTCTGAAAAATGCTCAGGCCGAGGAGATTGAAAGAAAACTTGAAAATGAAAATTAAAATATGGAGGATAAATTATGTATAATGATATAAAACTTGAAAAGGGACTTTATAATCTTGCGGGAAAAAGCTTTATACAGGTTCTTGAGGAACGCGATCCTGATGAAAACTATGACGGAACGCCGTTAAGCAATCTTGACGCCTTTGAAAGACAGCTTAAGCGCTTCGATATAAAAATAAGCGGCGAGAACTGCGATAAGGTAGAAAAATTCTTTGTGACAACGGAAAGCGCGGTGCTTTTTCCTGAATTCGTCAGGAGAGCCGTAAACGCGGGTATGGAAGATTCTATATTAGGCGACATTGTTGCTGTTAAGACGATTTCAGACTGCAATCAGTACAGAGGCTATTCGGTTACAGACAATGTTCCGTACACTTCAAAAACAACCGAGGGAAACGCTCTGCCGGAAACCTCTATTAAAGAATCCGCCACATCTGTCAGCCTGTTAAAATACGGCAGACTTATTACAGCTTCGTATGAGGCGGTAAGGCTTCAGAGATTGGACGTATTTGCCTTAATGCTTCGTTCAATAGGTAAAAAGCTTGCCGACGCAATGGTAAGCAGCGCTATTTCCACCTTGAAATCGGACGCGGCCGTTATAGATATTGCCGGAAGCGCGCTGGCTTTTTCAGACCTTACCGGACTTTACGGAAACTTTAAGGTCTATGATATGACTGATCTGATAGTATCTCCTAAAATTGCTGCGGAAATTATTTCAATGGAGCAGCTTAGGGATTCGATTACTGTTGACGAAAGAGGAAACGTTATTCTTCCGTTCGGAACAAGACTTATTAAATCAAACCAGATCAACGATCTGACTGTTATAGGAATAGACAGGCAGTATGCGCTTGAATTTATTACAAGCTCTGATCTCATTATGGAATCGGATAAGCTTATAGACCGTCAGATGGACGCATTCAGCGTTTCCTGCAACCTTGTGTTCAAAAAGCTTATGGCGGACGCCGTAAAGGTGCTTAATATGGATAAGTCATAAGTCCGGCTGTTGAAGCTCCGGCGGACGTCTGAAATAGCGTCCGCCGGAATAAAAGCTGCAAAATATTTATGAAAGGACGAAATATATGGAAAAGGAAGAAATACTCAAAAGGCTGAATGAATTTACACGACGGGAAATGTCTGAGGATGAGGTGTATATTTTTGACGTTATTCTCTGCGACAACGACATAGACAGAGATGGCGAGAGATTTTCTCAGAACGCGCTGGAAAGCTTAAAAAAGCTGTTTGTAGGGAAAACCGGAATATTTGATCATAATCCGAAAAGCGGAGGACAGACGGCAAGGATTTTTTTCAACCGAGCTTGTAACCGATAATACAAAAGCTACGAAAAACGGCGAACCTTACACTTACTTAAAGGGCAGAGCCTATATGGTCAGAACAGACTCAAATTCGGGATTGATACGAGAGATAGACGGGGGTATAAAAAAGGAAGTAAGCATTTCTTGCAGCGCCGGCTCAAAAAAATGCTCCGTATGCGGAACGGATTTGAAAAGGAAAGGCTGTCCTCATGTAATGGGTAAAAAATACAGCGGAAAGACGGCTCATGCCGTTTTAGATGATATAGCGACGCTTATGAGTGGAGCTTTGTGGCAGTTCCCGCGCAGGTCAACGCAGGAGTTACAAAAAGATTCGGCAGAAGCGCAGATTCGGCGGAGGCGAAGGCATATAGTGAAGAGCTTATGGAAAAGCTATGCAAAAGCGTAAGAACAGATATTTATAAGCTTTGTCTTGCTTCCGGCTCTTCCGTATGCGCTAAGGCGCTTTCTGCCGCCGCAGATAAAATGAATGCGGAGGAGCTTATTGAATTCAAGGAACTGCTTGAAAGGGAGCATAAATCTAAAACCGTTTCTCAATTGGATATAAAAAAGGACTGTTTGGACGATTTCAGAATGGGGGCTAAAAAAATGAATATTAATCAGATAAGTTCTCTTTTTACACTTTTTTCAGGCGAGACTGATACGGAGACATATCGTCCGCTGATAGATTCGGCAATTGCCAGGTAGAACGCAGGCTAAAGGAGGACGTTCAGGATTCCGACGCAAGGCTTGATTACCTTTGCGCCGCAATAGCAAATTTCAGATACAGTCAGATAACGTGCGTGAAAAACAAAATCGCTTATACTTATGCGGGAACAGCCGATTCAAAGGGCAATTCTCAGCTTGAATATGATTTTGCCAGAGAACTTATGCGGGAATATTATAAAGCCGCGTCCGATCTTCTCTATGACGACGGATTTATATTTACCGCGGTTTGCTGCGGGTAAGGGAGAAGATATATGGCGCAGTTAAAGCATATGGTAAACGGAATTTATCAGATTGTAAAAAGCGGCGGCACCGACGTTTACAGCGAATATGAAAAAATTCCCGTAATGGAGCACGGCGATATATACGCTGTGGCGTCCGTTGCGGAAATATATCTTGAAAACGTTTTTGTCGGGGAAAACGATAAGTTTTTCAGGGAAAGATATTTACTTGACGTTAAAATACTCGGCAGGCCTTATACTTCCCCTATGAGCCTTTATGAAATGCTCGACGTTCGGATATTGGATAAGCTTACCTCCAGCGGATATGTTATAAATTCCGCAAAAATATCGGCTCCGGTGCAGGATAACGGACTCAAGCGGCTTATTCTTGAATGCAGAGTCGAATTACTCGGAAAAACGGAGGTCGTTTATGAATCACAGTCTTGACATAGAAAAATACCGCGTTGCAGAGCTGGGAGACGTAAGATTATATATTTCTTCTTACGAACTGTCCCGTGACCGCCGTTACAGCTTTCAGAATCGTTCTGAAAACAGTATATATTTTACCGATAACGGCTCGTTTCCCGCATATTTAAAGCTTAAAGGAATTGTATTGAAGTCGGAATGTCCTATTCCCGGAGTTAAATTAAATCAGCAAATGAGCAACAATATAAGATATTTTCTTACCGCTGACGGTATATTTTATAACGCTGCAAGGCTCAAGACGTTTTCAGTTGTGACGGACGTTAATTCGGAGCTTATCAAATGCGAGATCGTATTATGCTGCGACAGCTATATAGAGCAGGCGGCGGAGGGGAGCTGAAATATGGATTCTCAGTATACGGTAAGAATGTATGACGAGGCAGGTAACTGCGTAATTGAAAGCATATGCTTTTATTTTAGATATGTTAAGGAGCTTTATACGCCTTATGTATGGTTTGAAGGAAAATTTATAAGCTCTGTAACCGCTCCCGCGTCAGACATTCTCAGGATAGAATTCTGGATATACGGCAAAATGATGCACAGAGGTCTTGCCGATAGTATAGATATATGCCGGGAGGGCAACAGGAATATAATAACGGTTAAGTCCAAAAGCTTTACTTCTTTGCTGTGTCAGAATCAGCCGGAGCCGGGTATGATAACGGACGTGAATCTTTCCAAAATTATAGGGACATATCCCGATATTCCTTACGTTACATGTGAGGACAGTGAAAACGAAAATTATATTTACGTCAAGGACGGAGCGACCGTATGGGACGCGGTCTGCAATTTCGGTTTCAGAAAAACCGGACTTTATCCTTATATAGAGGGAACTAATAATGTCAGGATAACGCAGAGAAATCCGTCGATCAACCATGTTGTCAACAATAATAATATTCTTGGCTCGGGAGTTTGTCATGACTGTACCCGTATTATCAGTCATATACATATGCAGGATATAAACGGAGATTACGATGTTTACAGCAAAAGCAATGCGGAAGCGATGAGGAGAGGTATAATCAGGCATAAGCAAATCCCTCTCGACCGGCAGTTTTTGAATAATCCTGATTCGGGACTGAGCTTTAAGCTTAATTACAGCATGAGAGGGATGGTATGCAATTATATTAAATATGCGGGTTATAATTATGAGGATCTTTTTGACGAGGTAACCTACGGAAGCTTTACTAAAAAGAAAATTCACCGTATCGAGGTCGTTTTTAACGGAGGAATGCCCATAACCGTTCTGGGAACATATAACGACGGATTTTTCGGAGATCAATGATTCTTAGATCTGTAGATATTCGGCAAGCTTCGGAAAGGAATTATATATAGTGAAAAATGTATAGATAACTACGGGGATAATCAGCATTACTGAGGATACCGCTGTGCCGTTTCTGAGCTTCTGGTGAGGCATTGTAAACGGCAGGCGGTTATTTTTATAGAATTTGATAAATAGCGCAAATCCGGCGATTGAAAGAGCCAGAGTGGCGAGACTGGTTAAAGCAAGCGCAAGCTGATTTTCAAGCACACCTGAATAGGATACCACCGTCGAATAGGTGTTAGCAAAAGAATGGACTATTATTGAAGGAATAATTGAATTATGCTTAACGTCGATATGCGCAAAGAATATTCCCATTATAAACGCAAAAATAAACTGACCTACGTTAGCGTGCATAAGACCGAAAAGCAGCGAACTCATAATAATTCCGAATCTCTGACCTACTCTGGATAGGTTTTTCATAACAAAGCCGCGATACATAAGCTCTTCTGTAACAGGAGCTCCTATACAGGCGTAAACCGCCGTTATTGCGATGGTTTTCGGATTTTCATAGTTCATCATTTCTGTTCCTGCGCTCATATCCACGCCGCTGAAGATCATTTCTGCGGCCGAGCCTGCAATACCGGCGATATATCTAATAAAAAAGCTTATAACGCAATATGCCGCGATTGTTTTAACGTTGAAGTCTGCGGCGCTGAAATACGATTTTATCTTTATATTAGAAACCTTTGATCCAAGCAGAAATATAACGATACTGCACGATGTCAGGATAAGCATATTAAGACCTATATTAATAGCGGAGGTATTGAAAAACGTTTCAGTCCGGAGAGATATTGACGCGTCGCCTCAACGGGCTTAACGCCGTCAATCCGCATTACAATAAGCCGTAAAATATATACGGCGGCAAGCAGAAGACCGTTTGAAAGCAGAAAATGGAGAATAATTCCTCCTCCGGCAATATTAAAATAATGTCTGATACGTCTTCGCTCGGCCTTAGACGGCTCAAAGGGAATCTTGCAGCCCGGAATATCTATCTGCGGCACTATTTCTCTGTAATCGCTGTTGTAAGCTTCATATTCTGTAAAATTTTCAAACGGGTTTTGGGGATTTATATCTGACCCCGGCTTTAATGTCTGAGTTTCAAAAATATTATTATCCATAATAGCATATCAAGGCGGCTTGCGCGCCTTTCCTCCGTATCAGTAGTTTTTCTAATATTATATATCAATTTTTACATATAGTCAAATCTCTGACGCCAAAAAGTTGTGGACAAAGCTGAAAAAGTGTGGTATAATAAATTTAACAGTTTATCAAAAAGAAAGGAAAACTATAAAAATGTTTCATGAAAAGTCATGCGGAGCAATTGTTTTTCGAAAATTTCACGGAAACATTGAAATTCTTCTTATAAAGCATGTAAACAGCGGACATTGGTCGTTTCCTAAGGGACATGTTGAAAAAAATGAAACAGAGCTGGAAACGGCTCATCGGGAAATAATGGAGGAAACGGGAATCGACGTCATTCTTGATCCTACATTCAGAGAAACAGTTTCCTATTCTCCCAAAAAGGATACTCAGAAGGTAGTTGTTTATTTTCTTGCGAAAGCAAGAATTTTGATTTTAAGGCTCAGGAAGAGGAAATTTCAGAAATAAGATGGGTTGATATAGGTTATGCCGTAAATATCCTGACCTATGATAACGATAAGGTTATCGTAAATAAGGCAAAGTCGGCGATAAAGGAAAGAGAATAAAAAAACGCAGCCTTAAGGCTGTGTTTTTTTATTCAGTCGCCGAACGAGATACCAAGATCCTTGGCTGTTATAACAAGCTGGCCGTCCGGAGAAACGAACTTGGTTTTACCCGCTATATCCTCCAGCTTGTTGGAGGTTATCTTTCCGCCGATCTTAGCTACTGTTCTTCCGTATTTTTCCTGCAAGATAAGTCCCGCGGCGTGAACGCCGAACTGTGTAGCGAGTATCCTGTCATATGCGCTGGGACTGCCGCCTCTAAGCATGTGTCCCGGAACGCAGACTCTTGTTTCAAGACCTGTTTTTGCCTGTATCTGGGAGGCTATTCTGTTGGTAGCCGTTACGATTCCGGCCTCCGCTCTTTTTTTAGCTCTTTCCTTTTTCTTCATTTGCGCTTCTTCTTTATCAAAGACGCCTTCGGCTACGGCTATAATGGAAAAATTCTTGCCGCTTTCGCTCCTTTTTATTACTGATTTGCACACCTTGTCAATATCATAGGGTATTTCCGGTATAAGAATTATATCGGCTCCGCCTGCGATTCCGGCGTTTAAAGTAAGCAGCCCGCTTTATTTCCCATGATTTCGCAAAGAAGTATTCTCGAATGGCTGTTGGCCGTAGTGTGAAGTCTGTCAATAGCGTCGGTGGCTATATCCACAGCCGAATGAAAGCCGAATGTTACGTCCGTACCGTAAATATCGTTATCTATGGTTTTGGGAAGTCCGATAACGTTCAGGCCCTCGTCTGCAAGAAGTCTGCTTGTTTTATGGGTTCCGTTTCCGCCCAGCGTCAGCAGGCAGTCAAGCTTTTGCTTTTTATAGGTTTCCTTCATGCACTTAACCTTGTCAACATTATCCTCGCCGATAACCTGCATCATTTTAAACGGTTGACGCTTTGTGCCGAGTATAGTGCCGCCTCTTGTAAGAATGCCTGAAAATTCATCGGGATTCATATCTCTGCAAAGATTGTTTATAAGTCCGTAATACCCGTTTGAAATTCCGACCATCTCAACGTTTTCCGTTCCCATCATTTCATAGCAGGCTTTGGCGACACCCCTTATCGTAGCGTTAAGACCGGGGCAGTCCCCGCCGCTTGTCAGGATTCCTATTCTTTTTTTCATAAATTTAGACCGTCCTTTCAATTTGGAATATGCCGAAGCGTGAATATATGAAAGCCTTAATAGGCAGTTTGTTTAAAATAAATTAAGTCAGCACTATTATTATACCTATTTTTATTAAAATTGTCAACATTTTATATATTAACTATAGAATTATTTTTTTGCTTTCACATAATATTCACAATAATGTATTATACTTATTTTTGATAAAAATATATCTGGAGCGGATCCGGATTTTTTAATACGGGAGGACAGCTTATGAGCAGGATACTTATTGTGGACGATGAAATCAATATCCGCAGGGTGGTTAAGGAATACGCCGAGTTTGAGGGATATGAGGTAGGCGAGGCCGCTAACGGCATGGAGGCGGTAGAGCTGGTAAAAAATAATGATTACGATCTGATAGTTATGGATATCATGATGCCCAAGCTGGACGGTTTTTCCACCTGCAAGGAAATAAAAAAGTACAAATCCATACCGGTTATAATGCTATCGGCAAGGGGCGAGGAATATGATAAGCTTTTCGGATTTGAACTGGGAATTGACGATTACGTTGTAAAGCCTTTTTCACCGAAGGAGCTTATGGCGAGGATAAAAGCCGTTATCAAGCGCAACAGCCGTCCGGACAGCGGCATACCGGAAAAGCTGAAATTTGAGGGACTTGAAATAGATCTTGCAGGCAGGGAGGTTTATGTCGACGGCGTAAAGGCTTCAATGACGCCGAAGGAATACGATTTGCTTTTTTATCTCGTTAAAAACAAGAATCTTGCGCTCACAAGGGACAAGCTTCTCGAGGAGGTCTGGGGCTACGACTTTTTCGGGGACGACAGGACGGTGGATACCCATATAAAAATGCTCAGAAACAGTCTGGGGCCCTATAGGAAGTTTATCGTCACACTGAGAGGAATGGGATATAAATTTGAGTATGGTCAGAATTAAAAATCCATGCGTCAGCCTTAAATTTAAAATTTGGCAGTATTTCATGTTTTTTACGGCCGTGGTATTTATACTTCTCTGGTTTTTTCAGATAGTGTTTCTTGAGAATTTTTATGAGGGAATGAAAATTTCCGATGTCAAACGTTCCGCGGCAACAATCGTTGAAAACTACGGAGACGAGGATTACAGCGACTTGCTCACGGAAATAGCCATAAACAACGATTTATGCATAGTGATTACGGACAAATTTAACAGAACCGTTTATTCCAAGGACGTTATGGGCAGAAACTGCCTTATTCACGGACCGAATAATATGAGCTATGATTTTATTCAGAAGCTCAGGGACAGTGAAAAAAGCTCGATTTACTTCAAGGAGTTCAACAGTACGATAAACAGCGACACGCTTATTATGGTTTCAACCATAGGCGCCAAGGACGATCCTGACGGATATCTTCTTATAAATACTCCTCTTGTTCCGATTGGCTCCACAGCCTCGATTATAAAAAGACAGCTTATTATCATAACGTTTTATCTGCTTGTGCTGGGCGTGATAATTTCATTTTTCATGTCGAAAAGAATCGCGGATCCTATAACAAGAATAACAAAATCTGCGGAGGGTCTTGCCGAGGGAAAATACGATATAAAATTCGAGGGCGGAGATTACCTTGAAATTCAGCAGCTGGCGAGTACGCTTACTTACGCCGGGCAGGAGATTTCAAAGGTTGATATGATGCAGCGGGATCTTATAGCCAATGTGTCCCACGATTTAAGAACGCCGCTTACCATGCTCAAGGCATATGCGGAAATGATAAGAGATCTTTCAGGAGATAATCCTGTAAAGCGCAACGAGCATCTTGAAATAATAATAGAGGAAACCGACAGGCTTGCGCAGCTTGTAAACGACATACTGGATCTTTCTAAGCTTGAGGACGGCAATCAGAAGCTCAATTACAGCGAATTCAGCATTACCGAGGTGCTTGACGGAATCATCGCAAGATACAAGGGAATTTCAAAGAGGTCCGATTATATTATTTCCTTTGAGCCTGACGAAGAAGTCACGGTGAGATGCGACGTTATAAAAATTCAGCAGGTTATCTACAACTTGATAAATAACGCTATAAATTATACCGGAGACGATAAAAGGGTTTTTGTACGTCAGATTAATAAGGAAAAAAGCGTAAGGATAGAGGTTTCCGATACCGGACAGGGAATAGCAAAGGATAAAATAGGTCTTATTTTTGAAAAATATTATCGTTCTGAAAACCATAAGCGCGAGGTTATCGGGACAGGTTTGGGGCTTTCAATAGTAAAGGCCATATTGAAAAAGCACGGTTACAGCTTCGGCGTTTACAGCGTTATCGGTAAGGGCTCGACATTCTGGTTTGAAATAAGCGATATTGTATCGGAGAAGCCGGAGGTCGAAAACGGCAGAAAAAAGTAAAAAACTGATTTCCCGTTTCTTTCAAGGACTTTTCACAGAGATTTCACATATGAGCTTTATAATACAAGCATACTCAGTAATGAGTATATCTTCAATTTAACGTTTACCCCAGCGTTAAATTAAAAATCCCCAATAATCCCTATATCATGGCAAAAAGTCCCCTTAAGGGGACTTTTTGTTTTATAAAAAGGCTGCCGTTATTTTTAATTAACGGCAGCCTTTTATCATAGATAAAGCAGAGCTGTTGCAACGGGAATTGTATCGTAAAGCTCAATTGTCTTTGTTAATCGTTTTATCTTTGTGATTAATATTCTGTCAGCGTTATACCGTTTTCACCAAGCGGTATTTCATGGTCAAGACCTACAAATTTACCGTCCTTCTGCCAGAGAACTTCCTTTACAAAATTATACTTTTCCGTATCCCATGTTGTAAAATCATCCTTCACAAGTCCGCCGGTATCTCCGGAATTCGCGTTGAAGCACCAGAACGTATGATTTATTTTGTTTTCATAAATAAGCTGTCGGAGGTAAGTCATCCATGTGACGTTAGGCTCGGTCATATAGCCTCCCCATTCGCCTATAAGCAGAGGAGCTATATTTTTGTCCTGAATATAGAACCAGTTATCATACCAGCAGTCCTTATAAAGAGAATCATATGTATAGCCGCCTTCGAACCACGGCTGCTCATAGACTGCCGGACCGTAATCATGAGGGGAATAAACCAGCTTGTTTTGACGATTGCCAAGATCTATAGGATTATCTGCAACGCCCCTTAAATTTCCTCCCCACCAGTTAAAGAAATAATCGTCTTCATTCTGGGAGCCGAAATTTCCGTTTTTCTTTATGTCCTTAGGGTAGATTTCAATGCCCTCTACCATCACCAGTACGTTGGGGTTTTTATCTAAAACGGCATTCGCCGCCTTTTCCGCTATGTATTTCCAGTTATCTGAATCCTTGGAATCGTCCCACTTCGCCCTCGGCGACTCGTTTTGTTTTCCATGTGGTTCGTTTTTCAGATCATATGCGATTATGGTATCGTCGCCTTTATAACGCTCAGCCATCCACGACAGACTGTCAAGGTAATCCTGCTCGGTAATGTTTCCGTCTGTCCACAGCGGTTTCATGTGGCCCATGGAATCGGTTACGGCGCAGTGGATATCTATCATTATTTTGATGCCGTTAGCGCGGCACTGTCCGATGACATAATCAAAAATTTCAAGACTGTTCATTCCCTCAAGATATGAGTTTGAAGCTTTATTATAATTTGCCTCCGGATATTCTCCGTCCGCCCAATTGTTTATAAGCTCTGTTGATATAGGAATTCTCAAAAGATTGAAGCCGTGGTCGGCAATGCTAGCAAGAGATGAGTTCAGGTCGCACGCCCAGAGTCCGTCAAAGCAGTTTGTGCCTGTGTTGTATCCGAACCAGTTACAGCCTGTCAGCCAGACTTCCTTGCCGCTTGAATCTATTATTTTATTTCCCTTTACGGATAGCCAGTCGTCCGTTGTGGGCGCGGGAACGTCCTTTGCACCGGTATTGACAATTGCTTCGCCGGTATTTCCGCTCTGCTGACTGTTACCGTTCTGCTGCTGCGAAACGCCGGCTGTGCCGGAGCATGAAACGGAGGACGTATCAACAGCGTCCTTAGAACCCGATATCTGGAAGCCGAAAGCAGCCTCGCCGCCTGTTTCCAAAGCTTTGTTGTATTCCTCAGGTGTTACGGTTATTGCCGATTCCGATACTGAAAAGCTTCCGCCCCAACTGCTTATTATCTCAATGTCTGATTTAAGAGGTATAGTAACGGTCCAGCCGTTTATTCCTGAGGAACCGCTGTTTTTTACCGCTCCCTGATAATCGGTAAAGGATTTTCCGTCCGTTTCCCAGCTATTTCCGGCTGTGAGCGTTACGTCGAGTTTTATTTGTTCGCTGACGTCACGATCGGTTACGGAAGAGGACTCGATTGTAATTCCTGATGAAACGGAAACCACGTCTCCGGTATTAGACGAGCCGCCGGAGCCGTCGTCGCTGCACCCGCAAAGCGGAAATACAGTAATTAAAGCCGCCGCTGCAAAACAGGCTAATTTATTTTTAAGCATATATTATCTCTCCTGTCATATTTTACTGCTTGTTTATAATAATTATGCCTTAAATTTAATTAAAAGTCAATGCATATAAGGAAATATATGTTGTTAAAACTGTTCGAAAATTGAAAAAATTTAGTTAAAATACATAGTGACATTAATTTGCGATAATGGTATAATAAAATAAGTATAAAATAATGGACGGTTTTGGATAAATATAGGAAATCGGCATTCGTTTTATATGTATAATTATCATGATATACTAATTTTATATATCTACATGCCCGGGGTTGCCGCGGCAGAATGGAGATCAAGATGCTGAAAAACTACGATATTATTATTGCCGGAAGCGGTACGGCAGGACTGTATACTGCGATAAATCTGCCGTCCGATATGAAAATTCTTATACTTTCCAAGCGTGAGCTGAAGCTTTGTAATTCTGCGCTTGCTCAGGGAGGTATTGCCGGAGTTTACAATTCGCCGGAGGATAATATTCAGCTTCATCAGAATGATACGATGATTGCCGGAGGCTTTAAGAATAATACGGAAACGGTTCATATTTTAGTTTCAGAGGCGGCTAAGGACATACAGGCTCTTATTGATATGGGAGTGGATTTCGACAGGACTCCGGATGGAAATCTTCACAGAACTCTTGAGGGAGGACACTGCCGTCACAGAATTTTTCATCATAAGGACGCTACCGGCTTTGAGATAGTATCGAAATTGCTTGATAAGGTAAAGAGCCTTCCGAATGTGGATATTCTTGAAAACACGTATCTTTGCGGCTTGAAAAAGACGTCGACCGGTTTTTCAGCGGATACCTGGCAAAACGGAGAAAGGCGTTCGTTTAACAGTCATTTCATGATGCTTGCCACAGGCGGTATCGGAAGGGTTTATGAATATACTACCAATTCCGCGATAGCTACCGGAGACGGTATAACCTTAGCCTATGAGATGGGGGCGGATATAAAGAATTTGAGTCTTGTCCAGTTTCACCCAACCGCGTTCAATAACAGGCATACAAGAGAATGCTTTCTTATTTCCGAGGCCGTCAGGGGAGAGGGCGCTTATCTTCTCAACAAGGACGGCGAACGTTTTATGCATAATTATGACGACAGGCTGGAGCTTGCTCCGAGAGACGTCGTTTCACATGCTATTATACATGAAAGCAGAAAGCTGGGCTCTACTGAATTTTATTTGGATATAAGCAGAAAGGATCCCGAATTTCTTAAAAACCGTTTTCCTATGATTTATAAAAATCTGCTTAAGCAGGGCTATGATCTGACTAAGGACAGAATTCCCGTATTTCCGTGTCAGCATTACCTGATGGGCGGAATTAATGTTGACAGCTTTGCAAGAACGGGCATTGAAAACCTTTACGCCGCGGGCGAATGCTCGCATACGGGCGTTCATGGCAATAACAGGCTTGCCAGCAATTCGCTTCTTGAGGCTCTCGTATTTTCGCGCAGGGCGGCGCAGGATATTTCCGAGAAAAGAGACGGTGTGTCAGATGACTTTGAGGACTATAAATTTGAAAAACAGTCTGATCCCGCTG
>ENA-OQCO01000445-OQCO01000445.1-human-gut-metagenome-genome-assembly--contig:-NODE-445-length-22652-cov-2.178868_pt1 | contig 22652 bp, 22 predicted proteins | sample MGYA00242500_ERZ504582 | MGnify/ENA primary metagenome ERZ504582 (study PRJEB26092, sample SAMD00036346) | human gut metagenome | host: Homo sapiens | study: EMG produced TPA metagenomics assembly of...
TTGCTTGCTTGCTTGCTTGCTTGCTTGCTTGGAAAGTTTAGCTTGCCTCTCCATGGCCTGTCAACCTCCATCGGCATACCGCTGCCCCTTTGACAAAAAGGGAGACTTATGCAGAAAAACAGCATAAGTCTCCACTCGAAATGACACTCACTGCACTTTTGCTTATGATACCACGTATCCCCATGGAGTGCAAGGAAAAAATGTAATTTCGCCCCATGTTTCTGCGGTAGCTCCGGCCATAAAAAAGGCGGCTTACGCCGCCTTTTTTCGTCTTTTATTCATAGTCCCACAGCAGGAACATGGGCTTGATGGCCACTACCTCGTCGTACTCCTCCTGCTCTACCTGCACGGAGGCGTTCAGGGCCTCAGATCCTTTTTCATGACGTTCAGGGCCTCCTCAACGCTCTGGGCACGGCCCTCCCGCAGCACCCGGATCATCCGCTGCAGCACCACAGGGTGGGCGTACCGGGCCGGCACCGGGAAGTCCTCCGGCAGCAGGGCAGCCACGTCGGAGATGGAGCGCTCCCACTCCTGGGCGATAGCTTTCTTGTTGTTCTTGGCGGTAGGCAGCACATGGGCGCCGGAAAAGAAGAAGATGGCCGCCAGACCGAACAGGGCGAAGTACACGCCCACATTCTCGCCACGGATCAGGCCATAATGCCGTACACCACGGCGGCGATGCCCGCCACAATAATAGCCAGCGCCACCCAGCGATAGGCGGGATTGCTGCGGTCATTGACCCGCTTGGCCTTAGCCGCCGTGGACAGCTTCGCCGTCTGCTCCGGGTACTCCTCCAGCAGCTGCTGGGCCTGCTCCAGTGTCTCCCGGGCGGCCTGCGCCTGCGGCGTCAGCTGCTTGAGATAGCGCTTGGCCTCCCGCTCGGCCTTCTCCCGCAGGCGGCGCTCCGCCTCCACACTGTGCCGTGGGATATCCGGGCAGACCCGTGCCATGTGGGCCAGCAGAAGGTCCACGTCCTCCTCATGCTTGAAGTTGCACTGCTTCTGGCTGCCGTCGTCCAGCTCCACCACCAGATAGGGGATGGAGCCGAAGGCCCCCTTGCCGGTGAAGCCGCCCTTGCTCATGGCCACCCGCTTAAAGACACGCCGCACGGACTCCAGTGCCACATAGTACCGCCGGTCGATGAAGAAGCTGTTGAGATACAGCGCCTGCTCCCCCACACCGCAGGGGCCGTAGCGCTTGCAGGACTTCTTGTCTGCCTTCAGCACCTCCGGCGGCAGAGTGGTGTTGCCCAGTTTCACAGGTGTAAACATCGTGTGTCCCTCCAAAGTGCGAAAAGCAGTGGGAGAGCGTGCCCCCCCACTGCTTTGCATGAAAAGTTACTTGCCCAGCGTCTCATAGTGAGGCTGCGTATGGCGCTTCTTGATGGTATACAGGAAGATACCCAAGAACAGCGCTGCCACAGCGATACCAACGGGATACGCCACAGCGGTATTGTAGATGATGGTGCCGTCAGCGGCCTTGTGGTTGATAAGCTGGCCCAAGCACTCGTTGCCCAGCAGGAAGTAGGTGGCAGACACGGCGCTCATGAAGGTAGCGGGGACAGCCGTCAGCCAGTAGTTCTTCTTGTCGTAGAACAGGTACATGGAGGCGGCCCACAGCACGATCATAGCCAAAGTCTGGTTGGTCCAGCTGAAGTAACGCCAGATGATGGTGTAGTCGATGGCACCCAGAGCATTACCCACGCCCAAAATAGCGCCGATACCCAGCACGGGCACACACAGCAGCAGACGGTTCTTCCACTTCTTCTGGTCCAGCTTGAACCAGTCGGCCAGCACCAGACGGGCGCTGCGGAAGGCCGTATCGCCGGAGGTGATGGGGCAGGCGATCACGCCCAGCATGGCCAGAGCCACGCCGACCTTACCCATGGTCTTGACACACACATCGTAGATGGCGGCAGACTGACCGTTGGCCAGAATCTCGGCCAGACCGGTATTTAGGCCACCGGTGACCTCATACAGGGCGCAGCCGGCAGCGGCCCACACCAGAGCGATGATGCCCTCGGAAACCATGGCGCCGTAGAACACGAAGTGACCCTGCTTCTCGCTCTTCATGCAGCGAGCCATCAGGGGGCTCTGCGTGGAATGGAAGCCGGAGATAGCACCGCAGGCCACGGTGATGAACATGAAGCTCCACACGGGCGTTCCCTTGGGATGCATGGAGCGGAAGTTGTCCCACAGCTCGGGAATGGTGTACTCAGGCTTGACAAAGATACCGATGATCACGCCCGCTGCCATAACGATCAGGCAGATACCAAACACGGGATAAATCTTGCCGATGATCTTGTCGATAGACAGGAAGGTGGCGATGAAGTAATAGACCAGCACGATGATCAGCCAGAACAGCGTGGTGGTGACGATACCGTTGGAGCCGCCGTTCTTGAACAGGGTGACGATCAGGCCGGCAGGGCCAACAGCAAACACCGTACCCACCATAATCAGCAGCACCACGCTGAACACACGCATGACGTTCTTCATGAAGCCGCCCAGATAGATGCCGGAGATCTCGGAGATGGAGGCACCGTTGTTGCGCTCGCTCATCATACCGGAGAAATAGTCGTGGACGCCGCCAGCGAAGATGGTGCCGAAGGTGATCCACAGGAACACGATGGGGCCCACAAAGCACCCTGCAAAGCGCCGAAGATAGGACCGAGGCCCGCAATGTTCAGCAGCTGGATCATGAACAGCTTCCACTGGGGCAGAACCACATAGTCCACGCCGTCGTTGATCTTTACGGCAGGCGTTTCACGGTCGTCGGGGCCGAAGGTGTTCTCCACGACCTTGCCGTACAGGAAGTAGCCGCCGATCAGCAAAGCAAGACAGATCAGAAAACTAATCATATTGTCTCCTCCTTACACAATGACACAAAAGGTTTTCCCGGCTGCAGTCCGGGTGCGGCACGGGGGAACTCCCGCTCCGCAGGTACATTTTTTCGCACAAATATAACGGCCATTACTGGCAGAAAACGTTTCCGCCTCCGCCATACGACATTATCATATCTCTTTTGTGAAAAAAGTCAACAATCAGAATCGACAAAATCATCACAAAATTTTTTTGCAATTTTCACAGAAAATTCACACTTTGCTCATTGCCGGTAACGATACCGAAAACTCAGAAATCGCTGTTTTCCTTGAAATATGGTACTTTTTGGCTACCTTGGTTTTCCCTGACACGTTATTTCGTTTCGTTGAATGAAATTATTCAAATTCCGTCATATGCTCTGCCGTTCGGAATAGCCGACGTCTGTTCGCAGATTTTTCGGGGATATGCCGGGATACAGAGGGTCTTCCGGATGGTACAACTCTTGCTCCCATCAGGGGTCTTTTCGTTGTGTGCTTCTGTTCAGCAAGGCTGAAAGTATGATAACAATTTGAAATATATGCATTGAATTATACGGTTTGTTGTCACCGTACGGCAACTCATGCAAAGGTATTACGGATTCCCACGGTCGGTCTGCGGACTGGTCGTGGGAATGACAGTGCTATATTTATGTTGATAGCCTTCAGCAGCCTATGATGCTTTTCGCTTTTGTTGTCTCCTGCGGGTAACTTCGATGGGAACGTGCCTCCGGCGGCCCGCTTTTCCCAGCAGCCGGAAAAGTGGGCTATCGGAGACAAGGGAAAAATCTTCTGAACAAAACAGCCTCCCCGCAGCAAAAGAGGGACACGCCCGCAGGGCGTGTCCCTCTTTTGTCCCTTCCATCGAGATCTTCTATCCAATATTCCGCCTATCAGTGCCGGGACACACGGTCCCAGTTCTCCGGATCCTCGTACAGCAGCTCAATGTCCTCCATATACTCCGAATCCAGTGGGTTGTCCAGCGCCGCCCGAGCCTCGTACTGCTCCAGCATCCGCCGGGACTTCTCCGGCGGCTGAACCGTACCGGCGCCGGCGATGCAGCCGCCAGGGCAGGCCATGCCCTCCAGCAGATAGCCGTCGTATTTGCCGGACCGGGCCACCCGCAGCATCTGGCGGCAGGCCCGCAAGCCCGCAGCGTACACCGTCTTGACCTCCCGATCCGGATTCTTGGTCTGGATCACCTTCTCCACGGCCTTAGCCACGCCGCCGGAGGCAGCAAAGCCCACGCCGGGAGCCGACGCCTTATAGTGAGCCTCCGTATCAGGGATTTGGGAGAAGTCGATATCCTTGGCGGCGAACATTCCCCGCAGCTCCTCAAAGGTCAGCACGAAGTCCACCTCGCTGCGGACGCTGCGGCGGCTGGCCTCCAGCTTCTTGGCGGCGCAGGGGCCAATAAAGGCGATCTTGCAGTCGGGGTGCTTCCGCTTCTGGAGTCGGGCCGTCAGCACCATGGGGGTCATGGTCATGGAGATGTACGGCGCAAAGCCGGGGAACTCCTTCTTGGCCATGACGGACCATGCCGGGCAGCAGGAGGTTGCCATAAAGGGCTGTCTGGCGGGGACGTGCTCCATGAACTCCTCCGCCTCCTCCACGGCGCAGAGGTCGGCGCCCACCGCCACCTCCTCCAGTCCTTCGAAGCCCAGCTGCTTCATGGCGGTGAGGATCTGGCCGGGGGTGACCTTTTCACCAAACTGGCCCCAGAAGGCCGGGGCGATGATGGCGATGACCTTCTCCCCCTTCTTGATGGCGTGGATCAGCTGGAAGATCTGGCCCTTGTCCACAATGGCGCCGAAGGGGCAGTTCACCAGACACTGGCCGCAGTTGACACACCTATCGTAGTCGATGTCCGCCCGGCCGTACTGGTCCTTGCCGATGGCGTTCATGCCGCAGGCCTCCTGACAGGGCCGCAGGAACTTGATGATGGCCTGATAGGAGCAGGCCTCCTTGCAGCGGCCGCACTTGATGCATTTGGTCTGATCGATGCGGGCCCGGCCATGCTCCAGCTCGATGGCGCCCTTGGGGCAGGACTGATAGCAGTGCTTGGCCAAGCACCCCTGACAGGCCTGCGTCACCTCGTAGTGGGTGTCCGGGCAGGCGTGACAGGCGTACTTGATGATGTTGATCAGCGGTGGATCGTAGTATTTTTCGGAGATGGCGCTAGCCTCCACGCCGTCGGAGATCATGTTCTCCTCCGTCACGTCCCGCAGCGGCAGACCCATGGCCAGCCGGATGCGCTCACCAACGATGGCCCGCTCCAGAAAAATGGATTCCCGATAGGTCCCCACCTCACCGGGGATGATCTCATAGGGCAGCTTCTCCATGCGGGAGCAGTAGTCCCCACCCTCATAAGCCAGCTTTGCCACAGCAGCAAAGACCTGCTTACGCAGCGCCTCCACGTTGCAGTACAAATTTCTCATGTGTTCCCTCGCTAAGTTCCCGTTAAGTCCCAAATGTATCATGCTCTGCCGACAACCCGGCACTTTTCACGCATATTATAGCAGATGTCCTCCACTCTTGGCAATAGAGGATTCCGTTTTATTATTAAAATAATAAATAATCATTACAGCCTGAATATCCCCGCTTGACGGCCCTGCTGCCAGCGTGGTAAGCTAATCCATACCATGGATACAGAAAAATTCTCCCCTATGGAGGTGCCGCTATGGACATTCGGGAATATACCTCCCCCACCCTGCCGGTGGCTCAATTCGTGGAGCGGTATGTGGATACCGACCACTATGACGCCGGGTGCCGGGGGTGTGATAACTACGGGCAGGTGTGGGTATGTCCCCCCTATGATTTCTCCGTGCCCGACTACTGGGGCGGGTTCCGGGAGGTCTGCCTGCGGGGCGTGCAGCTCCGGTTCTCCCCGGAGGAGCAGGCCCGCAGCTATCATCCGGAGAATCTGGCGGAGCGACTACGGCAGCTGTTCTCCCGGACGGCCCGGCAGATGATCCTCCGGCTGCGGGAGGAGTATCCCCGGTCGGATATCCTCACCGTGGGCGGGTGCCATCTGTGCGAGCGCTGCACCCGGCCGGAGGGCCGGCCCTGCCGGTATCCGGAGGGCATCGGCTACACGCTGGAGTCTTTGGGCTGCGACGTGTCCACTGCGGCGGAGCAGCTGCTGGGCTGGCCGCTTCTGTGGAGCCGGAAGGGATGCCTGCCGGAGTATATGGCGCTGGTCTGCGGCGTGCTGATACGGTGAGAGACGGTCTTGCCATGATCGCCGCCGAGGGTAAAAATAAAGTCCGGAAACGGCTGGTTTCCGGACTTTATTTTTAGTATATGTCTCAAACCAGGAACTTCGCCAGTCCCAGCACCAGCGGCATAGTGATCATGGACAGCAGCGTCTGCACCGCCACCAGCGATGGCGCCAGAGACACATCCTTGTCGAACTTGGCGGCGAACATCCCCAGCAGCGCCGCCGGAGGTGTGCTGGCCGCAATGACCACCGCCAGCGTCACGCCGGAGTCCAGCCGCATCAGCATACACACCCCCAGTGCCAGCAGCGGCAAAATCAGCAGTCGCAGTGCCGCCGACACCCAGAAGCTGGCCCCGTGCAGCGCCCGGCGGAAATCCGCCTGAGACAGCTGGTAGCCAATGACCACCATGGGCAGGGGCGTATTCATGTCGGAGAGATATGTAATGGGGGATAGAATGATCTCCGGCAGGGTGATCTGCAGCAGGTACAGCACCATGGCGATAGCCACGCCGATCACACCGGGATTCATCAGCAGCGTGCGCCATGAGAACGTCATCTTGCCGCCCTTCACCAGCTGGATGCCCAGCGTCCAAGTCAGGACGGTGAACACCAGCAGATAGGCCGAGCCGTAGAACACACCCAGCGAACCCAGGATAGCCGTCTGCAGCGGCACTGCCATGAAGCCGCAGTTGGAGAAAATGGCGGAAAATCGGAAGAAGCTCTTTCGCATGGGATCCCGGTCCCGGATGACCAGCTCACTGACCAGAATATTGATGCCGTGGATCACCAGCGCCGCCAGCAGCGCTACCCAAAAATTGTGGAAGGTCTCCGTCTCCAGCGGCCGCTGGAACACCACGATGAGGATACAGGGGGACACCACATACATCAGCAGATTGGACATGGACACCGCACCCTTGTGGGTGATGAGGTGCAGCTTCCCCAGCACGAAGCCCGTGCCGATCATGAGGAACAGGATCAGCACCTGTGTGCCTACCGAGAGAAATGATTCGATCATACCGGATTCCTTCCCGCCCGCAGAGGGCTGCGTACACACACAGCCGGGACAGACGGCGCAAGCCGTCTGTCCCGGTGGGTCACGCTGTGATTTTTTCTATCTGTATTTTAGTCCTTGTTGTAGCTGTGCGCCAGCGCCACATAGGTCTCATAGCGGGCATCCGCCTCCACCTGAGCCTCGGCAAAGAGCTTGGCCGCCGTCTCCGGATACTTGATCTTCAGGCCGGCATAGCGGACCTCGCCGTTGAAGAACTCCTCCACAGGCACAGAGGGCTTCTTATAGTCCAGAGAGAAGGGCTTTTCGGTCTTGTTGGGATCGTAGCGGTACAGGGGCCACAGGCCGCAGTCCACAGCCTTCTTCATCTCGGCCTGCACGTTGTTCATGCCAGCCTTGATGCCGTGGTTGATGCAGGGGGCGTAGGCGATGACGATGGAGGGGCCCTTGTGGGCCACAGCCTCGGTAACGGCCTTCATCAGCTGAGCGGGATTGGCGCCCATGGCCACGGAGGCCACATACACGTTGGGATAGGTCATCATCAGACGGCCCAGATCCTTCTTGGCAGTCTTTTTGCCGCCGTCAGCAAACTTAGCGGAGGCACCCACAGGCGTAGCCTTGGAGGACTGGCCGCCGGTGTTGGAGTACACCTCGGTATCCACCACAAAGACGTTGATGTCCTCGCCGGAGGCCATGACGTGATCCAGACCACCGTAGCCGATGTCGTAGGCCCAGCCGTCGCCGCCGAAGAGCCATACCACCTTCTTGCCCAGCTGATCCTTGTTCTTCAGCAGCTTCTCGGCCAGCTCGGCAGCCTCACCGGTGAGGGAGGCGGACTCCAGAGCCGCTGTCAGCTTGCGGGCATCGGCATCGTTGGCATCCAGATCGTCAAAGGAGGACAGCCAAGCGTTGATGGCCGTCTCCAGCTCCGTGCCGGGGACCAGCGGCAGCAGCTGCTGAGCCACCTGCTTGACGTAGGCCCGGCGCTGCTTGGTAGCCAGCACCACGCCCAGACCGTTCTCGGCCTGATCCTCGAACAGGGTACCGTAGAAGGCAGGGCCACGGCCCTCCTTGTTCTTGGTATAGGGCAGGGACGGGAATGCACCGGCCCAAGCCAGAGAGCAGCCCACGCCGTTGACCCAGTAGGTCTTTTCGCCGTACAGCTGGGTGATGAGCTTGGCATAGGGGGTCTCGCCGCAGCCGGCGCAGGCGCCGGAGAACTCCACCAGCGGCTGGCTGAACTGGCTGCCCTTGAGGGTCTTGCGGTCGAACACACCGGGCTTGTCCTTCAGGGACAGGGCATAGTTCCAATTGGTTTCATCATACATAGTATCATCCACAGGCTGCATCGTCAAGGCCTTATCCTTGGCAAGGCAGGAAGCGGCGCAGCTGCCGCAGCCGGTGCAGTCCAGCGTGCTGACCTGCAGGCGGTACTGCAAGCCCTTGGCTCCCTTAGCGGGAACGGTGGTGAAGCCGGCGGGAGCCGCAGCGGCCTCCTCCTCGTCCACCAGATAGGCCCGGATGGCGGCATGGGGGCAGACAAAGGTACACTGGTTGCACTGCAGGCACTTGTTGCTGTCCCACTGGGGCAGGAAGGCGGCAATGCCACGCTTGTCGTACTTGGAGGTGCCCAGCGGATAGGTGCCGTCCTGATAGGGCAGGAAGGCGGACACGGGCAGATCGTCGCCACGCTGACGGTTGCAGGGGACCACGATGTTCTTCACCACATCCGGCAGAGTCTCGTCCACGGTGCGGTCGTCGGCGGCATTCGCCCAGTCAGCGGGAACGTTGACCTTCACAGGGCTGTTGATACCGGCGTCCACGGCGGCCATGTTCATGTTGACCACCTTTTCACCCTTCTTGGCGTAGGTCTTTTGCACGGCCTCCTTCATGTGGCGCACGGCGTCCTCCACCGGCATCACGCCGGAGAGCTTGAAGAAGGCGGCCTGCAGGATCATGTTGGCGTGGTTGCCCAAGCCCAGCTCACGGGCCAGACGGTTGGCGTCCACGATATAGAACTGCACGTTGTGGCGGGCGATGTACTGCTTGACGTCGCCGGGCAGCTTCTCCGCCAGTTCCTCCTCGGTCCAGGAGGTGTTCAGCAGGAAGGTGCCGCCGTCCTTGATCTCGTGGATCATGTCATAGCGGCTGATGTAGGACTGGGAGTGACAGGCCAGGAAATCCGCCGCCTTGATGAGGTAGGTGGAGCGGATGGGGTTCTTACTGAACCGCAGGTGGCTCTTGGTGATGCCGTAGGACTTCTTGGAGTCGTACTCGAAGTAGGCCTGCGTATACATACCGGCGTAGTCGCCGATGATCTTGGCGGAGTTCTTATTGGCGCCCACCGTACCGTCGGAGCCCAGACCCCAGAACTTGCAGGACACGGTGTCGGCGGACTCGGTGATGAGAGGCTCATGGACATCCAGAGACAGGTGTGTCACATCGTCGTTGACGCCGATGGTGAACAGATGCTTGCCGCTTTCATCCTTCATGTTGTCGAACACGGCCTTCAGCTGGGCGGGTGTCACGTCCTTGGAGGCCAGACCATAGCGGCCGCCGTAGATCTCCGGGGCGTCGCTGCGGTTGGCAAAGGCGGCGCACACATCCAGATACACAGCGCCGGCAATGGCGCCGGGCTCCTTGGAGCGGTCCATGGCGGCGATCTTCTTCACCGTCTTGGGCAGGGCGTTCAGGAAATACTCCATGTCGAAGGGGCGGAACAGATGGATCTGCATCAGGCCCACCTTCTCGCCCTTGGCACACAGATAGTCCACCACCTCACGGGCGCACTCGCAGGCGGAGCCCATCATCACCATAACACGGTCGGCATCCTTGGCGCCGTAGTAATTGAAAATGTGGTAGTCCCGACCGGTGATCTCGTTGATGCCCTGCATATACCCCTCTACCACAGCGGGGATGCTGTCATAGGCGCCGTTGTTGGCCTCCTGAGACTGGTAGTAGACGTCGGGGCCCTGCACGGTGGTACGCATCACCGGATGCTCCGGGTTCATGGCGATGGCATGATAGTCCTCCAGCGCCTGACGGTCCAGCAGCTTCTCCACCTTGTCCAGATCGATGACCTCGATCTTCTGGATCTCGTGGCTGGTGCGGAAGCCGTCGTGGAAGTGGATGAAGGGTACACGGGTCTTGATGGTGGTCAGGTGGGCCACGGCGGCCAGATCCATGACCTCCTGCACGCTGCCGGTGGACATCATGGTGACGCCGGTGGTACGGCAGCTCATGACATCCTGATGGTCACCGAAGATGTTGTTGGCGTGCTGGGCCACGGAACGGGCCGCCACGTGGAACACGGCGGGCATCCGGTGACCGGCCATGATGTACAGGTTGGGGATCATCAGCAGCAGGCCCTGCGAGGAGGTGAAGGTGGTGGCCAGCGCACCGGCCTCCGCCACGCCGTGGAGGGCGCCGGCAGCGCCCGCCTCGGACTGCATCTCCACCAGCCGCACAGGCTGGCCGAACATATTCTTCTTACCGGCGGCAGACCACTCATCCACCTTCTCACTCATGGGAGAGGAGGGAGTGATGGGGTAGATACCGGCTACATCGGTGAAATGGTAGGCAACGGTGGCGCAGGCCTCGTTACCGTCCATGGTTTTCATGACTTTCTTATCAGACATTACATTGCCTCCTAACGTATCCGTCGCCCGGCAGCAGCCGGTGCGGCATTTTTCTATCTGTCGGATGCTGAGTTACGCCTTGATGATAGCGCCCTCGTCGGCAGAGGCAGCCACCTTGGCATACAGCCGCAGATAGCCGTTGGGGATGTTCTTCTTGGGCAGTTCCAGTGTCTTGTAGCGCTCAGCGATCTCCTCGTCGGAGACGTGCAGCTCCAGAACGCCTCATCCACGTCGATGAGGATCTCGTCGCCGTCGTGAACGATGGCCAGAGGACCGCCCTCGGCAGCCTCCGGGGAGATATGGCCCACGAAGCAGCCGTTGTTGGTGCCGGAGAACCGGCCGTCGGTGATCAGGGCGGCGGACTTGCTCAGGCCCACACCGTACATATACTTCATGGCCTTGAACATCTCACGCATACCGGGGCCGCCCTTGGGACCCTCGTAGCGGATGACCACCACGTCGCCGGCCTGGATCTTGCCGCCCAGGATGGCCTCCTCGGCCTCCTCCTCGCTGTTGTAGCACTTGGCCTTACCCACAAAGCGGTGCATGGAGGGATCGATGGCGCCGGGCTTGGACACGGCGGTACGGGGGCAGAGGTTGCCGTGCAGCACAGCCACGCCGCCGGTCTTGGAGAAGGGCTCCTCCACCGTCTTGATGATGGTGGGATCCTCCGGATACTCGTAGACGTAGCCGGCCAGATTCTCGGCCAGCGTCTTGCCGCTGACGGTCATGACGGAGGTATCCAGCAGGTCGCCCAGATGCTGCATGACACGGGGGATACCGCCGGCCCGGTAGAAGGCCTCCATCTCCGGCTTGGCAGCGGGATTGACCTTGGCGATCTGGGGTGTGGTCTTGGTGAGGGCCTCGAACTCCTCCAGCACGTTCATATCCAGCTCCGCCTCGTTGGCAATGGCGGGCAGGTGCAGCACGGCGTTGGTGGAGCCGCAGATGGCCATGGTCACCTTGATGGCGTTGCGGATGGCCTCCTTGGTGAGGATCTGGCGGGCGGTGATGCCCTTCTTGCACAGCTCCACAATGGCACGGCCGGACTCGAAGGAGTGGCGCAGACGGCCGGCGTAAGCAGCGGGGATCAGAGCGCCGCCGGGCAGGGTCATGCCCAGTGCCTCGGACACGCAGCACATGGTGTTGGCGGTGCCAAGGAAGGAACAGGAGCCGCAGCCGGGACAGGCGGTGTTCTCCAGAGAGTTGTACTCGCACTCGGTGATCTTACCGGCCTTCAGCATACCCAGGGCCTCGGAGATGGAGGTCAGGTCGGACTTACGGCCGTCGAACTCGATGCCGCCCAGCATGGGACCGCCCACGCAGACAATGCAGGGGATATCCAGACGAGCCGCCGCCATCAGCATGGCAGGCACGATCTTATCGCAGGAGGCCAGCAGCACCAGACCGTCCAGCCGGTGAGCCTGTGCCATGATCTCCACGGAGTCGCAGATGATCTCACGGGAGGGCAGAATGTAGTGCATACCCTCATGGCCCTGTGCCACACCATCGCAGGCAGCGATGGTGCCGAACTCCACAGCGGTGCCGCCGGCGGCATAGATGCCGTTTTTCACATACTCAGCCACCTTGTCCAGATTGTAGTGGCCGGGAACCAGCGTGTTCCAGGTGTTGGCAATGCCGATCAGGGGCTTGCCCTCCTTCAGTTCGCTGTCCGTGTAGCCCATGGACTTGAACAGGGAGCGGGCAAATGCGCTGTCCTCCATGCCAAGGATCGCCTTACTACGGTTTTCCATTGTGTTTCCTCCTTCAAATATGACATATCTCTTTTTCTTATGTTACTGGCCGCAGGCTGCGGCTTGGTTTGACGATTATTCTATAATGCCGTTTACCATTCTGAAAATATTATAAAATCCATGATTCCTTTTGTCAATAGGATATCTTCTGCTTTTCTAAAAAACTTGACTGTTTTCCGGTATTAGTTGACTTTATCTGTGAGAAGGTCTATAATGATTTGAATTAGATTGGTTCGCAATGTTCTATGATACAGAACGAACAAGGAAGGAAAAGATATGGCAACCACAAAAACCATCCAGTCGGTGGAGCGGGCCTTCTCCATTCTGGAATACCTTCAACAGTGCGGCGGCGGAGAGCGCAGCGTCAAGGAGATCGCTGATGCACTGGAGCTGAACAAGAGCACCGCCTTCGGCCTCATCAACACCCTGACCACGCTAGGCTACCTGCAGCAGAACGCAGATAACCAGAAGTATGTGCTGAGCCTGAAGCTGCTGAGTTTCTCCAACACCATCAAGGTCCAGAACAGCATCATCCGCACCGTCCACCCCTATCTGGAGCAGATCAGCCTGAAGTACGGTGAGATCGCCCACTGCGGCGTGGCTCAAGGGGACAGCGTCATCTATGTGGACAAGGTGGAGTCCAGCCGGTCGCTGTCTATCAACACCCAGATCGGCACCAAGAACTACCTCCACTGCACCGGCGTGGGCAAGTGTATTCTGGCCTATATGCCGGAGGATGAGCAGCAGCACATCCTCGCCGGACCGCTGAAGGCACTGACCTTCAACACCATTGTGGACCCCCGTCAGCTTCAGGCGGAGCTGCGGCACATTCGGGCCGACGGCTACGCCATGGACAACGAGGAGGTGGAGGTGGGTCTGTCCTGCGTGGCAGTGCCGGTGTTCTCCGCACCGGGGCAAGTCTCCTGCTCCATCAGCATCTCCGGCATGACCCCCCGTGTCCGCACTGCCCTGCGGGGTGGACTGCTGGACGATCTGAGGCAGGCCTCCGCCGACATCTCCCGCAGTCTTTACGGCTATCAGCCCGCCGGTGACCTCCTGTAACGGGTCCTGCGATCCAACTGTATACCGATCGTCTCACAAAGCGGAGGGGAAACATGGTTTCCCCCTCCGCTTTCTTTTGTCTCAGTGCCGCTCAGCAGACGGCAAATCTCTCACGGAAGGATCCATTCACTCCTTCCGACAATTTTTAATAGCACGTCACGCCGCCGTCGATGGGCAGGTTCACGCCGTTGAGGAAGGACGCCTCGTCGCTGGCCAGATACAGCACCGCATTGGCCACATCCTCCACAGAGGTCAGGCGGCCCAGCGGGATCTCGTTGAGCCGGGCCTGCTTCTTCACCGGGTCCGCCATCAAGGCCGCCACAAAGGGCGTGTCCACGGTGGCGGGATGGATGGAGTTGCAGCGGATGTTGTCCTTGCCATACCGGGCTGCCACAGACTTGGTCAGCAGGGTGATAGCTCCCTTGGTGGCCGTGTAGGCTCCGGAGTGTTCATGTGGCCGATGAGGCCGCAGATGGAGGAGGTATTGATGATGGCGCCGCCCCCCTGCTTCCGCATCACCGGCAGAACATACTTGGTGGCCAGAAAGACGCTGGCGGTATTGACCTCCATCATCTTCATCCACTCGTCCTTCACCATTTCCTCGATGGGCTTGCGGATGTTGATGCCGGCGTTGTTCACCACCACATCCAGCCGTCCGCTCTCGGAGACGATGCGCTCTACGATGGTCTTCCACTCCTCCTCGCTGGTGACATCCGCCACGGCGCCGTGGCCTTGCCGCCCTGACGCTTCAGCTCCTCCACCAGCTGGTCGATCTTCTCCTGCACCAGATCCAGGATCCAGACCTCGGCCCCATTCCGGTCCAGCAGCTTCGCCTGTGCCGAGCCGATGCCGCCTGCACCGCCGGTGATAACGATGACCTTATTCTGTACGTTCATGTTAAATCCCTCCCTTTCGTGCGTTACGCCCTGATTTCCTTATCCTTCCACGCCTTGGCGGGGTTCTGCACGCCCATCTTGCCGCCGCTGATCTCCAGCGTGGTGCCGGTGATATAGCGGGCATAGTCCGATGCCAGAAACGCCAGCGCCCACGCTACATCCATGGGCTCACCGAAGGTCTGCATGGCGATGGCGCTCTTCATGGCCTCGCCGTTGCTGACGGTAAGTGCGTGGGTCATGTCCGTATCGATGACGCCGGGGATATACCCGTTGACTCGGATGCCGTAGGGGGCCAGCTCCGCTGCCAGCGTGTTCACCATGGACTTTACGGCGGACTTGGTGGCGGCATACACGCCGCTGCCCACGGAGGGGAACACCGCCGCAAAGGAGGAGGCCAGCAGCATGACGCCGCCCTTATCCTTCATGGCCTCATACGCAATGCGTGCGCCCAGATACACCGACTTCATGTTGGTGTCCACCGTCTTATCCCAGACGTTCTCCGGGGTGTCGATGATACTGTACTGGGGATAGACACCGGCGTTGCTGACCCAGATGTCCAGCCCGCCCAGCGCTTCCTCGGCGTGGCGGGCAAAGCCCTTCAGGGACTCGTCGTCGGACACGTCGCAGGTCTCGCCGAAGGCGGTGATGCCCTGCGCCTTCAGCTCCTCCAGCGCTGCAGCCAGCTTCGTGGGATTGGTGCCGCAGATGGCCACCTTGGCCCCCAGCTGGCCGAACAGCTGGGCGCAGGCCAAGCCGATGCCGGCGGTACCGCCGGTGACGACGGCCACCTTGTTGTCAAAACGGATGTTCATACTCATGACAGGATTCTCCTTTCTGTGGTTCCGGTTCCCCGGAAAAAAGCGGCCGGGGACGCCCCGGTGAACGGAGCGTCCCCGGCTGGGAATGCACGTTTGATTCAGTTACGCAGAGATCAGCCAAAGACGCCTACGGCGTTAAGGATGACCACGGCGATCAGACAGATCACGGAAGCCACGGCGCAGGGTACCGTGACGTACTTCACGGACTGCTTGGTATTCAGGTGGAAGAACTGACCCATGACCCAGAAGCCGGAGTTGTTGTAGTGGTTGCCCATCAGGGTGCCACTGCCGATGGCCAGCACGGCGGCCAGAGAAGACAGGCCCAGGTCGGGCATCATGGGCAGCACGATGGCGGCTGCGGTCATACCGGCGGTGGTCATGGAACCCACGGAGGTCATCATGATAGCGGCAATGGCCCAAGGCACCAGAATGGCGGGGATGGGGCTGTCAGCGATGAGCTTGGACAGGGGCTCCAGAGCGGGGGAATTCTTCAGCACGTTACCGAAGGCGCCGCCCATAGCGGTGATCAGCAGAGGAGACAGGCAAACCACCAAGCCACGGGCCACCCACTTGTTGAGCATGACCTCGCCCAGCTTTGCCTTGGGCTCATTGTAGGTGTCGGCGTACACGCCCAGCACCATCTTGCGCTGCTTGTAGCCAGATAGAAGGAGTACAGCAGGCCGATGGACAGAGCGATGACCTTGTTGCCGATGGTGGTGCAGATGGTGTAGATAGCGCTGCCCTCGGCGGCATACATCTGAGCGAAGGAGGACACGGAGATCAGCAGCACAGGCAGCAGCAGGGGCAGGAAGCCCTCGCCGGTGTGGGGCAGGCCGGGATCCTTGATGAGGATGTCATCCACGCTGTCGGAATCGGTCTCCTCCATGCCACGAACGAACTCAGGATTGGGCTCGATCCACTCCTTCTCCGTCCACTTCCGCAGCAGGAAGTAGGTGCCGAAGAAGCCCACGAAGCTGATGACCAGACCCCAGACGATGGTCATACCCAGATCGCTGCCGAACATCAGAGCAATGGCCAGGATGCCGGGGGTGGGAGGCACCAGACCGTGGGTCAGGAACAGGCCCAGACCGGTGAAGGAAGCCATGGTGGACATGGAGATGTGCTTACGCTTGGAGAGCATAGAGGCAATGGGCGCTGTCAGCACCATGGTGATATCCCCGAAAACGGGGATAGACATGATGAAGGCCGTCAGGGCCGGAGCCAGCTCCATGCGCTTACCACGGAACAGCTTGATAAAGAAGTTTGCAATGACCTTGGCGGCGCCAGTATCCTCGATGGCCATGGAAATGATGGCGCCAAGGATGATGGTGATGCCCACGCTGCCCAGCGTGCCGCCAAAACCGTTGCTGATGTAATCCACGGAACCGGTGACGCCGTAACCCAGCGCAATACCGGTTCCCAGCGCAGCAATAAACAGCGCCAGCACGGGATGCATCTTTGCTTTGACGATCATCAGCACCAAGGCTGCGATCGCCACTACTAGAATCAGAATGAATACTCCAGCAGACATAGTGTTTTCTCCTTTTCAGATTTTCTCTCTGACTTGCAGCGGACTCTCGGTGCTCTGCCCGCTTACTCATGCGACACCTTCTCCCTTGCGCCGCATCGGTAAGCGGATATTTCCGTTCGCCGTTCTACAATGTCGATGCCCGTATTTTATTCCCAAATGGGTCATTTGTCAATATCCTCTGCCGCATTTTGTCGTTATTTACATATTTCCTCTCTTGTTTTGTACATTTCAGAGAAAGTTCCTGTGGACATACTATTTTGCATACAAAAGCGGTGTCATTGCTCTCATCCTTTTGCGCTTCTCGTTCTATTATGCAGAATAAAAACGCATCTTATACTAAACATCGCACACCGAGCTCTGCCCTCCGCGCTTTATGCTTTCCCCCAACCCGGCCCGCCCTTTTCTCACTGGCCTAAAAGAATACACTCCTCTCCTTCACGCTCCATAGAATCTCGCCCCTATTAGAACGTCTTGTTGCACTTTCTTCTACCCCGCTCTCCCCCACGTCGCATTGCTCAGTTCTTCGCTTTGTAAGAAAATGCCGCCTCCGATTGGAATGCATCTCCCTAAACGGCATAAAAATAAGGCGCAAGCGGTTTCCGCTTGCGCCTTTATCTCATTACTATTTCACCCTTGGCTGCACCGATGGTGTGCCGTTGGGGTCACAGTTCTTCGTTCAATTAGTCCTGGTTGATGGCGATGACAACACCGGAACCGACGGTACGGCCGCCCTCACGGATAGCGAAACGCAGACCGGTCTCGATAGCGATGGGGGTGATCAGCTCCACGTTCATGTCGACGTTATCGCCGGGCATGCACATCTCAGTACCCTCGGGCAGGGAGATGATGCCGGTCACGTCGGTGGTACGGAAGTAGAACTGGGGACGATAGTTGTTGAAGAAGGGGGTGTGACGGCCACCCTCGTCCTTGGTCAGAACGTACACCTGACCAACGAACTTGGTGTGGGGATGAATGGAACCGGGCTTGGACAGAACCTGACCACGCTCGATCTCGGTCTTAGCCACGCCACGCAGCAGAGCGCCGATGTTGTCGCCAGCCTCAGCGTAGTCCAGAAGCTTGTGGAACATCTCGATACCGGTAACGGTGGTCTCACGCTTCTCGTCGGACAGACCAACGATCTCGACCTTCTCGTTCAGGTTCAGCACGCCACGCTCCACACGACCGGTAGCAACGGTACCACGGCCGGAGATGGTGAACACGTCCTCGACGGGCATCAGGAAGGGCATATCCTCCTTGCGGTCGGGGGTGGGGATCCACTCGTCAACAGCGTCCATCAGCTCCTTGATGCAGGCATACTCAGGAGCGTTGGGATCGGTGGACTCGGAGATCAGGGCGTTCAGAGCGGAACCACGGATGATGGGGGTGTCATCGCCGGGGAAGCCGTAGAAGTCCAGCAGCTCACGGACCTCCATCTCCACCAGCTCCAGCAGCTCCTCATCGTCCACCTGGTCGCACTTGTTCAGGAACACCAGCACAGAGGGCACGTTCACCTGACGGGCCAGCAGCAGGTGCTCACGAGTCTGAGCCATGGGGCCGTCGGTGGCAGCGATGACCAGGATAGCGCCGTCCATCTGGGCAGCACCGGTGATCATGTTCTTGATATAGTCGGCGTGACCCGGGCAGTCCACGTGAGCATAGTGACGCTTGGCCGTCTCATACTCGACGTGGGCGGTGTTGATGGTGATACCACGCTCACGCTCCTCGGGAGCCTTATCGATGGAAGAGTAGTCGGTGTACTCAGCACCGCCCTGCAGCGCCAGGTACTTGGTGATGGCAGCGGTCAGAGTGGTCTTACCATGGTCGATGTGACCGATGGTGCCGATGTTAACATGGGGCTTGTTTCTCTCAAATTTCTGCTTGGCCATTTGAAATGATCCTCCTTAACAGTTTTGCAAATTCTTAAAGTGCAATGTTTTGCTCGACATTGCTATTTTACAGTATCTGCGGCAGAAAAGCAACCTAAAATTTAGGATTTACGCCTCATGGCCGCTGCGCTTGCTGACCAGCTTCTCCTGCAGACTCTTGGGCAGCTCCACATAGTGGCTGGGCTCCATGGTGTACTGACCACGGCCCTGGGTGCGGGAGCGCAGGTTGGTAGCATAGCCGAACATCTCGGACAGGGGGGACAAAGGCATCGATCTGCTGGGCGCCGGAGCGCATCTCGTAGCCTGAATCTGGCCACGGCGGGCATTCAGATCACCGATGACGTCGCCATATACTCGTCGGGTACGATAACGCACACCTTCATGATGGGCTCCAGCAGGACGGGATCCGCCTCACGCATAGCCTCTTTGAAGGCCATGGAGCCGGCGATCTTAAAGGCCATTTCGGAGGAGTCCACCTCGTGGTAAGAACCATCGTACAGCGTGACCTTCACATCCACCACGGGATAGCCGGCCAGCACGCCCGCCTGCATGGCGCCCTGAATACCGGCGTCGATGGCGGGGATATACTCCTTGGGAATGGCGCCGCCCACGACGGCATTGACAAACTCGTAGCCCTTGCCGGACTCGTTGGGCTCCAGCGTGATCTTCACGTGACCGTACTGGCCGGAGCCACCGCTCTGGCGCTTGTACTTGGTCTCGTGGTTGACCTTCTTGCGGACGGTCTCCTTGTAAGCCACTTGGGGAGCGCCCACATTGGCCTCTACCTTGAACTCACGCAGCAGACGGTCCACGATGATCTCCAGATGCAGCTCACCCATACCGGCGATGATGGTCTGACCCGTCTCCTCGTCGGTGTAGGCCCGGAAGGTGGGATCCTCCTCGGCCAGCTTGGCCAGAGCGATGCCCATCTTCTCCTGACCGGCCTTGGTCTTGGGCTCGATGGCCACACGGATCACGGGCTCGGGGAATTCCATAGACTCCAGAATGATGGGGTTCTTCTCGTCGCACAGGGTATCACCCGTGGTGGTGTTCTTCAGGCCCACCATGGCGGCGATGTCGCCGGCATAGACGGTCTCCAGATCCTCACGGTGATTGGCGTGCATCTGCAGCAGACGACCCACACGCTCACGCTTGTTCTTAGTGGCATTGAGCACCGCCGAACCTGTGTTCAGCGTACCGGAGTACACACGGAAGAAGCTCAGACGGCCCACATAGGGGTCGGTCATGATCTTGAAGGCCAGTGCGGCGAAGGGCTCGTCGTCGGAAGCGTGACGATCCTCCTCCTCCTCGGTCTTGGGGTTGACGCCCTTGATGGCCTCGATATCGGTGGGAGCGGGCATATAGTCCACCACGGCATCCAGCAGCTTCTGGACGCCCTTGTTGCGGTAGGAAGAACCGCAGGTGACAGGCACCATTTCCACAGCCAGCGTGGCCTTACGGATGGCGGCACGGATCTTGGAAGCGGGGATCTCCTGACCCTCCAGATACATCTCCATGATCTCATCATCGAACATGGAAACGGCGTCCAGCAGCTTCTCACGATACTCGTTGGCCAAGTCCACCATGTCCTCAGGGATGGGCTCCACACGCATATCCTTGCCCAGCTGATCGTAGTAGATATCAGCATCCATCTCCACCAGATCGATGATACCCTTGAAGGTATCCTCCTTCCCGATGGGCAGCTGGATGGGTACGGCGTTGCACTTCAGACGATCATGGATCATGTCCAGCACGTGATAGAAATCAGCGCCGGTGATGTCCATCTTATTGACGTACACCATCCGGGGAACATGATAGTGGTCGGCCTGACGCCACACCGTCTCGGACTGAGGCTCCACACCGCCCTTGGCACACATCACGGTGACAGAGCCGTCCAGCACACGCAGAGAACGCTCCACTTCCACAGTGAAGTCCACGTGACCGGGGGTGTCGATGATGTTGATACGGGTCTGAGGAAACTGGTTCTTGGAACCCTTCCAGTAGCAGGTGGTAGCGGCGGAGGTGATGGTGATACCACGCTCCTGCTCCTGCTCCATCCAGTCCATGGTAGCCGTACCCTCGTGCGTTTCACCGATCTTATAGTTGACGCCGGTGTAGTACAGAATACGCTCAGTCGTGGTGGTCTTTCCTGCATCAATGTGGGCCATGATGCCGATATTTCTTGTATTTTCCAGTGTAACCTTTCTCGGCATACCGTTCTCCTTTTTCTCTCTTTGCGGGGATTACCAACGGAAGTGGGCGAATGCCTTGTTGGATTCGGCCATCTTGTGGGTATCCTCACGCTTCTTCACGGCGCTGCCGGTGTTGTTGGCAGCATCCATGATCTCGCTTGCCAGGCGCTCCGCCATGGTGCGCTCGCTGCGAGCACGGGAGTAAGCGGTCAGCCAGCGCAGACCCAGGGTCTGACGACGGGCAGGACGCACCTCCATGGGGACCTGATAGGTGGCGCCGCCGACACGGCGGGCCTTGACTTCCAGGCTGGGCATGATATTCTCCATCGCCTGGGTGAACACTTCCAGAGGCTCCTTCTCGGTCTTTTCCTTGATGATATCAAAGGCACCGTAGACAACCTTCTGGGCAACGCCCTTTTTACCGTCCAACATGATGCTGTTGACGAGCTTCGTCACCAGCACGGAGTTGTACATAGGATCGGGCAAGATCTCTCTCTTGGGAACATTACCTCTTCTGGGCACTATGCTTCCCTCCTTCATAAAAATATGATTTCATAGGTACTCAACAGCCCGGCGGCTGTTGTTCGGCCTGCCAAAGAGGTAGTTATATAAAAACCTTTTCGGCAAAGCTCATTTCATGCGGGAATTACTTGCTCTTGGGCCGCTTGGCACCGTACTTGGAACGGCCCTGCATACGACCGTTGACGCCCTGGGTATCCAGCGTACCACGGATGATGTGGTAACGGACGCCGGGCAGATCCTTGACACGGCCGCCACGGATCATGACCACAGAGTGCTCCTGCAGAGAGTGACCAACACCGGGAATGTAGGCGGTGACCTCATAGCCGTTGGTCAGACGGACACGGGCGATCTTACGCAGTGCGGAGTTAGGCTTCTTGGGGGTCGCAGTTCTCACGGCGGTGCAGACGCCACGCTTCTGAGGGGAGGACAGGTTGGTCTCCTTGTTCTTCAGCGTATTCAGGCCCTTCTGCATAGCGGGGGAATTGGACTTGTAGGTAGCCTGTTTCCGGCCCTGCTTGACCAGCTGATTAAAAGTAGGCATGCAATGAACTCCTTTCTAAAGATTTGTTGGGATGACTCCCTTTATTTTCCACGGAATAAGAAATTTTATTCCGGAAAAACCGTTTTAGCGGCTGGGGACGGCGGCTGCGGCGGTCCCCACGGCGATGCCGGCGGCCCGGCCCAGCTGTGACATGGTAAACTCCGTCACGGCAGGCACTCCCACTGCACGGCAGGCCGCCAGCAGCGGCTCCACCAGTGCCGGGTCGGCATCCTTTGCCAGAAAAACCCGTCCGGCATGACCGGCAGCCAACAGGCGGCGTGTCTGCTTCAGGCCCACCACCCGGTTTTCGCAAGACAATTCTTCCAGCATGGAGAGCCTCCTCGTTGAAATATCGCCCTGCATGGCAAAATTCGCAGGCTCCAAACCCACGCAATTCAGGATTATAGCATAAACCCGTCCCAGCGTCAAGTAGATTTCCGGCAAAAATTTGTGCGTTTGGCTGAATTTCTGCCGTGTTTTTCTGGGAAATACACAAAGCCCGCCGGAGCGGATTTTCCCCTGTACTTTCCCGCCTCGATGTGGTATCCTAATATATATTAAGAATCGCCGGATATCATCCGAGCCTATGAAAACAGGAGGGATCGCCATGATCCTCATTCAGAACGCCCACATCATGCCCATCGTCGGGCCGGAGCTGCCCAACGGCTGCCTGCTGGCGGAGGATGGCCGCATCACCGCCGTCGCCCCCCACACGACGCTCCGGAGGCT
>ENA-OQCO01000447-OQCO01000447.1-human-gut-metagenome-genome-assembly--contig:-NODE-447-length-22595-cov-4.048291_pt1 | contig 22595 bp, 20 predicted proteins | sample MGYA00242500_ERZ504582 | MGnify/ENA primary metagenome ERZ504582 (study PRJEB26092, sample SAMD00036346) | human gut metagenome | host: Homo sapiens | study: EMG produced TPA metagenomics assembly of...
CCTTGTTTTTCAGGTTGAATTAAAATAACTTGTGTGTTACAATTAAATATGTATGTAAAATTAAGAAAAATCCTGCGTTTGCAGGTTGCTCATAATTACAGAATTTTTAAAAGAAGGTTATTTGATGATCACTCATTTATTGACAAGAATAGATTTGAGTATGCACTCGCTTTCAAAAGGTCAAAAGCGAATTGCACTTTATATAGAGGAGCATTATGACAAAGCGGCTTTTATGACTGCCTCAAAGCTCGGCGAAACCGTCGGTGTTTCGGAAAGTACGGTTGTAAGATTTGCCACAGAGCTTGGTTATGACGGCTACCCAAAGCTGCAGAAAGCTATGCAGGAAATGATAAGGGATAAGCTCACTTCTGTTCAGCGAATTGAGGTTACTTCAAGCAGAATCGGCAATGACGATGTTTTAAACAGCGTGCTGAATCAGGATATTGATAAAATCCGCAGAACCATTGAAGAAACCTCGCACGAGGATTTTGAAAGGGCTGTAGACAAAATCTGCAATGCCGACAGAATCTATATTTTCGGTGTTCGTTCAACTGCCGCAATCGCAAGTTTTCTCGGCTACTATTTTGAACTTATTTTCGATAATGTAAGAGTAATCGACTCTACAAGCCATACAACAACATATGAGAGAATTTTCAGAATGACCGACAAAGATGTTATGATAGGAATTTCATTCCCACGATACAGCACAATGGCTGTTGACGCTATGAACTATGCTCGTTCGCAGGGTGCTCACGCTATTGCAATTACCGACAGTATGGTGTCGCCTCTTGTAAAATCAGCCGACTCTGTGCTTATTGCACGAAGTGATATGGCGTCAATAGTCGATTCGCTTGTAGCCCCGTTAAGTCTTATAAATGCGCTTATTGTTGCGACTGTCCTTAAAAAGAAAGATGAAGTATCCGAAAACTTCCGCAGACTTGAAACCGTATGGAACAGAGAGGGAGTTTACGCAAGCGGAGAGAAGGACGAGGAAGAAAGGACGGAAGCGGGAAAGAAGAATGGAAAGTAAAAAGGTAGTTGTGGTCGGCGCAGGTGCGGCGGGTCTTATGGCTGCATCGGCAGCGGCAATGTACGGCGCAAGCGTAACATTAATAGAAAAAAACAAGCGTGTCGGCAGAAAAATTATGATTACGGGCAAAGGCAGATGTAATGTTTGCAATAACTGCGATGTCGAAACTTTTATAAGAAATGTTCCTACAAACGGAAAATTTCTTTATTCGGCAATCAACAAATTAACTCCCGAAGACACTGTTGCGTTCTTTGAGGGACTTGGACTTTCTCTGAAAACAGAGCGTGGCAACAGGGTTTTCCCGCAGTCCGACAAAGCTGTTGATGTGGTTGATACATTGTATAACTATGTAAAAAACTGCGGCTGTAAAATTGTGGAAGACACCGCCGAAGAACTTTTGCTTGAAAACGGTGAGGCAGTGGGCGTTAAGTGTAAGAACAAAACATATTATGCGGACAGTGTGATTATATGCTGCGGCGGTAAAAGCTATCCTCTCACAGGTTCTACGGGTGACGGATACACTCTCGCAAAGCAGGCGGGACATACAATAGTACCGCTAAAACCGTCGCTTGTTCCGCTCGAAAGCAAAAATCTCGACTGTAAATCAATGCAGGGCCTTGCACTTAAAAATGTTGGTCTTAAGATTGTTGATACACAGAGCGGTAAAACGGTTTACGATGATTTCGGAGAAATGCTGTTTACTCATTTCGGTATGAGCGGTCCTATGGTACTCTCCGCAAGCTCACATATCCGTGATATTTCGGACGGCAGATACAATGCCGTAATTGACATAAAACCTGCGCTTTCTCATGAGCAGCTTGAAAAACGCTTACAGCGTGATTTTGACGAAAATCATAATAAAGATGTTTCTAATTCATTTACTAAGCTGCTACCTAAAAAACTTGTTGTACCTGTTTTAAAGTGTTGGGGTATACCTTTTGATAAAAAATGCAATTCTGTTACTAAGGAAGAACGCAGAACTCTTTGCGAACTTTTAAAGGCTTTTACCGTAGAAATCAGCGGTTTTCGTCCTATTGAAGAGGCAATTATTACTTCGGGCGGCGTAAAAACCACTGAAATTAATCCGAAAACTATGGAAAGCCGACTTGTAAAAGGACTTTACTTTGCAGGCGAAGTAATAGATTGCGATGCCTATACGGGCGGCTTTAACTTACAGATAGCATGGAGTACAGGTAATCTTGCAGGCGAAAGCGCCGCTTATTAAGAAAGGAAGAATAAAATGTCTGTTGCAATAGCACTTGACGGCCCTGCCGGCGCAGGAAAATCCACAATAGCAAAAAGAGTTGCAAAGGCTCTTGACTATATATATGTTGATACAGGCGCACTTTACCGCACAATCGGACTTAGCGCCATGAGAAGAAATATCGAGCCTGTTGAGTCAAAAGAAGTGAGCGATATGCTTAAAGAAATTAAGGTTGAGCTTGCTTTTAACGATAATTCAGAGCAAATTGTATTGCTTGACGGCGAAGATGTTTCTTCACTTATCAGAACTCCCGAAGTATCTATGACAGCGTCAAAAATTTCCGCAATTCCCGAAGTAAGAGCATATTTGCTTGATTTGCAGAGAGATATGGCAAAGAAAAATAATGTGATTATGGACGGCAGAGATATCGGTACAGTTGTTCTTCCCGATGCAAAAGTAAAAATCTTTCTTACCGCATCTCCCGAGGCAAGAGCCGAAAGACGATACAAAGAACTTTTGGAAAAGGGAATGACTGTAAGTTACAACGATGTTCTTAAAGATGTAAACGAGCGTGATTACAATGACTCTCACCGCAAAACCGCTCCGCTCAAACCTGCCGAGGGCTGTGTGATTGTAGATACTACAGAACTTGATTTTGAACAGTCGGTAGATAAAATAATTTCCGTTATAAAGGAGAATGTTTAATGGGACAGTCTAAGGTGCTTTACAGAGTCGGTCAGGCGGTTTGCCGTCCGATTATGAAAGTGTTTTACAGATATAAATTTATAAATAACAACTCTATTCCGCATGAGGGAGCATATATAATTGCAAGCAATCATATGTCGTTTTCTGACCCTGTGCTTTTAGGTCTCGGTCAAAGGCGCAGACTTTTCTTTATGGCAAAACAGGAACTTTTTAAAAACAAGTTTTTTGCAGGATTAATCCGTGCACTCGGTGCGTTTCCCGTTGAGCGTGGCGCAGGTGACGGCAAAGCTATAAAAACAGGTGAAGACCTCATAAAAGAGGGCAATGTAATGACTATCTTTATTGAGGGAGGCAGAACAAAGACAGGCGAATTTATGCGTCCGAGAAGCGGCTGTGCACTTGTTGCTCAACAAATGCAGGTGCCTGTTATTCCTGCGTGCATCACAATTACGGGTAACCCGAAGTACCGCTTTGCAAAGAGAGTAATTCATTTCGGCGATCCGCTTACTCCGCAGCAGCTCGGACTTACACCCGACGGTGACAGACGACAGCTTAAAAATGCCACAAATATGATTATGGACGAAATCAAGAAGATGAGGGAGCAGGACAGAAAATGAGCATAACCGTTGCAAAGTCTGCCGGCTTTTGCTTTGGCGTAAACAGAGCAATAAATATTGTGAACAGTTTGCTTGACAAGAATGTAAAAGTATCTACTCTCGGACCTATCATTCATAATATGGAAGTCGTAAACGAGCTTGAAAGCCGTGGCTGTAAAGCGGTTGAGAATATTGACGAGGTAGAAAAAGACGCTACTCTTGTTATCCGTTCTCACGGTGTTCCAAAATATGTTATTGACAAATTAGATGAAAATGGTGTAAAATATGAAGATGCAACATGTCCTTTTGTTAAGAAGATACACAATATAGTGGCAAATCCCGACAACAAGGACGGCATAGTTTTAATCGCAGGCAACAGCGTTCACCCCGAGGTTGAGGGCATTATAGGTCATTGCAGCACCGAATGTCACACCTTTAAAAACAGTGAAGAAATTGACGAGATTTACAATAATATTCTAAAAAAGAATAATAAACAGGTTTTTGTTGTCGCACAGACCACATTTGACACAAAAGAATGGAAAAAGTGTGTAAAAAAGATTAAAAAACTATGTACAAATGCAAAAATATTTGATACAATATGTAATGCAACGTCAGTTAGACAGACCGAAGCTGACTTACTTGCGGCTCAATCCGATTTTATGGTAGTAATAGGCGACAGGCACAGCTCAAACACGGGCAAGCTTTTTGATATATGCAAAAGGCAGTGCGATAACACAGTTCTTATTGAAACAGCGGATGAGCTTGATGCTTTACAAGTCAGCGTTGCTGAAAAAATTGGCGTTACTGCCGGTGCATCTACTCCGGCAAGGATAATAAAGGAGGTACTGGATACAATGAGTGAAATTAAATCCGGTGTAACAAATGGTGAAGAATCTTTTGAGGCATTGCTTGAGGAATCCCTCAAAAACTTAAATACAAATGAGAGGGTAATGGGTACAGTGCTCAGCATTGCGCCTAACGAGGTTCAGGTTGATGTCGGCAGAAAGCAGACAGGCTTTATTCCTGCTAGTGAGCTTTCTAACGATCCTAACGCTAAGCCGGAGGATATCGTAAAGGTTGGCGACAAGATCGAGCTTCTTATTATGAAGACAAATGATCAGGAAGGCACAATTATGCTTTCTAAGCGCAGAGTAGACGCAGCTAAGGGCTGGGAAATTCTTGAGTCTAAGGTTGACTCACAGGAAGTTCTTACAGGTAAGGTTACAGAGGCTGTTAAGGGCGGTGTAATCGTTATCTACAACGATGTAAGAGTATTTATTCCTGCTTCACAGGCAACTGCTACTCGTGACGAGAGCCTTGAGGATCTCGTAGGTAAAGAAGTACAGTTCAGACTTATTGAGGTTTCACAGCGTGGCAGAAGAAAGAGAGCTATCGGCTCAATCAGAAGCGTACTTAAGGAGCAGAGAGCTGCTCAGCGTGAGGAGTTCTGGAAGAACTGCGAAATCGGTAAGAAGTACACAGGTGTTGTTAAGTCACTTACAAGCTACGGTGCATTTGTTGACCTTGGCGGTGTATTTGGTATGATCCACATTTCAGAGCTTTCTTGGACACACATTAAGCACCCGAGTGAGGTTGTAAATGTTGGCGATACTGTAGAAGTATATGTAAAGGACATCAACGAGGAAACAAAGAAGATTTCTCTCGGCTTTAAGAACGCTGACGAGAATCCATGGGAGATCCTCAAGAACCAGTATCCGGTGGGCACAGTTGTTAAGGCTACAATCGTTGGTCTTACATCATTCGGTGCTTTTGCAAACATCATCCCGGGTATTGATGGTCTTATCCACATTTCTCAGATTGCTAACAAGAGAATTGAAAAGCCCGCTGATGTACTTTCAGTTGGCGAAACAGTAGAAGCTAAGATTACTGCTATTGACTTTGACAAGAAGCGTGTAAGCCTTTCAATGCGTGCACTTCTTCCGGAGGACGAGCAGGCTTCTGCTGAGGCTGCTGAAGAGGTTGCTGAATAATTTGTTATTAAACAGGGCATTCCATTATAGGGATGCCCTTTTGTTCTATTTTATATAATAAACCGCAAAAGGAGCGATAAAAAATGACTCCAAAAGAAGAATTTATTGAGATTTATACAAAGTACATAACACGCAACGGTGCAGAAGAATTACTTGAATGGCTCAAGCGCACAGACTTTTTTACTGCTCCTGCAAGTACGAAATATCATTGTGCCTGCGAGGGCGGACTTGTAATGCACTCTGTCAGCGTGTTTAATACAATGATGGAAAAGCATTATGACGAAGAAACCGATAATATTGAAAGTTTTGCAATATGCGGACTTCTGCACGATTTATGCAAGGCGCAGTTTTACAAGGTTTCGTCAAGAAATGTAAAAAACGAGCAGACAGGTGCGTGGGAAAAAGTACCTTATTATGCAATAGACGATCAGTTTCCGTACGGTCATGGCGAAAAGTCAGTATTTTTGATTGAACGCAAAATGCATCTAAAAATTGATGAGGCAATGGCAATCCGTTGGCATATGGGAGAATTTGGCGACAAAAACAGCAATTCAATTTCTCTTGCATACGAGCGTTATCCGCTTGCCGTAAAGCTCCACCTTGCAGACCTTGAATCAACATATTTGAAAGAAAAGGGCACTTCGGCAGTAAACAAGTAATTTTCATTTTTGCTTTATTTTTGGCATATAACACCGCTTGTTTTATGAAATGTTAAATAAGGATGATTTTATGGATATAATTTTGGCAGAACAAAGAATAAAAGAGCTTACAAAGACGATTGAGTATCACAATAATCGTTATTATAATCTCGATAATCCCGAAATTTCCGATTACGATTATGATATGCTTTTGCGTGAGCTTGAAAACCTTGAAAACGATTTTCCTACACTCAAGTCACCGCTTTCGCCGACAAATAAAGTAGGAGGCGAGCGTGGAGAAAAATTCTCTCCCGTAACTCACACAGTGCCGATGGAAAGTTTGCACGACAGCTTTTCTCACTCGGAATTGTTTGATTTTGACAGAAGAGTGCGTGAGGTTGCTCCGAATGTAAAATATGTTGTTGAGCCAAAATTTGACGGTCTTTCTGTATCTTGCGAGTATCGCAACGGTGTGTTTGTTCGAGGTTCGACAAGAGGTGACGGAACAGTCGGTGAAGATGTTACGGATAATCTTATGACAATACGCTCACTCCCGAAAAAGATTGAAAATGCGCCTGAATTTTTAGAGGTGCGTGGCGAAGTTTATATGTCTTTTGACAGCTTTAACGAACTTGTCAAGGAACAGGAAGATAACGAAGAAAAGCCGTTTAAAAATCCGAGAAATGCCGCCGCAGGCTCATTAAGGCAAAAAAATTCTAAGATTACCGCAAAGCGCAAACTTGATATTTTTGTATTTAATATCCAACAAATTGAGGGCGTTGAAATTACAAGTCATCATCAGGGATTGGATTACCTTACCGAGCTTGGTTTTCCTACCGCTTTTTACAATATTTTCGAGGATATGCAAGAGGCTGTTGAAGAAATTGAGCGTATAGGAAATATGCGAGGTACATTTGATTATGCGATTGACGGTGCGGTTGTAAAGGTTGATGATTTTGCAACAAGAGAATTATTGGGCAGTACCGCAAAATATCCGAAATGGGCGGAGGCATATAAATATCCGCCCGAAGAAAAGGCGACAAAATTGCTTGAAGTTGAAATAAATGTCGGCAGAACAGGTGTGCTTACTCCTGTCGGAATTTTTGAACCTGTATTTCTTGCAGGTACGACAGTAAGCCGTGCAACGCTCCACAACAAAGATTTTATAGATGAAAAAGGTATTTGCGTAGGTGATACGGTAATTATCCGTAAAGCCGGAGAGATTATTCCGGAGGTCCTTTCTGTAAAAGAACACGGCGAAAATGCGGTGCCTTTTGAGTTTCCGAAACTTTGTCCGTCCTGTCACACTCCTGTTGTGCGTGACGAAAACGAGGCTGCTATTCGCTGTACAAACACCGATTGCCCTGCCCAGCTTATGCGACATCTTATCCATTTTGTAGGCAGAGATGCTATGGATATTGACGGCCTCGGACCTGCTGTGCTTGAACAGCTTGTGAATGAGGGACTGATAAAATCTCCTGCCGACCTTTACAGATTAACGGTTGACAGCATCACCGCCCTTGACCGAAAAGCCGAAAAATCTGCGCAAAATCTTATTAATTCAATTGAAAAATCAAAACACAATGAATTATATCGCCTTGTTTTTGCACTTGGCATCAGAAACATAGGTCTTAAAGCCGCAAAACTTTTATGCGAAAATTTTGCGAATATTGATGACCTTATGAATGCAAAAACAGAGGATATTTCCGCAATAGAGGGCTTTGGCCTGATTATGGCGGAAAGCGTAGTGAATTATTTTTCTGCCGAAAGCACAAAAAATCTGATTGACGAACTTAAAGAACTCGGACTTGAAATGAAACCGTCCGAACAGAAGAAAAAGGGCGGAATTTTTGAGGGCAAAACCTTTGTTCTTACAGGTACTCTGCCGACTATGAAAAGAAGTGAAGCAGGCAAACTGATTGAGCAGAACGGCGGAAAAACAAGCTCTTCCGTATCTAAAAAAACCGACTATGTGCTTGCGGGCGAAGACGCCGGAAGTAAACTGACAAAAGCACAGCAACTCGGTATTACGATTATTTCTGAAGAAGAATTATTAAATATGCTTACTGAATGAATTTAATAAGAAATGCGCTAACCTAAAAATAAATTAACTATAGCTATTATCACGGGGACTGCACTGTCCGCAAAATATATGACTATAACACAAAGGACTATCTTACATAAGTAGGATAGTTCTTTGTTTTTACTTACAATCTATCATTCAAAAAATATTTAAACCTTGTTCTTTTTATGTGCTTGTCTGCATACATATTAACAAAGCCAAGGAAAGGACGATAAAAATGACAAGTCTTAATAATGAGGGCAGGTTTGTACTTGCCATACGCTCGCTAAGTCAGAATATTTATCAGAGAATTTTACCGCTGTCGCAAAAATTCTGCGATACTGCGCAGGAAATAAGATTGCGTGTAAACAGACCTGTAGCGATTGTTTGCCCGGATACTACATATTTTCTTACTGAAAAGGGCGGGCTTACCAACACTATACTTGACGGCTCAATGCTCACAGTCAGCCGTGGCGACCTTACGGATACTTTTCACAACATTTGCAATTACTCGGTATATTCAAAACAAAGTGAAATTATAAACGGCTTTGTTTCAATGCACGGCGGTCACAGAGCGGGTATCTGCGGTACGGCAATTTGTGAGGGTGACAAGGTAATAAATATCCGTGATATTTCGTCAATTAACATCAGAATTGCAAGAGAGCATAAAGAGTGTTCAAGAGCTGTTATTGACACTCTTAATCCCGACTTTGGCGGCGTGCTTATTTGCGGTGCGCCATGCACGGGCAAAACCACGCTCTTAAGGGATATGGCAAGAATACTCTCGACCGAATACGGCAAGAGAATTTCTTTGATTGACGAAAGGGGAGAGCTTGCGGGCACTTCCTCGGGTATCCTGCAAAATGACATCGGACTTTGTGATGTGTTTGACCTTTACGATAAGCCGAGCGGAATTATTCAGGCTATACGCAGTATGTCGCCCGATATTATTGTTTGCGACGAAATCGGTACGCAGAGAGATATTGACGCTGTGGAATATTCCGTAATTCGGGTGTATCTTTTATTTCTACCTTGCATTGTTCAAGCGTTGACGAACTTAGAAGAAAAGATAATATCCGTAAACTCGTTTCCTGCGGCGGCTTTAAAACCCTTGTTTTCCTTGATAACAGAGCGTCTGCCGGCAGAGTGAGCAAGATTATGAGAGTCGGTGATGTATTTGGTAATTAAATTTCTCGGCTGTATCTTGCTTGTGAGCGCAACAACTCTTATGGGATTTAAAAAAGCCCAACGGCTGTACAAACGCAGAGATTTTATAAATGACTTTTTGGTTTTCCTTGATACTCTTGCGACAAATATTCGCTACAGTACAGATGAACTTTCGATTATTCTTTCCAAAAGCGAAGACAGATTCGGAAAAGCAATATACGGTGCGTACGAAAAATACGACGGTACATTTTTAAAAATGGAAAATGCGGTAGCGGATATTTCCGACGGTTACGCTTTAAAGCACGAGGATAAACAGCTTTTATGCTCATTCGGAGAAAAACTCGGCATAACCGATGTAGAGGGACAGCTCAAACATATTGAGCTTTACAAAGGGCTTGCAAACGCTCATCTTGATGACAGTAAAAATGAAATAAAACAAAAATCACGGCTTTACAAAACTATGGGATTTTTTGTCGGCACGGCAGCCGCACTTGTTATAATCTGAAAGGATAGCTATGGATGTTGAACTGATTTTTAAAATAGCTGCAATCGGTATAATTGTAGCCGTGTTGTGTCAGGTGCTCATACGCAGCGGCAGAGAAGAACAGGCAATGCTTACGACGCTTGCGGGTCTTATAGTTGTGCTTACTCTGATTGTCACGCAGATAAGCGCCTTGTTTAACACGATAAAGCAGTTATTCGGCTTTTAGGAATAAAGTATGAATATTATTACTATAGCCGCTGTCGCAATTGTATCTGCAATTTCTGCCGTAGCAATAAAAAAGCATAACGGTGAAATCTCGCTTATGCTTTCAATTGCCTGCGGTGTAATATTGCTTACAGCCGTAATTTCGTTTGCGGCTGCGATTTTGCAGACGGTAAATAAAATTGCGGCAGCGTCTGATATGAATATTGAGTATATAAAAATATTGCTCAAGGTAATAGGAATATGCATTGTAACAGAGCTTGCCGTCAGTGTATGTAAGGAGTCGGGACAGCAGGCAATAGCAACAAATGTTACGCTTGCAGGTAAAATATTGATTATGGTAACATCACTTCCGCTTTATACGGAAATTTTAAATACAGTGGTGTCACTTGTAGAAAACTCCTGAAGGAGTGTTGATGTTGAAAAAAACAGCGGTGTTTTTAGTTGTGATTGCGGTTGTTTTTCTGTCGCAGATTACTGTATTTGCAGCCGATACAACAGCCAAAACCGAAAGTACAACAAATGATATTAACAGCATTTACGATACCTCTGCTTTATATGACAGCCTGTCTGGCGATGTAAAACAGAGCCTTGAAAATATAGGGATAAACGGCATAGACAGCAATGAGCTTTCACAGATTTCGTTTGGAGAAGTTGTGAATGAAATTGTAAAACTTGCGGGCGAAAACAGCGCAGGGCCGTTAAAAGCGGTAATCTCGCTTACCGCACTCTTGCTTATATGCTCGCTTTTATCTTCGTACAAAAATTCGCTTTCAAGTGAACTTTCCTCCTCACTTGGCATAGCAGCCGTACTGTGTGCTACCTGTACGGCTGCACTCCCCGTAATTGAAGTAATTTCAGATATGTCAACGGTAGTAAAAACGGCATCAAGTTTTATGCTTGCATTTGTGCCTGTAATGGTTATGATTATATCGAGCACGGGACACGCCGTAAGCGGTGCGTCATATTACGCAATGATGATCGGCGCAGGAGAGGGAGTGGGACAACTAAGCTCAAAGGTAATAGTTCCTTTTCTTAATATGTTTCTCGGTGTATCAGTAACGGCAAGCGTATGCTCGGAATCAAAACTTACGGGTATAACTTCAATAATTTCAAAAGCCGTAAAATGGGTACTCGGGTTTGTTATGACTGTATTTACAGCCGTACTTTCTTTTAAGCAGATGATAACAACCTCGGTTGACGATGTTTCTACACGAGCCGTGCGATTTACTTTAAATTCATTTATTCCGATAGTAGGCTCAGCGCTTTCAGATGCATACAAAACTGTACAGGGCAGTGTAAACTTGCTTAAATCGGGACTTGGAATTTTTGTTATAGTATCTATTGCTTTTGTGTTTCTGCCTATAATACTTAACAGCCTTTTGTGGATATTTACTTTATCGTCAGGAAAGTTACTTGCGGAGATACTCGGCATAAATCAGGTAAAAGATTTGCTTGAGGGTGTCGGTACCGTGCTTTCAACCTTGCTTGCAATTGTATTGTGCATTATGTCGGTTTACATAATTTCAACTGCACTTGTGCTTTTGATGGGAGGCGGCGGAATATGAGCGGTATGATTTCTGCGGTTATAACAGTTTGTGCCGGTGCTCTTATTTGCAGTCTGCTGTCGGCATTTGTACCCGAGGGTACTACCAAAAAAACCGTTGCCCTTGTAATCGGTGCGTTTATGGTATGCTGTCTTATTTCGCCGATAACCTCGGCAATTTCTTCTATAGATTTTGATGCCGAACCTGTTGATTACAGCGAAGATCAAGTTTCCACTTCCGACGAAGCCTACGCAAATATTGTGATTAAACAGGCACAACAAAATCTTGAACAAAGCCTTACCGACCTGCTTGCACAAAACAACATAAAAATATCCGAATGTAAAATTGTACTTGCAAAATCGCAGTCAAACAGCATAATTATCGGTGACATCAGCATATATATGAGTAATGAATATAAAAGCCGGAAAGATAAAATCGGCTCAATTGTTTTTGAAAGCTTCGGAGCATATCCGAGAATAACTTTTATTTAAGGGTGCAAAGCTATGGAAGAAAAAACAAACGGAATAAAAAAGCTGTTTGAAAGTGACAAAGCAAGAAAAATTATAGTAATTATCGGTATTATCGGAATAGCACTTATTTTTATTTCTTCAATTTCGGGAATTAATACCGATAAAAAAACGGAAACCGAGGGCTTTTCGGTTACTACCTACAGCACGGAGATTGAAAGCGATTTGCAAAAAATCCTTTCAAGTATCAGCGGCTGCGGAGAAACAAAGGTGCTTCTTACCATAGAAAACTCGGTCGAATATGTATATCTTGAGGACAGTACCACCAAGACAAAGGAAATTCAGCCTGTTATCCGCGGCGTGCTTGTTGTGTGCGAGGGCGGAGATGATCCCGTCGTAACACAAACGGTCACACAAGCGGTAACAAGGGCACTGGATATTTCATCGGCAAAGGTATGTGTTACAAAATTAACAGAACGAAGGTAGAGGTATTATGAAAATTCAGAAGAAACATATTGTAATGACATCACTTGTACTTGCTCTGGCAACGGCGGTTTACATAAACTATCAGATTTCGCAGGCTCGTACAACTTCACCTGCAAAGGAGCTGGGGGCAGCGTCATATGTAAATGCAACAGTCGGGAAAACAGCAACCTCCGACGAGGCGGCAGCTGCAATGGCACTATCGAAAGAGCAGCAGGATTTCTTTGCATCCGAACGCACTAAAAGGCAGAACACGCAAGACAAGGTAATTGACGATGCGGAGGAGATACTCGATTCCGACTCGAGTTCAGACACGGAGCTTACCGAGGCGCAAGAAAATGTAGAGCGAATCATCAGCTTTTTTACAACGCAGGATACCATAGAAACCATTGTGAAAGCGAAAGGCTTTTCCGATTGCCTTTGCTGTATAACCGATATGGGTGTAACCGTTATAGTTCCGAAAAACGAGCTTAACGAAAACACCGTTTTGTCAATATACGATGCCGTAACAACGCACTATGAAATTGCAAGTGACGCAATATCTGTTGTAGGTGCGTGAATATAGTTTACAATCAAAATTTTATGTGATATAATTATCCTGATAATTTATTGTAAAGTTGGGATAATATGTCTGAAGAGATAAATGTAACTTCTCAGGAAGTAACAGAAGAAAATGAAAACGAAGTAGTACAGATTAAACTTACACGCTCCGAACAGCGTGAGCAGGTATTTATGCTTTTATTTTCAAAGTCATTTACAAACACATCTGTCGACAATATGGTGCAGGACAGCTCGGAACTCTTTATGGGCGGAGTAAGCGCACTTGCACAGGCAGAAGTTGAGGGTATTGTATCGGCTAAAGAAGAACTTGACGAGATTATTTCACGCTATCTAAAAAAAGGATGGACTCTTTCAAGAATTTCAAAGCCGTCGCTTGCAATCCTTGAACTTGCAGTGTATGAAATCAAGTATCTTGACAATGTTCCCGCAAGCGTAGCAATCAACGAGGCGGTAGAACTTGCAAAGAAGTACACTATTGACGAGAGCGGATTTGTCAACGGAATATTAGGCTCTTTTGTAAGAGATAACGGAGAAAAGTAATGAGCCTTTTCCTTGGTATAGATACCTCAAACTACACAACTTCGGTTGCGGTATATAACAGCGAAAACGGCGAAATGCTGCAGCGAAAGCAGCTTTTGCCCGTAAAACAGGGACAGCTTGGCTTAAGACAGAGCGATGCGGTTTTTCATCACACACAACAGCTTCACACTCTTGTTGAGGACATTGCAAAGGAAGTTGACTTGTCGGGTGTGTCTGCATTAGGCGTATCAACACGCCCCCGTCCGGTTGACGGCTCATATATGCCGTGCTTTACGGTTGGAGAAAACACAGCGAGAATTATATCGGCAGTAATAAAAAAGCCTCTCCTGACATTTTCACATCAGGAGGGGCATATTGCCGCAACACTGTTTTCAGCCGCAAGAGAAGATTTGTTTGAAAAAGAATTTTTAGCATTTCATATAAGCGGAGGCACAACGGAGGCGGTGCTCGCAAAGGGCAGTACAAGCTCGTTTGCCGTTAAAGAGGCTGCAAAAACACTTGACTTAAATGCCGGACAGGCAGTTGACAGAGTGGGGCTTATGCTCGGTTTAAAATTTCCGTGCGGTCCGCAGCTTGAACAGCTTGCGCTTAATAATACAGAAAAATTCAAAGTTCGTCCTACTCTCAAGGGCGCCGATTGCTGTTTGAGCGGACTTGAAAATCAGTGTAAAAAAATGCTTGATAACGGCGAAAGCAAAGAAAAAATCGCTGCTTTTTGCCTTGCTTTTATTCAGGCTACGCTTGAAAAAATGACTGAAAAATTGCTCGGGCAATACGGCAATTTGCCTGTGATTTTTGCGGGCGGAGTAATGTCAAATTCCATTATAAGAAATGCTCTGACCGAGAAATTCGGCGCTACATTTGCAAAACCCGAATATTCCGCCGATAACGCAGCGGGTATTGCGTATTTGGCATATAAGAAATATACGGAAATCTAAGACGATTATAAGTGTAATAATATTAAAATACTTCATCAGCGGGAGGTAAAGAGATGTATTCACCGCAGATTCAAAAGCCGAGAGTGCTTTCTGTTTCACAAATAAATTTTTATATAAAGTCAATTATCGAGAATGACGGCAGTTTGCAGTTTGTGCTTGTAACAGGTGAAATCTCTAATCTTACCGTGCACCAACGCAGCGGTCATATTTACCTTTCGCTTAAAGACAGCAATTCAGTTATAAGTGCCGTTATGTTTGCAGGCAACGCAAGACGACTTAGGTTCCGCCTTGAAAACGGAATGAAAGTAATTTGTCGTGGCAGAATTTCTGTATATGAGCCGAGCGGCAGGTATCAGCTTTATATTGAAGATATGCAGCCCGACGGTGTGGGTGCGCTTACGCTAGCTTTTGAACAGCTTAAAAAGAGCCTTGCTCAAAAAGGACTGTTTGACAATGCGCATAAAAAGCCGTTGCCGAAATTTCCTAAAACAATCGGCGTCATAACTTCTCCCACGGGTGCGGCGGTTCAGGATATAACGAATATTATCAGACGAAGATTTCCGAGTGCGGATATAGTGCTCGCACCTGTGCTTGTTCAGGGAGAAAGTGCGCCCGAACAGCTTGTGCGTGCCGTAAATAAATTCAGTGCAAGCAAGATTGCCGATGTGGTTATCATAGGCAGAGGCGGCGGTTCTGCCGAAGACTTATGGGCGTTTAATGACGAACAACTTGCGTATGCGGTCTATAATTGCGAAACTCCCATAATTTCGGGTGTGGGACACGAAACAGATTTTACTGTCTGTGACTTTGTCGCCGATGTTCGTGCCTCTACTCCGTCTGCTGCGGCAGAACTTGCCGTACCCGACAGGCAGGAGCTTATGTCTTACTATTTTAAGCAAAAGCAATATATATCAGCTATGCTTGACAGAAAGATAAAAACGGCGCAGTTAAGACTTGAAAATCAGCAGAGAAGAATGTCTGCGTCATCGCCGAAGCTCAAAGCGGAACAGCTTGAAAAACAGCTTTCGGCAAAGAGCGAAAAGCTGACACGGTTTATGAATATTTATATTTCCGATAAAGAAAATAAACTCATTGCCGCAAAGGGCAAGCTTGACGGTTTGAATCCGCTTAATGTATTGAATCGTGGTTATGCAATCGCCGAAAAGAACGAAAAAATAATTACCTCATCAAAACAGCTTAAAGACGGCGACGATTTCACTGTTATTTTGAGTGACGGTAAAATAAACGCAAAGGTATGTGGTGAATAACTATGGCTTTTACACATCTTCATAATCATACCGAATACAGCTTGCTTGACGGAGCAAGCAGAATAAACAAACTTGTGGAATCGGCAAAGGAAAAGGGACAAACCGCTCTTGCCATTACCGACCACGGTGTAATGTACGGCGTCATTGACTTTTACCGAGCTTGTAAAAAGCAGGGGATAAAGCCTGTTATCGGCTGTGAAGTTTATGTTGCGCCGCACTCTCGTTTTGACAAAACTTCGGCGTATGAAAAGTATTATCATATGGTGCTGCTTTGCGAAAATAACGAGGGCTATCAAAATTTAATTAAACTTGTTTCAAAGGGCTTTACCGAGGGCTTTTATTCAAAGCCGAGAATTGACGATGAGCTTTTGAAAGAATATCACAAGGGCCTAATCTGCCTTTCTGCCTGTCTTGCCGGTGAAATTCCGCAGAATCTGCTTGACGGAAACTATGACGGAGCAAAGCAGAAGGCTCTTTTTTATCAATCGCTTTTCGGTAAGGATAACTTTTTTATAGAACTTCAGGACCACGGCATAGAGGAGCAAAAACGAATTAATCCGCAGCTTATTCGCATTGCCGAAGAAATCGGCGCCGAACTTGTGGTTACAAACGACAGCCATTATATAGATAAAAAGGACAGCTTTACGCACAGTATTTTGCTTTGTATCCAGACCAATAAGACGGTAAATGATGTGGACAGAATGGAGTTTAAAACGAGCGAGTTTTACCTTAAAACAGAGGAAGAAATGCGCTCACTCTTTCCGAATCTGCCACAGGCATATGATAATACACAGAAAATTGCCGACCGCTGTAATGTTGAGTTTGAGTTCGGCGTGCGTAAACTGCCACGATTTGATGTGCCGAATAACGAAGATCATTACGATTATTTTCGCCGAAAATGCTATGAGGGTCTTTACAGACATTACGGAGAAAATCCCGATAAGTCTTTGATTGACCGACTTGAATACGAACTTGCAACTGTTTCAAAAATGGGTTTTGTCGATTATTACCTTATCGTAAATGATTTTGTACAGTATGCAAAGAGTGAAAAAATCCCTGTCGGACCCGGCAGAGGTTCGGGTGCAGGTTCGCTTTGCGCCTACTGTATAGGAATTACGGCGGTAGATCCCATTAAGTACAATCTGCTTTTTGAAAGATTTTTAAACCCTGAGCGTGTAAGTATGCCCGACTTTGATGTCGATTTCTGTACCGAGCGCCGAGGAGAAGTAATTGACTATGTAGTGCGTAAATACGGCACGGACAGAGTTGCACAGATTATATCATTCGGTACTATGGCGGCAAGAGGCGCTATAAGAGATGTCGGCAGAGTGCTTGCAATTCCGTATGCCACCGTTGACTCGGTTGCCAAACTTGTACCTATGGAATTAAAGGTTACTATAGATTCCGCACTCAAGGCAAGTCCCGAATTAAGACATCGCTATGAAGAGGACGAACAGACAAAGAAATTGCTTGACATTGCAAAGAGCATTGAGGGAATGCCAAGACACGCTACAATGCACGCCGCAGGTGTAGTAATTACCGACCGTCCCGTATCTGATTATGTTCCGCTTTCAAAAAATGATGACAATGTGGTAACACAGTTTACCATGACCACACTTGAGGAACTCGGTTTGCTCAAAATGGACTTTCTCGGACTTCGCAATCTTACGGTAATTGACTATGCGGATAAACAGATACGAAAAAATCATCCCGAGTACAATCCCGATAATATAAACGATAAAGACGAAAAAGTTTTTGCTATGATTTCTCAAGGCAATACGGAGGGTGTGTTTCAGTTTGAAAGCCAGGGTATGAAAAATGTTCTTATGCGACTAAAGCCCGATTCGATCGAGGATTTAATCGCCGTGGTTTCGCTTTATCGACCCGGACCTATGGACAGTATTCCCCGTTACATCGACTGCCGCCACAATCCATCGCACATTACCTATAAGCACCCGTTATTAAAGCCTATACTTGAGGTTACCTACGGCTGTATTGTCTATCAGGAACAGGTAATGCAGATTTTAAGAGTGCTTGCAGGTTTCAGTCTTGGCAGAGCGGATATTGTTCGCCGTGCCATGAGTAAAAAGAAAGCCGCAGAAATGGCAAAGCAAAGAGAGATTTTTCTTCACGGCATTACAGATGAAACGGCAAAGTAATTGTTGACGGTTGTATTCGCAGAGGTATTGACGAGAAAATCGCCAATTCAATTTATGATGAGATCGAAAGTTTTGCTTCTTACGCTTTCAATAAGTCACACGCAGCGGCATATTCTATGATTTCATACAAAACCGCATATTTAAAATGTCATTATCCGCAGGAGTATATGGCGGCATTGCTCACAAGTGTGCTTGATAACCAAAACAAACTTGCAGCATATATAGGCGAATGTCAGCGGCTCGGAATAAAAGTATTGCCTCCGAGTGTAAACGAAAGCGATCTCGGCTTTACTGTCAGCGGTAACAATATACGCTACGGATTGCTTGCAATCAAAAATCTCGGCAGAGCTTTTATTGATCAGATAATTAAAGAGCGCAGATTAAAGCCTTATACAAGCCTTTACGATTTTTGTAAAAGACTTTGCGGCAAAAATATGAACAGCCGTGCTATAGAAAGTCTTATAAAGTGCGGTGCGCTTGACGGACTTGGCGCTAACCGCAGACAACTGCTTGCAATAAGCAAAACCGTACTTGACGATGTTGAATATGAGGCTAAAAAGAATCAAGGCGGACAGCTTTCTTTTTTTGATATGGGTGATGACAGTACAAAGGCTACATCAGAACCCCAACTGCCTGATTTGAAAGAATTTTCGACTGATGAGCTTTTGAGAATGGAAAAGGAAATAGCAGGCATATACCTAAGCGGCCACCCTGCCGATAATTACAGCCTTTATTCCGAGAGAATGAAAGCCGACAGAATAGGCGAAATTATAAATGACGAAACAGGACGCTATCCCGACAGCAAGAAAGTGCTGATTGTAGGTATTATTTCCAAAGTGAAAACTCAACTTACCAAAAGCAACAAACTTATGGCTTTTATAAATGTAGAAGATAAGTACGGCATAATGGAAGCGGTTGTTTTTCCAAATGTGTATGAAAAAAGCACTATTCTTTTAAATGAAAACATACCCGTTATTATAAAAGGCACATTGAATTTTAAAGAAAACGAAGAACCGAAAATAATTTGCGACAGCATTGCAAAAGCCTTTAATAATGAGGAATGTAAAAATATGTCTGCCGCAAATTACGAACAAAACAGGGCAGCGGCAGAACATAAAAGCACATATCAAAAGCCTTATGTACCGCAGGCACTTTATTTGAGAATTGATGACCTTAATACGGATATGTACCGTCGAGCAAAGAGAGTTACGGATATTTTCGACGGCAGAACACCGATTATTTTTTATCTTACCGATTCAAAACGCAAGGTAAAAGCCCCTGCAAATATGTGGGTGAGCCTTAATGATGTTATGATAAAAGAGCTTAAACATCAGCTTGGTGATGAAAATGTAGCGGTAAAATAAACAAATTCTTTATAAAATCACTATCGAAAACATATAAATTCACCTTTTAGCTATTGCAAAATTCGTTTAATAGGTATATAATACTATATATGATATTCACTTTAACGCATAAAAACTTTAAAGCATATGTTTGTTTAAGTACTAAAGTGAAAACGGGAGGACAAATTTTTATGAAAATGACAAAAAGAATTTTGGCAACCGCAACAGCAGCGCTTACAGTAACAGCTGCACTCGCAGGCTGTACAGGCGGTACTTCATCAACAACTTCAAAAGCTGCTCCTTCACAGGCAGATGCAAACAAAGTATATAATATCGGTATTTGTCAGCTTGTTCAGCATGAGGCTCTTGACGCCGCAACTAAGGGCTTTAAAGACACTCTTACTGAAAAACTCGGCGCTGACAAGGTTAAGTTTGACGAGCAGAACGCACAGGGCGATTCGGCTACTTGCGCTACAATCTGTAACCAGTTTGTTTCTTCAAATTATGACCTTATTCTCGGTAACGGTACTGCGGCTCTTCAGGCTGCATACACGGCAACACCGTCTATTCCTATTCTCGGTACTTCGATTACAGACTACGGCACAGCTCTTGATATGGCAGAGTGGACAGGCGTTTCGGGTATGAATGTATCCGGTACAACAGACCTTGCTCCGCTTGACAAGCAGGCTGATATGCTCAAGGAACTTTTCCCTGACGCTAAAACAATCGGTATTCTCTATTGCTCGGCAGAGGCTAACTCAAAATATCAGAGCGATACAATCACACCTTTCTTTGAGAGTGCAGGCTACACTGTAAAGACATATTCATTTGCAGATTCAAACGATGTTGCGGCTGTAGCAAAGACAGCTTGTGACGAAAACGATGTTCTTTACATTCCTACAGATAACACAGCGGCTTCAAATACAGGTATTATCGACAATACGGCTACAGCTGCAAAAACTCCTATCATCGCAGGTGAAGAGGGTATTTGTAAGGGCTGCGGTGTTGCAACACTTTCTATCAGCTACTATGAACTTGGTCAGAAAACAGGCGAGATGGCTTATGATATTCTTGTAAACGGTGCCGATATAACTTCTTTAAAAGTTGAGTCAGCTCCTAATGTTACCAAGAAATATGTAAAGAGCCGTTGCGATGCTTACGGAATTACAATTCCTGACGATTACGAGGCTATAGAGGAGTAATAATCCTTAATTTATAAATTAAAAACGGTGGGGTGCCGTGAAAGCGACACCCCAATCTTTTATGTATTGGTGGTTTTTATGGAATTTTTAGCAGAATACTTCGGTTCTCTTAATCCTGCAAACTTTCTTGCGGCTTTGCCGGGTAATATTGCGCAGGGTATTATCTGGGGACTTATGGGTCTTGGTGTTTTTATTACCTACAAACTTTTGAATTTTGCCGACCTTAGCGTTGACGGTTCTTTTGCAACAGGCGGTGCGGTTACCGCTGTTATGCTTATTAACGGCTGTTCTGTATGGGTAGCGCTTATAGTTGCTATTCTTGCGGGCATTGCGGCAGGTCTTATAACGGGACTTTTACATACTTTGCTCGGTATTCCCGATATTCTTGCAGGTATTCTTACGCAGATTGCGCTTTATTCAATCAACTTGAACATTATGGGAAGGTCAAATCTTCCTATCAGCTACAGAAACTATGCGCTTGTAATTTCCGCAAGCGATATTAATTTATCAATTATCATCGCCCTCGGAATTGCGGCTATTGTTATTGCGGCTATGTATTGGTATTTCGGAACAGAACAGGGCTCTACAATCCGTTCAACAGGTTCAAACCCTGCTATGAGTAAGGCACAGGGCATTAATATCAATGTCGCAAAAGTAATTGCACTTGCGCTTTCAAACGGTCTTGTTGCTCTTGCAGGCTCACTTTTTGCACAGTATCAGGGTTTTGCAGACATCAATATGGGCAGAGGCGCTATCGTAATCGGTCTTGCCGCAGTTATTATCGGTGAAGTCCTCGGCGAGGCTATCTTCCGTAAGCGTATGAACTTTGTTGTAAAAATGCTCTTCGTTATTGTGGGCGGTATTCTTTATTATATTGCAATGGGTATTGTTCTTTGGCTCAAGATGCCGACAGACGATACAAAGCTCTTCACAGCAATTATAGTTGCAATCTTCCTTGCAGTACCTTATTTACAAAAGAAGAGTAAAACCTCCTTTAAAAAGGTAGCTAAAATGAATTTAAAGGCTAACAAGGCAAACGGAGGCAGTGACAATGCTTGATATTATTAATATTCACAAAACCTTTAATAAAGGCACAATAAATGAGAAGGTCGCACTTGACGGTGTGACACTTCACTTAAACGAAGGCGATTTCTGTACAATAATCGGCGGCAACGGTGCGGGTAAGTCAACTACACTTAATGCCGTTGCCGGTGTATGGCCTGTTGACAGCGGTCAGATTCTTATTGACGGCGTAGATGTAACGGGACTTCCCGAGCATAAAAGGGCAAAGTATCTCGGCAGAGTTTTCCAAGACCCTATGACAGGTACTGTTGCCGATATGGAAATTTTGGAAAACCTTGCTCTTGCGGCAAGAAGAGGCAAGAAAAGAGGTCTTAGCTGGGGCGTTAAGAAATCCGAAAAAGAAGAATACAGAACACTTTTAAAGCAGTTTGAACTCGGTCTTGAGGACAGAATGACATCAAAGGTAGGTCTTCTTTCGGGCGGACAGCGTCAGGCAATCACCCTTTTAATGGCTACAATCAATAAGCCTAAACTTTTGCTTCTTGACGAGCATACAGCGGCGCTTGACCCTAAGACTGCGGCAAAGGTGCTTGAACTGAGCGATAAGATTATTGCCGAAAATAACCTTACAGCCCTTATGGTTACACATAATATGCACGATGCGATTGTGCACGGTAACCGCCTTATTATGATGGGCAACGGAAAGGTTATACTTGATATTTCAGGTGAAGAAAAGAAAAAACTCACCGTTGACGACCTCTTGCAGAAGTTTGAAAAGGCGAGCGGTTCTAAACTTGAAAATGACAGAATGCTTTTGAGCAAAGGCGAAGAATAAGATTTTGCTTTTGTCAAATTTGATTAAAATTTTATTTCACAGCAACGGGGCTGTTTCATCTTCATAAATGAAACAGCCTTTTTGTAAATACTTTATAATTTTCATAATTTTTAATTTTTATGTAACTATT
>ENA-OQCO01000448-OQCO01000448.1-human-gut-metagenome-genome-assembly--contig:-NODE-448-length-22587-cov-1.970036_pt1 | contig 22587 bp, 24 predicted proteins | sample MGYA00242500_ERZ504582 | MGnify/ENA primary metagenome ERZ504582 (study PRJEB26092, sample SAMD00036346) | human gut metagenome | host: Homo sapiens | study: EMG produced TPA metagenomics assembly of...
TGAAGGTCTCCACCGCTATGGCGCTGGCCATCGTCCCCCCCTGCGCTGCCGCCCATGCCGTCGCAGACCACCGCCACGGTGTAGCCGTCCGGCGTCAGCACGGCGCAGGCATCCTGATTCTCGCTGCGTACCAGACCACGGTCCGTTACGCTCCATGTTCTCATTGCAGGTCTCTCCCTTCCTCCATGGCCTTGCGGCGCAGCTGGCCGCAGGAGGCGTCGATATCGCCGCCAAGGCTCCGCCGCACGGTGGCGGTGACGCCATGGGACTGTAATCTCTTTTGAAATGCCGCTATGCGGCGGCTGGGCTTGAAGGGGCTCTCCACCACATCGTTCAGGGGGATGAGGTTCACGTGGCCCGGCATCCCGGCGATGCGCCGGGCGATGAGGTCCGCCTGCCAGTCATGGTCGTTGACGCCGTCGATCATAGCGTACTCAAAGGAGATGCGGCGGCCCGTCTTTTGGAAGTAATCGTGGCAGGCGGCGAACAGCTCCTCCACGTCATAGGCCCGGTTCACGGGCATGATGCGGGAGCGGGTCTCACTGTCCGGGGCGTGGAGGGACACCGAGAGCGTCAGCTGGAGCTGAAGCTCCGCCAGACGCCGGATGCCCGGTATCACACCGCAGGTGGACAGGCTGATGTGCCGCATCCCGATGTTCAGCCCCTTGGGGTGGTTCACCAGCGTCAGAAACCGCAGCACGGTATCCATGTTGTCCAGAGGCTCTCCAATGCCCATCAGCACGATATTGGAGATCTCCCGGCCGGAATCCAGCTGGGTGAACAGCACCTGATCCAGCATCTCCGAGGGGGTCAGGTCACGGACCTTTCCGGCGATGGTGCTGGCGCAGAAGGCGCAGCCCATGCGGCAGCCCACCTGAGAGGAGATGCACACGGTGTTGCCGTGGTGATACTGCATGAGCACCGTCTCGATGCAGTTGCCGTCCGCCAGCTCCCACAGGTACTTGACGGTGCCGTCCAGACGGGACTCCTGCTTGCGGGCCACGGTGGGGGCGGTGATATGGAACGTCTGCGCCAGCTGCTCCCGCAGCGCACGGGGCAGATCGCTCATCTCTTCAAAGGAGGTGACGCCCCGGTGCAGCCAAGTAAAGACCTGACCGCCCCGGAAGGCGGGCTGTCCCATTTCCCGCAGGGTGTGGGTCAGCTCCTCCATCGTCATGGATTTGATGTCAGTCATGCTTTCCTCCGCATTCGGCAGATGTAAAAGCCGTCGGTCCCCAGCCGCTGGGGCCACAGGGTCGCCTCCCCGTCACACAGGCCCACGGGCCCCGGCAAGGTGAAGGTCTCCCGCCGGAACTCCGGGTGGCGGGAGAGAAACACGTGGATGATCTCCTGATTTTCCTCCGGCAGCACCGTGCAGGTGGAGTACACCAGCACGCCGCCGGGGCGCACATAGCGGCAGGCATTTTCCAGAATATCCCCCTGAATGGCCGGAAGCTGGGCCAGATCACGGGGGTTTTATACCGGATATCCGGCTTTTTGCGGATGATGCCGAGGCCCGAACAGGGGACATCTGCCACCACCACATCCGCCTGCTCCAGCCATGCGGCGTGCTCCTCCCGTGCATCGGCCAGCGCCGTGCGGATGCTGGTGATGCCCAGACGCTGGGCGCCGCTGTCGATGAGCTTCAGCTTGTGGGGGTGGACGTCGCAGGAGAGGATCTGTCCCCGATCCCGGCGGTCATGGCCATGGCAAAGGACTTGCCGCCGGGAGCGGCGCACACGTCCAGCACCCGATCCTCCGGGGCCGGAGCGGCCACGGTGGCCACCAGACGGGCTGCTGCGTCCTGCACGGTGAAGCGGCCCTCCCGGAAGGCGGACAGCTGCTCCAGATCGCCGGTGCCGCTGACGGAAAAGCATCCCGCCAGCCACGGGTGGGGCTCCACCTGTGCGCCGGTCTGGCGCAGCAGCTTCTCCAGCTCCTCCGGGGTACCCTTCAGGGGGTTTGTCTGGATGGTAGTGGGTACTACCTGATTGTTCATACGGAGATACGCCTCCGTCTCCTCCTCGCCAATGAGGGAAAGCAGACGCTCCACCAGCCACCGGGGGTGGCTGTATCGCAGGGAGAGAGTCTGCGCCGGGCTGCCCTTGGGCAGGGGCGGCATATCCTCCCGATTGGCGGCAAATTTCCGCAGGATGGCGTTGACCATACCCGCCGCCTTTTCCCGGCGGTGGCGCTTGGTCATCTCCACGGCCTCGTTGACGGCGGCACGGGGCGGCACCTTATCCAAAAACAGGATCTGGTAGCCACCCAGCCGCAGGATGTTGCGGATGACGGACTCCAGCCGCTCCGGGCGCTGGCTGCACCAGCAGCCGATATAGTAGTCCAGCAGCATCCGGTTCTGGATCACCCCGTAGCACAAGCGGGTGGCCAGCGCCGCATCCCGGCTGTCCAGCTTATTTTTGGCGATGGTGCGCTTCAGGCCGCCGTCGGACCATGCGTTGGCGCTGTCCACCTGCATCAGGACCTCCAGAGCGGTCTCTCTGGCGTCCGGCTTTCTCACGTCGTTCATACCGTCACCTGCACCGGGTGGCCTGCCAGATAGCTGGCCGCCGCCATCCGCTTGCCGTTTTGCGGCTGAAGCTCCAGAATACGGAGCGTCCGGCCGTCGCCGCAGGCGATCTCGATGCCGGCCTTATCGGCCCGGACGATCGTTCCGGGGGCGGCCTTGACGGCGCCGCCCACAGCGGTACGGTACACCTTCACCATGGCGCCGGACAGCTCCGTCACGGCGCAGGGCCAAGGCTGGAGGCCACGGACCTGATCGTGGAGACTGCGGGCGGGGCGGGTGAAGTCCATGGGGGACAGCTCCCGGCTCAACATGGGGGCAAAGGTCACGGCGCTCTCATCCTGTTTGGTGCGGCCGGCGGTGCCGGCGGCCAGCGCCTGCACCGTCCGGGACAGGGTCTCGGCTCCCAGCTCCGCCAGACGGTTCGTCAGGGTCAGAGCGTCCTCGTCGGGATCGATAGGCGTCTCGGCGGCGGAAATGATATCCCCGGCGTCCAGCTCCTTGGCCATATACATGATGGTGACGCCGGTGACGGCGTCGCCGTTCAGGACGGCCCAGTTGATGGGGGCTGCGCCACGGTATTGGGGCAGCAGGGAGGAATGGACGTTGATGGAGCCAAGCTTGGGGGTCACCAGAATGTCCTCCGGCAGGATGCGGCCATAGGCCGCCACCACCGTCAGCTCCGGGGCCAGAGTACGGATCAGCTCCAGCGCCGTACCGTCCCGCAGCTTGGTGGGCTGGTACACCGTCAGGCCCTGTGAAAGAGCGTACTCCTTCACCGGGGAGAAGGCCAGCTTGTGGCCCCGGTTCTTGGGCTTATCCGGCTGGGTAAACACGCCGCATATCTCGTGGCCGTCCTCCACCAGCCGGCGCAGAGAGGCCACGGCGAAGTCCGGCGTTCCCATAAACAGGATCCTCATTCCTCGTCTTCCTCCTGCTGGTTCATATACTCCTCCAGCTCCTCCTCGGTCATCAGATGGTCCGTGTGCTCCACGAACAGATGGCCGTCCAGATGCTCGATCTCATGGCAGAAGCAACGGGCGGTCAGCTCCTCGTCCTCCACCTCGAAAAAATTGCCGTCCCGGTCCTGCGCCCGGACACGCACCGTATAGGGGCGGGTGACGATGCCGAACTTGCCGGGGATGCTGAGGCAGCCTCCAGACCCGTCTGCTCCCCCTCGGCGGCGATGATCTCCGGGTTCACCAGCTCGATGATATCCTCATCCTCGTTCATCACCACGCACACACGGCGCAGCACACCCACCTGCGGGGCGGCCAGACCTACGCCGCCGGAATCCAGCAGTGTCTCCTTCATGTCGTCGATCAGCGTATGCAGGCGCTGATTGAACTCCGTCACCGGGCGGCACACCTTGGTCAGGCACTCGTCGCCCTGCAATACGATCTTTCTCAAAGCCATATCCTTCGTACCTCTAATCCATCAGATTGCAGTCCGTGTGGACCGCCATATTGCGATGCTCCGGGCGGCGGGCGAAGGCCTTCATATAGGCCGCCAGCAGCTGACGGAGCGGTTTTTCGTTTTGGCCCACCACCGTGATCCGGTAGCGGTAGCGGTTGTTCAGCTTCACCACCGGGGCCGGGGCAGGCCCCAGCACCTCCGGCTCCATGGCCCGGTACGGCTCCTGCGACAGCGCCTGCCGCAGAGCAGCGCACAGCTGGGCGCAGGCCCGGCGCACCGGCTCCTCCTCCGGGCCGGTGACGGTGAGGGTAAAGTGGTCGGCAAAGGGCGGGTCACGCCGCAGACGCCGCAGACGGATCTCATCGTCGTAGAAGCGGTCATAGTCCTGCTCCGCCGCCGCCAGGATCACGTCGTTGCGGGGGGTGTAGGTCTGGATCACCGCACGGCCCTCCTTCTCCCCCCGGCCGGCCCGGCCCACCACCTGCGTCAGCAGGCTGAAGGTGCGCTCCGCCGCCCGGTAGTGATCCACGTACAGCGACAGATCCGCCGCCAGCACGCCCACCAGCGTCACCCCGGCGAAATCCAGTCCCTTGGCCACCATCTGAGTCCCCAGCAGAATGGGGATGCGGCGGCGCTGGAACTCCCGCAGGAGCTTCTCGTGGCCCTCTCCCACGGTATCGGCATCCATCCGCAGAAGCTCCGTACCGGGAAAGAGCCGGGTCAGCTCCTCCTCCACCTTCTGTGTACCGAAGCCGATATGCTTCATGGCGCCGCCGCAGTCGGGACAGGTATCCGGCGCAGGCTGGGAGTGGCCGCAGTAGTGGCACATCATCCGCCTGTTGGCGGAATGGTAGGTGAGGTAGACGCTGCACCGGGGACACTGGGGAACGTAGCCGCACTGGGGACACAGCAGCTGGCGGCTGCTGCCCCGGCGGTTCAGAAACAGGATACTCTGCTCCCCCGCCGCCAGATTCCGCTCCAGCTCCTGCTGAAGAGGGCGGCTGATACAGCTGAAATTGCCGTCCCGCAGCTCCCGGCGCATATCCGCCAGAATGACCTGCGGCAGACGGCGCTGATTGAAGCGCTCCGTCAGGCGGCAGAGGCCGTAATCCCCCATGCGGGCGTAATAGGCCGTCTCCACCGTGGGGGTGGCGGAGCCCAGCACCAGACGGGCTCCTTCCTGCACACAGCGGTATTTGGCAATATCCCGTGCGTGGTAGCACGGGGCTTTTTCCGATTCATAGGAGCTCTCCTGCTCCTCGTCCAGTATGATGAGGCCCAGCCGTTCCAGCGGGGCGAACACCGCCGAGCGGGTCCCCAGCACCACCGCAGCCTCGCCCCGGCGGATGCGCTTATATTGGTCCCACCGCTCCGTCAGCCGCAGGCCGCTGTGCAGCAGCGCCACCTTTCGGCCAAAGTAGGCGGTAAACCGGGCCATCATCTGAGGGGTCAGGGCGATCTCCGGCACCAGGATCATCACGGACTTTCCCTGCTCCAACAGGGTCTGGGCCAGACGGATATACACCAGCGTCTTGCCGCTGCCGGTGACGCCCTGTAAAAGCGTCACCCCCGGCCCGGCCCGTCTCCGTCTGGCGGAGAATGGTGTCATAGGCCTCCTGCTGCTGTTGGTTCAGGGTGATCTCCTCCGCCGGGACACCGTACTCCCGTGGGGAGATGCGGTACTCCTCCCGGCTGCGGAGGGCGATGAGGCCCTGCTTCTCCAGACTGCGGAGGGTCTGGCGGGTAGCGCCGGTGAAATAGCACAGGTCATGAACCGTGGTCTCGCCGCACCTGGCCAGAAACGCCGCAGCTTCATACTGCCGGGGGGCGGACCGGCGGCGGCGCTCCAGACGCTCCAGCACCTCCTGCGCCGGGGCGGCTAAGGACGCCAGCTCCACCATGTGGTCCTTTACCTTGCGGCTGGTCTCCGTCTCCACGGAAACCAGTCCCTTCTTTTTCATCTGATACAGCACCGACGGGATATCCTCCCCCAGTGCGGTGCAGAGGGTCTCCCGCTCCTGCGGGCCGTCGGAGAGCATCCGGCACACCGCCTGCTCCCGCTCCGTAAGGCCCTCCTCCTCTGCCGTAGGGCAGAGGCTCCAGATCTCCCGGTAGCGATACCACACCGCCGCCGGGAGGATGGTGTGCAGGGCATCGTAGAAGGTGCAGAAGTACCGCTGGCGCATCCAGAGGGCCAGCCGTATCTCTTTCTCCGTCAGCACCGGCTCCTGATCCAGTAGATTGCGGATGGCCTTCAGGGGCTTGGCAGGCACCTCCTGCCGCAGCTGAAGCACCATGCCCTCGGCGGTGCGGTTGCCCCGCCCGAAGGGTACCGTGACCCGGCAGCCCACGGAGAGCTCCATACCGGACGGCACCAGATAGTCGTAGGGCTTGTCAATGGCGTAGGTAGCCGCCGCCACAGCGACCTTGGCGATCTGCGTCATTGACGGTCCTCCCTCAGTCTTCCTCGATCTCCGTGTCGATGGTGTGGGCGTCGAACTTGCCCTCAGCCACCTCATGGATGGCCAGCGTCACCGGCTTCTCGTCCAGATGCTGGCCGGTGGCTTCGGCCTCCTCAGCGATCTGGCGGGCCCGGCGGGCCACCACGTTCACCATCATATAGCGGTTGGGGATATACTCCGTCAGCTTGTTCATTGCGGGATACAGCATCATAATGATCGACCTTCCTTATCTGCCTTTCGGCTGTAATTTGACTTATTTATGCAGGAGCTGCTCCAGACGCTCCGCTGGGCGGCAGTGCTCGGCGCACAGAATGGCCGCCATCTCCGCCACCGCCTGCTCCACGGTATCGTTGATGACCAGATAGTCGTAGCTGCTGGCAGTCTGCAGCTCCACCTTGGCTCGCAGCAGGCGGCTCTGGATGACCTCCTGACTGTCGGTACCACGGGCGGTAAGGCGGCGCTCCAGCTCCACCCATGAGGGGGGAGCAATGAAGATACGCACCGTCTCCGGCCGCTTGGCGCAGATCTGGTTGGCGCCTTGGATCTCGATGTCCAGAATGACGTCCCGACCGTCATCCATGGCACGGTCCACGTACTTCTTGGGAGTACCGTAGAAGTTGCCTACGTACTCGGCATACTCCAAAAACTCGTCCTCCTCCACCATCCGGTGGAACTCCTCCGCCGGGATGAAGTGGTAGTGGACACCGTCCACCTCCCCAGGACGGGGGTCACGGGTGGTGGCGGAAATGGAAAAATACAAGTCCGTCCGCTGATCAAACAGCGCCTTCAGCACGGTGCTTTTTCCTACGCCGGAGGGACCAGATACGATGAATGTCTTACCTCTTCTCTGCACTTAAGCTTCCTCCTCTGTCAGATCCTCCAGCCGGACGCCCAGACGGGGCGCCAGCTTCTCCGCCGGCAGCGCCGACAGCACCACATGGTCACTGTCCATAATAAGTACCGACGCCGTTTTTCGGCCATAGGTGGCGTCGATGAGCATCCCGCCGTCCCTTGTCTCCTGAATGAGTCGCTTGATGGGGGCCGAATCCGGGCTTACCACGGCGATGAGCCGCCCGGCGGCAATGAGGTTGCCGAATCCGATGTTTACCAGCTCCATAGAACGCTCCCTTACTCGATGTTCTGCACCTGCTCCCGGATCTTCTCCACCTCGGCCTTCATGTTCACCACGTCCTGCGTAATGGTCAGGTCGCTGCACTTGGAGCCGATGGTGTTGCACTCCCGGTTGATCTCCTGAATGAGGAAATCCAGCTTCCGGCCCACGGGTTCATCCCCCCGCAGCATATCCCGCAGCTGGGACAGGTGGCTGTGCAGGCGCACCGTCTCCTCGTCCACGGCGATCTTGTCGGCAAAGATGGCTGTCTCCGTCAGGATGCGGGCCTCGTCGATGGTGGTGGAGGCCAGCACCTCCCGCATCTTGCTCTCCAGCCGCTCCCGGTAGGCTGACACCGTCTGGGGAGACTGCGCCTCCACACGGGCCACGGTGTCCTCAATGGTATCGGCCCGGCCGGCGATATCCTCTGCCAGCTTCACGCCCTCCACACTTCGCATCCGGTTATAGGCCGCCAGCGCCGCATCCGTCACCTGACAGATGTCCTCCGCCAGCGTCTCCAGATCCTCCTCCGCCTTGGTGACGGAGAGGACGTCCGGGCAGCGGGACAGCTCCACCGGGGTGACCTCCCCCGACAGGCCGAAGGTCTCCTTCAGCTGCAGCAGCGCCTCATAGTAGCTGCGGGCCAGCGGCTCGTTCACCTTCACCACGGACACGTCTGCACCGGAGGAGTCAATGGTGACGAACACGTCCACCTTGCCCCGTGATACCGCCTTCTGGACACGGCCCTTGATGGCATCCTCAGCGAATACATAGGCTCTGGGCAGCTTCACGGTACAGTCCAGATACCGGTTGTTGACGGAACGCACCTCCACGGTGATATCCCGCTTGTTTCTTGTTTCTCTTGCCCGGCCATAGCCGGTCATGCTCTTGACCACAGCTTTATCCTCCTTCAAAGGGGATGGGGTCCCCGTTTATATACAACAGAAATAGCCACCGCCGCCCAGCAGATTGCAGCACAGCATGGTTCCGCACAGGCGGGTGCAGGGATCGTCGCAGCCACCGGTGGTGACACGGCTGTATCCGGCGGGACGGTAACCGGCGGAGCGACCCTCCGCCATAGCCAGTGCCTGCCGGTACTCCGGGTTGCCGGGGTCCATCTGCACCGCCGTCTCATAATAGCGCTTGGCCTCATCCAGCCAGCCCCGTTTGAAGCATATGGCTCCCTTCAGGAAGTTCCACTCGGCGTTGTGGTCGCTGCGGGCGTTGAGCAGCTCCTCCGCCAGATTCAGGTTCCCCTGACGGATGGCCAGACGGATGCGCTGGATGGCGGGATCATAGCTGCCGCCGTAGCCGCCGGCACCGTAGCCGCCGTAAGAGCCGCCGTAGGAACCGCCATAACTGCCGCCGTAGGCTCCGTAGCCATTGCCGGAGGCGCCGCGCTTGCGCTGGTTCTGGATCTCCTCGTAGGCCTCGTTGATTTCCTTCATCTTCTCCTGTGCCAGATCGGCCAGGGGATCGTCGTGATAGTTATCGGGATGGTACTTTTTGGCCAGATTCCGATAGGCTTTTTTGACTTCCTCGTCTGTGGCGGTGCTGGGGACGCCCAGCACCTGATAGGGATCACGCATCGCCGTGTCCTGCCTTTCGTTCAGGGTATTTCTCTCTCCGGGGCCGCTGATGGAAGGTGCCGTTCAAAACGGCGTTTCCCACCTGATACAGCCCCGCATATACCACACTTTCGATGATCGGCTGCCATACGCCGCACTCCAACAGCTCGAAGGCCGCCGCCATCCGCTCCACGGACCGATCCATGGTCTGGGCCAGCTCCTGACGGCTCTCCTCCGTCAGCTTGCCCTCCTGCACCGAAAATCGCAGGGGCAGCGGATTGTAGCTGCCGCTGCGCTGGTCCTTGGCCAGATCGTCCGCTGCGTCCGTCAGGTATATCCAGCGGCCCAGATGGTACAGCAGCTGCGCCAGCACCCGCCGCCGGACAGGATCCGGCTCCTCCTCTGCCGCACCGGCCAGCAGCCGGGCGAAGGTATCCGCCGGGCGGTCAATGGAGGGACAATTCTCCCGCTCCAGCTCCGCCAGTTCTCCCAGGCAGCCCTGCACCAGCCGGTCAAAATCCGGCCGCAGGCGGGCGCCTTGCGGTAGCTGCGGCGGAGAAGCAGGGCGGCCAGCCGGTATTTCAGGCCCCCGAAGAAGCCGTGATCCGTCACGCCGTCACGCAGCTGCCACCAGGTCAGGATGACGCTGAGGTCCGCCGCCGCATCCAGCGCCGGGTTTTCTTCCCCGCAGGGGCAGCCCCGGATGGGATGCACCGGGCAGCGATGGCGAGCGCAGGAAAAGCCGCTGCCGCCGGCCAGCAGAATGGCCAGAAAGGCCAGATCGTAGTTCAAAATCATCCGGGCCGGCAGGCCGTACCGCCGTCCCAGCGTGCGGCACAGGCCGCAGTAGGCGCTGCGGAACAGGTCTGTCTGCTCCTGAGTCAGCCGATCCGCCGCAGGACGCACATAGCCGAACATCAGAACTCCCGCACCACCGTGTAGGTCAGGGCCTCCGTCTTTTTGGCGTGGCGGTCATAGGCCACGCTGGGCAGGAAGGCCAGCGCCGCTGCGCCGATGGCGATGGCGTAGCGGACGCCCTCCGCCAGTCCCTCCGACAGGAAGTAGCCCAGCAGGAAGCCCACCACCGGCAGCAGATATACCAGCGCCACTACACCCAATATCTTCCGGGTGGCGCTCTCCACCACCACCTTCTGCCCCGGCCGGACCCCCACAGGGTCCTTGGCCCGTGCGTGGATGGCGGCACCGGTCATGCCGCAGCCGGCGCATTCCTCACAGTCGTGGCCGCAGGCAGACTTTCGGGGGACGGATATCTCCACGAAGCCGCCGGGCAATATCTTTTCAACCGTTGCGATCTGTGTCATGGTCGCTTACACCTCTCTTGCTATGTCTACGGCTGCCCCGGTTCATCCGGAGTCACCGACAGATCCACCACCATCTGATACGAGCCCTTGATACCGATATTCTCGTAGCCCTCGATGCGGATGGTCACCGGCACCGTATGGACCCCTGCGCCGGTAAGGCCGGACAGGTCTGCCACGATGTGGACGTTCTCCGCCGTCAGGGCGTTCACCTCCGCTGTCAGACCCCGCAGCCGCACGTTCAGCGACTCCGTCTCTGCCGTGGCGGTCATGCCCTCCGGCACATTCTCAAAGGTGAACCGGGAAACGGTCAGCGTCCGCTCCGTGACGCCACGGACCACCACCGTCACGGTGGCGGTGTCCACGCCGTCGGCAATGGTCACATCCTCCGGCACGGGGATGGTATAGGTCAGGCTCTGGGAATCCTCCAGATCCTGCACATACAGGGTATCCAGCACGATGCTGTCGATCTCATCCAGTCGGGCCTTCTCGCCCACCAGCTTCACCGTGGCGGGAGAGATGGTGTAGTCCACTGTCTCCATGGTGGCCCCCACGGCCTCCACAAAGTTCACCCGCAGAGGCACCTCCTTCACCGTCGACACCGGCATGGTGGCACCGATGAGCTTTTCACTGCTGCGGATGGCGCTGTTCTCGATCTTCACATCGTTGTGGTCGTACAGCTCAAATTCCAGCGCCTGCACCACCGTCTTGTCAGCTCCGGTGATATCCAGCCGCACCTTGGCGTAGCTGACATTCAGCAGGTCGTCCCGCTGGCCACGCAGCAGCAGCACCTCCGGATCCAGCGTCAGCTCCCCGGCCATAAAGCCGTCAGCCACGCTGCCCACAATTTCGCACTGAATGGGTACTTCCTTGCTGTCCAACTCGCCCACGGTAACGGTGATGCTGTAAATGCTGGCAGAATCCACGGTCAGCTTCCCTCTGCGGATGTTATCCGGAAACACCACCTCGTAGGTCAGGGTCTGGCTGCCGGCCTCCTTGATATTGCTGGTATTGGCCACGATCCGAATCTTGCTGCGGTCCAGCTTACGCAGCTCGTTCCGGGGACCCTTGATGACCAGATCCACGGTGGTATCATAGCCCGACAGCAGCATCAGACCACGATCTGCCAGTGTGGTATCCTCGCCGGAGAATTCCACCGGCACATTTTTCACCTTCAATGTCACCTCCGGCGAGGTGACGGTATCCACATAGATCCACAGAGCGATCGCCACCAGGATGGAACCGATGATCCGCAGCGCCTTACGGCTGGCATCATTCTTCTTCATCGTTCTGCGCCCCCTTTCTCCGGGTCCGAAGCAGTTCCCGCAGCGGGAAGCGGGCCCTATCCGGTTCCTCCTGCTGGGGCATCAGCTCGTTGTGCAGCAGCTGGGACAGGGTCTCCGCCTGCAGGTGGCGCTTCAGCATCCCGCCGATAGCCACGGAGATAGATCCCGTCTCCTCTGAGACGATGACCACCACGCATCGGAATTCTCGCTCATGCCGATGCCCGCCCGGTGGCGCATCCCCAGATCCCGGCTGAGGTTCACATTCTTAGACAGGGGCAGCATACAGCCCGCCCCCAGGATCCGCCCGTTACGGATGATGACAGCGCCGTCGTGCATGGGCGCCTTGACAAAAAAGATGTTCTTCAGCAGTTCACTGGAGACGGAGGCATCCAGCGTGGTACCGGAGCGCACCACGTCGTCCAGCAAGATCTTCCGCTCGAAGACGATCAGCACACCCGTGCGGGTGCGGGACATCTCCGTGCAGGCCAGCACCGTCTGGTCGATGGCCCGCTCCAGCTCCGGCAGCTCCTTCTCCGGTGCCAGCGTCCGCAGCAGACGGATGTTCTTGCTGCCCAGCTGCTCCAAGATCCGGCGGATCTCCGGCTGGAACACGATGATCAGGGCCAGTACGCCCCACTCCACCATGTGACTGAGGATGTAATTCACCACCCGCAGGTTCAGCTTCGAGGACAGCCACAGTGCCGCCAGAAAAATAGCCACACCCTTCAGGATGTTGGCGGCCCGTGTGCTCTTCACCAGCGACAGCAGTTTATACACCAGATACGCCACGATGGCCACGTCCAGCAGGTCCGCCAGACGGATCAGGGGCAGGTATCCTTTGATATTTTCCAATACAGACAGGATCTTTTCCATATTGCAGACCTTTCCCATTCGCATACCAATAGGTATTTCACATTATATAATTATTTTCGGAGAATTGCAATAAAAACGTAGGGGCGTGTCTGACATTTTCACGAATCGGCGGGATTGACGGGAAAAAAGGCCCCCTCCGGCCGGGGCCGGAGGGGGATAAGGAACAGGGATTTACTTTACAGGGAGCGGGAGCTTCAGCTCTGCTCCTCCCGGCGCAGGATCCGCTTCCACTGAGCCAACTTCTCCTGATTGGTGGTAACGTCGAAGGAGGCATCCTCCAGTGCCTCCATCAGCTCCCGGCAGGATTGGAAGCGCCTCACCGGGTCGGGCTGCACACACTTTTGGATCAAGTCACCCAACTGATGCGGGAAGCCGTCGATATACATTGCATGGATGCAGCCTATCTCATAGGGCGGCACACCGGGGTTACAGCCGGTCGCCAAATAATAGAGCGTGGCCCCCAGACCGTAGATATCTGTCCGGGCATCGGTCTGTCCCATACCGCCGAACTGCTCCGGGGCGGCATAGCCCCGTGTACCCAGACAGACAGTATCCCCCGCTTTGCCGGGTTTATAGACACGCATCGTGCCGAAATCGATCAGTGCAAGACGGCCATCGGGCCGCAGCAGGATATTTCCCGGCTTCATGTCACGGTAGACATAATTTCTCTCATGCAGATAGCGCAGCACATCGCATAGCTGCCATGCCCAATCCACCACTTGGATCAGATCCTGAGTCCCTTCTCTGGCCATGACGCTCTCTAGTGTCTCGCCATCAAAATATTCCCGGACCACGCAGAGGGTCTCCTCATCCTCCAGAACCTCTACCAGCTTTGGAATGGCCGGGTGATCCAGCTGCCGGAGGAGGTCAGCTTCCTTCAGGAGCAGCTCACGGATGGCCTTTTGGGCGGGACGATCATCCTTTCGGCAAGGCTTCAGCACCACAAGCTTATCCGTACGGGAGCTTTTCGCCAAATAAACGTCCTTTACGCTCAACGGGGCAAGTGTCCGGATAATCTCATACTCCCCTATCCGCTTTTCCCCTGCAAAATCGCCCATTGGACTCGGCGGCGTTTCCTGCCGGGGAGGTGTGTACGACTCATTCCGCAGGTCAAATATGACCTTCTCAGTCCTTGCAAAACCGATCTCATCATAGGCCGCAAGCTGATACTTCTTTCCCGGTATGAGCTTACGTCCGTTTATCCACGTACCATTGGTAGAAAAATTGTCTCGCACAAACCAAATTTCCCGCTCATAGAAAAAGGCCGCCTGCCTCCGTGCCACGGTCCGTGCGCTCAGGCGGACGTCACTGTCAGGCGCTCTGCCTACCGTTACCATCGGCTTTTTGATCCGCAGCTTTTCACCTGTGCTTGGGATCGTAAGGGGGAGTACATCGGAATACAGGACCACCGTGGTATCCGGCGGCAGCATCACATATTCCGAGTCATCCGGTACGGGTCGGCGCTCCTTCTGCGTCAACAACTTCCAGTTTTTTACGGTCAGCAACTTTCCGCAGCATCTGCATACGTATCTGGTTTCATCGGTACCTTCTTCAAAAGCCATGTATTCATGCTGTCCATCCCTGCAATCGAGAATTGCATCGGCCTCTTTGCCCAGCATCTCACGCAAGACAAGCTTTGCGAGCCGCTCCATGCCGGTCCTTGTGGGGTGGGAGCCGTCGATGGCATCATAGGGCAGGTGATAGGCATACAGATCGATGAGCCTGCCGCCCTCCAGCACTGCCGTGCGGCGGATGATATCGTTATATACCTCGATGGAGATACCGCCTACGCTCTCCGGAAACGCAAAGGCCGGATCGGTACTCATATAAGTGGAGCAGAGTGTGCAGCACCAGAGCTCGGCATCCGGATAATTGACCCGCAGCTTTTGCAGCATTCGCCGGTAGGCCGTCTCGAACACAGAATACCACTCGTCGGACACTCCGCTGTCCTCCATGGGCCGGACGGCGTTCGCCCAGTCATTGGTGCCGAGATAGACCAAAATCACATCCGGCCGGACACCCCGCATATGCAGATGGCTGGTCCGCTGATCGCTGCACCCGGAGGGGAACAGCTCATGCTGCCCCGGCAGCTTTGTCACCCGACTGCCGGACCAGGAGTCATTGACCAGCAGTTCACCGCCGAAGAAGTCGATGACCTGCCCCCACCATGTATCCGCCATGGTATAGACCCCCGTCCGGCTGCAGACGTCGCCTTTGTAGAAGACGCTGTGATCCGGCGGATTATAGCTTTCCAGTGTGCTGACAGAGTCTCCCAAGACGGAAAATTGTTTGCCTCGATAGAGGTTTGTCGTTTTCCACTGGGAAAGCTCCTCCTGCCGTATTTTCTCCGGGGTAGGCGCATCGTCCACCAGCCACATGGGGCCGGAAAAGCGGAGCTTGGCAGCCTCGGTAGAGAGACCGTCAAAGGCGAGCTGGAAGGCCATCAGGTTCGGACACGGCTTAAAGGGATCGTTGCCGTTGCTGCTTTTGATGGCAAAGACGATATCTGTGAAGCAGGTATCGTAGTGCTCCTCCAGCAGAACATCCCGAAAGGCCTGCGCCACGATCTCCGGCGGATTCTTGAAGGCTCCGCAGCCGAAGGCACCTAAGATCAGCACCCGAATGTCGTTATCTATGGCGGCATTGAAGATGTTGCGGATACGGGAACGGAACAGATCCCCCAGCACGGCGGAATTCGTATGCGGCAGCATGAATAGGATGGGCGCAGCGCAGGTGATCACATCCACACGAAACCACTGGTTCCGCTCCTTCAGGCTCAGATCCTCGTTTTTGAATACGGTCACACCCTTGGTGTAGATCAGGCGGTCGGAGTAGAGATACCGGCCGTGCTCATAGTGATACTGATAGAAGTCGTCATATACGCCGGGTGTATTGGCCAGACACGGATAGAGATTGCTGCAGCGGCAGAGGCACTCCTCCTGCGCCGTGGCACCGTTTTTCACGCCACCGCCGGGGACCTCCGGATTGGCAAAGTTCAGCACAGCCACGCCGTATTGATTCCCGAAGCGGGCAGCCGCCGCAAAGGTGGTGGTATCCTCCACCGTGATGCGCCGCTCATACCGGGGCATGAGCGGCTGTTGGGCCCTGAAATCCTCACGGTAGACCTTGGTTCCCTCCATGGCCTGACGGGTAGCGTCCCGCAGTGCTCCGCTTTCGCAGCGGCGCAGCGTGTCCTCAAAGTGCTCGATCAAATTCTCTGGCATTTTTCTTCCTCCTTATCATCCGAGACCATCAAAGCCTCCGGCCGGGGCCGGAGCTTTGATGCCGGCTTATGCCGGGTCAGGTCTTACTTCTCTTTGTCGTTCTTCTTTTTCTTGCCGGCGGCCAGAGCGATCACCACACCGGCGATCACTACCACAGCGGCGATGGAGCCGAAGAACAGCGGCTTATTGTTGTAGTAGCGCACGAACAGATTCGTGGTGACGTAGAAGTTGGTGATCTCCTCCGTCTGCTCGTTGCCGGCGGCGTCGGTGCAGACGATCTTCACCTGATGCGCTCCGGTGGAATCGCCCGGAATATCGAAGGTGAACTCGCCCCGGTCCGCCACGATGGCGGCGATCTCTTCTGCTGTCCACGTCTTGTAGGCCTTGCTGTAATCGTCCAGATACACCACCACGGACTGAAGCAGCAGGTTATCTCCGGCGGACAGGCTCACCGTGAGGTTCTCCAGAGGATAGGTGGTATCGCTCTCCAGATTGGTCACGACCATGTTGGGCTTGGTCTTATCCACGCCGAAGCCGATCTCCTGCTTCTTGGTGTCCAGCGTGTTTTCCGCTATGTTGCCCGCAGCATCCTCGGAGTAGAAGGTCAGGCGATAGACGCCGTCATCGGCAAAGTTCTTGGCCAGCACGGTGTAGATGTACTCATACCACTGACCATTGCCGCCCCGCACCTCGATGCGGTAGTCCGTACCCTCCTGCAGATGATGGTCTGATTGTTCTTGAAGAGCGTGATGCGGATGTTCTGGAGGGCGTCGGGGTTGGTCTCCGTCACCACCACATCCTGCGGCGTCTGGACGTAGGAGCCGTTGAGCTGCTCCGTGGCGGCGCTGAGGGCATAGGTGGAGCCGAAGCGGTTGGCGGAGAACAAAATGGTCTTTTCCGTGGTGTTGCCCGCCTTATCCGTCAGGGTGGCCGCCAGCGTGTAGATATCGTCTACTTCCTTCTCCTTGGCGAAATTCTTGAAGGTAAAGACCTTGCCGTTGTGCTGGTCGGCATAGGAGCCGTCCAGCGCAACGCCCTTGCGCATGGCGCCGGTGAGGGTGATGCTCACCTGTGCATCATCGTAGTTGGTATCGGAATAGGACACTACCGGGATGATGTCGCCGTTGTTGGCGGAGCGGTCGGCTACGCCGGTGATCTCCAGCGTGGGAGCCGTCGTATCCACATAGAAGGTCTGCTCCGTGAAGTCGGCGGAGGTGTTGCCCGCCTTATCCGTCACGTCGATGTCGAAGGTGTACAGCCCGTCACGCTGATAGGCGATGGTGGCTGTATGGCGGTCGCCGCTGGAGGTCCAGCCGCTGACCGTGGGCAGGGCGATATCTGCGCCGTCGTCGGTGGCCCGGAGGGTGATGTTCACCCGGCTGGCGTCGAAGTTGTGCTCCGTGACAACAACGGTGGCCGTGCGGTTTGCGTTGTAGTAGTTTCCGTTCAAGGCGGAGTTGTTGTCATAGGTGACGCTGATGGTGGGGCGGGTCTTATCGATGGTGAAGGCCGTCGGGGCGACGGTACCGTCGGCATAGTGCACCGGCTCGTTGGGGTTGCCCGCCTTATCCGTCACGTCGATGTCGAAGGTGTAGTCCCCCTCGGCGGTGTATTCGATGGTGGCCGTATGGAGGTCGCCGCTGGAGGTCCAGCCGCTGACCGTGGGCAGCGCAATATCTGCGCCATCATTGGTGGCCCGGAGGGTGATGTTCACCAGGCTGTCGTCGAAGTTGCGCTCTTTCACCGTGACGTTGGCCCGGCGGCTCTCCCGGAAGAAGATGCCGCTGTCCGCCGCATTCTTGTCATATTCGATATTGATGATAGGCTTCGTGATATCGATCTTGATGGAATACTCCATGGACGTGACATTGCCTGCGTTGTCCTCGGCGGTCAGCAGGATGTGGACATCGTTGCTGTTGTTCTTCTTTGCATCCACGGTAAAGCCCATTTTCTCCTTGAACTGGCAGGGGGGTTCTTTGCCGTCCCAGCTATAGAGCACGCCCTGCTGGGTCACATCTTTCTCGTTATAGACCGTCCCGTTATAGACCGTATAAGTCACCTGCTTCAGGCCGGAATACACGTCGTTTTCCGCGGGATCGTTTGCCGACACCTCCACCGGCACATCGCCGTTATAGATCTTGTTGTTGGTCAGACCGGACTCCACCACGAGCTCCGGGGCCGTAAACTCCTCGTGAGGTCTCTCGTTGTCCACCACCAGACCGTTGGTGCTGAGGTAGGTGACATGGCCGGCCATATCCGTGATCTTCAGATAGACCACAAGCTGCTGGTTGGGTGTAAATTCCGTGGTTTCGCCTATATCGGTCCACTTCTGCTGCGCCAGCTCATCCAGCTCCTTAGCCGTCAGCGGTGCCTTCTTGGTGTCGTCAGTCCCGAATTTCTGGACAAAGTATTCCTTGCTCTTGATGGGAGAGGTCTCGTCCCCTTCGTTATGGGTAATGACGATCTTATCATTGGCCCAAACGCCGAGGTCAGGTTCTTGCTGTCGATGAGCGCTTCCCATACAGGGGAAGAAGTGGGGTCCTTTCCTCCCACCACATAGGTGTTGGCGGTGATGGTGCCGGTGGGGGCATTCTTATCCACGGTGAAGCAGTAGGGGGTCTCGCCAATGGTGGTGGCGTTTACGCTCTTCGTCTGGTCCTTGTCAGCAATGGCGGACAGACCGGCCCTGTTGGTGTAGGAGATGGACCAGATGTAATTGGCATCCTCAGAGAAGGTCACGTCACAGGAAACTTTATCCGGGTCAGGAAGCTTCGTCTCCGGGTCAACAGCATTACTCCAATCGGTAATCTTGACCTTGCTGCGCACGTCGTTGCCCACTGTATCCTTGATATCGAACGTGACCGCATCGAGAGCCTGAGTACTGGCTCTGTCGGTGATGGTCACAGTGGCGGTGCGGGCAGCTTTGTAGTAGCCCCGCTCAGTGCCGTTCTCCTCCACCACATTGACGGGCTTTTCATCTCCGAACTTGATCTCGATGGTAGGAGGTGTGGAGTTGATCTTCACTGCCTTCTCCTCTGGCTTGGACACATTGCCGGCCCGGTCAGTGACCTGCACATAGATCACAACATTGTCGCTGTTGTTCTTCCCGGCATCCACGGTGAAGGAGAGCTCCTTCAGCTCCTGCAGGATATCGCCGCCCTTCGTGTAGGTATAGAGCATCTCCCGCTGGGTCTCGGTCCCCTGCTCCGTCTCGGTGCGGTCCTTTACCACCCAGTACTCCACGGATTGGATACCGGAGTAGTCGTCCGGATCGATGATGCTCTTCACCGTGGCGGTGAAACTCTTGTTGTAGTAGCCGTTGGTGTTGGCCGCCTCGAGCGCCAGCCCCAGCTTGGGGTCCGTCGTATCCACGACGATCTTCAGGCCCTCCAGCTTCTTGTCTGCCAGCTGTGCCACACGGATCTCCGTCTCGCCGTAGAATACCCGGATGGCCTGAATGGTCTTGGTTTCCTGAATGGCCGCCGGCTGCGTAAAGGAGGCGGTCTCCGCATCGTAGCCGCCGGAGGTCGTTCCGTCGGCAAAAATCAGCTGGATGCCCTTGATCCCGGTCTCGCTGCCAGTCTCATCGGCGGCAGCAGAAAACTGGACCGCTGCATTGTTTGCAAAGACGAAGGTGGCGCCATCCCGGCGGATGGCATTGCCGGAGTTCCAAGTGATGCCCCCCAGCGCAGTGAGGTCGTTGGTGCCGATCTGGGGGCACGCCGTAAAGGTGACGGTCACCTTCGTATCCCGTTGGACTTCCGTCAGAGGCAGCTTATACGACTTCTCCGCCGTTCTTCTCACGTTGGCCTTCACATCGGCTTCGTCTACCGTGATGGTGTCGATGATATAGCCGTCCTTCGGCGTGATGATGAGGTCGACGCTGCCGTTATAGTTCACCTTCCCCGAACCCTCCACCTTCACCATGCCATGCTTGCCGGAGATTACCGTGATGGTCTGCAGCGTGGGAGCAAAGGTGATCTTGATGGTGTGGGGCGCAGTAATGTTCTTGATATCCCGTGTGAAGGGAGTACCCTTTACATATCGATTGTCATCAAAGCTTTCCGCTTTGCCGTCGATCTCCACCTCGCTGACACGGTAGTTTTCGTTGGGAGTGGCCTTTATCGTCAGGGTGCCGCCCTGCTTCACGAGGACTGCTTCCACCTCGCCGCCCTGCGCTGCGGGGTCGGTTTCCACCGTTCCGTGCTGGCTGTCGTAGGTGACGGTAACGGTGTACACTCTTATGAACTTCACGGCGATCGTCGTGTCCTTATCCACCGTCAGCTTCTTTGTAAAGCTGGCAGTATCTGCAATATCCTCCTGCGTACCGCCGATGGCGATTCATCACTGTTCAAGGCGTCATACGAAACATCGCCGTTATCCCTGCGCTGCTCGTCGAGATATTTCTGTCGCCGTTTGTTGCGGTAGAATTCAATGTATTCCTTTTCACTCACCTCCATGATCATGCTGTGCAGGCCGATGAATTTCTTTTCTCGGTAGCCTGCATCGGCTTCTTTCCGAAATTCATGCTCCGCGGGAGTAATTTCCCGATAGCTGCCGTCGGCTATAATAAAAACCTTTTTAGGGTTCAGTTTTTTCAAGTTTATGTACCTCCGTTCAATCGTTTTTTTGTTAGGTCAAAAACGATTGATACGGAGGGCTTCGACAGCCTACCGCAAACTTCGACAGTACGCCGCCGTTTATACAAACGCAGAAAGCCAAGCCACTTTGATATTCCGAAATAACAGATTTATCGTTGGTCTTTTGCAGATATCGTATGGAATTCTGTTGACCGCAGAGGTCAAAAAAATATAGGTGTCTGTGTGTTTGCGCAAAGACAGCCTTTGCTATTTCAACACCTGTTTCTTTCCTGTATTCTTTTTCATTCTTTCACCTTGTCGCTTGAAAACGGCAGGGCGCCGCTTTTTATGGCACTGCGTTGTGTTGAGCTTCGTCGATTGATTCTGCAAGGCTAAACATCGCGGTCACCTCCTGTTACGGTATTCGGGAAAACAAAAAAGCGACTGCGCTATGCTTTAAGGCATAGTACAGCCGCATGAGGGCGTGCATATAAAAACCGTTTTGTTAAGACGGCCTTGGGTGTTGCGTTTCGCTTATGTACATGATTGTTAGGGACTTCTCCTTGTTTTCAGAATTACCTCGCTGTATTTGGTATCTGTTGATATCAGTGTATCCGCTGCCGGGGCAAAAGTGAAGAGTGCATAAGTGTGATATACACAGTATACATGGAATCCGGCAAAAAATTGTTGGGTTATGACCGAGAAATTGCTTATTTTTCAAAAACAGTCGCCAAGGAAAGAAATACGGCACAGCGGTTTTTATGCCCTCTGTGCCGTATTTGCGATGTTTCCGTGATGGATCGTTAATTATTACTTATCTCTGATTATTTGACGGAATGCCTTTTCCTCTTATCAAATACCGTTACACCTGTCAGAACACCGCCGCTGACAAGCAGCAGGGCAATCCACAAAGTAAGGTTGCTTGTGTCGCCGGTGGGGGGAGATTTCGGCAGCTTCGCCGTTACGGTGTCGGCCTTTTTGATCTCCTTGGTGCCGTCTTTGTCGCTGTAATACTTATTGCAGCCTTCGCAGTACCAATACTCGATGTTGCCCTCGGCATCCTCGGTCGCCGCCTTGGCCGGGAAATGCTTTAAGTCGGTGTGGTTCTTCGGGTCAAGCTCGCCGTAAGCCTTGCCGCAGACCTCGCATACCGCTTTTTCGGCGCAGGTTGCCTTGCCGCCGGAGCAATCCTTTGTTTCAGCCCGTTGCAGCCGTCCACCGTGCATTGACGGGTGTGCGTGCCGTCGCCGTTCGATACCCATTCACCATAGGTATGCCCGTCGTTGACCGTCACGGTCATTTCGGCAATATTGCCCGCCTTGTCGGTGACAACGATCTTCTGCTCGCCGTCTGCGGGAGAGAGGGTAAAGCTGCCGGTTTCGTCAAGCGTGACCTCTGTGCCGTTTACGGTGACGGTGCCCACATACTTTTCGTCAACGGTGACCGTCTGCGCCTCGCAGTAAGTCTTTCCGTCCTCAATGCCGGAGATCACCGGCCGAACATTGTCAAGCGTTACGCGGTCGGAGCGAAGGTATGTTATGTTCAGGCTCTCGTCAACGAGCATTGCGTAAACGATATATTCCCCGCTTGGGTCTATGCGGAACGGCTCATCGTACCCGCTGAATACGAGAGCTTGAAGCTCCGCCTTGGAGAGATCCTGATCCGTTATCAAATATGATACAAATACAATTCCGCTGTTATCAGAGGCGTTTATCGTTACCTCTTGAGTGTCCTTAAAGAACAAGCCGATGGTAAGCTTATTCAAAAAGCTATTCCATTTATTTGTACCTATGATAATTTCGCCCGTGGGCTTTTCGGTGTCTTTCCACCGTGCTTTGAGCGTTATATTCTCGGCAGGCATGGTCGTGGGAATTGCCTTATCCCAGCCGATGAAGGTGTAGCCTTCTCTTGTCGGGTCGGCAGGGGCGGTGATCGCCGTGCCGTAGTCTTGCGTAATGGGCGCAATCTCGCTGCCGCCGGCGGTGTCGAAGGTAATCGTGTAGGTGTTCGCTGCCCATTTTGCATACAATGTTATGTTATCGGTGACTTTATCGCTTGCATAATCCCACGCCGTGCCGTCGGCCTTGTTCCAGCCACCGAAGGTATAGCCGGTGTGGCGGCGGGAGCATCGGGACGCGTCGCGAGAGTGCCGGAGGGCAGAACCTGCTTTGCGTATTCACTGTCGCCGTCCTTGTAAGTCACGATGACGCCGGTCGTATTG
>ENA-OQCO01000449-OQCO01000449.1-human-gut-metagenome-genome-assembly--contig:-NODE-449-length-22553-cov-1.389726_pt1 | contig 22553 bp, 25 predicted proteins | sample MGYA00242500_ERZ504582 | MGnify/ENA primary metagenome ERZ504582 (study PRJEB26092, sample SAMD00036346) | human gut metagenome | host: Homo sapiens | study: EMG produced TPA metagenomics assembly of...
ATCTGTAAAAACTGCCAACAGCACAGCAATAATAGGAGAATAAAGAAGACAAGAAAGAAAATGATGAGTGCAGCAACAACAATGTCGCGCATTACGATCTCGCTTTTGCTCTGAGCAGGATTATTCAGTCTTATATTTCCTCTCATATCTAATATCCTTTCAGGGGAAAATAGGGCACCGACACAGAAATGCCAGTGCCCTTTATTGAAAACGATTGCTTACTTATAGTACTTGTAAAGAGGCTCGCGAGACTCAAAGTCAAGGGTCGCAAGATCTTCGTTGATAGCTTCTTCACAATCGGCAAGAGCAGTATCGATATCCTTGCCATTGTAGAAAATTTCTTCAAGAGCAATCTTCATGTTGTCCTCAAGCGTGCTGGGCATGGGGCCGGGCCAAATGTAGCGGTCGATGTGCTCTGCAAGAACTTTGATGCTGGGCGAGGCAAGCAGATCTGTATCGCTCTGCAAAGAGATCTTCATAGGGAATACTGCGTTCTGAGCACAGAATTCCTTCTGGATGCCGTCGTTTGCAAGGAAGAAGCGAACGATGTCCTGAGCAACAGCCTGCTGGTCGGCAGGAGCGTTCTTGTTGATACCAAAGGTAGACTCACCGTTGTATCTGTGATATGCGTACGTGTTGGAAGGATCAACGGTAGGAATCTCAAAGCAGTCGTAGTGAGTATCAGGGAAATTGTTGTTGAACACGCCGGTCATGAAGCCCCAGCCGAGGTACATTGCAACCAGACCCTGGCCAAAGTTGTCACCGGAATTGTTGCCGAAGCTGTAGTCACAGACCCCGTCAACGACGTACATATCGTGCAGACGGGTGATAACGTTCTTCATAGCCTCGTTGTTGATGGAAGCTGTTCCATCCTCATTAAAGAGGTTCTGACCATACTGGTACTGCATACCGAGAACATCGCCCTGAATGCCACCATTGTAGCTGAAACCAGCCTGAACAAGGTCGCCATTTTCATCGCGGATGGTGAGCTTCTTTGCAACCTCGCGGAACTCATCCCAGGTGGTGGGGATGTCGTCCTCGGTGAGTCCAGCGGCTGCCCACATGTCGGTGTTGTAGTACATAGTTGCGGTCATAAGGCCGTAGTCGGTGTAGTAAACCTTTCCGTCTACAAGGTGTCCGGAAACGCCGACGAAGTCGGCTTCCATATCCTCGACAGGAATGTCGTAGGGAGCCATGTAGTCAATGAGCAAGTCATGTTTGCTGTTATGCACATTGAAAATTGCGGGGCCATCATTGCCTGAAGAGCGAGGGGCAGCTTGGTGAAGTAATCATCCCAAGGATTTTCGACGAGAGTGATGGTTACATTGGGGTGAATTGCGGTATACTGATTCGCAAGAGACTGGAACAGATTTGCTGCACCGGACCAAAACCAGAGCTCAACCTCGATGTCCTTGCCGTCGTTAATAGCGACATTGGGGTCATACTTGATAGTAGAGCCGATAACGGGGAGAGAATCTGCTGTGGGTGTTTCGGCTGCAGTTTCTTCGCCTGTGGATGCTTCGGCTACAGGTGCTTCCGCTGCGGGTTCGGCTGTCTGGTCAGACTCAGTGGTCTGAGCGGGTGCGCTGCAGGCCGCCATGCTGAGAACCATAACAAGCGCGAGACAAAGTGCAATGATTTTCTTTGACATTTTTCTTCCTCCATTTTAATTTATTGTTAGCGTCGTTAAGTATATCGCTATACTAATTGGATGATATAATTTTTCTGTGCGTTTGTCAATAATAAACCGCATTTTCATAACAATATGATAAAAACGGCATTAAAATTTTGTGCATTATTCCCATCCTCAATTGCAATTAAATTTAACGCTAAACTTTGCGAAGGAAATGTAAATTTGCACGGTTAGTGCAATTTCTTCTCAATATCTTGCATTTTTGCAGTTGTTAGTTTATTATTGGTTTATCTTTAAACCAATCGGAGTTTGAGTATATGGTTACACTGAAGGACATTGCAAAGGAAGCTGGCGTCAGCGTTATGACCGTTTCAAATATTGTAAACGGCAACTACTCTAAGGTTTCCAAAGAAAAGGCGGAGCATATACAAGAAATCATCAGTCGAATGGGGTATGTTCCGAACGCTTCTGCAAGAAGTCTCGCGAAAAACAAAACCAACATTATTGCCGTTATTATGCGTGGAGAGGAAAACGAAAATCCTATGCTGAACCCGTATTATTCCGCCATGGTGGGGGCAATGATCCAGAAAATTCAGCAACGCGGCTATTATGCGATGGTGAACATAATGAAGTCTCGTCAGGATATTGTACAGAGTCTTCGCACATGGAATGTGGACGGTGCGATATTCCTAGGCTCTTTGATGATGAGATAGAGGCAATGTATTCCGTATGCGATGTACCTATGGTCTTTGTCGATAGCTATAGCAACGTGCGTCAACTTTCAAATATTGGAATCGACGATTTTAAGGGCGGGCAGCTTGCTGCAAACTACTTTATTTCTCGTGGGCACCGCAGTGTTGCCTTCATTGGCCCCACCATGAAGTATAATGGCGTTATCCGGCACCGTTTTGATGGATTCGCCTCTGTTCTGCGCGTGAATGGCATGGAGGTCCGTTCTGAGCATATCTTTGAGATCAAGTCAGACGTGCGTCAGGAAGCAATTATCGCTCTAGGTAAACACATTGCATCTATGAAGAAAGAGTTTTCCGCAATCTTCATCACAAGCGATCAGATCGCATCCTATATTGTGCAAGGACTCATCTCGGAGGGCGTGTCCGTACCAGATGAGATGTCCGTTATCGGATTTGATAATCTGGAAATATGTCGCCAAATATCTCCCCAACTCACTACCATCGCGCAGGATCTTAATCAAAAGGCCCACTTCGCAGTGTCTACATTGTTTCAGCGCCTTACCGATTCGTCCCTTCCTGCTCAATCCATGGTGCTTGATGTGGAACTCGTTGAAAGGGCTTCCGTTGTCCAAAAATAACGTTTCTTTTTGTTACAGCAACAGCCTCGACACATATTGAGACTGTCACTGTTTCTCTTTATCCAACCTTCAATGAGGGAATGCACTAGTAACCGAAGATAACACAATCTGCGAGCAATTGTAGCCATAGTCAGAGCCGGCCCACTGCGCAGACCACATTTGGCATTGGATCAGGCGATGCGCAGAAATGCTCATGAGAATTATGCGCTGAACGGAGAACTTATCCGTTTTGTCATGGACTTAGCAACACTGTTTTCGAAAGTGATTCATGCTACATGAAGTTGACAACAGATATTCTCTAAATTCAGATGTTTCTTTAACGCTTCTCAAGTACCCATTGAAAAAATCTTGTGCTAAAATACTCCTGTATTCCAGGTCAGAGCAGATTAAGGGCGGAGCTATTTCAGGGCGGAGGTGAAAACTTGGGGACAGGTATGCCCCCGGTTCCGCGCGCAGGACATGGAATGAAATAATGGACTCATAAGACCGTAATTGCCGTTTGGCAGTTACGGTCTTTTTGCGTTCAAATACAAAAAGAAGGAGACACAGCATGACAGACACAGAAAACGTATTTGACGGCTTTGCCTTACTGGGCGATGATGAGGAGTTTGACGTAGATAAGATCTTCGGCAGCGGTTCGGATGAACCCGCGCCGCCTCCTCCCGCGCCAACGTTGGCAGAAGAAGCCAAACCCCAGCTTGATCCGGAACAGGCTCAGACGGAGACGGCAGAATCCCAGCCCGAGCCGGAACAGACGTCCCCGCAAAACGCAGGACGCACCGGCAGAAGAAAAACAGCCGCTGGGACTCTTTTCGGCGTTTACAAGCGCAGGAAGTGACCCCATCCCAGAGGCCGCCACCGGTCAAAAGCATTGCGCCAAGACCCCAAACACAACTGTCGCTCTTTGACAAGCCGCCCGTTTTTCAGTACGGCGGCGCCAGAGAGCAGATCACGGATGCGGATATGACCTTCGAGTCTCTGCGTATCCAGAAGGCGGATGATTTCCCCGAACTGGAGGATGCGTCGGCTGTCACATGGCAGGTACGGTACGGAGATGTTACAAAGTCCGTTCCCACGCCCAAGAAAGACACCATCGCGGCCATGAAAGCGGAGATCGAGAAGTCCAAAGCGTTCCTGGACAGCCTGAAAAAAGGCAAGGTCAAGGATCCGGAGTGCGTCGTGAAGCCGCAGATCCGGATGCAGAAGAAGGGCATCGCAGACTACAAGGGCGTATTCCCGACGCTGGAGGCTGCGCGCGCGTCCAACAAGGTCATCTGCCTCATCCCCTCGCGGGATGGACAGACGTATGAGATGCGCCGGAGCGAGCTCGGCGAGTTTATCACGCCCAAGCACAAGATCACGGAGTTTTCAGAGGTAAGAGCCGGCTTTCGCCCGGCTCTTCCTCGCATTCCGCAGGAGCTTTTGCGCGCCATCATCGGCTTTTTCAGAAGCCAGATGGAATCGGGCGCGGAGTTTGAATCCCTTGTCCGCATCTACTGGGATCGGGAGAAACAGAAATTCATCCCGTTCGTGCCGAAGCAGCGCGTTACCAAGGATCGCGTCACGGTTCGGCTGACAGATGAAGACCTTCCGGACGATACGCGGTATCTGTACTACGCGGATATCCACTCACACAACAGCATGAAGGCGGTCTTTTCCGCCATCGACGATCAGGATGAACGCGGTACGCGGCTGTATCTCGTGATCGGTCGCCTGGAGCGCTTTTTCCCGGAGATCTCCGCACGCATTTCCTGCGGCGGCAGCTTCGTCCCCATCGAGCCCAGTCTGGTGCTGGAAGGGCTGCACAGCGGCTTTCCCGCAGAATGGAGCGGCAAGGTCATCCATCAGCTTCCAGAACTCCCGGAACCGCCGTCCGCACATTTCGCGGGCGTGCGCTCGTTTCTGGGCGGATTGCTTGGAGGTGCGGAATGAAGTTTTCAGAGAACCGGCCCGTGAAGATCGTCATGCTGGGAGCCGGAGGCACCGGCGGACATATTGCGCCGCATCTGTACCGGCTTTTGTACGCGCTGGAACGGCCTGTCCGCTTTATCATCTGTGACGGAGATATTGTGGAGGAAAAGAATCTCGTGCGTCAGAATTTCACACCGGCTGACCTTGGAGAAAACAAGGCAAAGGTGCTGGCCGAGCGGTATTCCTTCGTGTTCGGGATGGAAACGGAGTATGTGCCGGAATTTATCGAGTCCGGCGAGCGGCTTTTTTCCATGCTGCAAGCGCGGTCGTTCCCGACCGGGCCGTACTGGCATTCTCCAACCGTCAAGGAACTGGTGATCTTCATCGGCGCGGTGGACAACAACAAGAGCCGAAAGCTCTGCCACGAAGTCTTTTACAAGCTGGATGATCTCATCTACATCGACAGCGGCAACGGGATGCACACCGGCAGATCGTCTGCGGCATCCGCAGCGGCGGGCGCACGTTCTACCGCCCCGTCGGAGCGGCGTTCCCGGAGGTTTTGCAGGACACAGACAAATTCCCCGACGGAGCTGAGTTGCGCCGAGGCGTCTGTTTCCGCGCCGCAGAGCATCGCCGCCAACATCACGGCGGCCACCGCCGTCGTGGACATGATCTACAACATCCTGACCGTCGGAGAAACGCGCGTGCGGCAGATCACGTTTGCAACGGGTTCTGTCAATATGCGCGCAACCTTACAGAAAACAAGGAGGAAAGCAGCATGAGAAGTTCCGTAGACGCAGCAGCCTTTTATAAAGCGATGACAGCATTGATGGACATTCCGGCAAAAAGTCCGGTCAAAGTCCTGCAGGAGATCAAGGTGGAATTTACAGCGGATCACTGTACGCTCTCTGCAACGGACTTTGGTACATGGCTGTCCGTGACAATCCCCGCAAGCGGCGACGACTTTGCGTTCGTGTTTTGGAACAGTGCCGGTGTCCAGAAGGTGTGCCGTTATTTTACGGGCCAACTGGAACTGGAGCTGTCCGGCCAAAGGAAATCACAGATCATAACCATGCGCTGCGGAGACAAGGGCGGCAAGTTCCCGGTTTATGAAGCTGAGGAATGCCCCACATGGCCGGAGTTTGAAGCCAAACAAAGCTATACGGCAAACGCGGCAAACATTCTCAAATGCGTCAAGCAGGTAAAGTATGCCGTAGATCTGCGCAATACCAGACCGGAGTATCAGGCGTTTTGTTTCAGAACAAGCACATCTGGGCGGTGGAAGGTCATCGCGCGGCCTGCTGTGATGACGGTGGGCTGGATGTTGAAACGCCGTTTCTTGTCGGTGTTTTCGCGCTGGAACAGCTCAAGGCGTTTGGCGACGCGGATATGCAGATCAGCGTGGCAGATAACTGGGTCCTGTTCCAGAATGAACACGTTCGCCTGCTTGCGAAACGTATCCTGAATGTCACGCCTATCACCTATGAAAGCGTTGTTCCGCAGAAGTGGAATGAGAAATTCTGCTTCCATCGGAAGGACTTTGTGCAGGCGCTCAAATATTTGCTGGCCTGCATCGGAAAGACAGACAAGCCTTATGTCCGGTTTGAGAATGGCTTGCTGACCTTGCGCGCGAAGGACTGCCTCTACAAAGCGGCGGTTTCCATCAGCACAGAAAGCAGCATTGTCTTTGGCTTTGACGCAAGATTCATGCTGGATGCGCTCACGCAGTTTGAAAAGCAGGACATGGTGACCATGCGGCTGACCAGCCCGCTGGGCGCGATCTCGCTCATTGCAGGCAGCAGCTCTGCCATCGTCCTCCCGGTACGGCTCAGAGAAGAAGAACAGAAAGCAGCGTAAAAAGGAAGCATAAAAAGAAAGGATTTTGAACATGAAAACAGTCTATATCCCAGCCGGTGCGACGTACAACTATGAAACGCTTGTCACGGACGATGTGATCGTCCATGGGCATCTGCACGTCACGAACGGCCTGAAAGCGAAGCATATTTCCGGCCGAGGTTTTATTACCGCCGGTGAAGTTTCCGCAGACATCGTGGACGTGACCGAACTGGAATGCGGCACGGTCATCTGCCGGAGACTGCTGGCGCAGCGCGTCAGCTGCAATGAGGCGATGATCTCGGAAAGCGCTGCTGTTTCCCGCTTCTTCTCCGCCAATTACGTCAAAACTCCCAGCCTGACTGTGGCGGTCAGCGAGATCGGCGAAGCGGACGTGGATGAAATCGTGCATCTGACGCCGAAGCCGCGCGGTATGCTCTTGACATTGCTTCTTTCAAATCTTCGTACATTCTGGCTGCGCCTGACGGCAAGCCGTCTGCAGGGACGGTTTGAGAAGCCGCGCACGGAAGCGCCGGTGGAAGAACCCTCTGACACGCCGGAAGATACCGAAATGAAAGCCAACATCGCAAAAATCGTGCAGGAGGTGCTTGCACAGCAGGCGGCGGAAAAAGCCGCCTGCGAGAACGATGCAAATGACACGGATGATTTCGAGCTTCAGCGCATGGTTAGTACGTTCAAGCTGCTGCGAAGCAAAGGCTACACACTGCGCATTCTCCCCGGCACGCCGGAGGAAAACGCACCGGTCTTTGACTTTACGGCTGAGAGCATCCAGCCTGCGGCGTGAGGAACGGCAACATGGAACAGGAATTGCAGAAGGAGTCAAAATGTTCCTTTTACGCATTGGAACAGCTTCGGCATGACGGCAGAAGCCATTCTGCGCGGCAGCCAGCGCCTTCTTAAATGCCGCGCCGGTGTGGAGAAATACCGCACGGCGCCGCCGCAGCGCGCGTATGCGTACTATCTGGAATTGCAGAAAACGCGGGACGCGCTTCTTGCGGCGTTCGGCGATGCACAGCGGTATCTTCTGGAATTGGAGGAATCCGCGCTGGCAGGAAAAGCCGGGCAGCTTCAAGCGGGACTGGGCCGCTTTGATCTCATGTCCAGAGCGTACAAGCCTGTGTATGAAGTCCTGACCAGCTTTGCGAAATCTCTTCCGCAAACGGACACCGTCAACGCGGCGGTGATCGGGCGGCTGATGAATCATGTCCGTATGGGCTACTATCCGACAGACCCGGAGAATATCACGCACATCCTGCGCGGGATCGCGTTTCCGGAGGGCGTGACGACGAATCTGCTCGACCCGTGCTGTGGCTGCGGCAAGGCGCTTCGGCAGCTTGCCGACGGCAACAACTGCTACACCTACGGCATGGAACTGGACGAACATCGCGCAGAGGAAGCCCAGACAAGGCTCCATCGCGTCGGCTTCGGCAGCTTCTTTCACAGCCAGATCAGCCGTGAGTCGTTTCATGTGCTGTTCCTGAACCCGCCGTATCTGTCCGTTCTGACCGAGGGCGGCAGCCGGGTACGCAGCGAAAAGCAGTTTCTGGTGCAGAGCATCCGGACGCTCATGCTGGGCGGCCTGCTCGTCTACATTGTGCCGTACTATCGCCTGACGCCGGACATCTGTAACATTCTCGCGGAGAATTTTTCGGACATTTCCGTTTGGAAATTCACCGACAGCGAGTTTGCCAGATTCCATCAGGCGGTCGTGCTGGGACTTCGGAGGAAGCCCGCGGAGGACGACGAAACGGCTGACCGGTTGGGCGCACAGACGCTGGTTCCAGAGCAGATCCCGTGCGTTACGGAGCTGGAGGAAAACTGCTACGCGCTGCCTGCCGTCACAAAGACGGTTGAGGTCTTCCGCGGCGAACGGTTCAACGAGAAGGAGCTGGAACGCCAGCTGACACGCTCCGGCAGCTTTACACGGCTGCTGCATGCAAAAAGCGCGCTGGACAGCACGGAAAAGCATCCGCTTCTGCCCCTTTCCATTGGGCAGATCGGTCTCATCGGCGGCTCCGGGATGATCAACGGGCTGATTGAATGCGATACTCCGCACATCATCAAGGGCCGTATTGTGAAAGTCAAAAACACAGAACGCGAGGAACAGTTTGACCAGCGCGGAAACCATACCGGCGCAGAGGTGCATGAGGTCATCAGCAACAAGATGATCTTCAATGTTCTGACACCGAATGGATTTTTGGCGTTGAGCTAGGAGGAATTATGTTAACTACAAATCTTGCAATCGTTGCACCCGTCACAGAAGCAGATGACCGGGCGGCGCGCGAAGCCGTCTGGCAGCAGGTCACGGAGCGGATCGTCCCGCAGATGGGAAAGCTCTGTACCCGGTTTGAGCCGTCCGGCGGCGCATGGGGACAGAAAGTGTCCAGTCCATACAGCGTCATTCTGGGCAGAAACGAACCGGCGTTGTTCCTGTACTTCTACGCATCTGCGAAGCAGCAGTTGGATGAGCGCGCAAAGGCACATCTGGACGGCTTCATGGAGCATCTGGAGATCGGGAACGAGCAGACCGTCGGCGATACCAAGATGTGCACCGCCTATCTCAAGGGAGATACCGCCGAAGCGCGCTCCCACATGGAGTGGCACATTGCCAGTATGTTTGGCGAACTGCTGCCGGACTGCGGGATCTACTTCCTGCGCGAAGGCCGGTCATATCTTTCCGAGGCAGAACACAAGCGCATCCTGTGCAATATGAAGACGTACACTATCTGTATCGTGAAGCTGGTATGGGAGGACGCGCATGAAGCTTGATCTTTCCATGCTCGTGCAGGAATTAGCGGTTCTTCCGCATACGCCTGTCGAGCATAATGAGGTTTCTGCCTACGTTCTGACGCACATTTTCGCGCCGCTTCAGGAGAAACACAAGGTCATGTTCGCCGATCTGGATTTTAGCGCTTTTACCGAGGAAGATCTCGACGCTCTGCGCGGTATGCTGTCAGACGAAGAAGAACGGCTGAATCGGCTGCTTCGTTTGCAGGATATCCTGTGCGCAGCCAAACCAAAAGCAGCAGCGGCTAGGCGCTTTTGCTGAAGGAGGTACAGATGGCAGACTATGAGGAAATCGCCTATGCGGTAGAAACGATCCGTGCAGCCCATTTATTCTATGAATATGGAAAGCTGGACCGGCTGCTGGAGATAGGCGTCACGCATTCCGAAGATGATCTGTTCGAGATCTATTATGATCTTCTGGCTGCGGCTACAGACTACATGGACGAAAAATTTAATGATGACTACGAAGTAAATCACTGGTATTTCAGCTTCCGCAGCATGATGCAGTATTACCGCCTGATCCGGGAATATGGAAGCCTTCACAGCATGAAGCTTTCAGAAAACCCCTACGTCAAAAAAGCGGAACAGAAGTTAGCTGCGGAATTATATTCCTGCGGGTGCAGCGGTGGTATGGGCTGGGGCTATCAGATGAAAATCAGCTCCAAATGGTCGAGCGGCGTCATGGTGGAAACAGACTGCTATTTTCATGGCGAGTATGACCTGCTGGAAGCGCTGCTTTCCATTGACGCATGGTACACGGAAGAAGTGCAGAAGCTGGAAAACCTGCTTAGAAAGGAACGTGCGCTTGCGAAGCACTACGTTCCGGAATTGGAGGCGGCATGAACAAAGACGAACTGCGGATCCGGATCATTCCAGAGGACGGACAGATTCTCATCGAGACGCACACAAACGGGATCGTAAAGTGCAAAGAAGTACAGGAAGATGCGCTTCTGGACTGCATTAAAAACAGCGCCATGCGAGATTATGTCAACAGCGGACTGCTGCCGTCAGACTGTATCCATGTCAAAATCCATCCGAACGGGAACAAGGAATATTGTCTCTGGTACCCGCGCTTATACGCAGACATCAGCTACCATGAGACGGCATATCCGAACTTTCCGCTGCCAAGACTGGTCTTTGCGTTCCACTCTGACACAGAGGGTAAGATCAGCGGATGCAGGATGGGCGTTGTCGCGGATGAACGGCCGACAATAAACAGTGTGATGTACCGCTATCCGTTTTCCAATGTCAGTGGCAGCGATGGGCGCATTTGTATTGGCTGCAATACGCTGCCCCAGTACAAACGCCGCACGCGCTGGCAAGCCTCCCGGCATTTTTGCTGTCCATTCCAAACGGAGATCACAGCTTCAACCGCCTGAATAACAAGCTGGAGCTGCAATACCGCGACTTTCTGGAGCATCTGAAAGACAAAGACCCGTCGTACTATTATTCCGACGTGCTGATCCCCAACGGAAAGACCTTAAATGACTTTATAGGAGGGTAACGTATGGAAAAAGACGCAAAAACCATCCGGGAAGAGCTGGCGCGGCCATTTGCGCCGGAGGACTTGGAATGGCGGATACAAGTGACGTCGAAAGATAAGACCAGCGGCCTTGCCATTCCGTATGTCACAAACCGCGCCATTCAGGACCGTCTGGATGAAGTCGTGGGGCCGGAGAACTGGTACAACGACTACAAGCCGTGGCACGGAAACGGAAAGAAGGACGCACAGATCTGCGGCATTTCCATCTACTTTGAGGGCAAAGGCTTTATTACAAAGTGGGACGGTGCGGAGGATTCTGACATTGAACCCATTAAGGGCGGCTTGTCCGACTCGATGAAGCGCGCCGCCGTGCAATGGGGCATTGGACGTGTCCTCTACAAGATGACAAAGCCGCTCTGGGTCAAGATCGAGCAGAAGGGCAACTCCTATGTGTCTGCGATACCGAGCGGCCGAAGCTGAATGCCGCGTATCTGGAACTGCTGGATAAGCTGCATCAGCTTCCCACATCTCCGGGCGCAGCACAGGCACAGCTCAGCTACAAGCGCGACGGACAGGCCGGACAGCAGACACAGAATACCGCCCCGGCGGCCACGCCGCAAAAGCAGCAGCAAATGCCGCAGCAGCAAGCACAGCAGTCTCAGCAGCCGCTTCCGTTTATGACACGGCAGGTCTGCCAGTACGTTGTGGTATCGGTGAGCAATCAGCAGGATATGTCCGGCCAGCCGTTGGTCTGCGCCGTGCTGCAAAACGCAGAGGGCAAGCAGGCGAAGGTTTACGCGCAGGGCAGTCATCCCATGCTCGTGCCCGGTGCGCAGCTCTATGACGCGCAGATCACGATGCGCAAACAGGGAAACGTCGCATTTTATACGCTGGACGGCTATCAGGTCGTGCAGCAGGCAGCGTAAGGAGGCAGAATGGAAAAAATCAAAGGCTTTCAGATCACCAGCATGACCGTCTCCGGCTTCAAATGCTATGAAGAACCAACGAAGGTCACGTTTGGCAATCCCACCATTGTGACCGGCGGCAACGGCCGCGGCAAATCCAGTCTGGCGGACGCCATTGCGTTTGCCGTCACGGGGCTTCCCTTTTTCGGGGAGCGCGGCATTGACCGGCTGCACAACGAGACGAACCCGGACTTGCAGATCACGATGCGCTTTACGGATGATACCGGCAAGGCACACGAACTGACCCGCAGCCGGCAGAAGGATCGCATGAGCATCACCTATGACGGCTATGCCATCCGGCAGACGGATCTCAATGAGATGTTTGGCGAACGGGACGTGTTTCTCTCCATCTTCAATCCCCTGTACTTCATCGAAGAATTGGGTGAGGATGGAAAGAAGCTGTTGGAGCGGTATCTGCCGCCTGTTCCGCAGGCCGACGTGCTGGCGCAGCTCAATGCGCAGACGCAGCAGCGATTGTCCGGTGTACAGCTTCCATCCCCTGAGACATTTCTCAAGAATCGCCGGGAGGAGATCCGGGAACTGGAACAGAACGCGGTCTACCTGAGCGGCAAGCTGGATCTCGCGCAGAAGCAGCGGCAGAGCAGCAAAGAACTGTCCGCTGAACTGAACGCGCAGATACAGGACTTGCAGAGGGAGATCGCATCGCTGGAGACGCGGCGGTTTGAAAATGTCAATTTGGAGGACTTGCAGGAGCAGCTCGTACAGGCCAGCGAGCAGTATGAGGAGCTTTCGCGCGAAGCGCCGGAAACGCCGGATATGGCAGAACTGGACGCAAAGCTGCAAGAATTTCACGCAAAGCTGGGCGCTCGGTCGTCCGAGGTCTACCAGCCAAAATACACAGGCCCGCTGGCAGAGGATACGGCAAAGGAGCAGGCGCTGGGGAAAAAGTATCAGCAAAATGCCGCGCTTTTGAAGCGGTTTCAGCCGGGTACAAGCTGCCCGGTCTGCCGCCGTGTCCTCTCGCAACAGGAATATCCGGCGTTCCGGGAGGCTTTACAGACGGAAACGGAACAGATCGCTGCCGACGGCACGCAGCTCAAAGGTCAGATCGCGGAGCTTCAGGAGCTGGAGCAGAAAAGTCAAAGTACGTTCGAGCAGTTCAAAGCGGATGATCTGGTCAGATATCAGTCCGAGATCGACGCGCTGAACCGGAAGCGGGAGCAGCTTCAGGAGAATGCCGCGCAGCAGAATATGCAGCGCCAGCAGACCTTGGAGCAGCTGCGCAGACGCATCCAGAACCTGACGGCCAGCATCGAATGCGGTACGCTGAGCCCTGCGGACAGCGAACGCCTTGCCGAGTGCAAAGCGTCGTTAGAAGACTGCCGGGTGCCGCTTGCTGCCGCGCAGCAGGTTCTGAGCACCGCGCCGGAGGACTTTGATACGCGCATCAAAGCCATTGAGGAGGAGATCACGGAAAAGAAAATCATGATGAAAGATGTGATCCTCTACATGAGCAAGCGCGCGGAGATGACATTCTCCAAACTCGCGCTGAACCGCGTGAAGATCTCGCTCTACGATGTGGTCAAGACGACCGGAGAATTAAAGGACGTGTTCCGCTTTACCTACAACGGCCGCCGCTACGACCGGCTCTCGCTCTCTGAGAAGATCCGGGCGGGCGCGGAAGTGTCGGAGCTTGTGAAGCGGCTCACAGGCCGTAATTACCCTGTATTCTTCGACAACATGGAATCTGTGGACGATCTCAGCAACATCCGTCCGACCAGTCAGATGATCCTCGCCAAATGCGTCCGTAATGCGGAGCTTTCCGTGCGGGCCGGCGGCACTGCAATGCCGAAGGCGGCGTAACCCTACTTCACAGAAAGGGGGCGCGCTGTCTGGCTTATCAGAAGCTGCCGATCCTGGAAGCCGCCAGACGGTGCGGGCTTGTCCTCAACGACCGAACGCTTCACAGTGAGGAAGTTGAGGCAAGCTGCCCCTTCTGCGGTGACCACGGAACCGGCAAATATCATCTGAGTCTGAACACGCGGACCGATCAGTACCGCTGCAATCTCTGCGGTGCAAGAGGCAACAGCGTGACGCTGTATGCGCGGCTGAATGGTCTGACAAACAAAGAAGCATACTTGGAGCTGGCTGCAAAGAGCAACGTGTATAAGCTGCCCTTACAGCCCAGCTCCCAAACACAACGAGCCGCGAGCCGTATGCGCTGGAACAGCGTCATGCGGCGTATTCGGAGATGCTGTCACTATTAACGCTCTCCGACCGGCACAGAGAAAGTCTCCATGAACGAGGACTTCCTGACGAAATGATTGAGCGGAACGGCTATAAGTCCATGCCGGAAACGGAATCCGACCGGCGCTTGCTGGCGTCGCTTCTCCGGTGCGATCATGAACTGCACGGACTGCCCGGCTTTTACACAAAGGACGGGGCATGGACGCTGGCAGGCGCGAATGGATTTCTCATTCCGGTGCGGAACAAGGACGGCTTGATTCAGGGCATGAAGATCCGGCTGGATGACGACGCAGCGCGAAAATACCGCTGGCTGTCCAGCCGGTCAAGCCGTATGGAAATGGTACCCGCAGCTATTCGTGGATCCACGTCACCGGAGACACCACGCAGAAGCGGGCCTATCTCACTGAGGGGCCGCTCAAGGGCGACATTGCAAGCTACTTTGCAAACGATGCGCTCTTTGTGTGTCTCGGCGGCGTAAATGCCCATAAAGGGTTGCGGGAAACGCTCTTGTCGCTCGGCGTCACGGAGGTCATGGAGGCGATGGACATGGATCAGTTTACAAATCCGCAGGTCCGGCAGGCCATTATCACCCTGCGCCGCGAGGTGCAGTCGATCCCGGGCATCCGGTACTATCAATGTACTTGGAACCCGCGCTTCAAGGGCGTGGACGATTATCTGCTGGACTGGACGAAACGAAAGACGGCTTAAAGAAAGGATATCTTATGACGAATGTTACGAATTTTACGAATTTTCAGGACATCCTTGGCGCAGCAACGGCGACAAGACCTCCGTGCTGGGCAAATTTCTCTATTTCTCGCTTGCCAACATTCTGGTGGAGAAGGAGGCGCTGGCGCAGCTCTGCGAGGATCTGAACATCCCGTACTCCGGCAGCAAGCGAATTTCCGTGTCGGATGCGTTCCGCTCCGCGACGGGCGATATCAAGGATCGGATCACGGTAAAAAGCCCCGGTGCGCATCATATCTATGCGGTCTACTGCCGCGACAACGCGCACACCGAGGATGTTTATTCCCGGGAACTGGTCAAGGAAACGCTCAACCAGCGGACGAACCAGTATGAAAAGCTGGCAAACTTCTTTTACGACCGACGCGATAATCGGTTTGGGTATGACAACATCGGTTTTGATGCCGATATTGATCCCCTGAACTATTGCCGCCGGGCAGAGGAACTGTTTGAGCTTTATCAGGTCTGCGCGAACCGCCGGCAGATCGAGACGATCTGCCTGAGCTATCTGCGGATGCTGGAGGCCACCAAGGTCAGCTCGACTGGACATCTGTATTTTATCCCGCGTCAGCACATGGACAAAGTGGACACGTTTGAAACGTTCATTGAGCAGCTCAGCGATATGAACCAGAATGACAATGCGCTCAGCGTCAACAGCTTTTACATCATTGACGATGCCAAGCAGCGCGACAAAATGACGGAGGAATTTTATTCTGCCGTCAAGAAAGAGATCGCGCTGTATCAGGAAAAGGCCGACTACCTTATCCAGAGCGGCAGCCGCAGCCCCGCTGTCATGGAGCGGTGGGTCAACAAAATTGCCACGCTGGAGCAGAAGAAGCAGCACTATGAAGAAATTCTCCGCCGGGAGCTTGACGGCCTCGACGACGAATTTGAAACGCTGCGTCTTTTGTCGCAGGAGCTGTCCGTGCGGGCAAACGGCCTGCGATTTCGGAAAGCAGCTTGACATGGATTTTTGATGGACATACGGCGGCCCCGACTCGGTATCCCGAGCCGGGGCTGTTTAATTGCAGCAGATTTATAATATTGTAATTTGAACGAAGTCGAAGATATCGACTTGGTCGCTATCCAAGGGTGTATCTGAAAACAGCGCTTAGATGTGCAAAATGCTGAAAGCGACACAGATCGCGGCGACCATAACAAAAGCGAGGAAGGAGTCGTCACGCTTGTCATAGCGTGTCTCAGCACGGCGAAATTCCTTGAGGCGATTGAAGAAACGCTCTATCACATTCCGCCGTTTATACGCCTCTTTATCAAACGGCCACGGCTGCTTTGTGTTCACTTTCGGCGAGATCGTATAGCGGGCGGACTGGTCATACAGATAGGTTCGGATCTCTTTTGCGCCATAGGCTTTATCGGCAAGAATATCACAGTCCTCAGGTCTGGAAGCAGTTTCAGCAGAGAAACTGCCTCCGTGCAATCATCTACATTTCCGGCAGGCAGCAAAAAAGCCGCAGGTCGCAGGCCTTTTCCGACAATGGCATGAATTTTCGTGTTCAGGCCTCATCGTGTTTTGCCGATGCTGCTTGATGTCTAACTTTTGCTCGCGTTCTTATTCCACGACCTGCCTGCACGGATGCTTTGATCGACGTTGAATCCATGCTCAGCTCCGCGTCAGTGCCCGGGGCCGCGCAGCGCTCGAAGATCTTTTTCAGGGTTCCATCGTCCTGCCAGCGGCAGAAGCAGCTGTACACAGTCTGATGCGGACCGAATCTTGCAGGAAGATCGCTCCAGCGCGCGCCGCTGCGGGCAAGCCACAGGATGCCATTGAGATACGCGCGAATATCCATGTAAACTGTTTTCTATCAATTCTATACTTAACGCGTTCTAACCGAAAAACCTGTGCCAGAAATATATGTGTACGGTGTGAAATATACACGTAGATACCCTGGTTTATCTGTTCCATATCCATGAAGAACGCCACAATAATTTACATCGGAAGATGTTTCCTGGAAGAACGGACCGCCACTATCCCCAGGAATGCAGCTGCCATAACTGACTTCAAGAGATGTCAATCCATTAACTTCAATTTTATCCGTTCCTGCTGAGACTGTTATATCTCTGTTGCTAACAGTACCGTAGCCAAAGCTGGATGAATTACGGCTATAATACTTCAGGATGGTGTTAACAGGCGGAGATGAAAGAGTTCCAATTAATGGAATATGTATTGGCGATACTATTGCTGGTACTAAACGTATCCGTATTCGTTACTTTAATAATTTCAAAATCGCCAGTACAACCGCTATAGTAGTTATGGTAATTGACAGTCCCTATTGTGCTCCCAGCACTTGCGGCATAATTAATTGTGTCATTATAGTGTCCCCCATGACCGCAAGTGAGAATAGCATCTGAACCAGCATAATAACCACAGCAACTTAGTGTTATCTCACTATTGGAAGTTATATTTACAATTTTTGCACCACCGCGAAGTGTTGCAATAGAATTTGACGCAGCTGTATTGGAAGGAGCAATATTTTCCATTCTGATGGGAATGTTATATTCTTTAGATAAAGATGCCGCCAATGCTTCTGGTCGATTAATTTGCGAGACACCGTTTTGGCAAAGTTCGCTATTAAGATCCATGCCAAGAACAACCTCGTTGTTTATTTCGGATACATAGTATTGCGTAATTTGGTATCCACTTTCCTTAAGTGTATTTGTCACATCAATAGCAGCATTCATTAACTGGTTATATGAGTACTCTACGTTTCAAACAAGAGGTAGTCCGCATAATCACCTGCCATCTGATGTATTTTTCCTTGTTTTCAGCAGTGGTATCAGTAAGGGAGAGCACAAGTTTGTCCTCCTCAATTCGGGCACCAGCAAAATCATCTGGGAAAGTAATGTTGCCAATAGCATCGTGTCCAAAAGACTCGTTTAGACATTCATTCGCAGCAACAGCATTTGCCTGCAGTTGCATCAACCTTGCATAGTTGTTTTCAATCGTAGCGGCGCTTTGTGCAGATACTAATAATGACGATGCCATGACCGCCGAAATTGCCATGATAATAGACAGAAGATGGATGATTGTTTTTTTTACGTTGTTGTATTTCATATGAACCTCCTGTGTCGTAAATAAAAAACGAATTAGTGAAATTCTGTTGATGTGCATTCTTCTGTAAGTTCAATGGTATGGGCTTGTTCGGAAATAACTACTCGGACGCCAAACATCTTACACAAATTATCTTCCAGCTTGATGGATTCAGCATCGGTACATTCTGATAGTCCAATCAAAACTGCGTTTACCGTTTCGGACACAGAGTATGATGTCACTGTATAACCACTCAGAGTTAAGTGCTGAACAATTGGCTGGAGCTGTGCCCTGAGTTGATTATAAGAATACTCGGCTTTTTTGAAAACAAGAAACGGTGCATATTCGTCGGTCCATGTCCGATATTTCTCAACCGTTTTACTATCGGTATTTGTGAGAAGCAAAACCAAATTCTCACCATCAATATAAGCGCCAGCGTAGTCTTCAGGAAAAATAATTGCGCCATTTGAGTCTCGTTCAAACGCTTGCGTCAAGAGTTCATTTGCAGCAACAGCGTTCTCTTGATACCGCATAGCGGTTATTTGCCCCTCTGTTTGCGATGAATCATTTAAAGAGCAAAGTGCTATACTAAAGCAAATAGCAATTAAACATATTCCGCTCAAGATAGCGCCCCAGTTAATCATACGCTTATTGGGTTGAATAAAGTCCATATTTGCATTACCTCTTACATTTGTTTAGCCATCTAAAGCAGCTTACTCCGCGAAGATTATCAGTGCCAATACTAATATATTTTAATAATGGCATATTATGCAATATATGATCTTGTACTACCCAATGAATCATAATTGAAGCATAATAGAATGCACTAAGCTTTTCAAGTGCTTTGATGAAATTACGGATTTTTGCGAAATTGCAAGCGTTCCCATCAATAAATACATCCCGCTTTTATTGAATCTGTTGGAGTATCAAATTGGTTGTAAGTATGCGTTATTGCTGCTCCGCTAAATATAAACTCACGCGGGACTGAATGGCTTTTGCCGTTTCCGTTGCACCTTTGCCGCCATTTAGGAATGCGCTGCTCTCGTCCATGATAATAGAGAGAACTTGCTCGTCATACATTGCAATATTTTCTGCTGCATCAAGCAGCTTAAACAAGGTTTCCTGATCTGTATCCCGGAACTTGACGGGCAGCGCCGAATCTTCCTTTGCGGCTTCGCACATGGTTTCCAGCAGCGGCCTGTAGACAGGCAGACCGTTCTGATCGGATTCTTCTGTGTTCTGAATCATGTATTTGATAAATGTCCAGCTTCCGTCCGTGTGTTCGCTCTGTGCGACAATTCCAACCGGGTCGGTTAAGATGATATCAGAGCCGCAGCTGCCATCAATTGTTGGCCAACCGATAAAGCTCAATGCGCATCCAGCCATTTTTTCTTCATAGGCCAACTTCCAGACTGTATTTACCCAGCTTAGCGCAGCGACCCATTTTCCTTTTCCAACTTCTGATGGGCCGTAGGCAAAGCTGATGCCGCTGGCGCTTTCGGGGTTTTCGCGAATTCGGGCACTTGCTTGCAGAATTTCGATAAAGTCGTCGCAGTCGAAATAGCAGCGTCCATTCTCCCAATCCACAGCCGTCCGTATGTAGCGTGCCGCTATCTCTTTCAGAAAGCCCTCTTTGGTCATGTTGTAGATCGTTTGAATATCATCGGAGACGGCTGACTCTATTTGCAAATAGTCCTGTAATGTCCAGCCACATTGATTTCCGAATCTCGATGGCAGTCCAACCAGCGTTTCGAAGAAGAATTCACCACTGGCAACATACATACCGCCCTGCGCAGTCAAAGCATTGGCGATTACCAAATCGTCCAGAGCAAGCTCTGAATCCTCTGCAAATAATGGTGTCAGATCCATGAGCAGGCCTTTGCTGATATAAGGGAAGGGGGAAAGCGCAGAGAAGCAAAGCATATCTGGGAGCTTCCCACTGATGAGCTCCGTTGTCAACCGCGTTTTAGCTTCGCTGTCAGAGAAGTCGCCATCATTGGTATAGTCAATGATTCTGACAGTATATTCTTCGCTTTGGGCATTAAATCGCTCAGCCATTGCGCTCAAATCTGGTGTCGAACCGATCGCGGCGATTGTCAGCTCCTGCCTGGCTGCATCGAAACTATCATCACAAGGCAGGAGCAGATTTGCACCGGTCTCGGTCAAATAATAGAACCCGCCGTTTGGAAGCACCAGCAGAGATTTTGCTATACCCAGAAATATTTTGCATTCAGAAAAGATGAGGATCGGTGCCTGCTCGCCATTCGCTGTGAGTCCGTAAATTCCCTCTTTGGTGTTCAGCAGCAGCGGGTATTCATCTGTTCCGGAAAAAACAGAACCGTTTCCGACCGGGAACAGCGGATTCGCAGTTTCATTTTCTGCATCCAACTGATATACAAGATTTCCGCTGTCAGTTTTCTGAACATAGTACATCACGTCATCGCTGCCAGGGACGGCATAGCCATATGCGGCGGGAAGCGAAATCTGGCCGCAATCTGACCCGTCCGGCTTCAGCAGATCCATGGTTGGACTGCTGCCCGCATACCGACGCAGGAGGTAAAGCAAGCCATCCAGGTAGTCGACCGTATAGACCTGCCATTCTGAGGAACTACTGGAAGCAACGTCAATGGTGTTGAGAATTGTTCCATCCGGGGCGATCAGACGCAGTGTTGTAGCATCCGGATCGGCATACCATTCTGCTATCCATATCCCATTTTCTGCGCTGGCATAATCCATCACAACACCGGTTGCGGAGTAAACGCTTTGCGCGTCTTGCATGATTTCGTACTGCATATGCTGTGCATCATCAAGATGGGCTGTGACAGGAAATACACTGCCGTCCACGAGAAGAACCTGTTCTGTATCTTCTGGAATCTGTACAGCCGAAAGTTTATACTGTTGGCCAACGCCTGCCCATGCTGTAGATGCCGGTGCCGATGACGCGGATGCTTCCGGCGTGTCGGTTTCAGCTTGGGCTGTCACAGAATGAGAACCATATTTGGGTTGCGTGTTTTTCGCTTTTTCTGTATGACACCCGGAAAGCGAAGCAATAAAAAAGTGACACAAGCAGCGAAGTGATAATGAGCCTTTTTTTCACCGATGACCTCCTTATAAAACTGCCATCTCAGCAGCAAGGAGCAGCTGAGATGGCGAAAGGAATTAGGAATAGTATTTACCAGGAAAGATATGTTTCGGCAACGTAACCGTTGAGATGGCCAAACTCCCGATAAACGGCAGTATTTTCGCCCGGATAGCCGTATGCCCAAAGATTGCGGCTGGTTTCCTTATAAAAAAGTTCACCAGTGACAAGCGTCCCATAGGCAGGGTAGTTTGTTCCGGGCCCCTGACGGAACATGACGTTTTGGGTTACTGTACATTTCGTTGCAGCGAAAACCGTGGGGATCATGATGGTCAAAATGAGAATAACCGCAATGGCACAGCACAAAAGTTTCCGGAATTTCATTCGTTGCTCCTTTCTATTCGTCCATAAATGATTAGCTACTACCTATCTTTATAAAGTGGCCACTTTAAGAAAGATTTAAAATGGATTCATATACTAAGACCATTTATCCGACCAAATGCAACACTCGACGGAAAATTATTTCTGCTTTACCTTGCGTCAGCCGAAGATTGATATACTCAAAGTTTGTTCCATGTGATTATGGATTGAACGAGTCATCTGTCATATGAAAGTAATCCGCTGCCGTACGGGCTTTCGTATATTCCACCTCCTTATTATTTGCATTTGCGTGTTCTTCGGCAGCTTCCTGCTCTGAAAGGAATGCGGTAAAAAACAACTGCATGGGGTTGCTGTCCGTTTCCCCGTATATCAATCGCTTCTGTTCACCCTCATCAATGATTTTTTTAATTATCGCGTGTTTTAGAATATTCACGAAATATAAGTGAACAGATATGCCGCAGAAAGAAATGTCTTGCTCGCGGTAGAACGTAATGAGAAGTTCTTTCCCAACTTCGATTGTTGCGCCGGGGTTACTGATAAGGTTCACGCTGTTATTTTCTGTGACGTTAATCTGTCCATCGAAGTGGAGCGGAATTTTTTGTACCAAAAGGAGATACAGTTCATTGACTTTTGCCATCTCGTCAATGCTTGCTTCAATGTCAGTTGGCTTAATGACCCTTTGCAGTACTTTTTCTAATGCACACAGCTGCATATAAAAACGATATGTGAAGCGCAAGGCTTTTTTTATGCCTTGCAGATGTTCTGCATCCGCAGCGCTTTCGACATCTTTGTCTGGCATAAAATGCTCCAAAAGGCCAATCGCTATGCAGTAGCTATCGGCTAGTTGCGAGACTGACTGAGCACGTTCTTTCTGAATTTTTGCGTTGTAGGTACGTTCGCCTGTGTTGCTGAATGTAAATTCCTGAGAAATAATGGATTCTTTATTCGTCCGAAGAATTGTTCCCTTTGAGAATGTGAAGCATTCTAACGAGACGTTCTTCATGCCTTTTGGCGTGGTAATATCGAAAGCCCGCGTTTCACTGCTTGGCCCAACCATGAAGCCCTCGAGATTATCTTCAAATAGAAACGGCATCTTTCGAGAAGTACTGGAATCATAGGCAACAATTCCGTA
>ENA-OQCO01000451-OQCO01000451.1-human-gut-metagenome-genome-assembly--contig:-NODE-451-length-22507-cov-2.312735_pt1 | contig 22507 bp, 26 predicted proteins | sample MGYA00242500_ERZ504582 | MGnify/ENA primary metagenome ERZ504582 (study PRJEB26092, sample SAMD00036346) | human gut metagenome | host: Homo sapiens | study: EMG produced TPA metagenomics assembly of...
CCTGTGTCCCCATGCCGGCATGTCTGCTTCGGAAGCCATTGCCTCTTTAACATTCCATGTCTCAGCGGATACAGGTGTAATAATAGGCATCTGCAGCATGTTATCATTCTGGCCTAAAGCGGCACCTTTGATACGGTCCATAGTAGATACTACGTACTCATATCCATAACCAACTGCTGCACTACCGATATTCATGACGATCTTCTTAGCATCTACGCCAAGCTGTGTAGTAACAACGTTAAGCTGTTTAGCAAGGTTGATATCAACGGCAGACTCAGCGCCTACGATCTGATTGTAAGCAAGACCTGCTGCTGCACCGATTGCTTTATAGTTTTCCTCTTTCTCGGAAAGGATCAGAGCGTTTCTGCCCTGAAGAGCCTCTGCAACCTTCGGAAGGAGCTCTGCATCCTTCTCAACATTCTTGCAGCCCTCTACAACCAGTGGACAGTCAACTGCATCTGCAACTTCTTTAACAACTGCGATCAGCTCATCGATAGATTTGTTAACACCATTCGGGTCGCCGCCCTCAAGAATAAGTGCAACAAAGTCAGCACCCTCCATAGCTGCTGCTTTCTTAGCAATGTCAGCCATTGTAGTAGCGCCTTCATAGTAAGCTTTGATACCTTCAGATACGCCCTCAAGACCCATATCAGAGATCTCTACACCAATCTTCGGGCAGTTCTCTGACTCTGCGTCAAAGGAATAAAACGGGAATGTACAATCCCCACCAATTGTCACAGTCTTATCTCCGCTTCCGATTGTGACAGCATTAATCTTTGCATTGAACTTTTGTGGTTTCTGATTAAACGGCATTTTTCGTTAGCCTCCTTAAAAATAATAATTAAAAACTACAGAGCTTTATATATTATACTACACCATACCAGTTATTGGCAAGGTGTAGCCGCGTATTTCCGTTAAAAAATCAACAAACTTTTTAACATTTTTCAGGAGAAAGAACGCTTTTGCATCCTTTCTCCTTACTTAATTACATCATCGGATCAAGTCCCAGTGCCGGGTGTCCCTTCTCAGTAAGGAATGCTACCAGTGTCTCTGGATCTTCCGCGATTGTCTCATCACCGATCATATCTGTGAAGTTGTCGATTCCGTAAAGCTCTTTTGCAGTCTTGTTAAGTCTGTCAGCTACGAACTCTTTCAGTTCTTTCGGCATCCATACGATACGCTCGATACCGCCCTCAGCCTTCATGAACTTCTTGGAGGAAATGAAATGTTTACCATGTCCCATGAATCCAGGTGTCTGAACTCCACCACCTGTCATGGATGCCATCTCAGGGAATGTCATTCCAAGTGGTGTCATGCCTGCATACTCACGGTTGGCAATAACAACACCGTTGGAGAATGGCTCGATACCGCAGATACACTCGAAGCATCCGCAGGAAGTCATCGGATCCTGCATGATGGAGTACAGTGTAACGTGTTCCAGAGCACCCTGGGAGAATTTCTGAACTGCCTCATCAACGTCCTCATAAGAACCAAGATTCTCATCGATCGGGCGCTCTTTTGTGATGATCTGGCAAGGACCAGCCGGGTCAAGCTGATGAGTAGCTTTTGCATCCAGCCATGAAACCGCACCGCAAAGTCCAAGTCTCTCCGGTGTTACTACACATACATGGCTTGGTGCGAATGCCTGGCAAAGGATACAGCTGTAATATACATCAACAGATTCATCTGTCAGAGTATCAAGACGCTCATCACGTTTGTCAAAGATCGGGATTGCAACCTCATGACGGATTCTTGTACACTCAGCAGGATCTGTATAGATAACAACCTCACATTTATCAACAACTGCATCGAACTCATTTTTAACAGATGCATAAAGAACTTCACCGATATGTTTGATTCTGAATCCAGCATTAAATGCGTCAATGCTGATACGGATACGCTGCATATCACGCTGTCCTGTATGGTATACACCCTCGATACAGTTGATGTAGTTGTGGAATTTACGCTCGATAACCGGCTCAAAGTCAGCCTGCATGTTCTTACCTGCAACTTTAACAACATATGCAATGCTGTTCTTGCTGCCGAATTCCATCTCGTCTACTTCAGGTCCGATTACTGTGATCTTGTGATCCTCGATCTCAGAAGCATCGCAGGTATGTACAAGCTCTGCACAGTCTACACGGGAACCATCGAACTCAACCTGCATGTCTTTACGACGGATGATCTCACCCTCGAATGCAGATGCGAAAGCAACCGGAATATCGATATTTGTGATCTTGATCTTAATGTCACGTGCCTCAAGGGAAGTAGCGTTGAATTTGCTTACGTCCTCCTGAACGATAAGGCTCTTCGGTACGCGGAAGATATTCTCTGTCTCATTTGTAATAACCGGGAAACCAAGTGCAATAGCACCTGCGCCACATGCTACGATCACATCATCCAGAGGTTTGAATGCGTTAACGAATGCCGGTACACGATCCATTGTGTATTTCATAAGTGTTCCTGCATCTCCAGGTGTTACATTACCGAAGATCAGAGCTGCACGGATCGCAACGGAAACTACATGAACAACAGATGTAACATCTTTTCCAAGAGGAATAACACGTACGTTAGCGCCTGTCTTCATTCCGGCTTCAGCAACCTGGTCGATGATTCCTCCAACCAGTGTTACAAGGATACCCTGTGCCTGATAGCTCTTTACAAGGGCAACACCCTCTTCTGTAGTAGGAGCAGCACCAAGGATAACTGCAACGCCTGGGATATCGCCTGTTACAAGCGGTACACCGAGCTCACGGATAACAGCATCACCAAGATGGCCATAGCATGGCTCCTCATAAGGAGTTGCTCCGTCGATATATTTAAGAACCTCGATGAACTCTGCGCAGAGTGCTGTAGCAACACCGGACATAAATGCATCATTCAGTCTTTTCTCTCTTGTCATAAGTGTTTTTACAACGCCAAGAGCTTCTTTTAATTCTTTTAATGTTGTAACTTTTGTTCCTGTTACAGCATAGTAGCAAGGAAGGCTGTAAGCGGTATTCGGGAAGCTGACAGCTTTGTCTTCGCCATACTGAGCGATCGCGCCGTCAATAGCACCCTCTGTTAAACCATATACAGCATCGTTTCCGCCGAATACTCTATCAAATAAAGTCACTGTAATACCTCCTATTTTTACAGAATTGAATTCTGATCAATTTTGTCTTTGATTTTTCTGATTTCAGCTGTTACAGTTTCACTGAAATCGTAGGGAGATTTTCCCTGACGATCAGCATCTATAACTTCTGTATTGTAGTGGATCATTCCAAGCAGATCTTCTGCCGGGATCTTATTCCGTATAAATTCCTCATCTTCCGGATTTCTTACCTTATTGGCCACGACCTTGACCTGGGAAACTCCCAGATCTTTTGCAAGACGTTTGACATTTTTATAAGTCTGAACACTTCTTGCCCCTGGTTCGATCACTACAATAAATTCATCCATGCTCTCCGTGGTGCCCCGGCCCAGATGTTCCAGGCCGGCTTCCATATCCATGATCACCACATCACCTCTGTGGATCACAAGGTTATTGATCACTCTTTTAAGCATCACATGTTCAGGACAGACGCATCCGCCTCCACCTGTTTCCACAGTCCCAAGGACAAGCAGCTTTACGCCATTACAGGTTTTTCCATAAGTATCCGGAATATCGTCTACCTTTGGGTTCAGTTTATAAAACTGATTCTGGCTGTTGGCTCCGGTACGTTCTTCTATAAGCTTACGCATTTTTGAGATCGGAACAATAGAGTCCAATGTTTCCTCATCAAATCCAAGGGCAAGACCCAGGTTTGCATCCGGATCCACGTCTGCTGCAAGGACTTTCTTTCCCTCATCTGCGTATAATCTTGCAAGTGTTGCTGCGAAAGTGGTCTTTCCTACTCCACCTTTACCGGTTACTGCTATTTTCATTTTACGTCTTCCACCTTTTATAACATTTTAAAGATTGCAACGGATTAGATTCCTAATGCTGTTCTCTTCTCTTCAATTCTCTCGATCATAAGATCAACTAATTTCTCGATGTCTGTCTCTACTGTGTAAGCAGCACCTGTCCATTTTCTTGTTCCCTCTGTAAGAAGTTCACACATTTCTGAAGAACCGGAAACATATGGATCAACACCAAGGAATGTATCAATACCGGTACCAACTACGTAGTTACCGATGGATACAGCTTTTTCAGACATCCACTCAGGAGCACATCCTACTACCGGAAGCTGATTGATCTGAAGTCCTGAATCTTTTGCAAGTTCAGCAGCCAGAATCATCATACGGGAGATATCTACACAGGATCCCATATGAAGTACCGGCGGGATGTCAGCCAGCTCACAGACACGTTTCAGACCTGCACCACAGAGATCTCTTGCAGATTTGTCCATCAGACCAGCTTTTGCAGCTGCCTGTGCTGAACATCCGGAAGCAATGATAATGATATCATTTGCGATACACTTCTTCATCAGTTCGATATGTGCATAGTCAGGACGGATCTTAGGATTGTTACATCCAACCATAGCGACAGCACCACGGATAACACCGGAAGTGATGCACTCAAGTAATGGTTTGGTTGTTCCTGTTACGTCAACCTGAGAGTTTGTAACACCATCAAGAACTTTAACGATCGCTTCTACTGAGTAACCAACAGTAGCTTTCTGTTTCAGCTGTGGGATATGTACAAGCTCAGGTTTTCTGTTCTTGAAGTTATCGATAGCCATCTTAACGATTGCTTTAGCATTTTCTCCGGCTGTCTCAGCGTTGAATCTGATAAATTCAGAATCCGGCATCTGAGCGATCGGAGAAGTTGTAACAAATTTGGTATGGAAGCATTTGCTCAGAGGTCCTAATGCAGGGAAGATACACTGAACGTCAACTACGATCGCCTCGCAGGCACCTGTCAGTACTACGTTCTCCTGCTGCAGGAAGTTACCAGCCATCGGAACACCACGACGCATAGCTACCTCATTAGAAGTACAGCATACACCGGAAACTGTAATTCCTTTTGCTCCTACGGATTTTGCATAATCGATCATTTCTTTGCTGTCTGCATACTCACAGATCATCTCAGAAAGACTCGGATCATGTCCGTGCACAACAATGTTTACGTTCTCTTCAACCATTACTCCAAGGTTAGCCTCTGTGTCAAGCGGCTTCGGGGTTCCGAATAATACATCAGAGAACTCTGTTCCCATCATGGAACCGCCCCATCCATCAGCCATGCCGCAACGAAGAGACTGTTTTACAAGTGCTTCCGGAAGAGAAGAACATCCCATATGAGACATATGCAGAGAACTTGCAACCTCACGGTCAATAGCACGTGGTGCGATTTCGTTCTCGATCAGTTTTTCTTTCTGTCCTGCTGGCATTCTGTCAAGGATCTCTGATATCCGAACGGTTTACCATATTCCATAAGACCGATCTCTGCCATCTCATGAGCCAGATCATAGATATCCTTGCCTTCTGTTTCTACGCCCCACTCTTTAGCAATGCGAAGAAGTTTCTCAGGATCTTTTACCTGATAATTTCCGCCCTCTTTTGCGCAGTACAGTGTATGACAGATCTCACGACCATGATCGGAGTGAGTAGCTGCACCACCAGCTGTAAATTTAAGGAAGTTTCTTCCTACGATACCATGAGCATCACATCCGCAGACTCCTCTTGGAGCCTCGGTGTAATACGGCACGGTCCCATTGCACAGATACGGCAGCAGATACCCTGCTCACCGAATTTACAGTGCGGAGTCTGGTTCTTTGCACGGATCTGCCATGCATCTGCTCCTACCTTTGCACCTGTCTCAAGAAGACGGGCTGTAGCGGCTTCAAATTCCTCCACTGTAGTTAATTTGAATTCACTCATTATAGACCTCCTTTAATAGCACATCTATTTATTTTTTCTTTTTTTATAATAAGCCCCTGGGCAGGAACCCATCCCCACCCATGGGTTATTCTCTTTTTTAAAAAAAGGTTTATATTAATTATAAACCTAATTTATCAAAAATTTCAAAAGCTGCTTTTCTCATCGGATTGTCCTCAGGAAGAGTAACGGTTGGTTTACCATCGCAGTCATATTCATAAACTGCTTCATCCTGTGGTACCACACCGATCAGATCGAGTCCCTGATTCCGGATCTCCTCAAGAATTCCGGAATTCAGTTCTGCTTTTGGTGCGCGATTGATAATAAGACCCACTCTGGAAGGCTTCATATCACATTCCTTAATAAGCTCTGCTATTCTTCCGACTGCCTGTACTCCTCTTCTGGAACAGTCACTTACAAGGATCGCTGTCTCCATACTTGGAAGGATTCCTCTGCTGATATGTTCCATTCCTGCTTCATTGTCCACAACAATATATGGATAATTCTTCTGGTATTTGGCAAGCTGTGCCTGAAGCAGACCGTTTACAAAGCAATAGCATCCTTTTCCCTGTGTTCTTCCCATCACAAGAAGATCGTAATCATCTTCCTCAGCAAGAGCATCCTCGAAACGTACCTCTGCATAATCTGCCTTGGACATTCCTTTTGGAATCGGGCTTTTCTCTGTCATCTCAGCATGTGCAATCTCCTCACGTACATCGCCAAGAGTTGTATCTACTTCTACGCCAAGAACCTCGTTCAAATTTGAATTGGCATCTGCATCTACCGCCAGTACAGGTCCTTTTTTCTTTTCGCAGAGATACTGGATCAGCATTCCGCATAAAGTAGTTTTACCAACGCCGCCTTTTCCTGCGACTGCAATAACATGTGCCATAAAACGGGCACCTCCTGATTTAATATCTGTTATGCCGGCGCATAAGGGAGGTGCCTGATACTGTTCTGACACCTCCGCATCGTGCCGGAATTCTTATTTATTCTGTTGATAATTAGATAAGTGTCCGAAGTCCGGATCTGTCAATGATCTCGGATACATCCTTCCACTTGTTTAATGCATAAAGATGGATTCCGTCAACACCAAGTGCACGATATTCATCAATCTGTCTGATAGTATATTCAATTCCTTCTTCTTTAAAACGTTTAAGCTTGTCCTCATAGAACATATCAAACGGTTTTCCGTCAGCATCTTTTGCGTTGAACGGATTCGGGAACAGCCAGTTTCTGGAAATAAGTCTGCAAAGCTCACTGTCCATTACACAACCGTTACGTGAAAGAGCCATATTGATGGTGGCAGCCTGATCAAGAATCGGCATAACTCCAACATCCACAGGCATTGTAACACCAGCTTCACGAATCGCGTCCAGCCAGTATTTAAACTGTTCCATATCCCAGCAGAGCTGAGTCATAATGTAGTCAGCTCCGTTATCCTGTTTCTGTCTTAAAACAGCGATATCTGCATCCAGACTGCGGCATGCGATGTGTCCTTCCGGTGAACCGGCTACTGCGATCTCAAACTTATCGCCGAACTCATCACGCACAAATTTAACAAGGTCTGTCGCATAATTAAAATCGCCGCATGTTGTTGTCTCGCCAAGCGGAATATCACCGCGAAGCGCAAGCATATGGTCAACATCTTCAGCCAGATACTGCTGAAGCTGTTTTTTAATTCCTTCTTTTGTATTCTTGATTACTGTGAAGTGTGTTACAGGAATTGTTCCTGCATTTCTGATCATCTGGCATACTTCTCTGTTGGCTCCGACATTTCCTCCGCCTGCACCGTATGTACAGGAAATATACTCTGGCTTGTACTTCATGAGATGCTCGATGGTTCCCGGCAGATTTGTCATGCCTTTTTCTGTTTTTGGTGGAAAAAGCTCAAAGGAAAGCAACATTTTTTCTCTCATTGCATCTGATAATTTCATTGATCGTTCCTCCACGTCTTAACCTTTTATTATAGAAATGATTTTTATCATTTTCTCAGTTCACATTTCAGTCATCCGATGCAAAAATCAGTCACACTGTAGTTTAACGATACTATTTGCAAGATCCACCATAAGGATACTGCCTTCTACACGCGCTCATCTCCCATGATGTCACGAAGAATCAGCTTATTTCCATCTACATCGATCCGGCTCACATTTTTAAAAATCACCGAATTATCTTCATCTTTATATACAGTTGCAAGACACATATTCAATTCCTCCAATTAGCGGTTTCTGTCTTCCGCTATGCTGTCAAAATCACTCTGTCAGATTTATTTCAGTTCTTCCTTAACAAGTGTAAGGGCAAGACCCAGTCTCATATTACCTTTCTGAAAGTCAGATACTGCCTCCTTGATTGTCCTGGCAGCTGCATCCATATTGAGCTTCTTAAGATTATCAGCCATCTGGTCAAGCTCTGCTGCATGATGCTCATTATGCTGCAGCATATAGGTAAGAAGTGCTACTGTCTCATTCTTACAGTCACCGGACTCACAGGATCCGCAATGTCCATCACCGTGTGTATGGCAATGTCCCTCTCCTTCCGCATGACTGTGTGTATGGCTGTGAGTCATACCATCTTCATGAGTATGCTCATGTGTATGTTCGTGGCTGTCAGCATGGCCATGCTGTACAAGATTGCCATTCTCATCTTTGATTAAATGCATAAATACCCCTTTCCTGTATCCGTATGACGGACACCTTCATGACAAGAATTTATCAATTAAATTCATTATACATCTTTTTCCTTTCATTATCAAGGAATTTATTATAAAAAATAGCCAATTTTCAGTCCCTTATTTCTTGTTTTTTCAAAAACTTTGACAGCTAATTAACCCGATTGTTTCTATTTTAACGAAGTTAGTTTTTCCAAACCAGCAGCTATTGTCTTCTGACGCTCTGCTTCTGCATTCAAGCTTTATCACTTTTGTAATATATTTGATGTGATTCTTTCATATTTTTGTGCTATAATAGCAAAAACTTGGGAAACAGAACAAACAATAGGAGGAATTATTTTGAAAGAAACTGTTTTTCTGAACAACGACAGAGAAATGCCCCTTCTGGGGCTTGGTGTATATAAGTTGCCCGATGACGTACAGGCTGAAGCTGCCGTTACCTCTGCGATCTCCTCAGGCTACCGCATGATCGACACTGCTTCTGTGTATAAGAACGAAGAAAGTGTAGGACGTGCCATTGCGAAATGCGGTGTCCCCCGCAAAGATCTTTTTATCACCAGCAAAATCTGGAACACTGCCCAGCGGCTGGGAGATGTCCAGGGAGCTTTTTCACGAAGTCTTGATCGTCTCAAACTCAGCTATGTTGATCTCTATCTGATCCACTGGCCTGTTCCCGGTTGCTACTTAAGCACCTGGAAGGAACTTGAAAATATCCTGGAATCCGGCCGTGCCTTAAGCATTGGTGTCAGCAATTTCAACATCCGCCATCTGGAAGAGCTACGTAAAGTTTCCAGTATCATTCCTGCTGTTAATCAGATCGAATGCCATCCTCTGTGCTTTCCTTCTGAACTGATTGAATACTGCAAGGCTTTTGGTATCCAGGTACAGGCTTACTCTCCCCTGGCAAGAGGTGCTTATTTTGACAATGATGTGATGTGTGTCCTTGGAACGAAATATGCAAGAACTCCTGCGCAGATCGGACTTCGCTGGGCTGTCCAGAAGGGAATCTCCGTAATTCCGAAATCTATAAATCCGGAACGTATCCGGAGCAATAGTGATATTTTTGATTTTAATATTGAAGAGGAAGATATGGCTATCATTGATACACTGAATGAGAATCTGCATGTATCTCATGTCCCGGAAGATCTCCGAGACATTCAGTTTTGACAAACATGATATAATATAAGACATTAAATATAAAAAAGGATATCCGGCTGGTCTGCCATATACGCTCCCGAAATCAGATTTTAAAATCTGACTTTTTCATCCGGGACAGTATATATTCGATCCATACAGATATCCTTTTTAATATACTTCTAAAGTTATAGTCCAAACGCTTCCGGATTTCAGATCTTTATTCCCACGGAAGCATTGGTGTTTCTACTTTTTTATCCCGCAGCATCAGATCCATAACTGCTTCTGCTGCCGGTTTCTTTTCAAAAAGCACTTTATTCACTTCTGTAATAATCGGCATTTCTACCTCATATTTCTCAGAAAGCTCTCTTGCAGCTCTTGCAGAGTAAACGCCTTCCACAACCATCTGAACTTCGTCCATGGCCTGTTCCATTGTCTTTCCCTGTCCAATGAGATAGCCTGCTTTTCGGTTGCGGCTGTGTACACTCGCACAGGTAACGATCAGATCTCCGATTCCTGAAAGACCGTAGAATGTTTCCATCTGTGCTCCCATTTTCTTTCCAAGTCTTGCAATCTCTGTGATTCCTCTGGTGATCAGTGCCGCTTTTGTGTTGTCACCATACCCAAGTCCGTCTGCAGTACCCGCTGCCAGGGCAATCACATTCTTAAGTGCTCCGCCAAGTTCAACTCCAAGAATATCCGGTGTTGTATACACACGGAATACCGGACTCATGAAAATACCCTGAAGATACTCCGCAGTTTCTCTCGTATGTGCACTAACTACACAGGTGGTAGGAATACCCTTTCCGACTTCCTCAGCATGGCTGGGCCCGGAAAGTACTGTCACATCTCCCTGCGGGATTTCTTCTTCGATCACTTCACTAAGTGTTTTCAGTGTTTTTTCTTCGATACCCTTTGCAACATTGACGATTTTCTGTCCCTCCCGGACAAAAGGTGCCATTTTGTGTGCTGTGCTTCGGATATATGGAGAAGCTACAGCCAGCACTGCTGCATCTGCGTCCCGCAGTGCACGTTCCAGGTCTGTCAGGATCTCGATTGCATCAGGGAGCACCACACCTGGAAGCCTGCTGGAATTTTCTCTTTTTTCCCGGAGTTTCCGGGCATCTTCCGGCCTTGCTGACCAGAGAAGTACTTCATGGCCGTTATTATGCAGAAGGAGAGCCAGAGCCATCCCCCAGCTTCCTGAACCAAGTACGCTGATTTTTGCCATAAATCTTACCTCTTATTTTTATTCTTACCGCTCAGGAACACCTTGTTCTCCGTTCCGTGAATAAGCCTGCCGATATTTGCACGATGTCTGTAAAAAGCCATTCCTGTAAGAACCGCCATTACAGCATACAACTCGATCGTATGTGGCTGATCCATCCCGTATTTTCCCATCTGTCCAAAAACAAGAACCAGAATAAATGCTGCCGCATATGCGCTGAGTGAACACAAAGATACATAATGCGTTGTAAAAAACAGTGCAAAAAAGATCACTGCACACACAAGAAAGATCCGCCAGTCAAAGGCAATGATCATACCAACTGAAGCTGCGATTCCCTTGCCGCCGCGGAAATCCATGGAAATCGGGAAATTGTGTCCGAGGATACATCCCAGCGCCGCATACAATGTCAGAAGTGGAAGGATGCTGCTCATGGAATCGCCATAAATAATTCTTACAATCATGATCGCCAGCACACATTTCAGACAGTCTCCCAACAGGGTAAGTGCTCCCGCTTTTTTTCCGAAAGTACGAAACGCATTGGTAGTTCCTGCGTTTCCGCTGCCGTGTTCTCTGATATCTGTCTTGTGAACCTTTCCTATAATATAGCCTGTCTGAAAAAGTCCGCACACATAACCAATAACAAGACAAATAATACGTTCCATAGCTTATTCCTTTTCCCCGCGCTCGCGGATGATGAATTTCAGAGAAGTTCCTGCAAATCCGAAAGCATCCCTGATCTTGTTCTCCAGATATCTTACATAGGAGAAATGCATAAGTTCCTTGTCATTTACAAAGATAACAAATGTCGGCGGTTTTACTGCAACCTGAGTCATATAGAAGATCTTCAGTCTTCGTCCTCTGTCAGACGGCGGCTGCTGCAAAGCTACAGCCTCGGAAAGGATCTCGTTGAGAACACCTGTCTGAACACGAAGTGTCTGATTCTCAATGACCATATCAATATTTTCAAAAAGTTTCGGAAGTCTCTGGCCTGTTTTTGCAGAGATAAAAATAATCTGGGCATATGGCATAAAGGAAAGGATCTGACGGATCTTCTCTGTATGCTTGTAGATAGTCTTGTCGTTCTTCTCAATGGCATCCCATTTATTTACCGCTACAATGATACCCTTACCCCTGTCATGCGCGATACCTGCGATCTTGGCATCCTGCTCTGTAACTCCCTCAGAAGCATCGATCACAACAACTACCACATCTGCACGCTCCACTGCAGTTACTGTACGGATAACGCTGTAACGCTCAATCTCTTCTTTTACTTTGCCTTTACGGCGAAGTCCTGCTGTATCGATAAATACATAATCCTTATGGTTCCATGTAACCTTGGTATCAATGGCATCACGTGTGGTTCCTGCGATATTGGATACAATCACCCGCTCCTCACCAAGAAGTTTATTAATGAGGGAGGATTTACCCACATTAGGCTTACCTACAATGGCGATCTTCGGAATATCATCCTGATCTTCTTCCTCACTCTTATCCGGGAATTCTCTGATCACTTCATCCAGCATATCTCCAAGTCCCTGTCTGTTAGCTGCTGAAACCGGAATCGGCTCACCGATTCCAAGATTATAGAACTCATAGACATCCATCATATATTTCTGATGGCTGTCTACCTTATTAACCACAAGGCGTACCGGCTTTCCGCTGCGGCGGAGCATATCCGCTACTTTGGCATCGGAATCCACAAGCCCCTGACGCACATCTGTGATAAAAATGATCACATCTGCTGTATCAATGGCGATCTGTGCCTGCTCCCTCATCCTGGAAAGGATGATATCACTGCTGTCCGGCTCGATACCGCCTGTATCGATCAGGGTAAATGTTCTGTCAAGCCATGTGACATCTGCATAGATTCTGTCACGTGTTACTCCTGGTGTATCCTTTACTATGGAAATATTATCACCTGCCAGAGCGTTAAATAAAGTGGATTTACCTACATTAGGCCTTCCCACTATCGCTACTACTGGTTTGCTCATAAATCTGTCTCCTTCTTGTTTTTTTATGTTCCGGAGGATTGATCACAGCCTCTACCAGATCCTTTCCTCCTGTGTCTACAATTACAATTTCTGTTTCAAGTGCATCAGAAAGTTCTTCCAGCGTCATATCATCCAAAAATATCTCCTCATCACCTTTCAGCATACTGCATGGAATGAGAAGTTTCTCTCCGAGTTCGATCCCGGAAAGCTGTTCTTTAAGATCCTGTCCTGTGATCAGGCCGGATACTGTGATCTTCTCACCGAAAAAGCGATTCTCAATTGTTCTGACCTGAATCTGTACATCGGGAAATTTCTTCTGTATTTCTTTTATATAATGGCTGATAAACGGAGCTGCAAGTTTACCTGTAGCAACAGTTCCTGTCGCCTTACGGCCATCTCCTTTCAGATCCTCCAGGGTTTCTTTCACCTCTGTTTCCAGAAGTCTCAACATTCCCACACCATTCTCCAGCTGAAGATAGCCGTCATACTCTTCTTCCTCTGGAAGTTCTCTGCCTGCCAGGATATACCATTCATCAGAAGCATGGATAAAGTGTATCCCGTGCTTCTCCATCATGATCTTCTGCCAGCGGTGGATCTGCTCCAAAACCTCCTCTGCATCTTCTTTGTTAAAAGGCTCCAGCGGATACAAGCCTTTCCTGTATTTCGTAAGTCCTACTGGCACAACCGAAACACTTTGAAGGATCGGCGCATAAGCAGAAAGCTTCTCAAGGCTGTGATCCAGCTCATCTCCGTCATTTACTCCCTTACACAGTACGATCTGGCCATTCATGGTGATTCCTGCATTATACAGGGTATCTACCTTCTCCAAAGCCTTTCCCGCAAAACGGTTATGCAGCATTTTGCACCTGAGTTCCGGATTCATGGTCTGGAACGAAATATTGATCGGCTCCAGATGATACCGGATCACACGTTCGATATCCCTCTCACTCATATTGGTAAGTGTCACATAATTTCCCTGCAGAAAAGAAAGCCTGGAATCGTCATCTTTAAAATACAGCGTCTCCCGCATATCAGGCGGCATCTGATCAATAAAGCAAAATATGCACTTATTTGAACAGGAGCGGTAATCATCCATCAGTCCCCCGTTCTCAAATTCTATTCCAAGGTCTTCCTCATATTCCTTCTCTACTTCCAGCTCCCATTCCTCACCGTCAGGCTTCTCCACCAGAAGTACGACAAGCTCTTCATTCATAAGATACCGGTAATCAAAGACATCCTCCACAGGCTGTCCGTTGACAGATATCAGTCTGTCTCCCGGTTCCAGCCCCAGCTCCTCGGCAATACTGTCGGGCAGCACCCTGGAAATCATATGCTTTCTTAATTTCATCATTATCTCCCTTTTCTATCCCGTATATAATGCTACTGTTCGCAATGTAGCCAACAGCACGCGGAATATCACCTGAGGATAGCACCTATTATAATAACAACTTTGCAGCCAAAAAGCAACACTTTGAGAAAACACCTTGACTGACATGTGTATCTGATGTTATAAATAGACTGAGAATTTTTTTATGACATACACTTAGGAGGAATATTATGCCAAACATAGAATTGCTGGAGAAGTCTATGCCTGTTGCCCCGATCCGCATCGCCGCACTTGCCGGATGCCGCGAACTGGCCGAGGAGGTTGACAAAAAGCTGGTTAAATTCCGTAAAGAACTTGTAGCAGCCAAAAAGTCCGCAATCATCCCTCAGGGCTATGCAGAGAAATCTTTCCTTGTAGACTGCGAGTGTCCTCGTTTCGGAACCGGTGAAGGTAAAGGTTACATCAAGGAATCCGTCCGCGGAACAGATCTTTTTATTATGGTAGACGTAACTAACTACAGTCTTACTTACAGCGTATGCGGCCATGAGAACCACATGTCTCCGGACGATCACTATCAGGATCTGAAGAGAATCATTTCTGCCGCCACCGGTAAAGCACACCGTATCAACGTTATCATGCCATTCCTTTATGAAGGACGTCAGCACAGACGTACCAAGAGAGAGTCTCTTGACTGTGCACTTGCACTTCGTGAGTTAAGTGCAATGGGCGTTTCCAACATCATTACTTTCGATGCCCATGACCCACGTGTACAGAATTCCATTCCGTTAAAAGGCTTTGACAACTTTTCCCGACTTATCAGTTCCTGAAGGCACTGGTTAAGAATGTTCCGGATTTCAAAGTTGACAATGACCATCTTATGATCATCAGCCCGGATGAAGGCGCCATGTCACGTGCTGTATATTTTTCCAATATTCTTGGAGTTGATATGGGTATGTTCTATAAACGCCGCGATTACTCCACTGTAGTCAACGGAAAGAATCCTATCGTAGCTCATGAATTCCTTGGCGACTCTGTAGAAGGCAAGGATGTTATCATCATCGACGATATGATCTCTTCCGGAGAGAGTATGCTGGATGTTGCCCGTCAGCTGAAAGAGCGTAAGGCAGGACGTGTATTTGTCTGCACCACTTACGGTCTGTTCACAGACGGCGTTTCCAAATTCGACGAATACTACGAAAAAGGCTGGCTTGACAGAGTTATCACAACCAACCTTAACTATCGTGTTCCTGATCTTCTTGACCGTCCATATTACATCGAAGCTAATATGAGCAAATATCTTGCAAGCATCATGGACATCATCAACCATGATGTATCTGTTGAGAAAGTTCGTTCCAGTAACGAGAAGATCATGGATCTCATGAAGAAAGTCAACGAAAAGTAATAAATGCTCCCAGGTTTCCACGCTTCCCGTGAGAAGCCCTGTGCGAATATAGAAAGAGCGGATTACAGCAGGTACAGATACCTGGCATGGATATCCGCTCTTCTTTTATACCTGCATCCAGAAGTATCCTGCGGTTGGCCTCCCACAGATTGAGCTGATATTTGCCATCTGGCTTCCCGTAAAAAAGGACATCCCAGTATTTTTCATCAAAAGCTTCTTTAAACTGTTCGATCACATCTTCACTGACTTCATAACACTCCTGACAGATAGACGGACCGATAGCTGCATAAAGCTGTGACGGGTCTGTTCCAAATTCTTCTGCCATTTTTTCCACAGTTACTTTACCGATCTTTCCAACAGTTCCCCTCCATCCTGAATGGGAAAGTCCAACAGCCTTATTCTCCGGATCAGAGAAGAACAACGGCACACAGTCTGCATAAAAAGTTGCCAGTACCAGTCCCGGTGTATTGGTGATCATTCCATCCACATCTGTATATGGTCTTGGTTTCGTAATACCATTCCCTCTGTCTTCTTCTGTTACTACACGTACATTGGTGGTATGTGTCTGATCCGACGTTACGATATCCTCCATGGAAAATCCCATCGCGCCGGAAAGCCTGCGGTAATTTTCCCTTACTGCTTCTTCGTCATCGCCTCTTGTAAAGCTCAAATTCATGGATTCATAAATACCTTTACTGACGCCGCCAAGACGTGTGCTGAAACCATGCACCACTCCTGGAAGTGACTCAAAAGCCGGATATGTAAGCCAGGTAACTCCTTCTCTCTGATTTACGTTCATCAGCTGTCTGTTCTTATACCATTTAATCTCCATTCTGTATACCAACCCTTTCATTTGCAATATGAGCATATCCGTGCCCATTCTTCACGAATCTGTATTATTACCCTTGCCTGTATTCAAACGCATTTTTGATCCACCGGATCTCTTCTCCGTCAATCCCTACCACATCAAAACGGCAGGGAATGTCATCCTGAAATCCATTCCTGATAAGATAAAACAGCGCGACTTTGAGGATAGTCCGCTGTTTTTGTTTCCCCACTGCTGCAAAAGAACTTCCGCTTCTCCGGTCCTTCCGGTATTTCACTTCTATAAATACAAGATATCTTCCATCCCGGGCAATCAGATCGATCTCACCGTTCCTGCAGCGAAAATTCCTCTCCATGATCCGCAAGCCTTTCTTTTTCAGAAATTCCGCCGCCATTTCCTCATAATAAACACCTTTCGCTCTTCTGTTTTCTGCCAGAAAAAAAATTCCTTTCTATTTTAATGTGGGTATCTTCTGTAATTCTGTTTTTATACAAAATGTGTAATAAAAGTTCTTCTGTGTATCGGACTTGGGCCATATTTCTTCAATGCCTCAATATGCGCCGCTGAACCATATCCTTTGTTAGATGCAAAACCATATTCAGGAATAACCTTATCATACTCTTCCATCATCCGGTCCCTGGTCACTTTTGCCACAATGCTTGCCGCTGCTATTGACACGCTTTTCGCATCGCCCTTAATGATCGGAACCTGCGGAATGGTAATTTCTGGTATGGTGACAGCATCGTTTAAAAGAAGCTGCGGCTGCACAGAAAGTTTGCTTACAGCCTGGCGCATAGCCTCATAAGTTGCCTGAAGGATGTTGATCTCATCAATCCTTTCCGGACTTGCCATTCCGATCCCAACAGAAACTGCCTCATCCAGAATCACATCGTAAAGCTCTTCTCTCTTTTTCGCAGTAAGCTTCTTGGAATCGTTAAGCCAGAGAATATCACAGTCCTCGGCAAAATCACTGCACAGGCTACCACAGGTCCTGCAAGAGGACCTCTTCCTACCTCATCAATGCCACAGAGATAACCCAAATGCTCATATTTATGTTCATATTCCTTCATGATTTCTATGCGCCCGCGCTCTTTTTCCAAGGCATCAAGCTTTTTGCGGTATTGCTGGATCAGCTTCTGTACGCCGCTTCTCTCATCATTTTCATAATGCTGAAAAAGGGCGTTATATTCGCCCTCCTTCGCCGACGCAAAACGCGCCTTGATATCTTTCATTGTTTCCATTATGCTTCCTCCAGCTTTCCAGAAAACTCCAGCGTTACCCTGCCAAGTTTTCCGGACCGGAACTCTTCCAGTAAAAGACGGGAAGCTTTTTCATAATCAAGTTCTTCACCTTTCTTAAGACATCCTCTTGCTTTCGCTACAGCTGTGAGAATATCCAGAGGCTTCTGTTCTCCTTCCAGACCATATCGCTCTGAAAGAGATGACGGATAAAACTCCTGCAGATATCCGATCAGTCCAAGTGCAAGCTCCTCAATATTCAGGATATCGTCCTTGATGGAACCGATATACGCAAGACGCATACCAACTTCCTGATCCTCAAATTTCGGCCAAAGGATACCTGGTGTATCCAAAAGCTCCACGCTCTTGTTCAGACGGATCCACTGTTTTCCTTTTGTAACACCCGGCTTGTTTCCAGTCTTTGCACAGGCTTTTCCTGCAAATGTATTGATAAATGTTGATTTACCTACATTTGGGATTCCAGCTACCATGGCGCGTACCGGACGGTTCTTGATCCCACGTCTTCTGTCACGCTCGGTTTTCTCTTTGCAGGCCTCTGTAATAGCTGCAGAAACAGCTTTCATGGAACCTTTATTCCTGGAGTCTATGCTGACTGCATAAAATCCCTTTTCCTTAAAATATTCCATCCATGCGCGACTCTGCTTCTCGTCAGCAAGATCAGCCTTGTTAAGAAGGATCATCCGCGCCTTGTTTTTTCCAAGTTCGTCAATGTCCGGATTACGGCTGGAAAGAGGAACCCTTGCATCTACAAGCTCAATGATCAAATCGATCAGCTTGATATCTTCCTGCATCTGACGTTTCGCTTTGGTCATATGTCCAGGATACCACTGTACGTTCATAATTCACCTCATTTATTTTATAAAACCAATTTTACTCTTCGGAGAAACTGTAAACCACAGTTTCCTACAATATATTTCTTGCTTATGTTTCCAATATCACTGAAGCGGCTGTCCTCACTGTTGTTCCGGTTATCTCCCAGAACAAAATATTCCCCGCTCTCCAGTGTGATAGAGCTTTCTGCAAGCCCTGCATTGGTGATATCCGCATAAGCTCCGTTCTCATCATACACTTTTCCGTTGATGTACACCTGGCCATCTTTGATAAGGACAGTCTCCCCCGGAAGTCCGATCACTCTTCGAATGTGGAGTGCTGCATCATCGCTGGCACTTGTCTTAAACACGATCACATCACCGCGCTTCGGAGAACCAAATTTATAAATAGCCCTGTTTACAAAAAATTTCTCCCCTACGGAATAAGTGGGTTCCATGGCACTCTCCTGCAGCGTCACACTCTGAAATCCGGAAATTGCCACCAAAATCGCAAAAACGATGGTTACAGCAATCTCAAATATCCATTTGACAATCCCTCGTGTCCTGTCATCGCGAAGTTTCTCTCTTGCTTCAGACACAGTTATGTTTTCCTTCAGACTGTCAATTTTTATTTTTTCTTTTAATCTCATATTCAGTCCCCTGTACAGCATAAAAATATCGGATATGATTTTATGCCTGCTGATGTAAAAAGAGGGACAATAGCAAATGTTATTGTCCCCAACTCTTTACATATGAAATTATTTTACAAGCTCTTTAACCTTAGCTGCTTTACCTACACGATCTCTCAGGTAGTTCAGTTTAGCACGACGTACTTTACCACGACGGATAACCTCAACCTTAACTACGTGTGGGGAATGAAGCGGCCATGTCTTTTCAACACCAACACCGTTGGAGCTCTTTCTAACTGTGAAAGTCTCTCTTGTGCTTCCTCCCTGTCTCTTAAGTACTGTACCCTCGAAGATCTGAACACGCTCACGTGTTCCCTCTTTGATAAGTGCGTGTACTCTTACTGTGTCTCCTACGCGGAACTGCGGTACTTCAGCTTTCAGCTGAGCGGACTCAATGTTCTTAATAATTTCGTTCATGTCTTTCTCTCCTTAATTATACTGGATGTTCTTAATACCCATATGGTAACAGAGGACCATCTTTTTTCACAACATAAGTGATTATACACTAGAAAAGTTCTCAATGCAAGAACTTTTTTCCTGGATTTTCGAGGGGTTTTACCAGCAGAGTACCTCATGTCCTGTCTCTGTGACAAGTACCATGATCTCCCACTGTGCTGACGGAAGGCCATCTTCCGTACGTACAGTCCAGTCATCGATCTCGTCTGTATAGATCTCATCGGATCCCATATTAACCATCGGCTCGATTGTGAAGATCATTCCCGGAACCATAAGTACGCCGGTATCTTCTTTTGATGTATAGCTTACCCACGGATCTTCGTGGAATTCAAGGCCTACTCCGTGGCCACCTATTTCCCTGACTACAGTGTAGCCATTTTCAACTGCATGTTTGTGCACTGCACTTCCCATATTTCCGATCGGAGTCCATGGTTTTACCTGCTCAAGGCCAAGCTCTACGCATTCTTTTGTTACACGGACAAGCTTCTCCTTCTCAGGCTTACTTTGCCAATGCAGAACATACGGGAGGAATCAGAAAAATATCCCTGATAAATCGTGGAAACATCTACATTGACAATATCTCCTTCTTTCAGAACGATCTCCTCGTCCGGTATTCCGTGGCATACCACTTCATTGATAGAGGTACACACACTCTTTGGAAAACCTTCATAATTAAGTGGTGCCGGAATTCCTCCATGGCGTACCGTTTCCTCATGTACCCAGTCATCGATCTGCTGTGTGGTTACGCCTGGTCCGATATGCTCTGCAACATAATCAAGAACTGCAATATTAATCTTGCAGCTCTCTTTGATCTTCTCAATCTGTGCAGGTGTCTTAATCAGATCATGGTCAAGAACCGCATATCCCTTCTTTTTCATGAGCTCCATCTTTTCATCAAATGCTTCATGGCATTTTTTATATTTCTTTCCGCTTCCACACCAGCACGGATCATTTCTTTCAATCTTTTTAGCCATCTTTTTCTTCTCCTTTTCGCAGTTGTATCGCTGCTTTTTCTTTTGTTTTTTATATTGTCAGATATATGATATCTGCCGCAAATCGAATGTTTTCTCTGCCTGATTTATCATAGCACAACTTGCTTTAAGATAAAAGTATTCTTTGTGTTTTTGGTTTGTTTTATATAACTTTTATATTGATATCATATCGAATTTTCTCGAAATATATGGTTTTTATTGTTTTCTCAATATCTTCTATTATAATAAGTTTATAACATATCTCTATGGAAGGAGTTTTACAAATGAAAAAGCTAAAAGATCTTCCAAACCACAGGTCCAATCCTCCGTATGGTTCCTGCCACAGGCAAAAAAATATCACAGAATTCCCAACTGTGGAAATATGAATCCAAACCGTGCGCGTAGGTACTCTCAGTCAGGCAAAGCAACGTGGTTACACTGCCTGCAAAAAATGTTATCGATAAATCAAGCGGATAAGATCATTCAATAAAAAAAATCGCGGATTCATCTTTTCTGATTATACAATGTATCTTTTAAAGATGAGCCTGCGATCTTTTTTATTATTTGATTATATCATTTCTGCGCTGCCGGCTGACGATTTCCGCCGGTTGCCATTGCCCGCATTCTTCCAAGTGCACTGGATACTGCCGGGACAGAAATCACCACAATGGTCAATATACCTTCCAGAAGAATATAACTGTAGTTATAGATGATCGGATACAATGCAGTCAGGGATTTCGGGAAATTATCCGGCATATAATCCATCCAGTAGAGATATCCACCTAGCGCGTGGAATGCACCTCTTGCCAGTATGGCTGTAATATAGGCTTTCAGAAGGCCATATTTTTGGGATTTCGTAAATAATCCGGAAAGTCCCATTGCTCCAAATGCAAAGATGTAATCACAGCATACCTGAAAAAAATGAAAGCACATATGGCTCCTGCAGGAACTGGAAAATTCCATATACAAGGCCTGTAAGAATTCCAACCTTAACACCGTACCAGTAACCGATCAGAACAATAAACAACATACTGAACAAAGTTACAGATCCGCCAAATGGCAGTTTAAACAGCTTAATATAAGATGTTACATATGCCAGGGCAAGTGCTGCCGCGCAGGTAACAAGCTGCTGTGTGGTAAGTTTTAAAGTGGATGTTTTCTTCTGAAGTAATGCAGCTATAAGAACTACAAGTACCAGAACTGCTACGATAGATGCAGTGTAACCTGCCGTTGTGAGACCGCCATCGGCAGTCACAAGAAAATCAAACATACTCTTTCTCTCCTCCTTACGTTGGGATTACCCAAATCAAGTTCAAAGATCGAAGCTTGTGCTTCCTCTCAGCCTGCCCGGCTCCCTTGGTCTTACCTATTGTAGCACATGGGGAAGTGGGTGTAAATATGTATGATCATGAGGTTTTTGAGAAATAATGAGTAATAAAAACAGGTAAATGAACCAATTTTAAATGGTTTACTTACCTGTTTTACTCTTTCCTTGTAGCTTGAAAACTACATACATGGTTTTGGTGATGATTGTTAATCGTATTTTGAATCAATTTTAACCTGCGTTTCTTGGTCAAGCCCTCACCCGATTAGTAACAGTCAGCTCCATGTGTTACCACACTTCCACCCCTGCCCTATCTACCTCGTCGTCTTCAAGGGGGTTTACTTCTTTAAGAATGGGATATCTCATCTTGAGGGGGGCTTCACGCTTAGATGCCTTCAGCGTTTATCCCTTCCGGACTTGGCTACCCGGCCATGGCTTTGGCAAGCCAACCGGTCCACCAGCGGTCCGTCCATCCCGGTCCTCTCGTACTAAGGACAGCTCCTCTCAGATATCCTACGCCCACGCCGGATAGGGACCGAACTGTCTCACGACGTTCTGAACCCAGCTCGCGTACCGCTTTAA
>ENA-OQCO01000453-OQCO01000453.1-human-gut-metagenome-genome-assembly--contig:-NODE-453-length-22485-cov-2.305528_pt1 | contig 22485 bp, 21 predicted proteins | sample MGYA00242500_ERZ504582 | MGnify/ENA primary metagenome ERZ504582 (study PRJEB26092, sample SAMD00036346) | human gut metagenome | host: Homo sapiens | study: EMG produced TPA metagenomics assembly of...
TGAAGATTCTCCATCGCCTGTCCAAAGCTTCCCACGCCCGGCAGGATTACTTTATCCGCATTTAACAAAGTCTGCGGATCGCGGGTTACTGTTGTTTCTTCCCCAAGATAATGAAGTGCTTTTTCTACACTTTTAATATTTCCGGCATCATAGTCAATTATTGCAATCATGTTATCCTCCTGATGTCATTATCTGTTTTCCTCATTATGGTAATCCAAAGGTTTTCCGGATCACATGTCAGACCGGAATAAAATATCCGATCAGAACGCTCCAATACAGTATAACCCAAAAACAGACAGTTGCAAAGTGCTTTCTTTGCTTCTGCCTGTTTTTATTCCGGTCATACTACCGGTTACTGTTCACTCCGTTAACAGTAACCGGATATCTATCACTGTCTGCAATCCAGAGTGAACCAGAACTCCACGCCATTGTCATAATTGCATACCCCATATTTCTGGTTCATACTCTCAATGATCGCCTTGACAATTGATAATCCGATACCACTTCCGCCATATTCTCTTGTCCGGGCCTTATCTACTTTGTAGAATTTATTCCAGAGATTTGGTATATCCTCTTCTGGAATCGGAGTACCTGTATTAAAATAACTGTTACTTTCACACATTCATCTTCACGCAGAACCTTAATTTCTACTTTTCGTTCTCCGTCCAGATGGTTCAATGCATTGCTTGTATAATTGGTCACAACCTCTTCGATCTTAAATTCATCCGCCCATACATATACAGGTTCTGTTTCTTCAAAGATCACATCTGCTTCTTTCTGTTCAATCATAATATGCATAGAACCAAGTACACCCCTGATCAGAGATACAATGTCAAATCTTTCCATCACCGGAGCATCTTTACCGGACTCCAGCTGATTCAGCGTCAGCAGGTTTTTGACCAGCTTGTTCATCTTTGAAGCCTCATCCATAATAACTTCACAGTAAAATTCCCTACTTTCCGGATCATCGGAAATATTTTCATTCAGCCCCTCTGCATATCCTTGGATCAATGCAATAGGAGTTTTCAGCTCATGAGAAACATTATCAAGAAATTCCTTACGCATCTCATCAATTTTAATCTTATCTTCTATGTCTTTCTGAGCTTGTTATTAGCCGATTTCAACTCTGAGATCGTGCTCTCAAGTTTTCTGGACATTTTGTTAAAGTTATCGCCAAGTTACATCAATCTCATTACCTGGCCCTGACTTTGATATCTGGCATCAAAATCCAGATTCAGACATCTTCTCTGATAATTTGGTCAGTTCACTGATCGGGCGGGTAATACGATTTGTCATCACAAGAATCACAATACCGCTGACCACAATTATGATTATTCCTACAATGAAGTAAAAACTGTTGGAAATAGATGCACTTTCCTTAATACTTTCCAGAGGAGAACGGATCAGGAAATAGTAACCATTATCAAACTGTCCCCAGCATTCCACATATTCCATGCCTGCAAAGCGATCATGCACCTGCCACATGGTACAGGTATCTGTCTTTTTGAGCACACGACTGTGCTGCATATCCTGATCCAGATTATTAATATACCCAAACAGCTTACTGCGGAGCATTTTTGCCATATTATTCTCTCCCCAGTAATAATAACCGCTGTTTTCCTCATTTACTATGATCCAGGTAAGGTTATTTCTGGAACTGCTCCTCTCAATCTCATCCGAAATCTCATCTGTTGCCCCTTTTTTGTCCTCTTCTATATCTGTATCATACTGCAGGATGTCATCCAGATTCATCTGAGACAACACTTCTTTTGCCTCCTCCAGCACTTCTACTTTTTTTGGATACATAATATTTTTCAAGAAAAAGACCATTGATCAGAGTAATGGTAAAGATTGAAAGCAGTAACAGACATATAAACACTACTGAAATCTGATGTTGCAGAGTATGAAATTTTTTATCTGTTTTTCCGGTTCCTGTCATTCGTCTACCTCAAACTTGTATCCCATACCCCAGACTGTCTTGATGTATTCACCTTTATCACCCATCTTGCTTCTCAGCTTCTTAACATGGGTATCAATGGTTCTGGCATCTCCGAAATAATCATAATTCCATACAGAGTTGAGGATCTTTTCCCTTGAAAGGGCAATGCCCTCATTCTCAAGAAAATAAGTAAGAAGTTCAAATTCCTTGAAGCTTAAGTCCATCGGCTTGCCGTCTACCGTTGCCTGATGAGCAGCCTTGTCGATCACAATGCCACCTGCGGAAAGTATCTCGTCCGGATTACTCTGTCCCGTTCTTCGAAGGATTGCCTCCACGCGTGCAACCAGGATCTTCGGACTGAACGGCTTGGAAATATACTCATCTACGCCAAGCTCAAATCCAAGAAGCTCATCTCTCTCATCGCTTCTTGCAGTCAGCATGATGATCGGAACTTTGGAATTTTTACGGATCTCACGGCATACTTCCCAGCCGTCCATTCTCGGCATCATTACATCCAGGATCAGCAAAGCGATGTCCTTCTCTTTGTAAAATATATCCATGGCTTCCTCACCGTCACCGGCTTCCAGAACCTGGAAATTCTTTTTTGCAAGAAAGTCTTTTACCAGTTTTCTCATTCTGCTTTCATCGTCTACTACAAGGATTTTTAATGCTTCCATCTTCGATTCCTCCGTTTCTTTACGTTCATATTTGTAATATATCACAGGTTTGTGATGTGTGTGTGAACGTAATTTCATTTTTTCAAATAATTTCCTGCCAAAAAGAGAACCCTCTGTTAAAAGGATTCTCCCATCTTTTCTCCCATAAGGACTCTTGTCTCGATTCCTTCACCGGAATTTTTCAGGATGTCCTCGTCTGGTTTTACTGTATTTTTCTGTGTGATCAGTACAATGGTAGAGCCGCCGAAAGCAAAGTTGCCTTTTTCTTCCCCGCGAAATACGTAAGGCTTACGCGGACGGTTCTCAATCTTTCCTACCATAAGTGCCCCTACTTCCATCATCAGTACCGTGCGGAAATTCTCGGTTTTCAGAAGTGAAAATTCCCGGTTGTTTTCTTTATAGATAGGATAGGCATCATTAGCAGCCGGATTCACGGTATGAAGGATTCCCGGTATCTTCACACGCCTGGACTCTCTGGCATTGTCCGGGTAAATATATCTGTGGTAATCCTGGACGCAGAGACGAAGCACCCACACATAGCCACCCTGAAATCTTTTTCCCAGGGAAGGGTTCTTAAGAAGTTCCTCCACTGTATATCTGGTATGCTTGACAGAAAATCCTGTCTTTCCGTCAACAGGATAAACACCTGCACGGCAGTCGCACGGGCTGATAAAATGCTTCGGTTCCATATCTATGCTCCGCGCGCCCTCCCTGATCTTCCGCTTAAAAAATTCATTATAAGAAGTGTATTTCTGTTCTTCATAATCCCCCATATCCAGATGGTTCATCCGGATAAAAGGCTTCACTGCTGCTGCCGAAATCCCTGAATCCAGAAGCTTTCCCACTGCAATGGATACGGACGGAGTTACCAGTGGCCGGATCAGTGCACGACCGGAAGCTGATCCGTAAATTTTTTCCAGCAGATTATTCTGGAAGGAATCTTCCTCCACAACATGACCATTTCTGTCTGCTGTCCGTATCATAAGGTCCCACCTCGCTCCAGTGATGTCTTGTAGATATAGCTGAATCTCCACCATCCTTCATTATAAAAAAGGACAAAAAGAACTGCGACTGCAACTACTGCAACCAGAATTACAAGCTCTCTGTTTGTAGGTTTCCGAAATTTGAAATCCAGGATAAACAGAAGTCCCACTGCCAGCATTGTAATATGAAGAAGCACCACAAACCATTTATAACCTGGCAGGATCATGGATGCAACAAACAAAAGCGGCAGGATCACAGACATGGATGTGATAGGCAGTCCCTGATAATATTTGCGGTTTTCGCTTGTTTCACTCTGTCTCTTTGCTTCCATCACATTGAAATATGCAAGGCGGATCAGTCCTGCCAGTCCGTAGAACAGAAGGATTGCCACTCCGTAAACATGGTACATTCCAAGTTTAAATCCAAGTACGATGGGCAGAATACCGAAGCAGACGATATCAGCCAGGGAATCAATCTGGATGCCAAAGCATTTCTCTTCATCTGTCCTGTTCTTCTTTGTTCTGGCAATTTTTCCGTCAAACATATCGCACAGTCCGGAAAAAGCCAGACAGCACACAGCTGTAGCAATCCGGTCTGTCATGGCACAGAATATTCCGATCATGGAAGACACCACACTTATGTAAGTCATTATTACTGTGTAATCATAAAAACCTATCATTTGCACACCTCATTTTCTGTTACTGTTTCCTCTGTAAACAGTAAACCTTTCTTTTTAAGCTCCAGGCACTGTTTTATGCCTTCTTTTTTCTCTCCTGTCCGATAGTCAGCTGAGCCACTACTGTAAATATGGCACTGATCAGAAGTTCTCCGTAATATCCAAGCCCTCGGCTCAGTACCATACCCGGCAGTAGCAGCGTACCAAACACAGGCTTGAATATAGTTAAAAATAATGTCTCGCTGATTCCCATTCCTCCCGGGAGAGGCAGCATATCCACAGACACCGAGATCACGGCTTGGAGAAAAAGTATCTCCCAAAATCCGGTTCCGTGAAGTCCAAAGGACTGATATACAAACCAGGTTACTGCAAACAGTGCCATCCGCTGTATAAAAGTGATTCCAATAACTTTAACGATCACCGTAGGATTATTCTTCAGATATGCCGCAGTATCTCTGTAAGTATCCATGGAATCTTCCAGTTTTTTCAGCCGACTCCCCTTTTTTTTCATGAGATGCAGCCGCTCCAGAAGCTTCATTCCCTTCACCAGGATTGCTTTTGCAAAAAGCGGATGAAATACCAGAATGGTCATAAAAGTGACACAGAAGATATTAAGCACCAGTCCCAGATAAAACACCGGCAGTATTCCTTCCAGATATTTGTGGAGAAATCCTCTTCCGAAAATTGCGATTCCAATACCGATCACCACAAGCACCAGCTTATAGGTAATAGTCACGATCATCAGGATTACCGTTGACACCGGAATGGAAATCTTTTCTTTTTTCATATAGTAGATCTGCATGGGCTGTCCGCCACTGGCGGACGGTGTGATGCAGCTGAAAAAAAATCCTACGGACGAAAACAAAAAGCAGCTTCTTTTTTTCAGATGAATTCCACTGGAACGCATCATGTACCAGATAATAATGGATTCTCCCCAGATAAAAAATGCTACCAGTGTAATTCCCGGAACCAGCCACCGCTTATCTGCCCTGTGTATGGCATCCATCATGGAGGACAGATCTTCTCCGTGAAAAACGCCGTAGATAGTCAGGGCAAAAACTACTGCCAGAAACACTCCGTTAAATATGATCTTTTTTTTGCTTTTCATCATTTGGCACCTTCTATATAGCTGTTGATCTTCTTCTCAATTTCAGTTCCTATCCGTTCATAAATATGCCAGATCTCTGTTTTCTGTCCCAGCATAAAGCATACCTGAGCCAGGAGCACACCGCCTGCCACGTCCACAAGTACATGCTGCTTGGTAAAAATGGTAGACAGAAAAACCAGCACAGCCAGCACAAGGGATACTCTCTTGTACCATGTCGGAATTCTTTTCTGATCTTTGATCCCCAGAAAACAGAACCAGCTTACCAGGCAGTGGATAGATGGAAACAGATTATCCGCCGCATCAACAGAATAAAGCCACCTGGCCAGCAGATCCCAGATTCCGTTTCCTTCGATCACCGGTCTTGTATTGGTAGTTGGATACGCCAGAAATATGATCAGGCACACACAACGGGATATGAAATCCGCAGTAAAAAAGCGGTAAACCTGTTCCTTCTCCTGTCTTGCCGCAAGAACATAATTTACTGCCCAGAACAGATAGCAGCCAAAATAAACAATTAAAAACTGCGGCAAAAACGGAAGCCGCAGGTCAAGATTACTTTCTATGTTGTGGTGATACCAACTGCCTGCGATCGCCCTTGAACCGGAATATACAAGACAGTTAAATACAAATGAAAAGACAAGGGGAAAAAGCCCGTACGCAGGTATGACCCCTGTTACATATTTCCAAAAATGTTTCATAAATTCACGCCTCATTATTTTATTAATATCAGGAATAAAACGTATTCTTCTCCTGATGCCATCTGCTAGTCACAGTATAACAGTCGAGGCGTATGGTTTCAACTAAATATGGAAAGTTTAAAAATTATTAAGAATTCAGTTCAGTTATTTTTTCTTTTTTGTTCATACTTTTTTCAGAATGACGTCACAGAATGACCACAAAATATGAGTATATTATTAGATGTGCAAAGGGTACTACCTTTGATAACACTTTTTTCTTTTTCATACTGCCGGGGCTACCTCCAATTAAAGCCCCGGCCTCCTTCCTTTTATTTTCCCATTTTAGTTATGCCATGCAAGACGCACACTTGACGGGTGAACCTCTTTTGTCATCCAATCTACATCGTTGGTGATCCAGTCCATGATTCCGAGCTGGCGTGTTTCCCATGCAACGGTTGCTTCTCTTGCTTCCGGTGTTTCTTCCACTTCCATGGTAGTGTCGATCTCATCATAGCCAAAAATATATCCGCCTGCGCTCCAGATACTGAAGTTGCTGTCCGGACCCGGATCAATTTTATCGCCTCTCTGTGCCACAAGGCCGTCATGACGGGCTTTATATTCTTCCTCACAGCCGTCTTTTAATTTTGTCATGAACATTCTGTGGCGAATCAGCTCCTTGTTTTCTCTCACAACACCAAAATTATGATACATCAGGCGCATATCCTGATCTGGTGTGGAGATCCATGTGAAAGTATTCTGGATTTTCTCTGTGAGAGCTGTTTTCACTTTCTCTTCTTCTGCAGAAATCACTGCTCCGTCTGCATTTTCGTAATATCCGAAGATCAGGTCTGCAGCATTCCAGATGCTGAAATTATTGATTCTGTTGCGGTCAAGATATGCAGTAAGCTCCGGCCAGATTTCACCAAGTTTTTTACGGTAATCATTCATTTTTCCTTCTTTTACTTTCATTGCAAAGGCATGTCGTTCCATTTATGCTATCCTCCTGTTTTGATGATTTTTCTGCTATATTTCCCACTATACTTTCCACAATGAGCAGATATATCCATTCTGCTCTCTCATATAGTCTGATTCTATCACTTTTATCCCGTTTTTACAATTCTGCTGGCAGGATTTCTGTGGATTTCCGGTGATGCTCAGACAAGATACAGCATGACCATCAGCGGCATGGTTATGATACTGACTATGGTGGTCATTACATTAATGGTGCTGGCATAGACCGGTTCCTGATCGTAAAGCTGTGCCAGCTGTACAACCGTTGTTGCAGAGGGTGTGATCACGGCCATCAGACTGATCAGCAGAATAGTTTTTCCTTCTTTTACCATTGAAGCCATTGGCAGATACTTTAAAAGCATTAGTATGACCAACGGAGTGACCACCATCTTCAGGATTGTGATCAGATAGATCCTGGAATGGCTGAAAATGTCTTTCCAGTTTACCTCCGTCATGGTCATTCCCAGCATAATCATACACACAGGACCCAGGGTGGCTGAGATCTGGCTCATGGTATTTCCAAGGATCACAGGCAGTCTGATCTGTGCAAAAAACAGAATAATACCAAGGATGATCGCAATCAGATTGATATTACAGAGGATTTTTTTCCAGTTGATGCCAGCTCTCGCCTCCATCAGTGACTGTCCGTGAGTCCACATCAGAATCATCTGTACACTTAAAAATGCACTGGCATAAATTACCCACTCCTCACCAAGGACTACGATTACAAGTGGGATCACCAGATTTCCTGAATTGGAATAGATGATGGATTCTTTTTCCACCACGCTTAATTTCAGCGGTTTGCCGATGATCCTGACAAATACCAGCAGAAAAATATGGATCAGAACAGCTGCTGCTACTGCCAGAAGGAAACCATTGCGGATGCTTCTGGAATATTCAATCTGGAAAGCGTTGATCATCACACAGGGCATGATAATGTAAATACAGATGACTGAGAGTGTCTTACTGCTTTTTGCATCGATGAGTCCACATTTTACCACCGCATATCCACAGGCCATCATCAGAAAAAATACGATGATCTGCTGTAATAATTGTAAAGTTATCATTTTCTTCTCTCCCCTCTGAACGCATCAGCTCTGTCCGATCTCCTTCAGGGCTGTCTGAAGCTGCGTGTCTTCCTCATGTGTAAGTTCTGTCCAGTCTGCAGAGCCTTCAGAAAGCTCTGCTTCCACATTCGGAGTGATACCTTTTTTATTGATGTCATTTCCTTTTGGTGTGAAATATTTTGCAATGGTGATCTTTACCGCACTGCCATCGGTAAGCGGCTGGATGGTCTGCACCACACCTTTTCCGTAAGTCGTAGTTCCTACGATCGTTCCGATACCATAATCCTTTACTGCTCCCGCAAAAATCTCCGAAGCACTGGCACTGCTTCCGTTTACCAACACGGCAAGAGGCATGTTGAGTTCATTTTTGCCATCGCATTTCTCTTCTTCTTTCTTTCCATTTTTGTCTTCTGTGTAAACGATCAGACCTTCCGGCAAAATCTGACGGAGCACATCGCAGACTGCATTCAGAAGCCCGCCTGGATTATTTCTGAGATCTACTACCAATTTCTTCATTCCTCTATCATGAAGGTCTTCGAATGCTTTTTTGTACTGATTGCTGGTAACTTCTGAAAATTCGGAAATGCGGATGTAGCCTGTCTCGTCATCCAGCATTTCATGAGATACTGTCTGGATCTCCACATCACGGATTTCTACTTTAATATCTGATGTTTCCTTCTGCTCCGCTCTTTGAATGGTGAGGGTGACGGAATCTTTATCACTTTCCCTGATCATGGCTGCAATGTCTGCAGTTTCTTTTTCTGTGACATCTTTACCGTCTACGGCTTTCAGAACGTCTCCTTTTTTCAGCCCCGCCTGTTCTCCGGCCCCTCCTTCATAAAGCTGTATGATCTGTGCCCCACCATCCTCGTCTTTCTGAAGAACTGCGCCGATTCCTACATAAGAGCCTTCATTGGATGTGTTCAGTTCCTTATACTGTTCTGCTGTGTAATATACGGAATATGGATCATTCAGGCCACTCATAAGACCTGCATAAAGCCCCTCTCTGAGACTGTCCTCATCTTTTTCATCCAGATATTCCTCATCGATCAGACTCTCCAGATAATTCAGTTTCTGAACAGTCGCAGAATCCGCCAGAGCGGTTCCTTTGGGAAACATAGTCTTCTGATAGCCGACAAAGCCAGCTCCTGTGACAATTAGAGTTGCTGCTGCACCAACAGCGATTCCTTTTTTGAATTCTTTATTATGCATGTGATTCCTCTTTCTGTATGCCAAAAACGGCTGCCGGTTCTCCGACAGCCGATGCTTATTATATTATACTCTGAGGTGCTTTCTTGTTGTGAAGAAGCTTCCCAGAAGACCGATTCCTACACCAAGTCCGAGTCCCATCGGGATCAGTCCTTCGTAAATCTGCCAGATTGGGATAAAATCTACAATACCTGTGAGCACATTAAATTTTGTTAAGATAAATTCTACTGCTGAATTATACAGGAAGAACAGTCCGATCAGCGGGATTGCCGCACCGATCACCCCAAGGACAATACCTTCCAGAAGGAACGGCAGTCGTACAAAAGCATCTGTCGCGCCGATGTATTTCATGATTCCGATTTCTTCCTTTCGGACGGAAATACCCATGGATACCGTATTGCTGATCAGAAATACGGATATCACCAGAAGGATTCCGATCACTCCGATGGATACGTAAGATACAAGTTTATTGATAGATCCAAGTGTCTTGGATGCCTGCTCAGACTGGTTGACTTTACGGACATGCTCCAGTCCCTGTATGTAATTTACCAGCTCTGTCTGCTTGGTGATATCGTTAAGATATACATGATAATTAGATGAATTCACAAGCGGGTTATCATCCTTGAATCCGTCTGCCGCATCTTCATCGTCAAAATACTGCTTCTTATATTCTTCCCATGCCTGGTCTGCTGATTCATACTCAATCTTCGCCACCTCAGATCTTGCCTGGATTTCTTCACCTACTGCCTGGATTTCTTCCTCCGTTGTTCCTTCGTCAAAGAATACTGTGATCGGAACTTCCGCTTCTACCTTATGCGCTATATTATCCACATTGTTTACAATAGAATAAAAAATACCTACCAGAAAAATACAGGCTGCCATTGTAATGATACACGCAAGGGAAAACATCCAGTTTCTCTTTATGTTCTTGAATCCCTGTTTCAGGGTATACCAGATCGTACTAGGCCTCATGATATCCTCCCTCTTTCTCATCGCTGATGATCTTGCCGTTGTGCATGGTAACTACTCTTTTACGCATGGCATTGACGATATCTTTATTATGGGTAACTACCAGGACTGTTGTTCCTCTGTCATTGATCTGTTCCATCAGTGCCATGATCTCCTCGGAAGTCTTTGGATCCAGATTTCCGGTTGGCTCATCTGCCAGAAGGATGTCCGGGCGGTTTACCAGTGCTCTGGCCAGTGCTACTCGCTGCTGCTCACCACCGGAGAGTTCATCCGGATATGCTTTATATTTTCCGGCAAGTCCTACTTCCTGAAGGACTTCCGGTACCCGTTTACGGATAACACGGGTCGGTCTTCCGATGACACGCTGTGCAAATGCCACATTCTCATATACATTGCGGTCTTTCAGAAGACGGAAATCCTGGAACACTACGCCAAGTTTTCTGCGATATTTCGCTACACGTCTGTGTTTCATCTTCTCCAGACGTTCGCCGCTGACTGTAATAGTTCCGCCTGTGGAATCCAGTTCTTTCATCAGAAGCTTGATCAGGGTTGATTTACCTGAACCGCTGCTTCCGACTACAAATACGAATTCCCCTTTATCTACATGTAAGTTCGCATGATTCACAGCCGGAAGACCCGGACCGTAAGATTTGCTCACATCTACAAGATCGATCATATTTATCCTCCTCTATGTAATCCAAATATGGTTTCTTAACTTTTTTGTAATATTATTGTAATATATTTCCTGTCTGATTGCAAGAATAAATTTCCCAGAGCCAAAACAGCCCTCTTCGAGTTATTTATTTTAACGTAAAACACAAAAATTACAATAGAGCTGATGGCGGTTATCTGTGAAGTTCGTGTGAACTTCCATATAAAAACTGCCGCCTATCCAAAAAAGATCAAGCGACAGTTAAAAAATTCTGTTTTTACCTTAATGTATTGAACTATCATCCTGATTCCAAGATGATATCAGTACTCCAGTGTCTCCATATACTTCATATATCTGACAACCATCAACGCGATCTTAAATGTGATCGCATCTTCGAATACTCTCAGATCCAGTCCTGTGCTCTTCTGAAGTTTATCCAGACGATATACGAGTGTATTTCTGTGGATATACAGCTGTCTGGATGTCTCAGATACATTCAGGCTGTTCTCGAAGAATTTATCAATGGTGACAAGTGTTTCCTCATCGAAATCATCCGGTGACTTGTTATCGAAAATCTCACGGATGAACATCTTGCACAACGGAATAGGCAGCTGATAGATCAGTCGTCCGATTCCCAGTGAACTGTATGCAATCACTTCTTTATCTCCAAAGAAGATCTTACCTACATCAAGTGCCATACGGGCTTCCTTATAGGAACGTGAAACTTCCTTCAGCTCATTGACGATAGTACCATATGCCATATGGACATCCTCGCCATCCTTGTTCAGGTCAAGAGTATCCAGAATCGTATGAGCCAGCTTATCCATCTCCGGATAGCCCTCTCCGTCCTCCAGTTCCTTGACGATAATAATGCTCTTCTCATCTACAGCAGTGATAAAATCTCTGCTCTTTCCACCAAAAAGACTCTTCACGCTCTCCACTGAGCTGTGATCCTTCTCCTGGTTCAGTTCCAGAATCATAACTACACGACGGACATCTGCCTCAATATGAAGCTTCTTCGCTCTGTTGTAAATATCAACCAGAAGAAGATTATCAAGAAGAAGATTCTTGATAAAGCTGTCCTTGTCAAAACGCTCCTTATACGCTACGATCAGATTCTGGATCTGGAAGGCTGCAAGCTTGCCTACCATATAAGTATCCTCATCATCCCCATGGGCCACAAGGACATACTCCAACTGATAATCATCACAGACCTTAAAGTACTGAAATCCCTTGACAAGCTGGCTGTCTGCCTGGGATTCTACAAAAGCCTGGATATCTGCCGGCTGGATTTCAAAATCAGAAAAGGTAGATGCCAACACCTTACCGTCCGTATCAATGACACAAAATTCTGTCCTTGATATTTCTTTAAGTCCCTCGAGCGTATTCTGTAACACCTGATTCGATATCATTCCGTTCAATCCCTTCTCACTTATGTGTATGCTTATCTTCTGTCTTTCCCTCTCTATCTATGGCTATTTTAATACAAAATCACCAAAAATAAAAGAGGAAAACTGAAAAAATTTACAAATTTTTGTTGAAATCCGCCTAATTTTTCTCTATAAAGCCTTCTCCGTGAACCTCTCTTGCATCGGAAACAATCACAAAAGCATCGGGATCAATATCATCCACCAGCTCTTTCAGCTTCACGATTTCTTTCTTATTTACCACACAGAAGATGATGGTTTTCTCCTGGCCGGAGTACATACCCTTGCCACAGATTCCGGTTGCCCCACGATCCAGGTCTTCCATAATGACCTTTGCCACCTCATCCGGCTTCTCCGTAATGATAAATGTCTGCTTGGAAAACTTCAGACCTTCGATCAGGCTGTCGGATACTTTTGTTACCAGATAAACTGCAATGATGGCATACAGAGCACGCTGGATGCCAAACACATACATACCCACAATTACAACAAGGCCATCAATAAACTGCATGATCTGTGCGATGGAATAATGACTTATATACTTCTGGATCAGTGCTGCCATCATATCCGTTCCGCCTGTGGTTCCCTGTCCGAGGAAAACCATTCCGATGCCGATTCCCAGGATCACACCACCGTATACAGCAGCCAGAAGAAGATCATCTCCCGCAATATTCCACACCGGCTGAATGGCAAGCCAGGTTGAGAGGGATATCTCACCGACCAGAGCTTTTTTTACAAAGGAAAATCCTTTGATCCGCCATCCCAGAAAAAACAGCGGGATGTTCAGCGTGATATTGGTAAGCCACAGCGGAACCCCGCCATCTATGATCCCACCGGTCCAGTGCTTCACCAGAATCGAAATACCGGAAAAGCCGCCTGTTACCAGCCCGGTTGCATCAAACACTGAGTTGATGGCAAGTGCCATCAGCCCGGTTCCGGCTATGATCAGAAGATAATCCAGATACCAGTTCTTTTTTTTCGCAAGACTCATAAAGTGCTCCTTTCATTTTTTCACAGCAGTTTCTGAAAATCTGCCATGAAATGTTTCCCAAATATATACATTCCACTGCCAAAATTTTCATAACGCTGCAGTATCATATGACAACTGCATCAGTTTCCCGTACTGATGTGTCATAAAAAGAACGGGCACGTACACTATTCTGCGTCCGTTCCCGTTCTCAATGCTACTTATCTGTCTTCTTATTTATAAAATGGACAAACTCATAGCTTTCCATTATCTGAAAGTATTTTACGATTCTCGGATAAAGCGGTTCTGCCTTATCTCCGAAATGTTCTTTCACCAGCAGGGCAATATCCTGCACGGTTTTTGTTCCATCGATTTCCGGCCAGATAAAAGTTCCCATTTCATCAAGATGAACCTTGGAAAACCTGGGCTTGCCAAAAACCTTCTGCGCGATGGTATTGAACATACCCTTATTCTCAATTTCAAGAATGATCCGCTGCTTCAGGTCCCGGTGCCACCGGATCGACTGGTTTGTTTCCGGGATCAGATCAAGATAATTAATATCCTGTTTCTTATCCTTTTTGTTTTTTCTCATCAGGCTTTCTTCTTTCTCCAGATAGAGAATTTAAGCAGTGACAGGATCATGATGATCATCAGCACAACACCGCCGATATTTCCAAGGCTTACAACGCCGGACATATCAAGACTGATACCGACAACTGCAAAGATCGCAAGAAGAATTCCAACAAGACCCTCGCCGGCGATCATACCAGCACAGTACAGGGTACCATCTGTGGCCTGAGCTGTCTTGGTTTTTTCGTCAACGCCTTTTCTGCGGTCAAGTAATCCACGAACGATACCACCGATCATGATAGTTGCGTTCAGATAGATCGGAAGGTAAAGACCGATTGCGAAAGGCATTACCGGGATACGGAGGATCTCAAGGCAGATTGCAAGGAATACACCTACAAATACAAGTCCCCATGGAAGGTTTCCACCCATGATTCCCTCAACGATCATCTTCATAAGCTGAGCCTGCGGAGCAGGAATCTCTGCTGTACCGTAGCCCCATGCTGCATTCAGAAGATACAGAACACCGCCAATAGCAAGACCTGAAACAACAACACCGAGCATCTCGCCCATCTGCTGTTTCTTAGGTGTAGCACCAAGAAGGTATCCTGTCTTAAGGTCCTGAGAGGTATCACCTGCGATTGCTGCGATGATACAGATAACAGAACCAACAGCGATCGCTGCTGTCATTCCGTCGATACCTGTTTTACCGGAGCTCTTGATCGCAAATGTAGCGATCAGAAGAGTAGCGATAGCCATACCGGAAACCGGGTTGTTGGAGCTTCCTACAAGACCTACCATACGGGAGGATACTGTTGCAAAGAAGAATCCAAAAACTACGATGATCGCTGCGCCAAGAAGAGTTACCGGGATTGCCGGAACGATCCAGATGATAAATACCATTGCAACAACACCGAGAAGGATGAACTGCATCGGAAGATCCTGTGCTGTTCTCTCTGTGCTTGTGTTCTTGCTTCCCTTCATGCTCTTCATGGAGTCACGGAAGGTTGTAACGATCAGCGGCAGGGATTTGATCAGAGAAATGATACCACCTGTTGCGATGGCACCTGCACCAATATACTTAACATAAGTAGACCAGATTGCTGCTGCTCCGCCGTTTGCGTAAAGCTGGGAAATGGTTGTTCCCTCTGCTGCCGGGTACATCCATGTGTCAGGTCCGAACAGGCAGATCAGCGGGATGATGACCATCCAGCCAATAAGAGAACCTGTAAACATGTATGATGCGATCTTCGGTCCTACGATATAACCAACACCAAGAAGTGCAGGATAAACCTCCATACCGATCTCACCCTTGAAGGATTTAAATGCTGCTGAAACATCTGCCGGAAGAAGCTTCAGTCCATCAACAACAAATTTGAAGATGGCAGCAAGTCCCATACCGGAGAATACTGTGGAAGCATTGGCTCCTCCTTCCTCACCGGCAAGAAGAACGTCTGCACAGGCAGTTCCTTCCGGATAGAGAAGAGTTGCATGCTCTTTAACAATGAGGGCATTACGAAGGGGTACCATGAAAAGTACACCAAGGATACCACCGCAAAGTGCGATCAGAGTGATCTCAACGATGCCTGGCTTGTCTGAAAGTCCTTCCTCTGCCCAGAGGAACAGTGCAGGCATGGTGAAGATAGCACCTGCTGCAAGAGACTCACCGGCTGAGCCGATGGTCTGGACCATATTGCTCTCCAGAATGGAGTTTCTACGAAGAATCACGCGGATAACACCCATGGAGATAACTGCCGCCGGAATGGAGGCAGATACTGTCATACCAACACGAAGGCCAAGGTAAGCATTGGCTGCACCGAAGATGACAGCAAGGATACATCCCATGATCACAGATGTAACTGTGAGCTCCGGAGTGACTTTCTCCGCAGGAATGTAAGGTTTGAACTCTGTGTTTTTGTTCATATTTCCTCTCCCTTTATCTAGTAAATTAGTAACGTCATATAGTATATCAAATTCCGCAGTATTTTGCAAGGAATTATATCTGAGATATTATATATAATTTACAATTTTATGTATAATTATAAGCAAATAATTGGTCACTATGCAGCTTTTATGCTAACATAGTGACCTCATTCCTTCAATTGAATATTATATATTTTTAAAAAAATGCTTTTTTTTTCAGTTGTCCGCCTCCAGCTGTTTTGTCAGATATCGTCCTACGATCTTGGAAAAATTTCCGATATCCCGGATATAGGCAAAATCCTTTCCAAAGATCTTCTTTTCCGCTGCAAGGTCCTTCTCTTCTCCCGCAAATACTCCCAGAACACTGACCCCCTGGCTGCGGAGGCGGCGCACTTCTGTTGCGGTATCCGCAATAGCATATTTTCCCTGATAAGGTGCCGGATTTTTTGCATTGGGACGGTTTATGATCACATCATAAGGACGGCCGTCACTTAAGATGATCAGGATCTTTTTCTCCTCTTCTCTCTGTAAAAGGCCGTATCCCACTGCTTTTATGGCAAGCCCGTCGCGGTTGTTAGATGAAGTCACATAATTGAAAATATCATCATCTGCCGCGACCGGATCCTCATACTCCCGAAACCTGTGCAGGATGGTATGATCCCAGAATGTACAGTAACTCATAACCCGGTGGGGGATGTCCACATTACTTAAGGCAGAACTGATCATATAGGCCTGCAACGCCACATCTCCCTGTCGGCTCATCTGGGAACCGCTGGCATCGATCAGCACATCTACCACAAAATCCGTATTATCCCCACGGAGGATCCGTTTAAAAAGATTCGCCTCGCTGCTTCTTCCTACACGCCACAGCCTGGAAGGAACGATGCTTCCCCGGTCTGAGAGGACTTCCTGGTTTTCACTTCGGATCACCAGTGCTTTTTTCAGAAGTTCCGTCAGCATGGAAATATTCCGTTTCGCAATCCTGTGCTTGTCATGATAGACCCATATGTTCTTATTACGGAGACGTTTGGCATACTGGTACTGGTAATTGTCCCGGACCGGATTTTTCAGGATCCCTTCGGTAAAATATAACATACAGTCCCCGTGAATCCCCCGGCACATCAGATAATTCATTCTTTTTTCTTCTGCCGGTGAAAGATAACTTCTTCCAAAGTTCAGTTCCACATAGGTGTGGGCTTTCTTAAGTGCCTCCTCGGAAACCACTGTGATCTTGTTTTTTACCTTGCGCTTTTCCTCCATATCTTCAGTAAGGGAAGAATCCTCAAGTTCTGTCATCCGGTCCGTAATCTTTTCCACATAGTTTTCCAGGGCATCCTCATACATCTCTTCGTTGAGATAGTCTTCCCAGCCGAATTCCGTCAGTTCCTCAAGCGTCACTGCCATTACCCGATCCAGAGAACCGTTTTTCTTCTCAAAATCCGGATCGATCACTGTATTATAAAGCCTGTCAATGATCCGGATCAGTTCCATGGTATCTCCGGTTTCTGCACAGGCATAGATCTGATCCCGGAATGCGGAAAGTTTTTTCTCCACAGGTTGCACACTTCCTGCAAGAACGTCACGGAATACCGCGACTTTCAGCCGATCCAGCAGTTTATCATAGGAAGGCAGGGTCTCATATTCCTGATCCAGGATATCTTCCAGTGCTTTTTTCCGCATACGGCGCACGCCCGGGCGTTCTTCGCAGATCCGCGTTCCCACTGCTGCCTCGATGCAAAGCTGTGTCAGCCCGGTAAGTTCCGCCTCCGACGCATCCAGATAGATCTTTTTCACAAGGTAAAGGCCAAGAAGGTTTTTGTCAAAATATCTGGCAAAAGCGCCCTGTTTGATCCCGTCGTAAAGTGCGATCTCTTTGGAGCGGAGAAACAGGGATACATCCGGCTTTACTTCCAGGGTGTAATCTCCACTGACCGTCCAGAGAAGATTCCGGATGCGGTTTTCCAGATCCAGTTTGTAATCTTCAATAGAAAGTTCTTCTGTCAGATCTTTACGCATAGACATCGTCCTTTGTCCACTCTTCCGGGATCCTTGTACGGACTACATCGTCCACGATCTCTTTTTCAAAAATATCGAAGGTTTTGTTCACCACTCCCATCTGCACTGCAGCCAGGGGAGAAAGTCCCGCGCGGACGATTTTCATGGCAGCCAGAAGGCCGCGGAGATCCAGGGATTTTGTGGAAATCTCACTGTTTACAGATTTTTTCTGAAGGTCCATAAAAACGCCTATAAACTGTTCCACTGCTTTTTCTTTTGCTTCCGGGAACATCTTATTAAAAATAAATCCAAGTGTTTCCTCTGTCTGGGCCGGCATATCGATCACCAGAAAACGGGAAACAAGGGCTTCGTTCAGCTCTTTTGTTCCTGCATATCCATAATTCATGGTTCCGATAAAACGTGCCGCCGGATGGAGATCGATCCTGTCATATCCGGGAACATCAATGGAACGGCGGTAGTCCAGCGTTGCGTGAAGGACTGAGACCGCATCGTTCTTTGCCATGTTGATCTCATCCAGGATACCGAAACCACCGTACTCGGCGCACTGATAGATGCTGCCCTTCCGGAGGCATACTTCATTGTTTACAAACGTGTCCGTTCCGATGAGATCCCCGCTGTTTGTGTTGACATGAAACGATACATTATAGATCGGGCGGCCAAAAGCATAAGCCAGATTTTCGGCCAGGATATTTTTTCCGGTGGCTTTCGGACCTGCAAGGAGGAGATTTTCCCCCTCCAGAAGACCTGCGATGGCCATTTCCAGGATCTCTTTTCCATAGAACGGAATGGACGGTCTGGTAACTCTTCCCTGTACTGCCTCATCCACGCCATAGTTTTTCCGGAATTCCTCGACACCGTGGATCAGGTCTTCGGAAACGTTCTGTTCTTTTAAAAATTCTAATTCTTTCATATATATATTTACTCCTGAATCTGATTCAAGCGGATAAAAGCCTTACAGCTTCTCTCTCCGCCAGGTAAAAAACGGGACAGATCTTACATCCATCCCGTCATTTGCTTTCAAAGATGCCTCTGCATTCAGGGAACATCTCTTATTTCTTATATTTTATTCAGCCGATCATACCTCAAAGATCAGATCGCCGTAAGATGCATCGGCCACATATCTTTATCTACGATCATCTCAAGCTCATCAACCGGTTTTCTTAAAGCTTTCATTGCCGGTACAACACACTCTCTGAAGAATACCGCACGGTCGCGTCCTTCTTCATGTGCATCTGCCTCAGCAACCAGTTTGGAAAGTGCATCCATAGCTTCTTTGGTCTGGGCAAGAAGTGCGGAAGCATTCTCAAGGAGACTTGTCTGTACGCTGACATCAAGTGATGCGCTTACTGCTTTTACAGAGTTGATGGATTCTGCAAGAACAGTTGTGTAGCGGATCACTGCCGGAATAATCTGTTTGGTTGCAATATCGATCATAGTCTTGGCCTCAATGTTGATAGCCTTTGCATAACCCTCATACTGGATCTCTGCCCTGGACTCAAGCTCTGCTCTTGTGAATACATTAAAGGACTCAAAAAGCTTCACAGCCTTGTCTGTTGTCAGTGCAGGGATTGCATCTACCATGGACGGAAGGATCGGAAGACCACGTCTTCTGGCTTCTTCTTCCCACTCAGGAGCATATCCGTTTCCATTGAATACAATTTTCTGGTGCTCAGTTGCATACTCTTTAATCAGGTCATGTACTGCGATATCAAAATCTTCTGCTGCTTCAAGGCGGTCACATGCATCACGGAATACTTCTGCTGCAATGGTATTCAGCACAACATTGCACTCGGAAATGGAATCACGGGAACCGACCATACGGAACTCGAATTTATTTCCGGTAAACGCAAACGGTGATGTTCTGTTTCGGTCTGTTGCATCTTTCATAAAGTCAGGCAATGTCTTAACACCAGTGTCAAGTATCTCGCCTTTCTTACTGTGTGTTGCTGTGCCTGTGCTGATCAGCTGCTCCAGCACATCCTGAAGCTGCTCGCCAAGGAATACGGAGATAACTGCCGGCGGTGCCTCATTTCCTCCGAGACGTTCATCATTTCCAACGTCTGCTGCTGATTCTCTCAGAAGATCTGCATGCTCATCAACCGCTTTCAGGATACAGGTGAGAACAAGAAGGAACTGGATATTCTCATGAGGAGTTTTTCCCGGCTCAAGAAGGTTGATCCCGTCATCTGTTGTCAGGGACCAGTTATTGTGTTTACCGGAACCGTTAACTCCTGCAAACGGTTTCTCATGAAGCAGGCAGCGCATACCATGACGGCTGGCAACTTTTTTGAGGATACGCATCATGATCTGATTGTGATCTGCCGCAATATTTACCGGTGCATAGATCGGTGCCAGCTCATGCTGTGCAGGTGCTACCTCATTATGCTGTGTCTTGGCTGTTACACCCAGTTTCCAGCACTCCTCGTTGACTTCTTTCATATATGCGGAGATTCTCTGACGGATAGTTCCAAAATAATGGTCATCCATCTCCTGTCCCTTAGGAGGCATGGCACCGAAAAGAGTTCTTCCTGTGTAAATCAGATCTTTTCTCTGGAGCCATTTCTGCTTGTCAACCAGGAAATATTCCTGCTCAGCTCCAACGGAAGGAGTTACTTTTTTGGAAGTTGTATTTCCGAAAAGGCGAAGAAGGCGAAGTGCCTGTGTATTAACCGCTTCCATGGAACGGAGAAGCGGAGTTTTCTGGTCAAGTGCCTCCCCTGTATAGGAACAGAATGCAGTCGGGATACATAAAATACCGCCTGCTGCATCATGACGTACAAAGGCAGGTGATGTACAATCCCATGTTGTATAACCCCTTGCCTCGAATGTTGCACGGAGTCCTCCAGACGGGAAGGAAGACGCATCCGGCTCACCCTTGATCAGCTCCTTGCCGGAAAAGCTTAAGAGTACCTTGCCGTCCTCTCTTGGTGCTGTGACAAATGCGTCATGCTTCTCAGCTGTAACGCCTGTCAGCGGCTGGAACCAGTGGCAGTAATGTGTAGCACCTTTCTCAATAGCCCATTCCTTCATCTCATGTGCAACCACATCAGCGATCTCCATGGACAGTTCCTTGCCCTCTTCTATTGTCTTTTTCAGTTCCCGGTATACCTTCTTCGGCAGACGGTCCTGCATAACAGAATCGTTAAATACATCGCAGCCAAAGATTTCCTTTACATTGATATAATCTTCCATTTCTTCCTCCTTTTCGTTCCTGTATATCCAGTCTTTCTTATGGGGAAAGACGTTTTCACATCTGTAGGATCACCCTGTCTCCGGATACCCGGATCATTCTTCGCTGTTCTGGGTGATTTCCTTGATCTCCTGCAGCTTCTGGTTCAGCCGGCCTTTTTTCTGATTCTTATTGCTGGTGAGATAAAGGTTCATGGCCTCATGAAGATTATCAATCTCCACATGAGTCTGGTCTCCTCCGAATTCTCCGTCCAGCGTCCACGGAACAGCCTCTTCAGACTCGATCACAACATGGGCAGACTTAAAAGAATAGATCAGATCTGTATTATCCTCTGCTGTGAGAAGGGCTGTCATGATCTCCTGAAGCTCCAGAGGATTCTTCGGATTTGTAATCAGTGTCACCTCAAACAGTCCGTCATTCATATCCACATTCTTACCTGTAAGATTCTTAAAGCCTCCTACGGATCTGGAATTGCTGATCATACCATAAATAAAATCATTCTCCACAGTCAGCTCATCGGAGGTTACTTTCAGATGATAGGATTTCACCTCAAAAAGCTGTTTCATTCCTTCCAGCACATAGGCAACATGTCCCAGGATATTCTTCAGATCCTGATCAGTCTCATAGGAAACATTGGTAAACAGCCCAAACGCAGCCACATAGGCAAATGTCTGGTTATTAAATTTACCGATATCACAGTGATAGATCTGCTCCTCCATGATCATGGATGCAGCTGCAGTCATACTCTTCGGCATAAACAGACTGTTGGCAAAATCATTGGTGCTTCCTGCCGGAATATAACCGATGGGTGTCTGGCTGCCTACTTCCACGATTCCGGTAACCACCTCATCAAGTGTACCGTCACCGCCGCTGCAGGCGATCAGATCCACCTGATCTGCATATTCCTTCACCTGTTCATAAGCATCCTTCGGTCCCTGCGTGGCACGGATGATCACTTCATATCCACCTTTGTTAAAGATATCCACAATGTCCAGCAGATGCGTCTTGATCCTTCCTTTTCCTGCTTTGGGGTTGAAAACAAAAAGCATTCTTTTTTTCATTATCCAATCCTCATTTCCCGAAATGATTCGTTATGTCTATTCTTTTACTATGATAAAAAAACGATGTAAAATGTCAATCTTAACTTTTCACATCTGGTCTTACCACAGATATCCGAAAATCATGGTAACAAAAAAAGTCCGAAAACCCAATTAGAATTGAATCTTCAGACCTTTTGTTAAGTAGCGAGAGGGGGATTCGAACCCTCGACACCACGGGTATGAACCGTGTGCTCTAGCCAACTGAGCTATCTCGCCATATTCTTTTGTAACATGGGACCTATAGGGCTCGAACCTATGACCCTCTGCTTGTAAGGCAGATGCTCTCCCAGCTGAGCTAAGATCCCATATAAGTAGCGAGAGGGGGG
>ENA-OQCO01000454-OQCO01000454.1-human-gut-metagenome-genome-assembly--contig:-NODE-454-length-22472-cov-2.822511_pt1 | contig 22472 bp, 23 predicted proteins | sample MGYA00242500_ERZ504582 | MGnify/ENA primary metagenome ERZ504582 (study PRJEB26092, sample SAMD00036346) | human gut metagenome | host: Homo sapiens | study: EMG produced TPA metagenomics assembly of...
TTATAAGTTGACGAAAGATGATATTATCCTTTTAGAGGCAAAAAGACTGTTTACTGAAGCTAGTCATGCTATTGTCCAAAAGGAAAATTATATTGAATTTGTTAATAGTTTTTCTGATAGTATTTCCACTCCCTATGTAAATGATGGCTTATCTGGTTATGTTTTATTGTCTTTACAGTTATGGGAGTTAACTGGTGATGAAAACTATTTTAAGAAAGAATATATTCGTTTTTTGACAAATATTTCATTTTGTAAGCGTAGAGATTTATTTTCTGGACAACTGGGGATATCCTATGTTTTATATAAAGTTTCGCAGTCAAATTTTAGTACTATACAAGAATTAAATCTGACGAATAAAGCGATGAGACAGCTGTCTAACTCTTCAATATTCGAGTTCAGAGAAAAGAATCGATTACATATCTATGATTATTATCCTAATAATGAGGAGAGAGATGTAACTCATGAGTATCAATTTATGTTTAATCTATTTCTTACCCATCAGGAGGTTTAAATGCAGCTTTTTTTACAACACAAGCCTTATAGGGTTTTGACCCTATCCATCTTGTTAGGTATCTTTGGGACCACCTTGTTTGACTTGGTTTCGGTTCTCTATGCGGCTACCTTCCCTAATCCAGAATTGGCGGTGGGGTTGGCGAGTTTGATTACCTCGCTTCCCTATGTTTTTGATTTTATTGTGGGTTATGTCTCTGATCGAGCGTCAAATAGCTTTAAGGCCATGAAATTGGTACGCTGGTTGCAGATGAGTTTATATGTCTTTTTTGGGGTGTTAACCTTGCTTAAACCTAGTTGGTGGGTCTTCGTCTTGGTCCTAGCCATCAACTTTATGAGTGATATTATTGGTAATTACACTGCCTATCTCAATCTTTCCCTCAATCGTCGGGTGGTAGATGAGGAGAATTTTTCCTTAGCCATCTCTTTTCGTAAGGGAATGTCTAATATCGTCACCTTAGCGGGAAAGAGCGTGGGTGTCATGCTCATTGCCCTGCTGGCTCATAACTATTTCTTGTTTGCCTTGATTAATGTTTTGGTTTTCTTGGCTTCTTATCTGGTCTTGCGACGAGGGCGAAAACTTTTTGACCATCTTGATGAACCAATACCTGAGTCCAAAGAACAACAAGCAGAATCCTTAAAAGCCCTGATTTGTCAGTTTGTCAGGGACACCATAACCAATTTCACCTTTCTCAAATCCCAGTCCTCTATTTTTAATTTGGTCATGATTTACTCTAGTATGAACCTGCTCTCGTCAGCCATGGCCACCCTGTTGATGATTTATCTCTTATCGGTCAAGGAGTTGCAGTTGGGGTCTTATGCTGTGACTATCACAGTCTTTGAGTCTATTGAATTGGTTGCTTTCTTTTTAGGATCACTTTTTCCGTTCGACTTTTACCGCAAGTGGTCCATTAGGTCCAACCTGCTTTTTGAGAATAGTCTAGCATTGTTGATGCTTATCAGTATCTTTGTATGGCACAATCCCATTGTCCTCTTTACCTTGCTTTTTCTTTCTTCTTATGCGACAGCCATTTCCAATCCAAAATCAGATACCATCGTCATCTTCTCCATTGTTGAAGAGCGACAGAACGCTGTCTTTAGTATCTTTTCAACCATTGTCACAGCGACTGTACCCCTGGGTGCAGCTGTGATTTTGGCCTTAAACCAGTCCTTGGGTGCTACTTGGTCATGGACTCTCTTGGCTTTCTTGGCGGTATTTAATATAGGTTATACCTGTTTTTGGAAGGAAGAGACACGGGCAGTATCTTAAACCTATTATCATTTTTAAGTCTAGCTGCGGTTGGACTTTTTATTTTTCCTTGCAAAACCTCTGTGTTTTCGATATAATTAACTGGTTAAGTAAATGGAGAAAGTAATGATAGAACTAGAAGAACAAGTAAATCAATTGATTAATCAAATTTTGCTTAAGGCTGAAAATCAGTATGAGCTCCTCATTGGTCAGTGCCGAAGTAAGGTTAAGTTGACCAACACCCAGGAGCATATTCTCATGCTTTTGTCTGAGGGGCAAAAGACCAATTCTGAGTTGGCTAAGGCTCTCAATGTCAGCCAGGCTGCTGTTACCAAGGCAGTAAAAACCTTGGTCAAAGAGGGCATGTTGGAAGGTAAGAAAGACAAGGATGATGGGCGCGTGACCTATTTCGTCTTAACACAAGAAGCTCAACCTATTGCCCAAGAGCATAAGGAACACCACCAAGAGACCCTTGGGGTTTATCGGTCTGTATTGGATCAGTTTGATCATCAAGAGCGTCAGGTTATTGGCCGTTTCTTGATAAAATTAGCAGAAAAAATAGAGGAATAAGATGCGTTATATTACAGTTGAAGGTCTGAGCTTCCAGTATGATGCGGAGCCCGTTCTGGACAATATTCACTATCATTTGGATTCTGGGGAGTTTGTGACCCTGACTGGGGAAAATGGAGCTGCCAAGTCAACGCTTATTAAGGCTACCCTAGGAATTCTCAAGCCTAAGAAGGGGATTGTGACGATTTCTGATATTAACAAAGATGGTAAGAAGCTTCGCATGGCCTATCTACCACAGCAAATTGCCAGCTTTAATGCAGGATTCCCAAGTACTGTTTATGAGTTTGTCAAGTCAGGTCGCTACCCCCATAAGGGGTGGTTCCGTCGCTTGAACAAACATGACTTAGAGCATGTTCAACGTGCTCTAGAGTCTGTAGGTATGTGGGAAAATCGTTACAAGCAGATTGGACATCTCTCAGGTGGTCAAAAGCAACGTGCTGTCATTGCTCGTATTTTTGCTTTAGATCCTGATATCTTTGTTTTGGATGAGCCAACGACAGGGATGGATGCAGGGACAGCCAATACCTTTTACGAACTCATGCACCACTCTGCTCATAATCATGGCAAGTCTGTCTTAATGATTACCCATGACCCAGAGGAAGTCAAGGAGTACACAGACCGTAATATTCACCTGGTTCGTAACCAGAAATTGCCTTGGCGTTGTTTCAATATCCATGAAAAGGATGGAGAGGATCACAAACATGATTAGTGAATTATTAGCCTATGATTTTATGCAACGTGCTATTCTCGCCGTGATTGCTATCAGTATCTTTTCGCCAATTTTGGGACTCTTCTTAATTCTTCGTCGTCAGAGTCTGATGAGCGATACTTTGAGTCACGTGTCCCTAGCTGGGGTAGCTGTTGGAATTTTCTTGGGACAATCAACCACTTGGATGACCCTTGTGGTTGTGGTTATTGCTGCTTTAGTTTTGGAATACCTCAGGGTCAGTTACAAGCATTATATGGAGATTTCAACAGCTATCCTCATGTCAATGGGATTGGCAGTGGCTCTTATTCTTAGTGACAAGGCGGGTAGCAGTAGTATGAGTTTGGATAGCTATCTTTTCGGTTCTATTATCACGATTAGCTCTGAGCAGGTGCATGCTCTCTTTCTTATTGCGGCTATTGTACTGATCTTGACTCTCCTCTTTATTCGTCCTATGTATCTTTTGACTTTTGACGAAGACATTGCTCATGTAGATGGCTTGCCAGTACGTCTCATGTCGCTCCTCTTCAATATTGTGACAGGGATAGCGATTACCCTGATGATTCCAGCAGCAGGAACACTTTTGGTTTCTACCATCATGATTCTCCCAGCAGCTATTGGTATGAAAATAGGTCAGACCTTCAAGTCTGTTATTTTCTGGGCTATTAGTATTGGTTTGGTTGGAATGCTCTCTGGTATCTTTATTTCCTATTATTGGGAAACACCAGCTAGTGCGACCATTACTCTTATCTTCATCGCCTTCTTTGGTCTGGTATCAATCTTTAGGCCTCTCTTAAAAGCAGAGTAAATAATAGAAAAGGAGCTTGAGAAATCGAGCTCTTTTTGTGATATACTAAAGTGGTTTTTTAGATTTGAGTTAAAAATAATGGTAGATTTCTAGTCAGAAAAAATCAGTCAGATTCTGCTATTGTCTGTCATAAATCGTAGCAAAAACAAAAAGGAGGAAATATGGAAATCTTTTTAACAAGTATATCTGGAATTCTAGTCATCCTGGGTATGATTTTAGTGGGCTTCGTCATGGGGGAAAAAGGCTGGTTTGATGACAAGTCGCGTGGCCTAATCGCTAAGATGGTCACCCAAATTGCCTTGCCCTGCTATATGCTTTATACCATCACGCAGCGTTTCACAGCAGCAGACCTGCTTAAGATGTTGCCAGAATTACGTTTTCCTGCTCTGTCTATGGTGATTTTATTTGGAATTGCAACAGCAGTGGCTAGGATTTTTGCAGTCAGAAAGGATCGTCGTGGACTCTTTATTTCCATGTTTTTTAATTCTAATACGATCTTCGTGGGACTACCAATCAACCAAGCTCTTTTTGGAGATGCTAGTATTCCCTATGTTCTGATCTATTACATGTGTAATACGACTTTTTTCTGGACCTTGGGGACCTATCTCATCCAGCGAGATGGTGAAGGAGAAGCTGAGTTTGATTTAAAAACTAGTTTAAATAAGATTTTTTCTCCCCCTCTTATGGGTTTTATCATAGGTCTTATTATCGTTATTCTTCATATTCAGTTACCGACATTTTTAACCAGTGATTTGCAGTATTTAGGTAGTTTAACAACTCCTTTATCTATGATTTTTATCGGTTTGTCAGTGTCTAATGCAGGAGTGAAGCAGTTGGTTCTGAAAAAAGACCAGGTATTAATTCTGCTAGGACGCTTTGTGGTTGCCCCGGTTTTGATGGCTGCAATCGTTTATTGGTCCTCCTTACCAACTTTGATGAAGCAAGTTTTTATCATCCAGTCGGCTATGCCTGTCATGACCAATGCACCTGTGGTTGCTAAACTCTACGGAGCTAATAGTGATTACGCTGCTATCATGGTGACTGAGACTACCCTCGCGACCATGATCGTTATCCCAATTCTCATGGTTTTGATGGCCTAATAAATGTCTGAGTCATCCAGTTTTTGCTGGCGGCCTCTTTTTGTAAAAAAAATCAAAAAAGTTTAAGAAAGCGATTTACAAATTATCAAAAGGTGCTATAAAGATTATATAATCTATGCAAACGCTCGCATCGGATATGGGAGGAAATGAAATGAATAAGCTAAAAGAAAACTTTGGCTTTGATTTCTGGCAAAAGTTTGGTAAGGCCCTCATGGTTGTTATCGCGGTTATGCCAGCAGCAGGTCTTATGATCTCTATCGGTAAAACGATTGCCATGATTAATCCAAACGCGGCACCACTCGTTATTACAGGTGGATTTCTTGAGCAAATTGGTTGGGGGTTATCGGTAGTAACCTTCACATCTTGTTTGCCCTTGCCATTGGTGGTAGTTGGGCTAAGGAACGTGCAGGAGGTGCTTTTGCAGTAGGTTTTACATTTATCTTGATTAACCGCTTGACTGGTTCAATCTTTGGTGTTACTTCAGATATTCTTGCTGATAAGGGTGCTACAGTTCACACACTTCTTGGTCAAATCAATCAAGGTGTCTGACTACTTCATCAGTGTTTTGGAAGCTCTAGCCCTTAACATGGGTTGTATTTGTAGGTATCATCTCTGGTTTCATCGGAGCTACTGCTTACAACAAATACTATAACTTCCGTAAATTGCCAGAAGCTTTATCATTCTTCAATGGTAAACGTTTCGTACCATTCGTAGTTATTCTTCGTTCAGCTATTGCAGCCATCGTTCTTGCTATTGTATGGCCAGTTATCCAATCTTGAATTAACGGTTTTGGTATGTGGATTGCCAACTCGAAAGAAAATGCTCCAATTTTGGCACCGTTCTTGTTCGGTACATTGGAACGTCTTCTCTTGCCGTTTGGTCTCCACCACATGTTGACTATTCCATTTAACTACACTCAATTGGGTGGTACTTATGAAGTCTTGACTGGTGATGCAAAAGGTACTAAAGTTTTGGGTCAAGATCCACTCTGGCTCGCATGGGTTACTGACCTTGCTAACCTTAAAGGTGCGCATCCAGATCAATATAAACACCTTCTTGAAGCCTATACACCAGCTCGTTTCAAAGTTGGTCAAATGATTGGTTCATTTGGTATCTTGATGGGTATGGTGGTAGCTATCTACCGTAACGTTGATGATGATAAGAAACATCAGTATAAAGGTATGTTGACTGCAACTGTGCTTGCAACATTCTTGACAGGGGTAACAGAACCTATCGAGTACATGTTCATGTTCGTAGCTACTCCACTTTACATCATTTACGCATTTGTACAAGGTGCTGCCTTTGCATGGCTGACATCGTTCACCTTCGTGTTCACTCATTCGGTTCTATCGAATTCTTAACACGTACACCTCTCGCTATTAACGCTGGTTTGGCGATGGATATCATTAACTTCATTTGGGTAACTGTACTCTTTGGTGTTATCATGTTCTTCATTGCAAACGTCATGATTAAGAAATTTGATTACGCAACACCAGGACGTAATGGTAACTACGAACAAAATGACGATTCTTCAGAATCTGCTGGATCAGCAGGTGCTGGAACAAGCTCAGCAAGCTCACAAGTTATAAACATCATCAACCTTCTTGGTGGACGTGCTAACATTGTCGATGTTGACGCATGTATGACTCGTCTCCGTGTTACTGTTAAAAATGCTGAAAAAGTCGGAACTGAAGAACAATGGGAAGCTGAAGGTGCTAAGGATCTTGTTATTAAAGGCCAAGGTGTCCAAGACATCTACGGTCCTAAAGCTGACATCTTGAAATCTGATATCCAAGACGTACTTGATTCAGGTGAAGTTATCCCTGAAACACTTCCAAGTCAAGTGACTGCTGTTCAAAAAGCAGAAGCTCAATTCAAAGGTGTGACTGAAGATGTTCACTCAGTTGCAGACGGTCAAGTTATCAACATTGAAGATGTAAAAGATCCAGTATTTTCACAAAGAATGATGGGTGATGGTTTCGCTGTAGAACCAGAAAACGGTAAGATTGTTTCTCCATTAGCTGGTAAAGTTTCAAGCATCTTCCCAACTAAACATGCTCTTGGTTTGGTATCAGATAATGGACTTGAAGTTTTGGTTCACATAGGACTTGATACTGTTAGTCTTGAAGGTAAACCATTTGAGGTTAAAGTTACTGAAGGACAAACTGTTGCTGCTGGTGATCTCTTAGTGGAAGCAGATCTTGCAGCTATCCGTGAAGCTGGACGTGAAACTTCAACAGTAGTTGTCTTCACCAATACAGACGCGATTAAATCAGTTAAAGTAGAACATACAGGAAAATTGGCAGCTAATGCTCCAGTTGCAAAAGTAGAACTTTAATTTGTTAAATAATAATCAAGCAGACAGCCCAGGGGCTGTCTTGTTTGTAAAAGACCTTGTTGTCATTTCTATATGTAAGTGTCAGATAAAGGATAAGATTATGAAATTTCTAACCTTAAATACCCATAGTTGGATGGAAGAAGATGCAGAAGGAAAATTCCAAACCCTAAAGGAACAAATCCTTAAGGCTCAATATGATATCATTTGTTTCCAAGAAGTTAATCAGGAAATAGAGACGGCAGCTGTAGAAATGGATGCTTACTATCATGTGCTACCATCAGCAACATCAATCCACCAAGATCACTTTGTCCATTTGCTTGTGGAAAAATTAGCTGAAGAGGGACTTCAATATCATTGGACGTGGGCTTATAATCACATTGGTTATGACCAACCTTAATGAAGGTGTTGCTGTCTTGTCACGCCAACCATTGACAGCTAGCGAAATTTTAGTTTCAGATGTTGATGATCCAACAGACTATCATACACGCCGTGTGGCAGTGGCTGAGACGACTGCAGATGGCCGAGAAGTTGCTGTTGCTAGTGTCCATCTTTCATGGTGGGATAAAGGTTTCCAAGAAGAGTGGGCACGCATTGAGGAACGTTTCCAATCTATTGGCAAACCTCTTATCCTAGCAGGGGACTTTAATAACCCAGCAGGTCGAGAAGGTTACCAAACAATATTAGCCAGTCCGCTCAAACTTCAGGATAGCTTCCAAGTGGCTCAAAAAACAAATGGAAGCTATACAGTTGGACCTGGTATCGATGGTTGGAAAGGTAATGAAGAACCTTTACGTATTGACTATGTTTTTGCAAGCCAAGAGTGGGCAGTAAATCGCCTTAGTGTCATTTTTGATGGGAACAATCAATCTCTAGTAAGTGATCATTATGGCCTTGAAGCAGGACCTTACATTTAAATAGTAACTGTAACCTATCATGACCTAATGAGGGTAAAAAAACATTGTCAAAAGATAAATAAAAGAGTAAACTAGAAGCTGTAATTGAATTTTTATAAGGAGAGACTAATGGCTCATATTAAATTTGACTATTCAAAAGTTTTGGATAAATTTGTAGCACCACACGAAGTAGATAACCTTCAAGCACAAGTAACAGTAGCAGACGAAATGATCCGCAAAGGAACAGGACCAGGTGCTGACTTCCTTGGATGGCGTGACCTTCCAGAGAACTACGATCGTGAAGAGTTTGATCGTATTTTGAAAGCTGCTGAAAAAATCAAAGAAGAAAGCGACGTTTTGGTTGTTATCGGTATCGGTGGTTCTTACCTTGGTGCTAAAGCAGCTATTGACTTCTTGAGCAATCACTTTGCTAACCTTCAAACAAAAGAAGAACGTAAAGCACCACAAATCGTTTATGCTGGGAACTCTATTTCATCAACTTACCTCGCTGACTTGCTTGAGTATGTTGAAGGTAAAGATTTCTCAGTTAACGTTATCTCTAAATCAGGAACAACAACTGAACCAGCTATCGCTTTCCGTTTGTTCAAGGAACTTCTTGTTAAGAAATACGGTCAAGAAGAAGCTAACAAACGTATCTACGCAACAACTGACCGCCAAAAAGGTGCTGTTAAGGTTGAAGCAGACGCTAACGGTTGGGAAACATTTGTTGTTCCAGATGATATCGGTGGACGCTTCTCAGTATTGACAGCTGTAGGTCTATTGCCAATTGCAGTTTCAGGGGCTGATATCAAAGCCCTTATGGAAGGTGCTAACGCTGCACGTAAAGAGTACTCTTCATCTAAAATCTCTGAAAATGAAGCTTACCAATACGCTGCAATTCGTAACATCCTTTACCGTAAAGGTTACACAACTGAAATCTTGGCAAACTACGAACCATCACTTCAATACTTCGCTGAGTGGTGGAAACAATTGGCTGGTGAGTCAGAAGGTAAAGACCAAAGAGGTATCTACCCAACCTCAGCAAACTTCTCAACTGACTTGCACTCTCTTGGCCAATTTATCCAAGAAGGTACACGTAATCTATTTGAAACTGTTGTTCGTGTAGACAAACCACGTAAAAACGTTGTTATTCCTGAATTGGCTGAAGACCTTGATGGACTGGGTTACCTCCAAGGCAAAGATGTTGACTTTGTTAACAAGAAAGCAACAGACGGTGTTCTTCTTGCTCATACAGATGGTGACGTGCCTAACATGTTCATTACTATCCCTGAACAAGATGCCTTTACATTGGGTTATATCATCTACTTCTTTGAGCTTGCTATCGCACTTTCAGGATACTTGAATGCTGTTAATCCATTTAACCAACCAGGTGTAGAAGCTTACAAGAAAAATATGTTCGCCCTTCTTGGTAAACCAGGATTTGAAGAACTTGGAGCAGAACTTAACGCTCGCTTGTAATTCTCAGATAGGATCAGCTTTGGCTGGTCTTTTTTCTGTTATTAGCACTTCGTCTTTATTTCAATTTTACTAACGGCAGTCAAAGTGCTATAATGTAAGGGATTGTGAATTTAGCGGGTTCTGCTATTTTCAAAAAGAAAAAAACAAATCAGAGATGTTATAACATCTCTTAGAAGAGGTGAATCCAATGGGACGTAAATGGGCTAATATCGTTGCTAAGAAAACTGCTAAAGATGGTGCTAACTCAAAGATTTATGCTAAGTTTGGTGTTGAAATCTATGTAGCTGCTAAACAAGGTGAACCAGATCCAGAGTCAAACTCAGCTTTGAAATTTGTTTTGGAACGTGCTAAACAAGCGCAAGTGCCAAAACATGTTATTGATAAGGCTATTGATAAGGCTAAAGGTAACACAGATGAAACTTTCGTTGAGGGGCGTTATGAGGGATTTGGACCTAACGGTTCTATGATCATTGTAGATACTTTAACTTCAAACGTTAACCGTACAGCTGCCAATGTTCGTACTGCATTTGGTAAAAATGGTGGTAATATGGGTGCTTCAGGTTCAGTATCATACATGTTTGATAAAAAGGTGTCATTGTATTTGCTGGCGAAGACGCAGATGCTATTTTTGAGCAATTGCTTGAAGCAGATGTAGACGTTGAAGATGTAGAAGCAGAAGATGGAACAATCACTGTTTATACAGAACCAACTGACCTTCACAAGGCGTTGGAAGCTCTCCGTGCTAACGGTCAGGAAGAGTTCCAAGTGACAGAACTTGAAATGATTCCACAAACTGAGGTTACTCTTGAAGGTGAAGACCTTGAGACGTTCAAAGGACTTATTGATGCTCTTGAAGCGGATGATGATGTTCAAAAGGTTTATCACAACGTAGCAGATATGTAATCTCATTAAACATTTTCTGTCTTGTAGAAAGTGTTTTTCTGTGGTCTGGTTAAGGATCTGCCTTGTTTGTCCTGACGTAATCTGATATAGTAGAAGCCAAGTGAATTATTGGAGGAACACGAAATATGAATATGATGCTATTGTTGGTTATTTATGCTGTTGCAATTGTTGGTTATGTGGTGTTTAGCCGTCGCCGTCAGGCGAAGGCTCAAGAAGATCGTTTTGCAGGTCTCGCTAAGGGTGCGGAAGTCGAAACAATTGGTGGTTTGATTGCCATTGTTGACGAAATTGATAAAGAAAATAATCGTATCGTCTTGGATGCGGAAGGTGTTTTCTTGACTTTTGACTTGAGCCGTTCAATCATGAAAGTGATCACGCCAGCACCAAGTACAGAAACAGCAGAGACTGTTAAAGAGACAATTGTTGAAGAAGATTCAGCAATTGAGTCTGCTGATGAAAAGTAAGATGTGTATTTTAGGCTAGGTTAAATCCTGGTCTTTTTGCATATTCTAATCTCCTTGGTATTAAATACTGTTCAGAACCCTTTAAAATGTGGTAGAATAAAGGATAAACTATATTTAGAGGATATTTCATGTTTAAATTTAGAAAAAATCTCATCAAGAGGTTTTAGACAATATTCCTAATCATATCGGTATTATTATGGATGGAAATGGCCGTTGGGCTAAAAAGCGTCTACAACCGCGTGTGATGGGACATAAGGCTGGGATGGATGCCTTGCAAAAGGTAACCATCGAAGCGTCACAACTTGGAGTTAAGGTATTGACAGTCTATGCTTTCTCAACTGAAAACTGGTCACGTCCACAAGATGAAGTTAAATTTATCATGAATTTGCCAGTTGAATTTTTTAACAAGTATGTACCAGAATTAGACAAAAACAATGTTCGCATTTTGACAATCGGAGATAATAGTCGCCTACCTAAGGAAACCTTAGATGCTCTTGAAAAGGCAGTAGAGCAGACGAAACATAATTCCGGTTTGATACTTAATTTTGCATTGAACTACGGTGGTCGTGCGGAGATTGTATCGGCTGTTCAAGCTATTGCTAAAGAGGTTGAAATAGGGAGACTCAGACCTGAAGCTATTGATGAAGACCTCATTGCTAAGCATTTGATGACAGATAAGCTGCCATACCTTTATCGTGATCCAGATTTAATTATCCGTACGAGTGGCGAACTTCGTCTTAGTAATTTCTTGCCTTGGCAATCTGCCTATAGTGAGTTTTACTTCACAGATGTTTTCTGGCCAGACTTTGATCAGCAGGGACTACATCAAGCTATCTCTGACTACAATAAACGTCACCGTCGCTTCGGTGGTGTCTAGAAAGGACCTCTCATGCAAGAACGTTTAATTGGTGGGGGTGTGGCAGCAGCCATTTTCCTCCCATTGCTCTTTATCGGTGGTCTTCCTTTCCAGCTTTTGGTTGGGGCTATGGCCATGGTTGCAGTGTCTGAGATGCTTCGGATGAAGCACTTGGAGATGTTCTCTATCGAAGGTGTTTTGTCTATGTTGGCAGCCTTTATTTTAGTAGTGCCCATTGACCATTATTTTAACAGTCTTCCGACAGATGCCAGTGTGACAGGTTTTGCTATTATTTCTTTTTTAATTTTAGCAGGAACTGTACTTAATAGCGACCACTATTCTTTTGATGATGCAGTATATCCAATCACTTCTGCCTTTTATGTTGGTTTTGGTTTCCAAAATCTCATTGCAGCACGTTTGGATAGCTGGGAAAAAGTTTTATTTGCCCTCTTCATTGTTTGGGCGACGGACATTGGTGCCTATCTCTTTGGTCGTCGATTTGGTCAAAAAAAGTTATTGCCAAAAGTATCACCTAATAAAACCATTGAAGGTAGTGTTGGTGGTATCTTATCAGCAATCATTGTAGCACTACTCTTTGGGTTGATTAATCATAATGTCTATGCACCCCATAGTTTCTTCTGGTTGCTTATCTGTACTATTCTCTTTAGTATCTTCGGTCAATTTGGTGACTTGGTTGAATCAGCTATTAAACGACACTTTGGTGTTAAAGACTCAGGTAACCTTATTCCTGGACACGGTGGCATATTAGACCGTTGTGATAGCTGGATTTTCGTTTTCCCAATCATGCACTTACTAGGACTTTTTTAAGGGTGGTGGTGTCTAAATGAAAGCTATTATTACTTTTTTACTGATTTTCTGTGTGATTGTCGTCTTCCATGAGTTTGGCCATTTCTTCTTTGCCAAACGATCAGGCATTCTGGTGCGTGAATTTGCCATTGGGATGGGTCCTAAAATTTTTGCACACACTGGTAAGGATGGTACCGTTTATACTATTCGTATTCTTCCTTTGGGTGGTTATGTGCGTATGGCTGGTTGGGGTGAAGATACAACTGAGATTAAACGGGGAGTCCTGCTAGCCTAACGCTTGGAAAAGATGGCAAAGTGAGACGTATCAATCTTTCAGATCGTCAGGTTGACCAGACGGCTTTGCCTATGAACGTTACTGCCTATGATTTGGAAGATAAGTTAACTATTACAGGTCTTGTCCTAGGTGAGACCAAGACCTATGAGGTTGACCATGATGCCACTATCGTTGAGGAAGACGGTACGGAGCTTCGTATTGCTCCTAAGGATGTCCAATATCAAAATGCTAGCATTTGGGGACGTTTAATTACCAATTTCGCTGGTCCTATGAACAACTTTATTCTTGGGGTCTTGGTCTTTATTATCCTTGCCTTTGTTCAAGGTGGTGTTCAAGATACGTCGACCAACCTTATCCAGGTGGCTAATGGTGGTGCTGCCCAGGTGTCAGGTTTGAAAACTGGTGATGCCATCGTGGCCATTAACAAGGACAAGGTTACTGACTGGGACAGCTTGAAAGAAGCATTGAGAGAGAATACCCAAAAATTCTCGAAAGGCGACAGCCTTTCTGTGACGGTTAAGAGAAGTAATGGTCAGGAAGAAACTATTTCTGTTAAACCCCAAGAGAGCCAAGGGAGCTACTTTTTAGGTGTCTCTCCTGTCTTAAAGACAGGTCTTAAAGATAAGATTTTTGGTGGTTTCCAAATGGCTTGGGAAGGTGCGACGGCAATCCTCGCTACGCTCAAAGGGCTCATTACCAACTTTAGCTTGAACAAGCTTGGTGGACCGGTTGCTATGTTCCAGATGTCTGCACAAGCCTCAGAAAGTGGGTTGATTTCCATTATTGATCTTATGGGAATGCTCTCTATCAACTTAGGGATTTTCAATCTTATTCCAATTCCAGCCCTTGACGGTGGTAAAATTGTTATGAATATTATTGAAGCTATTCGTCGTAAACCACTTAATCAAGAAATTGAAAGCTATATCACACTCGCAGGTGTTGCGGTCATGGTTGTCCTTATGATTGCAGTAACTTGGAATGATATTATGCGTGCTTTCTTTTAATTAGAAACAAAGAAATGAAAGGAAGTCTAAGGAACTTGACCCACGGGCTAGCCTCCTTAGTATGTAAATAATGAAACAAAGTAAAATGTTGATTCCAACACTTCGTGAAATGCCAAGTGATGCTCAAGTTATTAGTCATGCCCTTATGGTACGTGCGGGTTACGTGCGTCAGGTCTCTGCTGGTATTTATGCTTATATGCCATTGGCAAACCGTGCTATCGAGAAATTTAAAACCATCATGCGTGAGGAGTTTGAAAAAATCGGTGCGGTTGAAATGTTGGCGCCAGCGCTTTTGACAGCAGATTTGTGGCGTGAATCTGGTCGTTATGAAACTTATGGTGAAGACCTTTATAAACTAAAAAATCGTGATAAATCTGACTTTATTCTCGGTCCAACTCACGAAGAAACTTTTACAGTCTTGGTTCGTGATGCGGTTAAATCATACAAACAATTGCCACTTAACCTTTATCAAATCCAATCTAAATATCGTGATGAAAAACGTCCTCGTAATGGTCTTCTTCGTACGCGTGAATTTATCATGAAGGATGCTTATAGTTTCCACCAAAACTACGAAGATTTGGATGTAACTTACGAAGACTATCGTAAGGCCTATGAAGCTATCTTTACACGTGCTGGCCTTGAGTTTAAGGCTATCATCGGTGATGGTGGTGCTATGGGCGGTAAGGATTCCCAAGAATTTATGGCTGTCACTCCTGAGCGTACGGACCTTAATCGTTGGGTAGTTCTTGATAAGTCAATTGCTTCATTGGATGAGATTCCAGAAGATGTCATGGAAGAAATCAAGAATGAATTGACATCGTGGTTGGTAGCTGGTGAAGATACGATTGCATATTCTACAGAGTCAAGTTATGCAGCTAACCTTGAGATGGCAACAAACGCCTACATACCAGCGACTAAGGTTGTGACTCAAGAAGAAGTTTCACGAGTCGAAACACCAGGTTGCAAGTCAATTGACGATGTCGCTGCTTTCTTGAATATTCCAGAAGAACAAACGATTAAGACTTTGCTTTTCACTGCTGATGACGAACCAGTAGTGGCTCTTCTTGTTGGTAATGATCAAGTTAACGATGTGAAGTTGAAAAACTACCTTGCAGCTGACTTCCTTAAACCAGCTACAGAAGATGAAGCGCGTCAAGTCTTTGGTGCTAACTTCGGTTCTCTTGGTCCAGTTAATCTTCCTGAAAATGTTCGTATCATTGCAGACCGTAAGGTTCAAGACGTGGCTAATGCTGTTGTTGGAGCCAATGAAGATGGTTATCACTTGACAGGAGTTAACCCAGAGCGTGACTTCAAGGCAGAATACGTGGATATTCGTAAAGTTAAAGAAGGTGAGATTTCGCCAGACGGTCAAGGTGTCCTCAGTTTGCGCGTGGTATCGAGATTGGTCATATCTTTAAACTTGGTACACGTTACTCTGAAAGTATGGGTGCTAACGTTCTTGACGAAAATGGTCGCGCAGTTCCAATTATCATGGGATGTTACGGTATCGGTGTAAGCCGTATCTTATCAGCGGTTATTGAGCAACACGCACGTCTCTTTGTCAACAAAACACCAAAAGGTCAATACCGTTATGCTTGGGGTATTAATTTCCCTAAAGAATTGGCACCTTATGATGTTCACTTGATTACAGTTAACACAAAGGACGAGGAAGCTAATGCATTGACAGATCGTTTGGAAGCTGCTCTTGCTGCTGAAGGTTATGATGTTTTGATAGATGACCGTAATGAGCGTGTTGGTTCTAAATTCTCTGATAGTGACCTTATCGGGCTTCCAATTCGTGTGACGGTTGGTAAAAAGGCAAGTGAAGGTGTTGTCGAAGTTAAAATCAAGGCAACTGGTGACACTATTGAAGTGAACGCAGATAATTTGATTGAAACACTTGCTATCTTAACAACTGAACAAGATGCTTAATACTAAAAAATCTTTTCTTGCAGAGGCGGGAAGAGATTTTTCTTTTTAAACGACAAAGATTAATTGAGAAAAAGGAGATAAATTCCAATTTGACAGAATTGTCTAAATAGTGTAAACTTAAATCTATCTTAACTACGGAGGCATTACATGCTTGACAAATCTACCCACTGGGGAAATCTTAAAGCTTGTTATTACTTTAGTTTCTTTAGATAGGGCGTTTGTGTTTCAAGATACAAGCGTCAATAAGTTTGTATCTATGAAGCTAAAGCATTTTGTGATGGATTAGCCGATTAGATAAAGAGGTCTAACCGGTGACATAGGCTAGCTTGTGCTAGTCAAGATGCAGAGAACCAGTTGGGTCTGTCCTAGCTGGTTTTTCCATGCCGTGGTCTATTTTTAATTTCTCATTCTAAGCTAGAATTGTTCTTTAAACAGCAAGATTTAGCTTACTTTTGACGTGATAAATAAAGTGATTGTATCACTTGGGGATGCTCTTGAAGACTTGAGGATTTTTCATGGGCAATGAAACTGTTGTTTTCCCTGTGCCTCCAATGCTTCAGAAGAACATAAAAGGAAATTGGAAATAGATAAAATAAAAAAAACAGAGGTGTACAAGATGAAGAAATTCTTGGTCAGTATGATGGCTGTTATAACAGCTACCATCTTGGTTGCATGCTCCAATGCTTCTAACAAAGATTTAGTTCACATCGGTGTTCTCCAATATGTAGAGCATCCTTCCTTGTCAGCGACACGTAAAGGGTTCATTGAAGAACTCAAAGAGGAAGGGTATGTCGATGGTAAGAACATTAAAATCGATTATCAGAATGCACAAGGAGATCAGTCTAACTTGCAGACGATTTCTCAGTCGCTTATTGAAGATAATGATGTCATGTTGGCTATCGCAACCCCAGCAGCTCAGTCATTAAGCAGTTTGACAAAAGGTAAGCCAATTCTCTTTACGGCAGTGACGGATCCTGTCTCAGCTAAGTTGGTTAAGTCTATGGACAATGTTGGTGGAAATGTGACGGGGACAAGTGACATGTCTCCTATCAATAAACAGGTTGAATTGTTGAAAAAGGTTTTTCCAAACACTAAAAAAGTTGGGATTATGTATACGACCAGTGAGCGTAACTCAGAAGTTCAGGTTGAAGAAGCCAAGAAATACTTTAAGAAAGCTGGTATTGAAACGGTTATTAAGGGGATTTCATCAACCAACGATATTCAAGATACAGCCAAAAGCTTGATGAGTCAGACCGAAGTCATTTTTATCCTGACTGACAATACCATTGTTAGTGCCATTAATACCTTGGTAGACCTTTCTAAAGAGACTAAAGTTCCTGTTGTTGGTAGTGATGCTGGTAGTGTAGAAAAAGGTGTCCTATTCACTTATGGAACCAACTATGAAGCGCTTGGTCGTCAAACAGGTAAGTTAGCAGGTCGTGTTCTGCGGGGTGAGAAAGTTAAGGACATTGATGCGGAGTACCCTAAAACTCTAAATGTTGTGGTTAATCATGATATGGCTAAAGAACTTGGCATTGATGTTTCTAGCATTAGTGATGAGGAATCTAAAGTATCAACGAAAGATGACAAACCGATTGCCAAAAAAGATAAGGGTGTCATTAAGCTTAAGGTGAATAAGTCATCTAAGAATGGCTTTTCAAATGTGGTTCTAACATCCATTTCTCAGGGACTTCTCTGGGCGATTATGGCTATTGGGGTCTTCATTACCTTCCGTATTTTGGACCTTGCCGATTTGACAGCTGAGGGAGCCTTTCCACTTGGTGCTGCAACGACAACTATCATGATTATCCGTGGTATCAATCCAATCTTTGCAACTCTAGGTGGTTTTGTAGCTGGTATGTTTGCAGGTGCTGTGTCTGGCTTTATGCATACGAAAATGAAGATACCAGCACTATTAACAGGGATTATTACCCTAACAGGGCTCTATTCAGTTAACCTTTTGGTTCTCGGAAGTGCCAATATCTCTCTTTCAGGACATAATACGCTAGTGACTATGGTGATGGGGCTTGGATTGTCTAAGCTGAGTGGTGTGATTCTATTAGGACTAATCTTCGTTAGTCTTGTAGTGTTTATGTTGGTTGTTCTCCTTAATACACAGGTTGGACTTGCTCTTCGTGCAACAGGTGATAATCTTGCCATGGGAGAAGCTAATGGTATCAAAGTTGATCGTATGAAGATTCTTGGTTACATGATTTCCAATGGTTTGATTGCCCTATCAGGTGCTCTCCTAGCTCAAAATAATGGCTATGCGGATATGAATATGGGTACAGGTACAATCGTAAATGGCTTGGCTGCAATCATCTTGGCTGAGGTTATCGTTAAGTATTTACCACTTGGCAAACGTCTTTGGTCAATTGTTGTCGGAGCTGTTCTCTACCGTTTGGTCTTGGTTATGATCCTTGCCATGAACGTTGATGCTCAAATGCTGAAATTAGCTTCAGCTATCTTGCTTGCTATCATCCTTTATGTGCCTGAAGTACGACAAAAATTGAAAATCAATCCTAACAAATCCTTGACTCCAGGAGGTGACAAGTAGTGGCTTTACTTAGTTTACAACAGATTCATAAAACCTTTGAAAAAGGCACAGTCAATGAAAATCACGTCCTGCGTGGTTTAGATCTCGACATTGAACAGGGAGATTTTATCTCTGTCATCGGGGGAAACGGTGCTGGTAAGTCAACCTTGATGAATTCAATTGCTGGTGTTCTCAGCATTGATGAGGGGGATATCTTGTTGGACGGTCAATCTATTAAGAAAGCATCTGTAGATGAGCGCTCTAAAGACATTAGCCGTGTTTTCCAAGATCCTCGAATGGGTACAGCGACAAACCTTTCTATCGAAGAAAATATGGCAATCGCCTATCGTCGTGGCAAGAAACGTAGCTTCTTTAAAAAGTCTATCACTGAAAGTGAACGTCAAATATTCAAGGAAGCCTTGGTAGATCTTGGTCTTGGTCTTGAGAATCGTATGAAGACTGATGCTAATTTCTTGTCAGGTGGACAACGTCAGGCCTTGACGCTTGCTATGGCGACCTTGGTTCGTCCAAAGATTTTGCTGCTAGATGAACATACAGCAGCACTGGATCCTAAGACAAGTGACATGGTCATGAATTTGACGCGTAAGATTGTTGAAGAACAAAAGTTGACAACTCTTATGATTACCCACAATATGGAACATGCTATCGAATATGGAAACCGTTTAGTTATGCTCTATCATGGTAAGATCGTCGTAGATGTGCAAGGTGAAAAAAAGAAAAACCTCACTGTTGCAGAGCTTATGGCCCTCTTCCACAAAAATAGTGGACAAGTTCTCAATGACGATGCCTTGGTACTCGGTTAATATACTAGAAAAAAAACTATCCAAAGTTTAGATTTTGGATAGTTTTTCTTGACTATTTTTGACTAAGTGCTAAAATGAAAATATAGATTAGCAGTTGTCTATCGTGAGTGCTAAAACAACATTTTAAACGTTGCTAATCTAAATAACATTTTTGGAGGTAATTGGTATGGCATTAAAACCATTGGGCGATCGTATTATCGTCCGTTTTGAAGAAACAGAAGAAAAAACAGCTAGTGGCTTTGTATTGGCAGGAGCTAGTCATGAAACAACTAAGACTGCAGAGGTCTTGGCGGTAGGTGAAGGTACCCGTACTCTTACTGGGGAATTGATTGCACCTAGTGTTGCAGTAGGCGATAAGGTCCTTGTTGAAAATGGTACAGGTATCAGTGTTAAAGACGGAGAAGATTACGTTTCAATTATCCGTGAAGCAGATATTTTAGCAGTCCTAGCTTAAATTCTTGCTAATCAGATATAAATTAAGATAAAGAAGGAGTGAGTAATTATGGCAAAAGATATTAAATTTTCATCAGATGCACGTGCAGCAATGGTTCGTGGTGTTGATACTTTAGCTGATACCGTTAAGGTAACGCTTGGCCCTAAAGGTCGTAATGTTGTTTTGGAAAAGGCTTTTGGTTCACCACTTATCACTAATGATGGTGTGACAATTGCTAAAGAAATTGAACTTGAAGATCATTTTGAAAATATGGGTGCCAAGCTCGTCAGCGAAGTGGCTTCAAAAACTAATGATATTGCCGGTGACGGAACAACTACAGCCACTGTTTTGACACAAGCTATTGTTCGTGAGGGGCTAAAAAATGTAACAGCTGGTGCTAATCCAATCGGTATCCGTCGTGGGATTGAAGCAGCTGTAGCTGCAGCTGTGGAAGAGCTTAAAGTCATTGCTCAACCAGTTGCTAATAAGGAAGCTATTGCTCAAGTTGCTGCGGTTTCATCTCGCTCTGAAAAAGTTGGTGAATACATTTCAGAAGCAATGGAACGCGTTGGTAATGATGGTGTTATCACTATTGAAGAGTCTCGTGGTATGGAGACAGAACTCGAAGTGGTTGAAGGTATGCAATTTGACCGTGGATATCTTTCTCAGTACATGGTTACTGATAATGAAAAAATGGTCGCAGATCTTGAAAATCCATATATTCTTGTGACTGACAAGAAAATTTCAAATATCCAAGATATTCTTCCACTCTTGGAAGAAGTGCTTAAGACCAGTCGTCCACTTTTGATTATTGCTGACGACGTGGCTGGTGAAGCTCTTCCAACACTTGTTCTTAACAAAATTCGTGGAACCTTCAATGTCGTTGCTGTTAAGGCGCCTGGCTTTGGTGACCGTCGTAAAGCGATGTTGGAAGACATTGCTGTATTGACTGGAGCAACTGTTATTACTGAGGATCTTGGTCTTGAACTTAAGGATGCAACTATGGAATCACTTGGTCAGGCTTCGAAAGTAACTGTGGATAAGGATAGTACAGTTATCGTTGAAGGAGCAGGAAGCGCAGAAGCAATTGCTAACCGTGTTAACCTCATTAAATCTCAATTGGAAACAACAACATCTGAATTTGACCGTGAAAAACTTCAAGAGCGTTTGGCTAAATTGTCAGGTGGTGTTGCAGTTATTAAGGTTGGTGCAGCCACAGAAACAGCTCTTAAAGAAATGAAACTTCGTATCGAAGATGCTCTTAATGCTACTCGTGCCGCTGTTGAAGAAGGTATAGTAGCTGGTGGTGGTACAGCCCTAGTTAACGTCATTGCTAAGGTTGCTGAACTTGATCTTGAAGGTGACGATGCTACAGGACGTAATATTGTCCTACGTGCCTTGGAAGAACCTGTTCGTCAAATTGCTTATAATGCCGGTTATGAAGGTTCAGTTATCATTGATAAATTGAAGAATAGCCCAGTTGGTACAGGATTTAACGCTGCCAATGGCGAATGGTAGATATGTTGAATCAGGAATCATTGACCCAGTTAAGGTAACACGTTCAGCCCTTCAAAATGCTGCTTCAGTAGCTAGTCTTATCTTGACAACAGAAGCAGTCGTTGCCGACAAACCTGAACAAAAGGCTCCAGCAGCGCCAGCTACGGATCCAGGAATGATGGGTTACTAAGATTTAAGAAAGAAAAAAACCTAGGAGAAGTCGAGAAATGAACTGCACCCCAAAAGTTAGACAGAAAAATCTACTTTTGGGGTGTTTTTATTATGAAATTAACTTATGAAGATAAAGTTCAAATATATGAATTGAGAAAGCATGGTCAAACCTTCAACCAACTTTCAAAACGATTTGGTGTGGATGCTTCTGGATTAAGATATATGACGAGATTGATTGAACGTTACGGAATAGAAATTATCAAGAAAGGTAAGCATCGTTACGATTCACCAGAATTAAAACAAGAAATGATTGATAAAGTGCTACTTGAAGGTCGTTCACAAAAAAGTGTAAGTCTTGATTATTGTCTTTCAAGTGGTGGAATGTTGCCTAATTGGATAGCACAATATAAGAAAAATGGGTATACTCTTCTTGAGAAAATAGGAGGGAGAGTACCTAAAATGGGGCGTAAACCAAAGAAGAAACCCGAAGAGATGACAGAGTTAGAACGTCTTCAAGCAGAAAATGAGTACCTGAGAGTGGAGAATGCTATTCTAAAAAAGTTTAGATAACTCCGATTGAGGGACGAAAAGGAGCAAGAAGAAAAACAGAAATTGTTCAAGGATGGGTAACAGAGTTTCCTTTAGATATCCTTCTAAACATTATCAAACTTGCTCGTTCAACCTATTATTACCACTTAAAGAAACTGAATCAAATAGATAAAAATCAATCTATCAAAGTGGAAATTCAAGCCATTTATGATGAACATGAGGGAAATTATGGATATCGTCGAATAACTCTTGAATTGAGGAATCGTGGTTTTGTAGTGAACCAAAAGAAGGTCCAACGTCTGATAAATCTCCTTGGTTTAAGTTCCCAAATTCGTCGTAAACGCAAGTATTCTTCATACCAAGGAAAAAGTTGGCAAGAAAGCAGATAATCTTATTCAACGGCAGTTTGAAGCAGCCAACCCAATGGAAAAGTGCTACACAGATGTGACAGAGTTTACTATTCCAAATAGCACACATAAATTGTATTTATCGCCTGTTTTAGATTGGTTTCAACAGCGAAATTATCGCTATAATCTCTCAACTTCACC